>Ga0114945_10000655_pt1 | contig 22327 bp, 28 predicted proteins | sample OV2TP3_FD_87194 | JGI IMG/M metagenome (GOLD analysis project Ga0114945, IMG submission 87194) | Hot spring microbial communities from Beatty, Nevada to study Microbial Dark Matter (Phase II) - OV2 TP3 | ecosystem: Environmental > Aquatic > Thermal springs > Hot (42-90C) | place: USA: Beatty...
AACGCGATTCCAGGCCGCACAAAGGTCGAAGTCCATCATTTTGGCATGGGTTGACGAGCCAGAAGTACCCTTGACATCGGGACGGGATTTTTAAATACTTACGCGTCATGGCTGCTGCAGGCTCAAAAAATCCGGTGCTGGCTGCGGTGCTGTCGGGCCTCCTGCCCGGGCTTGGACAGTTTTATATTCGTGACTGGTCCAAGGGAGTTGGGTTCCTGGTAGGGATTCTGATTCTGGATGGCGTGCTCGGTGTGTCGGCTGAGATCCTGAAAGTGTTCCAAGGGATCCAGCCTGAGAATCCGGGGGGATTCCTCGTCCGGTCGCTCGTGGTTCTCGGCTTTGCGCTGTGGAGCGTCGTGGATGCCTTCCGGGGCGCCAAGCGACACCGGTAGGGGCTGAGCCAGGCCGGCCACCGTTTTGACAGCCCTGCCCCTGCGTGCTATAGTCGCCGCCTCTGGAGTTCCCTCCTGGCATGGTCCCGCCGAGCAGGCGATGGCGCTAGTCACCAGCATCCTCAATCTGAAAGGCGGCGTCGGAAAGACCACGGTGACCGTGGCGCTCGCGGAGGTCCTTGCCGCCCAGTACCGTCTGAAAGTCCTGGTCATCGATCTCGACCCGCAGGCCTCCGCGACGCTCTGCCTCATGAGCCAGTTGCGGTGGGCGGAGCGGCGCGCGACCCAGCGGACCCTCTACAACCTCTTTCAGTTCCTCCTGAACGGCTCGGCCGCGCTGTCGGCCGAAGACCTGATCGAGACCCGCACGAGCAACCTGGCCGGCGGCGCGGGACACCTCCATCTGATCCCCAGCAGCATCGAGCTGATCGATCTGTTCGATCGCATGGAGCGCATGCATGAAATCGGGCAGATGCCCGATTACGATGTCTCCCCTCTGCACGTCCTGAAGGATTTCGTCTCTCCGTTGTTCGCCCGGTACGATTACGTGCTCATCGACTGCCCGCCGACGCTGAACACCCTGACCCGCAACGGGCTCCTGGTCAGCCAGGCGGTTCTGATCCCGTTTGTTCCGGATATCATTTCCCTTATCGGCGTCGATCCTCTCCTGGACTATCTTCGGCGGATCGCGACGTTGCAGAACCTCAGGCTTCAGCCGGTGGGACTGCTGGCCACCCGAGTCGATGCGCGGCTGCCGTTGCACCAGAAGGTTCTGGAACGCGTCAGGCTTCGCGCCCGACAGCGTCACGACTTTCCGGAGCTGTTTCAGGTCCAGATTCCGAACCGCATCGCCTACGCGGAGGCGATGGAGTGGAGCCGCTCGTTCCCGACCCTCCATGCCAAATACGGCGGCGATGATTTTGCCCCCTGGGACGCCTTTGCCAAGGAGTTCGTGGAGCGACTGAATTCGCTCGCCGCCCCATCGCCGTAGACCGGCCGCGTTGACACGTTTCTCGGGGTTGTGTTAGAAAAACCACACCATTCGATTCCCCGGGACCCATTTGCCCCGATTTCAAGCACGGGAGACCAGCAATGGGCGGTCACAGCCATTGGGCGACCACAAAGCGACATAAAGCCGCTCAGGACGCCAAGCGCGGGAAGATCTTCACGCGGATCATCCGCGAGCTGACCATTGCGGCCCGCCAGGGCGGCGATCCCGACGGAAACTCTCGCCTCCGCCTGGCCATCATGAAAGCCAAAGACGCCAACATGCCAGGCGACACGATCAAGAAGGCGATCCAGCGCGGGACCGGCGAGCTGCCTGGCGTCAATTACGAAGAATTCACCCTGGAAGGGTACGGGCCCGGGGGCACCGCTCTGTTGCTGGAGATCACCACCGACAATCGGAACCGCACGGTCGCCGAGGTCAGAAGCTTGTTGAGCAAGCACAACGGCACCATGGCCGAAGCCGGCTCGGTGGCCTGGCAATTCCAGAAAAAAGGCCTGCTCGTCGTGGAGCACGGCAAGGTTGACGAGGACCGTCTCCTCTCGCTGGGCTTGGAAGCTGGCGCCGAGGATGTGAAGGTGGATGAGAAGACCTTCGAAGTCATCACGGCGCCCCAGGACTTCGACCAGGTCAAGAAAGCGCTGGCCGATGCGAAGATCGAGACGTCCCTGGCCGAGGTCACGTACGTTCCGCAGAGCTACGTGAAGCTGGAGGAAAAAAACGCCGAGCAGATGCTCAAGCTCATGGAAGCGCTGGACGACCACGATGACGTCCAGAAAGTCCACGCGAACTTCGACATTCCGGATGAGATCATGGAAAAGGTGGCTGCGGCCGGATAGGCCGTGGCAGGCCTGCGTGCTCCAGGCCCGTTCACGCGGAGCGGCATGACTTCCTGGCCCCTCACATGATCGCCGCACTGACGGGCCGCCTCGCCTCGAAGACTCCCGCCCAGATCACGCTCGATGTCCAGGGCGTCGGCTACGAAGTGTTCATCCCGCTGAGCACCTACTACGCACTCCCGGACGTGGATGAGCATGCCGCCCTGTGCATCCATACGCATCTGCGCGAAGATGCCATCCAACTGTTCGGCTTCCTCACGGCTCAGGAGAAGGAAGCCTTCGTGCTGCTGACGGGCATCTCGGGAATCGGGCCGAAGCTGGCCCTGAGCGTCCTGTCGGCGCTCAGCGTTGCGGACTTGGTCTCGGCGGTGCAGGCCGGCGATGTGGACAAGCTCGAGACGGTGCCCGGGATCGGGAAAAAATCCGCCGGACGGATTGCCTTGGAGCTGAAGGACAAGGTGGAGCGCTTGCATCCGCTCGGCGTCAAACCTTCCCAGGCGGTCGTCGGTGACACGGACCGGCTTCAGGAAGATGCCCTGTCTGCTCTCGTGAACCTCGGCTACCGAGCGTCGGAGGTCAAGGAGGCGCTGAAACGCATCGCGCGCGGTCATGCTCCACCGGACGTGCTCAAAGATCTGATCCGGGAGGCTCTCAAGGAACTGGCGAAAGGGTAGGTATGCGACGAGGCTCCTTGGCTGTTGCGGGTGCGCTGCGTCCTTCGGGTCGCAGGGGCAGGCGAGTATTCAACCGGCTTGCCGTCTGGGTGCTGGGCCCCGTTCTCGTGCTCTCCGCTCCGGGACCTGTCCACCTCGAGGAGACCCCGCTGCCGTCCGGGAACATTTCGGTTTGCGGGGCCTGTCCGACCGGGTACGCCCTGTTCAGCGTCTCTGCCGATCCGGTCCAGTGCGGGGCCGACCCTACGCTGTCTCATTGCATACCGGTCGGAGCGCCCATTCTCTCGGTCTGCGGGGCCTGCCCCGAGGGTTACGTGCGGGTCGGCAGCTCCTACCAGCCAGCTCGCTGTGGGAACGCTGAGGCCGGCAACATGAGCCAATGCCAGATTCAAAAGCTGGAGGGCGGAGTCATCGGCCCGGGCCAGGGCGGTCTCCACTGTCCGCCGGACTGCGCCGGTCCGCTGGCCTCTCCGGGCGCCAAGACGCCGCCGCCCGTCTTCTGCCCCCCGACCTGCGTGGCGCCGGGTCAGCCGCCGCCTCCACCGGTCTATCCCAAATGAGTGCGCCATGCCGGATCGCCTGGTGACCGGGCACATCACCGACGAGGAGCGGAGCCTGGAGGTCACGCTTCGGCCGCAGACTCTGGAGGAGTATGTCGGGCAGACGCGCATGAAGGAGTCCCTGCGCATCTGCATCGAGGCGGCAAAGGGACGCGGCGAGGCGTTGGACCATGCGATCTTCTACGGGCCTCCCGGGCTGGGGAAGACGACGATTGCGCACATCATCGCCCGGGAGCTGGGGGTCGCCATCCGCTCCACGTCCGGCTTGGTCCTGGCGCACGCGGGCGATCTGGCGGCCATTCTCACGAATCTGCAGCACCGCGACGTGCTCTTTATCGATGAGATCCACCGACTGCCGGCCTCGGTCGAGGAGGCGCTCTATCCGGCCATGGAGGACTATCAATTGGATCTCGCCATCGGACAAGGACCCACCACCCGCACGATCAAGCTGGACCTTCCGCGCTTTACGCTGATCGGAGCCACGACGCGCGCGGGGGCCTTGACCTCGCCGTTGCGCGAGCGCTTCGGGCTGGTTAACCGCCTGGACTTTTATTCGGCCGACGAACTGCACACCATCGTCACCCGGTCGGCCGGTCTGTTGGGCATCCCGATCGACTCAGAGGGCGCGGCCGAGATCGCCCGACGCGCCCGCGGCACGCCCCGGATCGCCAACCGGCTGGTGAAGCGGGTGCGCGACTATGCCCAGATCAAGGCAGACGGGCGGATTACCCGCGACGTGGCGCGAGACGCACTGGCCTGGCTGGGAGTGGACTCGATGGGGTTCGATGAAATGGATCAAAAAATTCTCCTGACGGTTCTGGAGAAATTCGGTGGCGGCCCGGTCGGGATTGAATCGCTGGCGGCCGCGGTGAACGAGGAAAAAGGCACGCTGGAGGACGTGTACGAGCCCTTCCTGATCCAGTCCGGATTCCTCGAGCGGACGGCGCGGGGCCGTCAAGCCACCCGTCTTGCCTTCGAACACTTTGGAAAACCAAAAGATTTGTTGTCTTGAGCGCGCCTCAGGGCATTTCAGAGCCTTTCTCCGACCTCCCTGGCCGCTCCTGCGCCCCGAAAAACCAAATCCTATTGATAAATCTTGCAAAGCTGGACCGCTTTGGTTACGATAACGGGTCTCTGACTGCCCGCCGCAAAATCCGCGTCAGAGGTAAAGGGGTGGCCTTACGGACATACAGCACTTCCGCAAAGAGATCGACCGGCTCGATGATGAGATCTTGCGCCTGCTGAACGAGCGATCCAAGAACGTCATCGAAATCGGCAAGTTAAAGAAACAGTCGGACACCCAGGCGAACCTTCACACCCCGGCGCGAGAAGCCGAGATCGTGGATCGGCTGATGCGCCGCAATCCCGGTCCATTCCCCAACGAGGCGATCCGATCCGTGTACCGGGAGATCATGTCCGCCTCTCTGTCCCTGGAGGGGCCGCAGCGCGTCGCCTACCTGGGCCCGCGGGCGACCTTCACGCATCTGGCCTGCATCCAGAAATTCGGCGACTCGGCCGAGTACATCGCGGTCAACAGCATCAAGGATGTGTTCAATGAGGTGGAACGGGGGCGGGCGAACTTCGGAGTCGTCCCCATCGAGAATTCCACGGAAGGGGTGGTGAACCACACCCTCGACATGTTCATCGATTCGAACCTTCTCATCTACGGCGAGGTGCTCCAGGAGGTGTCCCATTATCTGCTGTCGAAGACCGATCGCCTGGAGGAGATCAAGAAGATCTATTCGCACCCCCACGCCATCGCCCAGTGCCGCAACTGGCTGGAGACCAATCTGCCGCATGTCCCGGTCTCGGAAGTGGCGAGCACGGCGCGGGCGGCGGAGTTGTGCGCGTATGATGCGTCGTCCGGCGCCATCGCGTCGGAGTTGGCCGCTCAGCTCTATGGCCTGAAGGTCGTGAAATCGCGCATCGAAGACAACATCAACAACTACACCCGGTTCTTGATCCTGTCGCAGAAGGCTCCGGAGCGCACCGGAAAAGAGAAGACTTCCATCATGCTGTCGGTGAAGGACAAAGTCGGCGCCCTCTATGAGTTGCTGCGGCCCTTCGCCTCACATGGGATCAACATGACCAAGATCGAATCGCGTCCGTCCCGGCGGAAAGCCTGGGAGTACCTCTTTTTCATGGACATCGAAGGACACGTCGAGGAAGACCGCGTGAAGAAGGCGTTGGAGGAGGTCAAGGGCCGCTGTCTGTTCCTCAAAATCCTGGGGTCGTATCCCGCCCATCCCTGACGGTATCCATGTCCATCAAGGTCCACCCCGACATCGAGTCCCTGGTACCCTATTCCCCGGGCAAACCCATCGAAGAACTCGAGCGCGAGCTCGGGCTCACCGGTGCGGTCAAACTGGCCTCCAACGAGAATCCCCGGGGGCCGTCGCCCAAGGCGTTGGCGGTCCTGTCCGAGGCGGCCAAGACGCTGCACCGGTATCCGGACGGCGGGGCCTATCGGCTCCGGACCGCGTTGGCTGAGCGCTGGAAAGTCTCCCCGGCTCAGGTGGTGTTAGGGAACGGCTCCGACGAGATCATCGGCATGTTGGTGCGTGCCTTCTTGCCGCCGGGTGACGAAGCGATCATGGCGGACCAGACCTTCGTGATCTATCACATGGAGGTCACCGCGTCGCACGGCAGGCCGGTTGTGGTCCCGCTCCGGGGCTTCCGCCATGATCTGTCGGCCATGGCCAACGCGGTGACGCCCCGTACCCGGCTGCTGTTCCTCTGCAACCCCAACAATCCGACCGGCACCATGGTGACCGCTGTGGAAGTGGAGACCTTGATGGCCCGCATTCCGGAGCACGTGATCGTCGTCTTCGACGAGGCGTATTATGAATACGTGCAGGCCCCGGACTTCCCCGACAGCCTGGGATTCGTGAAGCGGAACCGCAACGCGATCGTGCTGCGGACATTCTCGAAGATTTACGGCCTGGCTGGGTTGCGCATCGGCTACGGGATTACCACCGCCGAGATCGCCGGCTACCTGAACCGGGTCCGCCCTCCGTTCAATGCGAACGCTCTGGCTCAGCGGGCGGCGCTCGCGGCGCTGGACGACGAGGAGCACGTGACGCGGAGCCGGCAGATGAACCGCAGCGAAATGGCCGTGGTACGGGCAGGCCTGGAGACGCTGGGGTTCCGCCCTGTGCCGAGTGAAGCGAATTTTCTGTACTTTGATTGCGGGCGCGATGGCTGCGCGGTGTTCCAAGCGCTCCTCAGAGAAGGGGTGATCGTCAGGCACATTGAGGGCCGGATGCTGCGGGTCACCATCGGCCTGCCAGAAGAGAACATCCGCTTATTGGAAGCGTTGAAGAAAGTCCTCATGCAGGAAGGAGTCAAATACACGCCATGATTATCGTCCTAAAACCTGATGCCACGGAGCGAGAGGTGGACCACATCCTGGAGCGGCTTCGAGAGCTGGGTTTGAAATCCCATATCTCGAAGGGCGAAGAGCGCACCATCATCGGCGTGATCGGCGATGATCGGATTCTCCAGAACCAGCCCCTGACCGTGTTCCCCGGCGTCGAGAGCGTGACGCCCATCCTGGCGCCCTGGAAATTGGTCAGCCGGGAGTTCAAAAAAGAAAATACCGTGATCGATGTGAACGGCGTTGAAGTGGGCGGCAAAAAGCTGACCATCATGGCGGGCCCTTGCGCCGTGGAGAAGCTGGAGCTGACCGTCGGCATCGCCCACGAGGTCAAGGCCGCGGGAGGCAGCATCCTGCGGGGCGGCGCCTACAAGCCCCGCACCTCCCCATACTCCTTCCAGGGGCTCGGCCGCGAGGGGCTGGATTTTCTCGTGGAGGCGAAGAAGCAGACGGGGCTGCCGGTAGTCAGCGAGATCCTGGATCCCCGCGACATCGAGCTGTTCTTGGAGAAGGCGGACATCATTCAGATCGGCGCCCGGAACATGCAAAACTTCGAGCTGCTCAAGGAGGTCGGAGCGTACGACAAGCCGGTCCTGCTCAAGCGGGGACTCTCGGCCGAGATCAAGGAGTTTCTGCTGTCGGCCGAATACATCATGTCCAGGGGCAACCGCAATGTCATTCTGTGCGAGCGCGGCATCCGGACATTTGAGACCCAGTACCGCAACACCCTCGATCTGGCGGCAGTCCCCACGCTCAAAGAACTGACGCACCTACCGGTGATCGTCGATCCCAGCCACGCCACCGGGAAATGGAATCTCGTCGCCCCCATGTCCAAAGCCGCCATCGCGGCCGGCGCGGACGGCCTGCTGATCGAAGTCCATTCCAATCCCGAGTGCGCCTTGTGTGACGGAGAGGAATCGATCAAGCCGACCAAGTTCAAGGAGCTGATGCGGGATTTAAAGCTGGTGGCGGAAGCGGTGGGACGACAACTCTAATAAACCGTGAGGCGTAAGGCGTGAGGCGTCAGAGGGCAGAAAGCCATTACGCTTCACGAGTTACGCGTCACTGATTTAGTCGTGGCTGTTCACTTCAGACAGGTCGCGATCGTCGGTGTCGGCCTCATCGGCGGGTCGCTCGGCATGGTCCTCAAGCGGCAGGCTCTGGCCGACTCTGTGATCGGGATCGGTCGGCGGGTCGAAAACTTGAAAGCGGCGGCGGCGCTGGGGGCGATCGATCGCTACGTGTCGGACAGCGCGGCTGCGATTCGCGGAGCCGATCTCGTGGTGCTGGCCACGCACGTGGACGCGTATGAGCGGCATTTGAAGGAATGGGGTGAGATCCTGGAGGCCGGCGCCATCGTGACCGACGTCGGCAGCGTGAAAGGCCCGCTGGTCGGACAGTGCGAAGCGCTCGTGCCACAGCGCGCCGCCTTCGTCGGCGCCCATCCGATCGCCGGCCGCGAGAAGACCGGGGTGGCGGCCGGATCGGTGGATTTATTTCAGGGCGCCCGCTGCATTCTCACGCCGACGCCGCGAACCGATCCTCAGGCGCTTCAGACCGTTCGCGGGCTGTGGGAGGCGGCCGGTTCGACCGTCTCGCTGATGGACCCGTTCGCGCATGACTGGGTGCTCGGCGCGGTCAGCCATCTTCCCCACGTCGCGGCGTTTTCCTTGGTCAACGCCTTGAGCGAGGTCCAGGATCGCCTGACGGACGTCAATCTCCTGGGATTTTCCGGAGGGGGGCTGCGGGACACCACCCGCATCGCTGCCAGCTCCCCGGAAATGTGGCGCGATATCTTTGTGTGGAACCGCGAGAATCTCGTCAAGCTCATCGAGGCCTACGAGCGGCATCTCGCGCGGCTCAAGCAGTTGATCGCCGCCGGGGATGGTCCCGGCATCGAGAAAGAACTGGCCCGGGCCAAACAAGTCAGAGAGCAGCTGCGATAAAGGTATGAGTTTTACTGAAACGACATGGCATCGCTGACGATCAAGCCAGGCAGACCGCTCGAGGGGACTCTTTCCATCCCCGGTGATAAGTCCGTCACCCATCGGGCCATCATCCTCAGCGCATTGGCCGAAGGGGAGAGCACGCTCACCGGCTATTGCCGAGGTGAGGACTGCCTGAACACGATGCGGGCGTTCCGCGCCATGGGGATCGCCATTGAAGAGACACCCCGCCAGCTACGGATCGCCGGCAAGGGCCTATGGGGCCTGACGGAACCGGAGCGGCCGATCGATTGCGGAAATTCCGGTACCGGTCTGCGCCTGCTGGCCGGCCTGCTGGCCGGACAGGAGTTTTTCACAGTGTTGACCGGAGACGAATCGTTGCGGCGCCGGCCGATGGGGCGGATCGTCAATCCCCTTCGGGAGATGGGCGCCTGGATCGCCGGCCGGAAGGGCGGGGAGCTCGCGCCGCTGGCCATCACCGGTCGCCGCCTCCGCGGGATCTCCTATGCCTCGCCGGTGGCCAGCGCCCAGGTGAAGTCGTCCCTGCTGCTGGCCGGATTGTACGCAGACGGGGAGACTCGCATCAGCGAGCCGCAGCGCTCCCGGGACCATACCGAGCGGCTGTTCCGCCATTTCGGGATTCCGATCCGCGAAGAGGGAACCGCGGTGCTTGTCCCGGGCCGCTCCGCGATGGGATGGGCGGCGGTGCCGGAGCTTTCGGTGCCCGGCGATCTCTCCGCGGCAGCCTTCTTCATCGTGGCGGCCTCGATCGTCCCTGGCTCCGAGCTGACGATTCAGGGAGTCGGCGTCAACCCGACCCGGGCCGGAATCTTGGAGATCCTCACCGAGATGGGAGCGGACATTGCGGTCATCAACCGCCGGGAAGTGGCCGGGGAGCCTGTCGCGGATCTGCAGGTGCGGGCCGCCCGGCTCCACGGGGTCCGCCTCGGGGCGGAGCGGATTCCGCAAACCATCGATGAGTTTCCCATCCTCTGCGTCGCCGGCGCGGTTGCTGAAGGAGAGACGGTCATCACCGGCGCCACAGAGCTTCGCGTGAAGGAGAGCGACCGCATCGCGAGCATAGCGGCGGAACTCAAGAAACTCGGGGTCCCGGTGACCGAGACGCCGGACGGGCTGATCATTCGGGGCCGGGCCGGGGCCCCGCTCAAGGGCGCTCTCTGCACGAGCTACGGCGATCATCGGGTGGCCATGTCGCTCGCGGTCGCCGGCCTGGTGGCGGATGGGCCGATCCAGATCGAGGACACCGACTGCATCGACACCTCCTTTCCGGGATTCGCCTCCCTGCTCGCGCAACTCCTGCCGGAACCCGGAATGGGTCCGCGGGCGAATCCCGGCCTTGCCCCTCAGGGCGTGATCGCGATCGACGGACCGGCAGGGGCCGGCAAGAGCACCGTCGCCAAGCTCCTGGCCTCACGGCTGGGCTACCGATATCTGGACAGCGGAGCCTTGTACCGCGCGGTCGCCTGGAAAGTGCTCACGGCTGGCGTGGCTCCCAACGACGAACCGGCGATCGGCCGCCTGCTGGCCGGCACCCGGCTGTCCCTGGAGGTGAGCCCCACCGATGCCCGGATCCTGGTGGATGGTCGGGACGTGAGCCACGACATCCGATCGCCCGAGATCAGTCGCGCGGCGTCCACCGTGTCGGCGCTCTCTGCCGTCCGCGAGTGGTTGATCCCCATTCAGCGGCAGATGGCCCAGGCCGGCGGAGTGGTGGCCGAGGGGCGGGACATGGGCACGCGGATCTTCCCGCACGCCGACTGGAAGTTTTTTTTGCAGGCTGATTTGGAGGTACGAGCCAAGCGGCGACAGGCCGAGTTTGCCAAGGCCGGCCATACGGTGACGTTTGAGGACACGCTCAGGGAGCTGAGCCAGCGCGACAGCCAGGATCGGTCGCGGAATCTCGCCCCGCTGGTGCCCGCGACGGATGCCAGGGTGGTCGACACGTCGGGTTTGAGTGTCGATCAAGTGCTCGAGCGTCTGCTTGCGGAGATGCAGCTTGCGTAGCCCATGGCCTACGCGCTGCTCTGGATCCTGGTCAATGTGGTCGCCCGGGTGTGCTTCCGGTACCGGACGGTGGGGGCCGAGCACGTGCCGCGGCAGGGCGGCGTGCTGTTGGCCGCCAACCATGAAAGTTATCTGGATATTCCGTTGCTGGGGTGTGGCGTCCGCCGCCGCCTGCGTTTCCTGGGGCGGCGGTCGCTGTTCCCCAACCCGATCATCGGCTGGATCTGCCGGCATCTCGGCTGGATCCCGATCCGGCAGGACCGGCTGGACCGGGAAGGGTTCAGCGAAGCGATCCAGCTGATCAAGGCCGGCAAGGCGGTGGTGATCTACCCCGAGGGAGCCCGGAGCCGGGACGGCTGCCTGCAGCCGGCCAAGCCCGGCGTGGGAGTGATCGTGGCGAAGACAGGCTGTCCCGTGGTGCCGGTGCACATCGAAGGGACATTCGAGGCGTTACCTCCGGATGCCCGCTTCATCCGATGCCGTCCGGTCACCGTGACGTTCGGGGAGCCGATGGACCTTACGGAGGATCTGAAGAAACTGGACGGGAAGACCGCCTATCAGCACGTCGCGTCGGCCGTCATGGCGCGCATCGCGGAGCTGGCCGGAAACTCAGCGGCCCGATTCGCCCCGCAACGCTGAGCGGGATCGAACGGTTGTGTCTCAACCTTCAGCACCCATGGGATTCGGAGGAGTAGGACACGCATGAATATGGATCCGAAGCAGACCGAAGAGCAGTTGGACCGGGGGGCGATGGCCGCCCTGTACGACGAGACCTTTCGCAATTTCGAAGAGGGGACGATCATCGAGGGTCGCGTCGTGGCCATCAACAAGGACAAGGTCATCGTCGACATCGGGTACAAGTCCGAAGGGATCATCCCGGCGGATCAATTTGTGAGCGAGCAACTGCAGGCGCTCAAGGTCAATGACCGCATTCAGGTCTATATCGAGGAACGGGAAGATGCCGAGGGCAACCTGATCCTGTCCAAGGAAAAAGCGGACAAGATGAAGGTCTGGGATGAGCTGGAAAGGGCCTACAAGGAAGATCGCGTCGTGGAAGGGCGCATCCTGTCCCGGATCAAGGGCGGCATGATGGTGGACATCGGCGTCAAAGCGTTCCTCCCCGGCTCCCAGATCGACCTGCACCCGGTCCGGGACCTCGACTCGCTGGTCGGGAAGACTTTCCCGGTGAAGATCATCAAGATCAATCACCGGCGCGGGAACATCGTGGTGTCGCGGCGGCTGCTGCTCGAAGAGTCGCGGGACAAGAAGCGCCAGACCACCCTCTCCAGTTTGAAAGAAGGGCAGTTGATCCATGGCACAGTGAAAAACATCACCGAATACGGCGCGTTCATCGATCTCGGCGGGATCGACGGCCTGCTCCACATCACCGACATGTCGTGGGGCCGAGTGAATCATCCCTCGGAGATGTTCGCGGTCGGGGACAAAGTCGAGGTGATCGTCCTCAAGTACGACCGCGAGACGGGACGCATCTCCCTGGGCTTGAAGCAAAAATCCCCCGATCCCTGGACGAACGTGGCGTCCAAGTACACCGTCGGCTCGCGGGTGCGCGGGCGAGTAGTGAGTCTGACCGACTACGGCGCGTTCGTGGAGCTGGAGCCCGGCGTGGAAGGGCTCGTGCATGTCTCCGAGATGTCCTGGACCCACGAGGTCCGACATCCCTCACGCCTGGTGTCGGTGGGAGACCAGGTGGAAGCGGCCGTGCTGAACGTGGATCCCAACAGCCGCAAGATCTCCCTCGGCATGAAGCAGACCGCGCCGAATCCCTGGGATATCGTCGAGACCAAGTACCCGATCGGCACCCGGATCGATGGGAAAGTCAAGAGCCTGACCGACTTCGGCGCGTTCATCGGCCTGGACGAAGGCATTGACGGCCTGATCCACATCTCGGACATGTCATGGACGAGACACATCAAGCATCCGTCCGAGCTGTTCAAGAAGGGGCAGAAAGTGGAAGCCGTCGTTCTGAAGATCGACAAGGAGAAGGAGCGGCTGTCGCTGGGGTACAAACAACTGACGCGCGATCCGTGGGAAGAGGAGATCCCGCAGCAGTACAAAGTCGGAGCCACGGCGGCCGGCAAGATCGCCAAGATCGCGGACTTCGGGATCTTCATCGAGCTGCCCGGCGGGGTCGAGGGTCTGATCCACATCAGCGAGATTCCATTGGAGCCCCAGACTCGGCTCGAAGACACGTTCAAGCTCCAGGATGAGGTCACCGCCAAGATCATCAAGGTGGATCGGGACGAGCGAAAGATCGCGTTGAGCCTCCGGGAGTACCAGCGGGACTCTGACCTCAGGCAGCTCGAGGAATACCAGTCTGCCCAAGGAGCCGCGGACCAGAGCTTGGGCCGCTCGGCGAAGAAGACGAAGAAGCGTCAGGAAGGCCAGCCGGGGGTGGATGAGAGCTGACCATCGGATGTGACGCGAGGTGTGACGCGATGACGGACGAGACCCCCCGCCAGCCTGCTCGCCGCCGGACGTGGCGGCTCATTCTCGGCATCCTCCTCATCGGACTGCTTTTGACGATCCTGGCGAACGTCATCCTTCCCGAATTGGAGCTGTACGGTGAGGACCGGATCGCCTTGATCCGGGTGGAAGGCGTCATCCTGGACGCACAGTCGACGGTCGGCGATCTCAAGAAATACGGCGAAAGCCCTTCCGTCAAAGCAATCGTCGTCCGGATCGACAGCCCCGGCGGAGGCGTCGTGCCCTCCCAGGAGATTCACGATGCGATCAAGCGTCTGCGAAGCAAGACGAACAAGGCGATCATCGCCTCGATGGGAACGGTGGCGGCCTCGGGCGGCTACTACATCGCCGTGGCCACGGACCGGATCATTGCCAACCCCGGCACGCTGACCGGCAGCATCGGGGTCATCATGGAGCTGGCCAACCTGGAAGGGTTGCTGAAGAAGATCGGCGTGCAGAGCGTGGTGGTCAAGAGCGGTCGGTACAAGGACATCGGGTCGCCGTTCCGCCAGATGAGCCCCCAAGATCGCCGGATCCTTCAATCGGTGATGGACGACGTGCATCGCCAGTTCATCGAGGCGGTGGCGGAGGGACGGTCGCTGGAAGTCGAGGCGGTGCGGCTGCTGGCGGACGGCCGGGTGTTTACCGGCCGTCAAGCCAAGGAAATCAACTTGGTGGACGAACTGGGAGACCTTCAGGATGCCATTCGATTTGCGGCCGATCTGGCCGGCATCGAAGGAGAGCCCCGCGTGGTGGAACCCCGGAAGCGGTTCTCGATTCGCGACCTCCTGGGGAGCCGTGTGCTGGGGACCCTGCCCCGGCTGGATCTCCAGACCGGCGTCAGCTTGAAGTACTTGATGGCGTTTTGAGGGAAGCGTCGAGGCCTCAGCGTTCAGCTCGGCAAGGGGTGGTGCGTTGCTCGCTGCTCACTGGGCGGTGCAGCCTTAAGGAGGACGAGGATGACAAAAGCGCAGATTATCGAGATGGTCTCGGAGCGAGTCACCACCCTGACCAAGCGACAAGCAGAGGTCGTGGTGAACACGATTTTTAACAGCATTCGCAATGCCCTCCAAAAGGGGGACAAGACCGAGATCCGCGGGTTCGGCAGCTTTCGCCTGCGGACGCGGCGCATGAAGGAAGGCCGGAACCCGAAGACCGGCGCCACGGTGAGCGTGCCCGCCAAGAAGGTTCCGTTCTTCAAGGCCGGCAAGGAGCTGAAAGAGAGCCTCAACAAGTAAGCCCGGAACTACGGACAGGGACATGCCCCCTGCTGACCCCATAGAGCCCGGCACTGCCTCAGAGATCGTCTGGACGGAAGGTGCGCTTCTGCGAATGGAGCGAGCGCCGGCCTTTTTGCGCGGGATGGTCCGGCGCCTGGCCGAGAAGAAGGCGCGTGAGCTGGGCTATACTGAGATCACGGCGGAGCTACTCGACCAGTTCAAGGCCCAGATGATGGGACGCATGGGTGGCGAAGCAGGGTTGACGGCGGCAGCCCAGCAGCTCGCGGCCGGCAAAGTCCCGTGGACGGCTGAAGCCCGTAAGCGGCTCGAGACGGTTCCGGAGTTCATGCGACATATGATCAAGCAGATCGCCGAGGAGATTGCCCTGGAGCGCGGTCATCTGGAGGTCAATGTCGAGCTGTTCGAGAAGGTGGAAGCGTTGGGGGACTTTCAGGAACAGGCCGGTCCGCCGATGGCGTGGACCGAAGGCGCGCTGGCCCGGCTGGCCTGGAAGGTCAAAGACGCCCCGCCGATCGCCCTCGAATTCGTGACCGACATGGTGAAGCGGGACACGGAGGATCTGGCCCGCGAGAAAGGACTGAGCCGGATCGATGAAGCGGCACTGGTCGAGCTCTGGGATGCCCCCCGGGAGCAGATCGCCTGGACCGACGAAGCCTGGAAGCGGCTCCTCACGTCGCCGGACTTTGTCCGCAGCGGCATTCGGAAAGCAGCCGAGCGCCGTGCGCGCAAGATGGGCCTCAAGGAGATCGATTCCGAGCACCTGACGAAATTTCGCAATGAGGCGATGATGAAAGCCGTCAAACGGATCAGGAGCTTCGGCTATCGCGAGCTCACGTTTGACGCCTTCAACGACGCGTTGGAAAAGGTCAAGCGGCTCCAGGGCAACGAGCAGGCCGAGAAACGTCTGGCGGAGATCCGGGAGTACATGAAGAAGAAGCCCGAGGTCGGCGTGCTGGGCGAAGAGCTGATGGAGCGGTTCCGGAAGTACCTGAAGGGCGAAGGAACGTTGTGAAGCAGGTGGCTGGGCTCTCGCTTCCTCACCTCCCGGAGCGACCCTTTGGGGCTTCGCCGACCGGCAGCCTTCGGAAATTCTCTCCGCTGCGGTCCTGAGACCGCAGTGCGTCGGTCAGTTTCCGTTTTCCTTATCGGCGGAGCCTCAATGGGTCCCCGCTCCTCCCGGCAAAGTCGCTCCGAGCACCAGCCACCTGCTGTTGACGAATCAATAGGCCAGCTAGCAAAGACCCTCGCATTCTTAGTACTTCTTCCCTTGTTGGTGGCAGGATGTGCGACGGCGCTGAAGCGGGATGGGCGCTGCTTGGCCAGCCTGACCCCTGACTACCTCGCCGCGCAAGACGAACTGCAGCAGCTGCAGGATTCCTGGCGGGCGCTCCTCAGACAGGAAGCCGTGGCGGCGGCCGGCAAAGCCGCCGTAAGCCCGTCAGCACAGCGAGAGGCGGCCGACGCGTATGCCAGACTGCGGGAGGCGCGTCGTCGGCACCAACCGACTTTGGATTGGTACGGAAAGGTCTATCGTCGCCTGCAGATGCGGATCGAAGAGGACCAACTGCTCACGGATGTCCAGACGGTGCTCTTCCCCACGCCCGGAATCCTGTTTTATCCCGTCATCCGGTGGAACATCCATTCAGTGATGTGGGACGGTGAAAATCCCGATGCCGACGCCGACCCCGTCACGCGCTTCTGCACCGACCGCCTTGTCGCCGACACGGTGTCAGTCACCGCGGAGTGAGGAGTGGGAAGGGGCTTTCAGAGGCTGGAGCAAAGAGGGTGGAGGGATGTCTCTACAGGAGGAAAGAGAGACATCAGTTACTTCGGGGCACAACCAAAGTAAACAGCCTCCACCCTCTTCATCAAACCAGATTGACGGTGTGATTTTCCACCCCTCAATGGGGGGGGGGCTGCTGGGGCCAAAATTTGTGCCGGATCTGCGGAAGCTGGACGTTCTCGAAATTCGGAATGTCGTAGAGGCAGCGGTCGATCGTGGCTACTTCCTCGGGCGTGAGCTCCAAGACCACCTTTTTCTTCCAAAACTGGTCCAACGTGAAATAGTCCGCCGACTGAGGCTTTTCCTTCATCAGTTCTTGCATCTTCTTGAAACCCTCGGTATCGGTCCCGGGTATCCGGCCTTTGTTCTTGTCAATGCACCATTTCAGGACTTCGGCAACGCCGTACATCGTCAGTTCGATCTTCACCATCTCGGTCTCGGCCATCGCGTCCTCCTTGCTGGGCGCCATTCTACCGCCGCGCTGCTCCGGACTTCCAGAGGAAAAGCACGGCCACGGCAGGAATGCTGACGGTGTCTGCAGGCCAAGCCCGTGGCTCAGTCGGGATTGCGAAGAGGCGTCCTCCTGGGTATACTTTTTTCGCCTTGCGCGTTACAGTTCTCCGAAACTTCGATGGTCTTGAAGTTCGAATACGACCCGTTGGATACGGAGCATGCCGGGGGACACTTCTATCACGTCTGCCGCGGCCGGATCCAGGAACCGGAATTGAAAGTTCCGCCTCCCGATCACCCCTATGAATGCCCTGTCTGCGGGGTCGAGCTGGAATTTGAAGACTTTCGCATCGCTCAGCAGAAGGGCTGGTTGTAGCCTCCACTGATGCGTCCGCCTCCGGCAGTTCGAGCCTGCTCCATTCGAACCGCGGTGCCGCTGGCCCTGCTCCTCGGGCTCGCTGCGCTGGCCGGATGCTCCAAGGCCGAGACCTTCGTTCCGCCAGACCTGTTTTATCTGTTCGCCAGCTACCCGGTGGGGAAGAACCCTACCTCCGTCAGCACGGCGGACCTCAATCAAGATGGCTTCACCGATCTGATCACTACGAACATCGGGAACAATTCCTTGTCGGTCCTGTTTGGAAACGGAGACGGGACCTTTAAAGAGCAGGTCCAACTGCAGGTCTGCAAGGAGCCTCGTGCCCTGGCGCTCAATGATCTGAATGCGGACGGACGGCTCGATCTCGCGGTGGCCTGCTCCGGCAGTGATCAGATCGCCATCTTTTTCGGCCTGGCCAACGGAACCTTCGGGACCGGCGAGCGGTACACCATCCCGCGGTCTCCCATCTCCATCGTCAGCGGCGATTTCAACGGTGACCAGAAGCCGGATCTGGCGGTGGCCTTGCGCAACGATAAACTGAAGATCCTGTTCGGCACCGGCACCGGATCATTCACGCATGGGCCGCTGTACGAATACGGCGATACCCCGACGTCGCTCGCCGCCGCCGACCTCAATCAGGACGGCAGGCTCGATCTGGCGGTGACCAACGGAGGACATATGAACAACGGGGTATCGATCTGGCTCGGCAATGGGGACGGGACCTTCCGGGGGCCGACCGACTATCCGACCGGCAAACGCCCGCTCGCCGTGACCTTTGCGGACTTCAACAACGATCGGCTGACTGATTTGCTGGTGATCAACGGCGAGATGGATACGCTCACCACGTTCCTGGGCAACGGGAACGGAACCTTCCAGAACGGGAAGGAGTTCGGAGCGGATGCCGGGCCCGTGTACGGAGTGGCCCACGACTTTAACGGCGATCGGCTGGCGGACGTGGCGATCGTCAATATCCAATCCAACGACTTGTCCATCCTGTTCGGACGCGGCGACGGCACCTTCCGGTATCCGCCGATGAATTACAAGACCAAAGGCGGCCCGTTCGCCGTGGCGATGCTGACCTTGCGCACCAATGAAACCGTGGAGCCCGGACTCGTCACGGCGAACAACGGCGGAAACAGCATCTCGATCTTCCTCCACCGCGGGCTGAAAGCCCCGACTTCACGGGCGGCCCCCGCCGCCTCCTGATCCCATGAGGACCTTTATGTGGTGGTTCAGCATCGGGTCTCTGATGACGTTGGCGGTCATCATGGTCCAGGGCGGGATCCGCGACCTGCTGTTCGAACCCGCCGGCGGCACCACTGCGATCACGTTCGCCACCACCATCTTAGGCGGGGGACTCTTGGCGGGTTGTTCCGCGCTGATCATCAATCGTCTGCGGTAAAGACGCCAGAATTGCTTGACTCCCGGAGGAGCTACACATACAATCCGGCTCGTGACGGTCTGGCGCGATTCGAGCACGGTGAGCACATGAACTGTCTCAAGTGCCGGGGGTACATGATGGTGGAGCGGCACTATACGATGATCAACCGCCGGCTCTATGCCCGGTGCTTGAACTGCGGGTTCTGGCTGGATCTGGCCGACCTCCTGCGATTCTTCCATAAGGTGCTGGACAGCGGGTTCAAGGGCTCCAAGGTTCATGAAACGTTCGGCCTCTGAGGCATGAGCAATCGCCCTCTGCGATGCCGCCTCAAGCGGCCGGACGCGCCTCAGCGGCGATGGCTTGTTCCGCTGTGCCTGGCGATGTTCCTGCTGGGGCTGCCGGCTTCGCCTCCATCAGCAGCGGCCGCGCATCGTAGCTCCATTTCACTGACTCCTCCGACCGGGTTCTCGCAGACGTTCAGGTCCTCCGTTCCCAAGGTCGCCTCCTCGGCTCACAGCATCCTGCTCAAGGACCTGACCGCCGGACGGATTCTCTACCAATACCAGCCCACCCGCCGGGTGTTTCCGGCCAGTCTCACCAAAATCATGTCGGCGATGGTGATCCTGGAGCGTGCTGATCTGGAAGAGTATGTGACGGTCAGTCGCCGGGCGGCGTCGGCCCCGAGCGTCCGGTTGCGGCTACAGACCGGGCAGGTGTTCCGCCTGGGAGATCTGCTCAAGGCGATGCTGATTACGTCGGCGAACGATGCCTGCCTGGCGGCGGTCGAGCACGTGGGTGGATCGGAAGAGGGGTTTGTCAGGCTGATGAACGAAAGGGCCGCGGACCTCGGTCTGGTGAACACGAACTTCAGCAACGCGTGCGGATTCGATACGCCGAACCATTACTCGACCGCCCTGGATCTGGCCATCTTGAGCGAGGCCGCCATGCAACACCCGACCTTTCGGGCGTTTGTCCGGGAGGAAATCGAGGTGATCAGCCCGATCAATGCCAACCGGTCCTACCTGTTGCGGAACACCAACCGCCTGCTGGGCCGGATGCCGGGAGTGGAAGGAGTGAAGACGGGCTTCACCTCGCGCGCCGGCCGGTGTCTCATCGTGAAGGTCTCCCAGGGCGGCAAGGAGCTTCTCCTCGTTCTGCTCCATGCCCACCGGCGGTGGAACACCGCCACATCCCTGATCCATTACGGGATCGACGCGTTGCAGGCCGGCACCGCAGAGACCCTCGCAGGCCCGCTCGCCAGGATGGCGGGTCAGAGGGGAAGCTCGGGCGGAAGAGTCGGATCTCCGTAGGACAGAATCAGGCGCTGTCCCTTCTCATTCGACTGGATCACTAGCTGGAGGCGGGTTCCCGGCCGCATTTCTTTCAGCGCGTCGAATTGAGCCTGATCTTTGGGATAGACCAGTAACATCCAGTCGCCTTCCAGTTGTCTCCACCGCTTCCCTGAGGGATGCTGCTCGAGTCGCAACTCCCAGTCCAGCCAGACCGCCCGCTCGGAATGATCAATCAATCGGAGTCGGCCCTGGATGGTAGTGGGATGGGTGAAATCCAAGAGCTGGAGCTGGGCGTCGAACGGGCTGCGATCGTCCGGCTGGAGCGGACTCTGGCTGAGAGCGGAAGGGCTGGGCAGGGCGATGCAGGCGAACAAGACTAGGACGGAGAATACAGCCCGCGGCGGCATGACTTCATCACTGCGGCAAACTGAACTCGATGTTGATATCCTTTCCCAGGTAGTTGACCAAGTAGCCTTTTTGGTCGTAGCGCAGCACGGCACCCATCACATTCTCATCGGTGTAGTCTTCCTTGCCGAGGATCTTTCGGATCTCGTCCGGGCTCTCGCTGTTCAGAATGTTCCGGAAGATGCCTCGCGCTTTGTGAGCAAAACGGTTGTTGATGAAGATGAGGTCCACCTTCCCGTCCAGCATGCGGACACCGGCCATCGGTCCCGTCGGCTTCCGTTGATCGAGAAGCAGGATGAAGGTGGCCTCCTGCTCGGCTTTCACACCCGGGATCTTCTCGTTGATGAGGATGTCGTACGCCTTGCCTTCCGGATCTCCAAGCTTCACGCCGAATAACGAAATATCAGTGCTTTTAAACGTCTTGGGGTCCATGACGTCGTTCTTACTGAGCTCGTAGGGCTCGGCCCCGGCGATGCCGAGCCACACGGACACGACGCACAGTATCGTCAAGACCGGGATCCAGCGTCTTCCGTCCATCGGCTCCTCCTTATGAAAACGTCTCGAAAATCGCCGGCATTGTAGCCGACGGCTGACGACAGTTGCAAGGCAACGGCGGCTTGTCGTACGCCGTGCTTGCGAAATCCCAGGGCCTGGCGTATGACAAGTCGGCGGGCGACCTGGATCAGCGGGCGATGATTCGATTCAGACGGGCTACCGAACAGGACTTCCCCGATATTTTGCGGATTCAGCGCGAAGCCTTTTCAGCGTACCTCAGCGCCTACGAAGTCACCGCATGGACCACCGAGCCTCTCGAGAGCGTGAAGCTGGACGCGGCCGACAAAGTCATTCTCGTGGCAGAGTCCGAGGGGATCGTGGTCGGCTCCGTCCGCTTCTGGACGGTCGCCGGAGTCTGCGTCATCCGGCTTCTCTCCGTGAGCCCCGCCTATCAGGGCCGGGGGATCGGGAAGGGTCTCATGCGGGAGGTGGAGCGGATGGCGGCCCCGGGGACCCACAAGTTCCACGTCTGCACGATGCTGCGCACGGCCCGCAATATCGGCCTGTTTTTGAGCCTCGGCTATCGCCCCGAATCCCTGCTGCCGACCCACTACAACAAGCTGGATCTGATTTGTTTTGCCAAATATCTCGAGGAACCGGTCACCTTGCCGCCAGGGTGATGAGGAGCCGGCCCGGGTCCTGCTCCTCCCCGTGTCATGGGCGGTCGCGCTGAGCCTCCCAGAGCAGCGAGCCTATCCTCTGAAGCCGTTGAAAATATGCGGAGGCCTCCCCCTCGAGCTCCGGGAGGAGCGCATCGAGGTCAGCCAGACAACTCTCCAAGATATCAAGCCGCCGCTCATCCAAACCCTGCGCCGACTCCAGGTAATAGATGACGCACCCACCGATGACCGTATCGAGCGTCATCAATTCCCCCTCGTTGGGCCCGACGGACTGGGGCCATCCCGAGGATTGATGGATTTCCCAGAGGGGCAACAGGTCCTTCATCGTCCCGCTCGTATGAGGTCGATCGCCAGGAGGGTCACCAGGGCCATCGAAACCACCCCGGCAATTTGGTCCACCCACAAGGGTCTCCTGCGCCACCATTCAAGCAGCGTGGCCAGCATGGGGACGGGCAAGCCGAGCAGCAGCAGGCCTTTGACCACAGCCAGCCCGCCTATGCTCACCCACACCCAGTAGCCATTCAGTCCGGAAGTCCCCACGATCAGCACCAACCCTGCCACCATGATCGCCTGCCCCCACAGCAGACGGCGAAGAGGCTGAGCCATCTGGCGAGCGATCCAGTCTCGCCACCAGGAAGGCGCGGCGATCGACGCCAGGGCCATTCCCCCCCACACAATGCTGATCACACCAAGGAGGATCATGGTCCCGTTACTGAGCTCCCAGCCATCCCACCGCGTGGAGCAGCAGTAGTGCCAGCGCGCAGAGCCCCAGGCCCCAGAACCGGTAGTCCACATCGTCCCGACGCAAGCACCAGTCCAGGAGCTCGCGGCGCCACCGGTCGGGTCCGAGCGCGAAGAAGAGGCCCTTGACCACCATTACGGCGCCGGCAATCAGCCAGAGGGGCTGATAGCGCAGCCCGCT
>Ga0114945_10000656_pt1 | contig 22313 bp, 23 predicted proteins | sample OV2TP3_FD_87194 | JGI IMG/M metagenome (GOLD analysis project Ga0114945, IMG submission 87194) | Hot spring microbial communities from Beatty, Nevada to study Microbial Dark Matter (Phase II) - OV2 TP3 | ecosystem: Environmental > Aquatic > Thermal springs > Hot (42-90C) | place: USA: Beatty...
ACGCACGGCCGGAGGGACATCGTCGGGTCTGGGCATGGGCACCTCCTACGGCTAATATAGCCGTAGGACCACCAAGACGCAACCCGCATCGTCCGCCTCCCTCACAACCCTGACGTGCGCCCGAGCGGGACCTCCCGCTTTTGCCATCGCTTCGACGGTGATAGACTGCATGGCGCAGCGTTTCTGCAGAGGGTCTTACCCAACCCAGGAGCTCCGAGCACAGTGAGCGACGACTATTTCGAGTGGACTGAGCGGCTCTTCGACCCGGCGGAGCTCTTCGCCAAGCCCGAGGCCCTCGAGGGCGTGCGCGTCGTCGAGGTCGCCCACATCATCATGGGCCCGGTCAACGCCGACTACCTCGGCGAGTTCGGCGCCGAGGTCATCAAGGTCGAGCTGCCCGGGACGGGCGACAACATGCGCTACGTCATCCCGGACGGCCGCCCGTGGAAGAACGGCAACCCCGCCTTCTTCAACGTCAACCACTCGAAGCACCACATCGGGCTCGACCTCCACCGCCCGGAGGGCCAGACGCTCTTCAAGCGCCTGGTCGCGCGCTCGGACATCCTGGTCGAAAACCTCGTCCCCGGCACGCTCGAGGAGTGGGGGATCGGCTACCGCGCGCTCAGCGAGCTGGACCCGCGCCTGATCTACGTCGCCGACTCGGGGTTCGGCCAGTGGGGGCCGTTCTCGGTCGGTCGCGCCTCGTACGACGGCGTGGCCCAGGTCGCCTCGGGCCTCGGCGCGATCTCGGGCTTCCCGGGGCGGCCGCCGATGAAGATCGGGATCTGGATCGGGGATTACTTCGGCGCGATCCTGGCTGCCACGGCCGTCCTCGCCGCCCTCGAGTACCGGGAACGCACCGGCCGCGGCCAGTACATCGACTTCGCCCAGTCGGAGGGGCTCATCCGCGCGATGGACTGGACCTGGCTCCACCGCGACCGGACCGGCCGCGATCGCAAGGCCTCGGGGAACCGCGACCAGGCGATCGCGCCCTCCGACGTCGTCGCCTGTCGCGACGGCATGGTCGCGGTGGCGGCGGGGGCGGACGAGGAGTTCCGCGGGCTCGCGACCGCCATGGGCCGGCCCGATCTGGCCGAAGACCCGCGCTTCAAGAGCATCGGGGCGCGCCTCACTCCCGAGGCGAACGCGGAGCTCTGCCGCCTCGTCGCCGCATGGGCGGCGACGCGGACGCGGGCCGAGCTCGAGGCCCTCGCCGTCCGGCACGGTTTCGCGGCGGCCCCCGTCCTCGACGCGGCCGGGATCCACGCCGACCCCCACTTCCGCCACCGCCGCGCCGTCTTCGCGGTGGACGACCCTGTCTACGGGCCCCTCGCCGACAGCGGCCCCGCGCCGAAGCTCTCGGCGACGCCGGGCCGACACAAGTGGACCGCCCGGCCGGTCGGGTTCCACAACGACTACGTGCTGACGCGGCTCCTCGGGCTGAGCCGTGAGGAGATCCGCGCCCTCGAGGCGAAGAAGGTCGTCGGACGCTGGGCCGACCGGCCCGGGGCGAAGCCGCCGGACGGCTGGGCCGGCGAGGGGAGCGTCTTCTAGCCGTGCCGATCCCCGTCGCATCTCGTCGTCCTCGGTCGTCGGCGGCCCTCAACGTACGGGGAGTACGCCTCGGACCGCCTCCTCCCTGCGTCCTTGATCTGCTCGGGTCTCGGCCCGGCTTGAGGGCCAGGCCATGACTCAGGTCGCGCGCGCGTGGAGCGAGTGGGTGCGGGCCCGGACCGAGCCGACGACGGTCGCGGAGAAGCCCGAGGCGTTGGACCACCTGCGTGTCCTCGACATCTCGCGGGGGAACTTCGGGACCCTGTTCTGCTCCTCGCTCCTGGCCGAGTTCGGCGCCGAGGTGATCCGCCTCGAGCCGCCGGACGGCGACCCCGCGCGCCGCCTTTCCCCCGAGGGGCTCATGATCGAGGACACGGGGCTTGCCTACCTCGTGGAGGGCCGGAACAAGCTCGCGGCGACGTGCGCCCTCGAGCGCGAGGAGGGCCGGGCGCTCTTCCGGCGTCTCGCCGGCCGCGTGGACGTCCTCATCGAGGCGTTCCGGCCCGGTCAGCTCGACGCGTGGGGGATCGGCTACCGGCAGCTCTCGACGGAGCACCCCGGCCTCGTCTGGGTGGCGCTCGCCAGTCACGGCCAGTTCGGGCCGCGCGCCCGGACGCCGATCCCCGACTATGACGTCACGAACCAGGCGCTCTCGGGCGTGGTCTTCGCGACCGGCGAGATGCCCTCGCGCGAGCCGCCCGAGTCGTGGGAGGCGCCGACCAAGATCGGGGCCTGGATGGGCTGGTACGTCGCGGGGGCCTGGGCCGCCTTCGGGGCGCTCCTGGCCCTCCGCCACCGGCGGCGGACCGGGCGGGGTCAGCTGGTGGACGTCTCCGGCGCCGAGGGGCTCATGCGTCTCTGCAACTACAACCTCGTCTGGCACGCGATGTACGGCAAGCAGCTCTTCCGCGTCGGCAACGTCGACCTCGGGATCTACCCGTACGGCATCGTCCGGACGAAGGACGGCTACGCGTTCGTGGCCGGGTTCTCCGACGTGAACTTCAAGGCGCTCTGCGCCATCATCGAGCGCCCCGACCTCCCGGACGACCCGCGGTTCGCCACGTTTCTCGAGCGGGCGAAGCTCGAGCACATGACCCCGCTCAAGACCGAGATCGAGCGGTGGAGCACGCGGTTCACCGCCGCGGAGATCCTCGCCAAGGTGCAGGCGTACCGCGGGCCCGGCATCGTCGCGACGGCGAAGGCCAACACGCCCGGCGAGGTGCTGGAGGAGGCGCACTGGCGGGAGCGCGGGGCGCTCCAGATCGTCGACGACCCCGTCTACGGGCGGCTCCTCCTCCAGGCGCCGCCGCTTCACATGACCGAGACGCCGCCGCGGATCAAGTGGAGCTGCCGCCCGGTCGGGGCGGACAGCGAGTTCGTCTACGGGAAGTACCTCGGGCTCGGCCGGGAGGCGCTCGCCGGTCTGAGAGCCCGGGGGATCATCTAGGCTCCGGAGGACCCACGATGGCCGAGATCCTGTGTCTGTCCTGCAGGCACTTCGCCCCGGCGCTCGATCCGAACATCGCGAAGGCGTTCCTCGGCGGGTGCAAGAAGCTCGAGGCGCCGTTCACGCTCATCCTGCCGCTGGAAGGCGTGACGGAGTGCGCCGTCTACGAGAAGGGGGCGCGCGCCCATCGCCCGGCGGCCGCGGCCGTCGTTGCGGGGCCGGCCGCGACGAAGGCCCCCGCCAAGCGACGGGTCGAGCTCTACTACTCCTCGAAGCACCCGCCCTCGGACGCCTTCCCGTGTGACCGCGAGAAGGCCCTCCGCCTCGTCCAGGAGCTCCGCGGGAAGGGGCTCGAGGCCGAGGCGAAGGACATGGCCGACGTGCGCGACGTCTTTCCCATCTACCACAAGGCCGTGACGGGTCCGAGCGCGGCGAAGCGCGCGGTCTTCGGGATGAAGGGCGCGCTCGAGGAGGACTTCGGGCGCCGCGTTCCGGCGCTCATGGTCTTCGAGGGCGACCGGTACCCTGCCGACGTGTTCCCGCGCATGGACCGGGAGCTGAACCGCGTCGTCGGCGTCGAGGAGGCGCTCGAGCGCCTCATGGCGACCTGAGGCGCATCGGGAGAGGCCCATGGGCACGATTCCTGCGTCGTACCTGCCACCGAAGGAGCTGTGGCCGCAGCGCCTCTACACGCTGCCGGAGCACGCGGGCTACCCCGAGCGCCTGAACTCGACCGAGGAGCTGGTGGACCGCCACGTCGAGGCGGGGCGCGGCGACCGGGTCGCGATCCTCTTCGAGGACCAGAAGATCACCTACCGGCACCTCCAGGGGTCGGTCAACAAGCTCGGCTCGGCCTTGCGCGGGCTCGGGATCGAGGCGGAAGACCGCGTGCTCCTCCGGTCCCCGTCGATCCCGCCCGCCCTCGTCGCGAACTTCGCGGTCCTCAAGATCGGCGCGATCATCGTGCCGACCTCGCCCCTCTTCTCGCGGACCGAGATCGCCCACATCGCCGAAAACACCGAGGCCGTCGCGCTGATCGTCGCGGCACCGCTCCTCGAGGAGGTCGAACGGGCTCGCGCGGACCTCAAGCGCATCGAGCACATCGTCGTCATCGGCGGCGAGCCCGCGGACGTCAAGGCCAAGGGCTACATCCCGTACGGCGAGCTCATGGCCAAGGGGAGCGAGCGCCTCGAGGCCGTGCGGCGCCCCCGCCAGGCGGTGTCGGTGCTCCTCTACACCTCCGGCACGACCGGCCTCCCCAAGGGCACCGTCCACTTCATGGAGGAGGCGCTGACGGTCCCCGACGGGTTCGGCAAGTATGGCTGGCGGGTCGAGCCGGACGACGTGATCGGCGGCCCCGCGCCGCTCTCCCTCGCGGCCGGCTACTCGACGCAGGCCGTCATCCCGTTCCGCTTCGCCGCGGCGGCGTCGCTCCTGCCGCGGTTCACGCCCGAGGGGATGTTCGAGCAGATCCAGAAGCACCGGATCACGGTGGTCTCGATCCTCCCGACCGCCTACCGGAAGATGATGCAGATCCCGAAGGCGCGCGAGCGCTTCGACCTGGCCTCCGTGCGGATCTGCACGGGCGGCGGGGAGTCGCTCGGCGCCGAGACCTACCAGCAGTGGAAGGACATGTTCGGCTTCGAGATCTACGAGGGGCTCGGGACGACGGAGATGATGTACGTCTTCGTCTCCTCGGCCGTGACCCGCCGGGTGAAGCCGGGCGCGATCGGGCCGGCCGTCCCCGGTTACGAGGTCAAGGTCGTCAGCGAGGACGGCAAGGAGGCGAAGCCCGGAGAAGTGGGACTCCTCATCGCCCGCGGCCCGACGGGGACGCTCTACTGGCGCGACCCCGACAAGCAGCGGGTGGCCGTGCGGGACGGCTGGTGCCGGGCCGGCGACTTCGTGACCATGGACGAGGACGGCTACGTCTGGTTCCTCTCGCGCGAGGACGACCTGATCAAGTCCTCGGGCTACCGGATCGGCCCCGAGGAGATCGAGGAGGCCCTCGCCAAGCACTCAGCCGTCGCGGACGTCGGCATCATCGGCATCCCCGACCCGGTCCGCGGCCAGAACACCCGCGCCTACGTCGTGCTGAAGTCGGGGGTTCAGGCCTCCGAAGCCCTGAAGCGCGAGCTGATCGAGTTCTGCCGGGACAAGATCGCCGTGTACAAGCTCCCGCGCGAGGTCGAGTTCGCCGACCAGCTCCCGCGCGCCCCGGGCCCCGCCGGTCCCGGCACGGGGAAGCTCCTCCGCCGCGTCCTCCGGGAGAAGGCCAAGGGCGGGTAGGCAGCTTCACTGCTGGGCCCGCGTGAGGCGGGGTCGTGCAACTCGGGAAGTGGATCGATTGGGCCGCCAAGCGGGACGAGTCGGTGGCGCCGGGTGGTCAGGTTCCCGCGAAGAAAGGTGCAGGGACTTCGGGCGCCAGACGAAAAACAGGTGCCGCTAGCGGCGATAGGTACGTTCGTCCTTTCTCCGCACGGCCTCGATGGTCAGCTCATTCCGCTCGGCATCCATAGAATAAACCACCCGCCAGTCGCGGCCGACCCAGATCCTATAGATCTCTTCCTGGCCTTCGACCTTGTCATATCCTCGCGGTCTCGGGTTCTCTCCGAGTTCAAGAATGGCTTTGACCACCGCGAAGAACGTGGCATCGTCGTCGATCTCCAAGAGTTCTTTCTTCGCCCGGCGGCGGATGCGCAGCCTCACCCCGCGCGGGTCTTCTTGAGCCGTGCGAGCCGGGCCTCGATCTCCCGGATCGGGAAAGCTTCTGCCGGCTGCCGTCGGCGGGCACGGATCAGCGCGTAATCGGGATCGCCACGTCGAACGGGCTCGGGATCGGAGACCTCGAAGAAGGCCTTTAGCGCGCGGTCCAACAGCTCTCGAGCCGCCTCGGCTCGTGACGGCTTCCGCGTGGCAAAGCGGTAGTCATCGAGGCGGTCCAGGAGTTCCTTGGGCGCCTTGATGTTGAGGAATGGCCCGTTACTCATCGTCTGTTGCCTCCATGCTCCTGCCCGAAAAGCATAGCGTGGTTGTCGCGTCAATACAACCAGTACCGTTTGTTGGGTGGCAGCGCCCCATCGGTCTCTGGCGACCTGCCGTCTGGAGAAGCTCAGCGGCTGAGGCTTGCCGCCATCGTGGTCGCTCAGGCGAGCGTGCTGCGGAAGACCGGGTCGGGGGCGAGGTCGGAGAGCTGGCGCGCGACCATGGCGGCGCGGGGCGGCGCGGGGAGTGTCAGCGTCAGGGCCCCCGGAGTCGGACCGGCCGTCCGAACGGACAGCCGCCCGCCCCCACTCGCGAAGCTGAGCTGGGGCGCGACGCCTGCGGTCGCCGGCGCGATGACGAGCGAGCGGACCTCTGGCGGCCCCTCGGGGAGCCGGCGCACCGTGACTCCGACGGGCCCGCGCGCGGCCTCGAAGCGCCAGGTCACCTCGGTCTCCGGGGGGTAGTTCAGCGCGGTCATGGTCTGGGTCTCCGCGAACTCCTCCACGGTGACCACGGGCACGGCGACGCGCTGCCCTGCCGCAACCGGGCCCCGTGGTATGCTCGACTCACCGGAGCACGACTCGCGTTGGACTTTGGCCGCGTGCTGGCGATCGTCACGCCGTTCTTCGAGCGCGAGGGCTTTCGCTACGCGGTGATCGGGGCCTTCGGCCTTCACGCCTACGGCCTGAGCCGAGCCACGCTCGACCTCGATTTCGTGACAGAATCGAGAGCCCAACCGAAGCTGCTCGCGTTTGTCGAAGGGGTCGGGTACGAGACCCTGCACGTGTCGGCGGGCTACTCGAACCACGTCCACCCGGACCGGGCGCTGGGTCGGATCGATTTCGTGTACGTGGACGGCGAAACCAGCCGCCTGCTCTTCGAAGGCTGCCGGCCGCGGCTCAACCTCGGCGACCGCGTCATGCCGGTGCCTCGCCCCGAGCACCTCGCGGCGATGAAGGTCCAGGCCATGAAGAACGACCCGTCCCGGACCTTGCAGGAGATGGCCGACGTCCAGTTCCTGCTGCGACTGCCCGGAATCGACGAGGGAGAAATCCGAGGCTACTTCGAGCGCGCCGGGCTCCGCGAGCGTTTCGATGAGATCAAGCGGCTCGCCTGACCGCCTGGCGCTGGACCGGGACCTCCCGACCACCGACGAGGACGTGGCCGCCCTTCGGCGCCTGCGTCACGCAGAGGGAATCGATCTCGAAGGGTACCTCGGATTCCTCGGGGGGTTCACACCGCCTGCCCCGAGCACGCTGCGATCGCGCCGGGGTCCGGCCGGTCCCCCGTTCTGCCTGACCGAGTGAGGCCGAGCGGAGCGGGAAACGGCAGCTCGGGTTATGGGGCGCGACAAGCGTGAGCGTCGCCGGCTGAAGCGAGCCGAGAAGCGCAAGCGCCAGGCTCGCCAGGAGGCGCAGGCGGCCCAGGCGCTGGCGCGGCACGACCGCGCCTTCCAGGCCGCCTGGACCGCGGACCGCCTGATGCACGTGGGGCGGACGACCGAGGCGGTCACCGCCGCTGCCCGTGCGGCCACTCTCGCGCCCCGCGACCGCAGGCTCGCCGCGCTGTACGTGGCCGCAGCCGACGGCTCGCGAGATCCCGAGCTCCGGCTCCGCGCCTACGAGCACCTGGCCAGAGTCGCCGAGCCCGATGCCACCCTTCTGATCACGCTTGCTGACCTCTACGCTTCGACCGGACGTACCGCGCGGGCGTGGGAGCTCACCGCTCGGGCTCGCGCCATCCTCCCGCGGCGCCTCCGCGACCGTCGGCGCTGGCTCGAGTTGCTCGAGTCCGTGGAGTCGCGGTGCGCGCCCGAGCGAGCCCCCGCGACGCCGACGACCGACGGGCAGACCCTCCTGCCGTTCGACGGCAACGTGGGGCAAACCGTTGGGCCGGCGGACGCCACTGAGGGTCCCGGGCCCCAGGCCCGGGCCGAGGGCGCGACCGAGCCCGAGCCGGCGCCGCCTGCCACGTTCGACATTGAGGTCAGCATCGGCACATCGATCGGGGACCTGAGCGTGCTGGCCTCGGGTGTCAGGGGCACACTCGACGACATCCGCCTGAACCTCCTGGCAGCGACGATCCGGGAAGCCAGCTCGTACGACCGCCTCCTCGCGGTGGAGCGCGCACAGGGCTTGCTGCGGCTTTCGCACCAGGAGGAGACTGCGCGCCGCGTCCTGTCCGTCCTCCTCGGGCGAGCCCTGCTTGCCGACGAGGTGGGGCTCGGGAAGACTATCGAGGCGGGGTTGGTGCTGCTCGAGTACATGCTGCGCGGTCACGTGGGCTCGGCGCTGGTCCTCACACCTCCGTCTCTGGTCGCGCAGTGGCGCGAGGAGCTCGGGTCCAAGTTCGGGATCGACACGCGCACCACGGACGACCCGGCGTTCCGCGCAGAGCCGGCGCGGTTCTGGGCACGTCCCGGAGTGGTCATCGCCTCGCTCGCCACCGCCCGGGCGCCTCGGCACCGGGACGCCGTGGCCGAGCGGTCGTGGGACCTCATCATCGTAGACGAGGCCCATATGCTCAAGAACGCGCGCACCCAAGCCTACGCGCTGGTCTCGCGCCTGACGTCGCGCTTCTTCCTGTTGCTCACGGCCACGCCCGTGGAGAACAACGTCGAGGAGCTCTACAACCTGGTGAGCCTCATCCGGCCGGGGCAGCTCGGGGGTCGAGCCGAGTTCGTGCGCCGCTTCGGCGGTGCCAGGAGACGAATCTCGGAGGCGGCACGCCGCGAGCTGCGCGGCCTGCTGAGCGAGGTGATGATCAGGAACACTCGCGCGTTGTCCGGGGTCCGGCTGCCGCCTCGCTTCGCGCGCACCGTGCTCGTCGACCCGCGGCCGGCCGAACGCGAGCTGTACGACCACCTGGTCGCGGTGCTGCGAGCGCTCGGGCCCGGCGGGCGCACGCGTCTGCTGCTCTCCGTCCTGCTCCAGGAAGCCGGCAGCAGCCCTCAGGCCGTCGCGGCCACCCTCGAGAAGATCCGCGACGACTCGGTGATCCCCGCTGCGGCGAAGGAGGCCCTGGTCCCGGCCGTGTCTTTTGCCGCGCGGCTGCCGGAGACCGGCAAGGGGCATGCACTGGCTCGCGTGCTCGCCGAAAGCGACGGCGCGACCGTGGTCTTCACGCGCTTCCGCGCCACGCTTGGCTTCTTGCACTCGTTCCTCGGGGGGCAAGGCGTGTCCTGCGAGCGCGTCGACGGCGATACGCCCGTCCCGCTGCGCCACGACGCCATCGAGCGATGCCGCCGGCGCGGAAGCGTGTTGCTGTCCACTGATGTTGGCAGCGAGGGGCTCAACCTCCAGTTCTGCCGACGGGTCGTCAACTTCGACCTCCCCTGGAACCCGATGCGAATCGAGCAGCGGATCGGGCGCGTCCATCGCATCGGCCAGGAGCACCCCGTGGACGTGGTGAACCTCTGCCTGGCCGGCTCGATCGAGGAGCGCATCCTGCTCATCCTGGATGAGCGGATCAACCTGTTCGAGCTCGTCGTGGGCGAGGTGGAGATGATCCTCGGCTACCTGGAGGAAGAGGGAGAGTTCTCGGAGGTGATGCTCAACGCCTTTGCCACGGCGGACCCGCGAGAGCGCGAGCAGCGGTTTGCGCGCATCGGCGACGCGCTGGCTGTTGCCTGCGCCCGCTACCAGAACGTCAAGGCCTTCGACGAGGCCTTCTTCCGCAACGAGCTGGGAGTCTGACGCGCGGGATGGAGCTGGTCCGCGAGTTTCTCGCCGGCGTGCTCGAGGTCGTGGGAGGGGTCGTGGAGGAGGTCCCCGGCGGCCTCCACGTGCTCCTGCCCTCCGAGCAGGCGGAGCGCCTGAGCTTGCCGGAGGAAGCCCGGATCGATCTGGATCCGGCGCGGGAGAGAGGCGAGAACGCGATCGACGGCCGTTTCGGGTCGCCGTTGCTCGAGCAGCTGGTCGCGCAGCGCCTGGCCGCGCCCGCGGTGGCGGCCGTGGCCCTGCCTCCCGAGCTGCCGCGCTCGCTGCCGGACCACCTTCCGGTGCTGCTCAACGCGGTCCGGCGAGGCGCGACCCAGAGCACACGCCGCACGCTGCGCTACCTCGCGGGACAGCTCCGCGTCGTGTGCCAAGCCGATGAGGTCCGGAGCGCGATCGTGCCGGTGTGCATTCGGCTCGCCGACGGAGCCTGCACGACGCCGCTACCTGTCGAGCGCGGGTACACGGTGTCGGCAGAGCCTCTGAACGAGGCGGAGCGGCAGCGGGTCGCCGTCGGACTCGAACGATGGCTGTGCCGCCAGGGTGTATGGCACATGGCCGGCGCGCTGGAGGCACTGAAGCGGCGGGCGCGGCGCGATTTGGAGCGCATGGCAGAGTACTACGCGGGACTGTACGCGGACATGAACCAAGCCGCCCGGCGCGCGCGCAGCGACGCGGAGCGGGCGCGGCGTCTGGCAAAGCTGGAGGCGCTCGCGTCGGACCTCGACGCCCGCCGGCGCCAGCTGCGGGAGAGGTTGCGGCCGCGAGTGTTCGCGGAGATCATCGCCGCGACCCTCGTGGAGACCGAGACCGAACGGTCCGCCGTACCGGTACGCCGCCGCTCGAGCGACGCCGTAGTCACGGTGGACTGTCGCGCCAGCGACAGCGTGTTCGAAGGGCCCGGTTGCGACGCCTGCGGGGTCGCCGCCCTGCGCGTGTACCTGTGCGACGACGCGCTACACGTTCTGTGCGACCAGTGCGGCCACGCCGGCCGCCTCGATCGGGCGCGCTGTCCCGCGTGCACGCCCCCGGCAGTCACGCCGCTCGTCCTCTCGACCGATGATCCGACGCGCGGGGTCCTCCCGAGGATTGCCGGGTGAGAGCGCCCATGCCCAGGAGAGGCTTCGCGTCTACGCGGCAAAGAAGGAACCGCCCTTACGGGCGGGTGGTTCGGATCGGCCACTACCGGCAGTGATCCTGCCCTATTTTCTGAGCAGGTAGGCCAGGGCCGCGTCCTCGGCGGTCCTGTCCCGGCCTTGTCGGGATCGCTCGCCGGCCGGGTGGGCGGCCTTTCGCGGTGGAGTCTCCTCTGACCCAACCCTCTCCCCCACGGGAGAAGGGAGTTTTCGGCTCTCAGCGGGTGAGGCTCGCCGCCATCGCGGTCGCGAAGGCGAGCGTGCTGCGGAAGACGGGGTCGGGCTCGAGGTCCGAGAGCTGGCGGGCGACCATGGCGGCGCGGGGCGGCGCGGGGAACGTCAGCGTCCGCAGCCCCGCCGTCGGGCCGTCCGTCCGGACGCTGAGCCGTCCGCCTTCCTGGCTCTCGAAGCCGAGCCGCGGCGCGGCCCCGGCCGGGGTGGGGGCGATCCCGAGCGAGCGGATCCCAGGCGGCCCGTCGGGGAGCCGGCGCAGCGTGACGCCGGCGGGCCCGCGCGCGGACTCGAAGCGCCAGGTCACCTCGGTGCCGGGCGCGACCTTCCCGGTCGCCGGCCGCCAGCCGAGGTGCGACGCGAACCAGCCGACGAGGAGCCAGGCCTGTGTCAGCGCGTGCGGCCCGTGCTCGAGGACCAACTCGCCCACGTGCTCGGCGGCGCCCGGCGCGAAGGCCGGATCGAGCCCCTGCGAGAGGATCCGCCGCCAGCCGCGGAGCCGGCGCCAGCAGACGTCCATGAGGAGTGGCCGGTCACCCTCGAGCCGCGCCATCGCCGCCATGCCGCGGACGGGCTCCAGCCAGCCGAGGCTGTCGAAGATGACCTGCCGCGCCATCTCGGCGAGCTCCGCGAAGAGCGGCCCGCCGAGGACGGGGGCCTCCGGCGTCGCCCACCAGAGCGTCGTCGGCAGGTCGCCGACCAGGAGGCCGCGCGCCGTCGCCGGGAGCCGCCGGACCGCGTCGCCCCGCGCCGTCACCGTGACGGACTCGCCGCAGACCTGGCTGCCCTCGCGAAGCGTGCAGTGGGCCGCGATGTACGCGTCGAGGGGCGCCGTCTCCGCGGCGGCGTCGGCGATCAGGACGATGGCCCGCGCGGGGTGGACGGCGAGCACCTCCGGCAGCTCCGCCATCACCGCCCCCGCCTCCGCGTCGCTCCGGCACAACACCACGACGTTCGACATGGTGGAGCGGAAGACGGGGTGATCGGGGTCCGCGCCGGCGGCGGTCGCGCGCCAGAGCGCCTCGAACTCGCGCTCGATGGCCTCGACGGAGACGTAGCGCGGGGGGGTGCTGGTGAGCGGGTCGGGCGTCACAGCGTGCGCCAGGCGCGTCCCTCGGCCTGGATGAGGCGGTCGGCCTCGAGGGGGCCCCAGCTCCCACTGGGGTACTCGGGGAGGCTCGTGGCGCCGCTCGCCTGCCACGCGGTGCGGATCGGGTCGATCCACGCCCAGGAGACCTCGACGGCGTCGCGGCGCATGAAGAGCGTCGCGTCCCCCGCCATGACGTCGAGGAGGAGCCGCTCGTACGCTTCGGGGGACGACTCGCCGAAGGTCGCGCCGTAGCGGAAGTCCATCCGCACGGGGAAGATCCGGACGCGCGGCCCCGGGAGCTTCGAGGAGATGCGGAGCGACATCCCCTCGTCGGGCTGGATCCGGACCGACACCACGTTGGGGTCGAGCGGGCTCGCCGGGTTGGCGTTGAAGAGGATCTGGGGGACCGGGCGGAGCTGGACGGCGATCTCGCTCGCGCGCTTCGGCATCCGCTTGCCCGTGCGGAGGTAGAAGGGGACGCCCGCCCAGCGCCAGTTGTCGATGTAGCACCGGAGCGCGACGTAGGTCTCGGTGGTCGAGCCGGGGCGCACCCCCGCCTCCTGCCGGTAGCCGGGGGCCGGCTCGCCGCGCGCGTAGCCCGCGCCGTACTGCCCCCGCACGATCGAGCGCGCCACCTCGGCGGCGTCGAGCGGCCGGAGGCTCTGGAGGACCTCGAGCTTGGCGCTCCGGACGACGTCCGCGTCGAGCGAGCGCGGCGGCTCCATCGCGGTCAGGCACAGGAGCTGGAGGATGTGGTTCTGGAGCATGTCCCGGAGCGCCCCGGCCTCCTCGTAGTACCCCGCGCGCGACCCCACGCCCTCTTCCTCGCTGACCGTGATCTGGACGTGGTCCACGTACTTGTGGTTCCAGAGCGGTTCGAGGAAGGAGTTGGCGAAGCGCAGGACGAGGAGGTTCTGGACGGTCTCCTTGCCGAGGTAGTGGTCGATCCGGAAGATCTGGTGCTCGTCGAAGACTCGGGCCAGCGTCTCGTTGACCTCGCGCGCGCTCGCGAGGTCGTGACCGATCGGCTTCTCGACGATGATGCGGGTGAAGCGCGGGTCGTCCGGGCCCGAGACGAGCCCCGCCACGCGGAGATTCTCGGTGCAGACGCCGATCGAGCTGGGCGGGATGGCGAGGTAGAAGAGGCGGCTGCCGGGCAGGCCGTGCTCGCGCTCGAGCGCCTCGAGCCGGACGCGGAGGCGCGCGTAGGCGGCGGGGTCGTCCACGGCGCCGGGCACGTAGTCGAGGAGCCGCTCGAAGTCGGCCCACCGCGCCTGCTCGACCGAGCGGCGCGAGTGGCGCTCGGCGCCCTCCCGCGCGAACTTCCGGTAGTGCTCCGCGGGCATGTCCTTCCGCGAGACGCCGACGACCGCGCACCCGGGGAGGAGCGCGTCGAGCGCGAGGTTGTAGAGCGCCGGGAGGAGCTTCCGCTTCGCGAGGTCGCCGCTCCCCCCGAAGATGACGACGGAGCAGGGCGCCGGGAGGCGCCCGAGCTCCGGGCCGGCGGTCAGCGGGTTCGCGCTCATCGGGTCGGGCCCGCGCAGGTCCGCCATCGCCGTCACTCCCGCTTGCGGACCGCGTGGCCGCCGAACGCGTTCCGCAGCGCCGCCAGCATGCGGTCGGCGAACGGGTCGGCCTCGCGGGACCGGAAGCGCGCGAACAGGGACGCCGTGATCGTCCAGAGCGGCACGTCCTGGTCGATGGCGTCGAGGATGGTCCAGCGGCCCTCGCCGGAGTCCTCCACGTAGCCCCGGATCTTCTCGAGCCCCGGGTCCTGCTCGAGCGCGGTGGCGCCCAGCTCGAGGAGCCACGAGCGGACGACGCTCCCCTGCATCCAGAGCCGGGCGATCGCCGGGAGGTCGAGGCGGAACGGGCTCTCGTGCATCAGGTGGAACCCTTCCGCGTAGGCTTGCATCAGGCCGTACTCGATCCCGTTGTGCACCATCTTCACGTAGTGCCCCGCGCCGTGCGCGCCCATGTAGCCGTAGCCGTGCTCCGGCGCGAGCGTCTTGAAGATCGGCTCCAGGCGCCGGAAGATGGCCTCCTCGCCCCCGACCATGAGGCAATAGCCGACCGTGAGCCCCCAGATCCCGCCGCTCGTTCCCACGTCCACGTAGTGGATCCCCGGCCCGCGCAGCTCCTCGGCGCGCCGCGCGTCGTCGTGGAAGTTCGTGTTGCCGCCGTCGATGATCACGTCGTCCCGGGCGAGGAGCTTCGCGAGCGTGGTGATCGTCTCCTGCGTCGGGAGCCCGGCGGGGACCATCACCCAGACGGCCCGCGGCGGCGCGAGCTGCGCGACGAGATCGGCCAGCGTCTTCGCCCCCACCGCCCCGTGGCCCTCCGCCTCGCGGATCTTGTCCGGCGTGCGGTTCCAGGCGACGACGTGGTGGCCGCCGCGCGCGAGCCGGGTCACCATGTTCATCCCCATCCGTCCCAGACCGACGAAGCCGAGCTCCATCCGCGCCTCCTCCCCTCGATCCCTCGGAGGGGGGCTACGCCCCCCTCTCCATCTCCCCGTCGCGTCTCGTGCGGCTGGCGCCGCGCGATCCGCGCCACCCCGCCGGGGGGCCGAACCTCCCCCCAGGAGCCGTTGCGCGGGCAAAGCCCGCGCTGGGAGCGGTTCGGTCAGCGCTGTGCGGACAGGCGAGCTGCTGGTGCCTCCTTGATCATCGCTCTAGCGCGCCGGCCGCGGCCGGAGGGTCCGCACCGCGCCGCCCTCGGCCAGGGCGACCGTCTCGGCGGTGCCGAGGAAGAGGCCCGTGTCCACGACGCCGGGGATCCGCCGGATCTCGCGCTCGAGCCCCGCAGGGTCGTCGAGCGGGGCGACGGCGCAGTCGAGGATCCAGTTCCCGTTGTCGCTGAGGAATGGGCGGGCCTCGCCCCCGCGCAGCTCGGGCCGGCAGCCGAGCGCCTCGAGGCGCCGCTCGCAGAGCCGTCGCGCGAACGCCACGATCTCCACCGGCAGGCGCCCGCGGCTGCCGAGGCGCGGAACCAGCTTGTCCGGCGTCACCAGGATCACCTGGCGCCGCGAGGCGGCAGCGACGATCCGCTCGCGGACCAGCGCGCCGCCGTAGCCCTTGATCAGGTTCAGGTCCGGATCCACCTCGTCGGCCCCGTCCACGGTCAGCTCGAGCGGCGTCCGGTCGAGGTCGATCAGCGGGATCCCGACCTCGCGTGCCAGCGCAGCCGTCGCCTCGGAGGTCGGCACGCCGCGCACGCGCAAACCTCCGCGGACCCGCGCGCCGAGGGCGCGCACGAACGCCGTGGCGGCCCGGCCGGAGCCGAGCCCGACCGCGGCGCTGTCCGGGACGAGCGTGACCGCGAAGGTCGCGAGCCGCTCGAGGTCCTCGGGGCTGACCGTGGGCTTGTCCGCCGTCGTCCCGACCACACGTGGCCTCCTCGAAGGCCCTAGCATAGCAGATTCGCCGCACCCCACCTCGTGTCTACCGTCCTTCGGCCGTCAGCACCATCTGGGTCTGGATCGTCAGGGCCAGGAGGCGCCCCGCCGCGTCGGTGACCCGCGTTTGCCAGACCATCGTGCGCTTGCCGCGGTGCAGGGGGAGCGCCTCCGCGCGGACCGTGCCCTCGCGGCCGGCGGCGAAGAAGTTCGTCTTCGACTCGAGCGTGGTGGTCCAGGCTCCGGGCGGCAGGTTCAGCACGGTGGCGGTGGCGCCGGTGGTGTCGGCCAGCGCCATGATCGCGCCGCCGTGGAGGGCGCCCCCCGGCGTCCGGAGCTCGTCGCGGATGGCGAGCTCCGCCACGACGCGGTCCCGCGTGGCCTCGACGAGCCGGATGCCGAGCAGGCCGGGCAGGAAACCGCGCTGCCGCTCCTCGATGGTGGTGGGATCGATCTCCATGGCGTTTGCCTCCTGTGGTCAGCGCCGGGCGTAGACGTTCTGGCCGCGGGTCTCGCGGAGCAGGAGCGCGAGGAGCACCGCGGCCAGGACGAACGCCGCGCAGACAGTGAAGGCGGCGCGGTAGGCCTCGGGCGGGTAGGCGCGCGCGCCGGTCACGACGGCGCCGGCCCACCGGGCGTCGAGGACGGCTCCGATCGGACCCTGCGTGAGCGCGGCGCCGAGGAACCCGCCCAGGTTGACGACGGCGACGGCGATGCCCGCCAGGTGCGGGGGGTTCACCTCCCGCCCGATCGGCCACGTCAGGACGAAGGCGCCGCCGACGAGCCCCATCGCGAAGAAGAGGGCGTACACGCCCGAGAGCGGCAGTCTGCCGAGCGTCGCGACGAAGAGCACCCAGAGCGCGAACGAGGCGGCCGCCAGGACGATGTAGGGGAGCTTCCGGCGGCGGACGATCCGGTCCGAGAGGAAGCCGGTGAGGGGCCCGGCGACGAGGAGGGCGAGGGCGGTGGCCGTCGCGTAGAGCGCCGCCTCCGTCGTCGAGAGCCCGTACGCGTCACGGAGGTACGGCACGACCCAGAGCATCAGGTTGCTCGACGCCGCGTAGAGGCAGAAGAACGCGAGGAAGGGCGGCCACGTGTGCGGGTTCGCGAAGACCTCGCGCGTCCCCAGAAGGACGGCGCGGAAGCTCGGCGCGGGGCCCGCGGCCTCCGCGCCCTCCGGGCGGTCGCGCACGACCGCGAGGCAGAGGGCGGCGCCCGCCAGCGTGGCGAGCCCGACGAGCCAGAACGCGCCCCGCCACCCGGTCAGCGCGACGAGCGCCGCGTAGGGCGCCGTGGCGGCCAGGGAGCCGAGGACCCCGACCGTGGCGGTGACCGCCGAGAGCGTGCCGAACTGGGCAGGCGGGAACCAGGTCGCGGCGACCTTGAGCGCCCCGACGAACGTCACCGAAGCGCCCAGCCCGACGAGGAAGCGACCGGCGAAGAGCGGGGTCTGCGCGGGGGCGGCGGCCATGAGGAGCGTGCCGAGGCCCATCACGGCGCCCCCGGCCGCCACGACGCGGCGGACGCCGAAGGCGTCGATGAGGACCCCGGCCGGCACCATGAGCCCCGCGTAGGCGTAGAAGTACGCCGCGGAGAGGAGCCCGACGAGCGTGCTGCTCGCGCGGAACTCCTGCATCAGCTCTTTGGCGATGACGCCCGGGGCGACGCGGTGGGCGAAGGCAATGAGGAACAGGGCGGCGGGGATCCCCCACATGACCCACGCCCGGCCGCGAGAAGATGCCTGAGGCGCGGTCACGGACGCGCTCTGGGCTGGCTGCAAGAGTACTTTTGCACGGTCATCTCGGCAAGCGTTGCGCGGCGAGTCGATAGCCGACGCGGCGCTTGGATTTGCCGCCGCGCACAGCACAAGGACGCGAAACGAATGCGACCAGCAGCCGCACCGTCAGGACGGGTGCCCGATCAGACCTGGGCGCGCGTAAGCCGGTCGATGGCGTCGGGCCAGACGGCGAGGCCGACGTCGGATCCCGCGTTCCACAGTCTGCGATCGAACGTCGCCAGGGTTACCGGCTCGGCGAGCGAGTCCTGCCACGACAGGGCGGCCGCGAGGTGGACCGCGTCGTAACCGCGCAGACTGGCGTCCCACGCGAGCGCATCGGCCCTGGCCATGAGCACCTCAGTGACGGGCAGGCGCGCCAGGTCGCTCCACTGGGAGCGAAAGGCCCGCAATGCTGCCGCCGCCTCGGCCTGGGGAAGCAGGCTCAGGCGCACGGCTTTCGCCAGCGCCGCGGCCACCTCGGCACGGCTGAGCAGGACGGTCCCAACGACCTCGGCGCGGGCCATCAAGCGATTGGTCTCCGGCGACCCGGCTTCGGCCACGTACCGCTTGACCAAGGCGCTCGCGTCCGCGTAGACGATCACTCCCGCTCCCGGTCCTCGACGAGCAAGTCGGCCACCGTGCCTCGACCCCTGACGCGGGCGGCAGGCCGAGCGGGCGGCAGCTTCTTGCCGCTCCAGGCCAGCAGGCCGGCGCGGCGCATGACTTCCAGGCGCTCGCGGATTGGCTGGCCGACGGGGACGATCCGTCCCACGGTCCGACCCCGCTCGGTGATCGCGATCGTCCGTCCGGCCTTCACCTCCCGCAAGTGCTCGCTGAGCCGGGCCTTCAGCTCCCGGACGCCGACGCTGGCTTCCTTCATCCAGGATGCCCCCCTGATGACATGGCGATTCGTGCGACCACATTATACCCTGTGTGACCACACGGCTGTACTCCGGGCCTCTGAGCACCCCGATCGTCTCCGCCTCGTAGAGGTTGAAGAACTCGGGCGCTGCGCGCTCGGCGATGTACCGGCGGCCGCGGATGAAGCCCGGGATGGCGACCCGCTCCGGCATGTGCTCGCGGTTGTGCCACTCGTAGAACTCCCCCCGGCCCTCGGGCGTGATGTCGTGCCAGATCGCGACGAGGCCGGTCCCGGCGAGGCTCATGTCGGTCGGGGAGCGCGGACGCGGGACGCCCGGCCGGCTCGCCGGGCGCCCCGCGCGCGTCAGGGCTACTGGTAGGGCAGGTAGGCGTTCGAGTACAACGTCGTCGGCGCGAGGTCGGTCCTCAGCTCCATGTACTCCTTCATGAGCGAGAGCGTGTCCTCCCAGTCCTTCGGGCTCATCCAGCCGAGCCGCTTCCTGTCGTCGTGGAGCGAGTAGACGAGCGGCAGCGACGCCTTGAGCTGGTCCAGCGTGAGCCGCCGGTCCACGCCCGGCTTCACCTTCATGCCGGCTTCGACGGACGCCTCCGGGTTCTCCATCGCCGCCTGGAAGGAGCGGATCGTCGCCCGGACGAACCGGCGGATGAGATCCGGGTTCTTCTGGACGTACTCGCGCTTGGCGTGGATCGTGAGCCCGAGCGTGTTCACCCCGACGTCGGGATAGTGGAAGACGACCTGCTCGACCCCCCGGTGTCGGAGGATGATGACCTGGTTCTCGATCCCCGCGAGCAGCGCGTCCGCGCGCTTCTCGAGGACCGCGACGATCTTCCCCGGCCCGTCCACGTTCAGGATCCGGACCTTGCCCCCGTCGATGCCGTTCACCTTCCAGATCGCCTGGAGGAGCGGGAGCCCCGGCTCGCCCGCCGTGGCGGCGATGATCCGGCCCTCCAGGTCCTTGAGCTTCTTCACCCCCGAGTCGGCGCGCGCCGAGATCGTGTAGGGCGATTTGTTCATGACCCCCATGAACGCCATCACGTCGGCGCCGCGGGCGTTGCCCGAGATCACGCTCGAGCCGTCCGACAGGCCGATGTTGTCCCCGCCCGCCGCCACGACCTGGACGGCCCGGATCGAGCCCTGCCCCTCGCCGATCGAAAGGTCGATTCCCTCGTCCCGGTAGTAGCCCCGCTCGAGCCCGAGGTAGAAGACGGTGTGGAAGCCCGAGAGGATCCAGTTCAGACGGAAGCTCACCTTGTCGAGCGCCAGCGCGGGCGGCGCGGGCGCGACCACGAGCGTGAGGCACGCGAGCATCAGGGTGATCGAGACCAGGCGCTTCATCGCTCCCTCCTCGGGGTGCCGGGTCAGGGGTTCGACAACTCGAGCTCGGTGCGCCGCTGCGAGACGTGCCAGGGGATCGCCAGGCGTTCGATCAGCTCGACGATCCCGTAGAGGGCCAGCCCCAGCGCGCTGAGCACCAGGATCGTGGCGAAGGTCATCGTCGTGTTGAGGTTGCCGTTGTAGTGGAGCAGGAGGTACCCGAGCCCCCGGTCCGACGCCACGAACTCCGCGACCACGGCCGCGGTCGCCGACAGCGCGGCCGCCACCTTGAAGCCCGCGAACAGCATCGGCAGCGCGTGCGGGAGCTGCACCATCCAGAAGATCCGCAGCGGCTTCGCCCCCGACGAGCGGGCAAGGTCGAGGATGTCCGGGTCCACCGACTTGAACGCGGTGATCGAGCCGACCACGATCGGGAAGAACGAGAGCAGGAAGACCAGCAGGACCTTCGGGATCAGCCCGAACCCGAACCAGATGATGAAGAGCGGCGCCACCGCGATCTTCGGCACGATCTGGAGGAGCACGATCAGCGGGTAGAGCGTGGACTCCACGACCCGCGAGAACGCGATCAGGAGCGCGAGGCCGACCCCCACGACGACCGCCATGGCGAACCCCACCAGCATGGGCCGCAACGTGAACAGGGTCGCCGCGACGAGGTGTGACGAGCTCTCCGCCATCCCCGCGAAGATCGCCGACGGCGCCGGCAGGATGTACTCGGGCGCGCGGAGGAGCCGCGTCCCCGCCTCCCAGACGAGGAAGAAGCCCACCAGGGTCGCGACGATCCGCACGCCCTCGGTCCACTGCCGGCGTGATCCGCGCGCCATGAACCCCCCGGATCGAGCTTGACTGGGTACTCGACGCGTAGTAGTGCTGGGACGCCACCCAACGACTATGCGAACGCCCCCGCGTTGTCAAGAGCCCGACCCGGTGCGCGCGTGAGTCGGTCGACCGAGTCGGCGCGCGTCGGCATCGAGCTCGCGGGCGTGTCGAAGACGTTCCGCAGCCGCCACACCGTCACCCCCGCCCTCGACCCGGTCGACCTCGCGATCGCCGACGGCGAGTTCGTCGCCGTCGTCGGCCCCTCCGGCTGCGGCAAGTCCACGCTCCTCCGCCTCGTCGCGGGGCTCATCCCGCCCTCCACCGGCCGGATCACGATCTTCGGGCGAGAGGTCACGAAGCCCGTCAACGACCTCGGCATCGTCTTCCAGAACCCCGTCCTGCTCGACTGGCGAACGGCGCTCGGCAACGTGCTCTTCCAGGCCGAAATCCGCGGTCTGCGAAAGGAGGACTACGTGGACCGCGCGAAGGAGCTCCTCGCGAAGGTCGGGCTCGCCGAGTTCTCGGATCGCTACCCCCACGAGCTCTCGGGCGGCATGCGCCAGCGGACCTCCATCGCTCGCGCCCTCCTCCACGATCCGCGGATCCTGCTGATGGACGAGCCGTTCGGCGCGCTCGACGCCCTGACCCGCGAGCAGATGCGCCTCGACCTCGAGGAGCTGTGGCTCGCCAACCGGATGACGGTCGTCTTCATCACCCACAGCGTGGATGAGGCCGTCCTGCTCGCCGACCGCGTCGTCGCCATGTCCCCCCGCCCCGGGCGGATCGAGCACGTCCTCCCCGTCGAGCTCGAGCGCCCGCGCGGCCTCGCGGCCCGCAAGGACCCTCGCTTCGTCGAAGCCACCGAGGCCATCACCGGCATCTTCCTCGCCCGCGGCGTCCTCCAGCACCGTACCCACCGCGTGCCCTGAGCCCGAGGCCCCAGGTTCGGGGTGTGGAGCGGATCGTCACGCGCGCCTTTCGACCAGATCCTCACGGGGCCGCGTCGCTTCGATCTGGTCATGGGTGACCAGGCGGTCCTCGACCACGAGACGGGCCTCGTGTGGCTTCGCGAGCCGCTGGGGCTCAGGTTCTGCCCGGAGGCGGTCGGCGGCTGCTACCGGCTGTTCGTCACGCTCGGGGGCAAGGCGACGGTGCGGGGCGAGCAGTCGGCGACGCGCCGAGCTTTCGCTCGAGCGTGAGGCCCACCGCCCACTTCAGGGCGTCGTCCGGACCGACGGTCACGACGGGCGACGACTTGACGCGCCGGACGAGAATGCTCTCGAGGTCGTCTCCACGGGAACGGTGGATCGAATCAGGACGTCGATGTCGCAGTAACAGCATTTCACCCGGGCGAGGAAGACCCTATTGATTACGGGCTCCTACTCAACAGCGAGTCTCTCTTGGGCGACTCGCCAGTATTGTGGTACTCCGCACGGGGCTACCGGATGTCTGACACCTTTTTCATGCATGGAGGATCATTTGCCGCAAATCCATAAGCAACGGGCCTGGGTGTAGCCGCTGCCCGTAAAGTTCGCGTTCGCCAGACTCTGAATGATCCGGTGCCCGGTGTCTTTGAAGAGCTCCTCCAGGCGCGCTTTTTCTTTGAGGAGATCTGCTCGCTGACGCGCGTACTCCTCGTCACTCAGGAGACTCCCGTCGACGTTCTCGGGAGCGGTCTTGAGACGCAGGAGATTGTCGAGACGCGCGAGACAAGCCTTGTACGCTTTTTCTTGCGCGCGCACGATGGCATTCCGGCCCTCGACCCCCTGTTCGTGCGAGTCACGCAAGCGCTCGATGAGGAACGTAGGATCCTCAAGAAGGCGTGCGCGCTGGTCAACCGGCAGCTCGGCGGCCTGCCCGAGGAGAAGGCCGCCGCGATCGTCCGCGCCGCGGAGGAGGTGATCGAAGGAAGGCTCGACGAGCACTTCCCGCTCGTCGTCTGGCAG
>Ga0114945_10000658_pt1 | contig 22268 bp, 25 predicted proteins | sample OV2TP3_FD_87194 | JGI IMG/M metagenome (GOLD analysis project Ga0114945, IMG submission 87194) | Hot spring microbial communities from Beatty, Nevada to study Microbial Dark Matter (Phase II) - OV2 TP3 | ecosystem: Environmental > Aquatic > Thermal springs > Hot (42-90C) | place: USA: Beatty...
CGCGCCGCCGTCGCAGTCGGGCAAATGGTTCCACGCCGTTCAATACGGCGTGCGGCGCGACGACGCGCTGACCGACTTCGAGACGGTCGAGCGGCTGGCCCTCGAGCACAAGCCGAAGCTGATTATCGCCGGCGGTTCTGCGTACCCGCGGATCATCGACTTCAAGCGTTTCCGGGCAATCGCCGACGCCGTCGGGGCTTATCTACTAGTAGATATGGCGCATTTCGCCGGGCTGGTTGCCGCCGGCGTGCACCCCAGTCCGTTGCCGCATGCCCATGTGGTCACCACCACCACCCACAAGACGCTCCGGGGACCACGCGGCGGCATGATCCTGACCAACGACGAGGAGCTGGCGAAGAAGATCAACTCGGCGGTGTTCCCGGGCCTGCAGGGCGGGCCTTTGATGCACGTCATCGCCGCCAAGGCGGTGGCGTTCGGCGAGGCCTTGAGACCGGAGTTCAAGACATACAGTCAAGCGGTTGTAACTAATGCAAAAACACTCGCCAGGGTGTTGACGGACCGGGGCTGCGATATTGTCTCCGGCGGTACCGACACGCACCTGATGCTGGTGGATTTGCGGCCGAAGAAGCTGACCGGGCGCGACGCCGAGGCCAGCCTCGAGCGCGCCGGCGTCACCTGCAACAAGAACGGCATCCCGTTCGATCCGGAGAAGCCGACCGTCACCTCGGGCATCCGCCTCGGCACCCCGGCGGCCACCACCCGCGGCTTTGGGGGCGAGGAATTCAAGCAGGTCGGACACCTGATCAGCGACGTCCTCGACGGGCTGGCGGCGCGGCCGGGCGACAATGGCGCAGCCGAGAAGGCGGCCCGCGAGCGGGTGCGGAAGCTGTGCCAGCGGTTCCCGATCTACGGACTGGGTTAAGGGGCCCCGCCGATCCGGGCGGGCGGAAACTGGGAGGATGATCGACAATGCGTTGTCCGTTTTGCGGCCATAACGACACACAGGTGAAGGACTCGCGTCCGACGGAGGACAACGCGACCATCCGCCGGCGCCGCTTCTGCCCCGAATGCTCGTCGCGCTTCACCACCTTCGAGCGCGTGCAGTTGCGCGAGTTGATGGTGGTCAAGAAGGACGGCGAGAAGACCCCCTTCGACCGCGAGAAGCTGCTCAGGTCGCTGCAGATCGCGCTGCGCAAAAGGCCGGTGGAGGGAGACCGCATCGAGCGCATCGTCAACGGCATCCAACGTCGCCTCGAAACCCTGGGCGAGAGCGAGATACCGACCAAGGTCATCGGCGAGATGGTGATGGAAGCCCTCTCCGAATTGGACCAGGTGGCTTTTGTCCGGTTTGCCTCGGTTTATCGAAATTTCCGAGAGGCCAAGGATTTCGAGGCCTTTGTGGGCAAACTAGGCAGTGACCGGGAAAAATAGCCGGCGCCGCAGGACGACGGCCAAGGCCGGCGACGTCGCCACCATGCGGGCGGCATTGACGCTGGCCAAGCGCGGGCTCGGTCGGGTATGGCCGAACCCGGCGGTGGGCTGCGTGCTGCTGCGCGAGGATCTGGGCAACCGCGTCGTCGGCCGCGGCTGGACGCAGCCCGGCGGCCGCCCGCATGCCGAAACGGAAGCGCTCAGACGGGCCGGCACGCTCGCGAAGTCCTCGACCGCCTTCGTGACGCTCGAACCGTGCAATCACCAGGGCGAAACGGGTCCTTGCAGCGAGGCGCTGATCGCCGCCGGCGTCGAGCGTTGCGTCGTCGCCACTGGCGACCCGGACCCGCGGGTGGCGGGTGCAGGGCTGGCGCGGCTTCGGGCCGCCGGCGTCGTCGTCACCGAGGGTGTGTGCGCCGAGGAAGCGCGCGAGATCAACGCCGGCTTCCTGATGCGCGTCACCAAGGGGCGTCCGCTGTTCACGCTGAAGACGGCGACGACGCTCGACGGCCGCGTCGCCACCGCCAAGGGCGAAAGCAAGTGGATTACCGGCGAGGGCGCCCGCGCCTTCGCCCACGGATTGCGTGCCGACCACGACGCGGTGATGATCGGCATCGGTACCGCGCTCGCCGACCAACCGGAGCTGACCTGCCGTCTGCCCGGCCTCGCCGACCGCTCGCCATTGCGCATCGTCCTCGACAGCCGGTTGCTGCTGCCGCCGGCGAGCCCACTGGCCATGACGGCGAAGCGGCTGCCGGTATGGCTGTACGCCGGCGCCGGCGCCGACCCCGCCAAGCGCCGGGCGCTGCAGGCCAGGGGTGTGGTGGTGATCGATGCCGAGACCGGCAGCGATGGCCGGCCCGACGTTGGCTGGGTGGCAAGGGACCTTGGCCGCAGGGGCCTAACCCGGGTGCTGGTCGAAAGCGGCGGCCGGCTGGCGGCGGCGCTGTTGAAGCACGACCTGATCGACCGCATCGCCTGGTTCCGGGCGCCGAAGGTCATCGGCGGCGACGGGCTCGACGCGGTTGCCCCGTTCGGCATCGACGGCCTCGCCGAGGCGCCGGCGTTCGCGCTTGACTCGATCGCCCCCGCCGGCGCCGACATGCTCGAAACCTATCGTCGCGCGCCCTGATCGGAAGGCAGACGCGAATGTTCAGCGGCATCATCACCGATCTTGGCCGGGTCAAGGCCGTCAAGGCCGGCGACGACACCCGCATCGAAATCGAAACCGGTTACGACACTCGCGGCATCGCGGTCGGCGCCTCGGTCGCCTGTGCCGGCGTTTGCCTGACGGTCATCGACAAGGGCAGGGGCTGGTTCGCCGTGCAGGTGTCGGCGGAGACATTGAACTGCACGACCATCGGCGGCTGGACGAAGGGCGCGCCGGTCAATCTCGAACGGTCGCTGAAGGCGGGCGAAGAGATCGGCGGTCACTTGGTCGCCGGCCATGTCGACGCGGTCGCAACCGTGGTTGCCGCCGAGGACGAAGGCTCTTCACGGCGGCTGGTGATCGAGGCGCCCAGGACCCTCAAGCGCCTGATCGCCGCCAAAGGCTCGGTCGCCGTCGACGGCGTGTCGCTGACCGTCAACGGGGTGCGCGATGGGCGCTTTGCCGTTACCGTCATCCCCCACACCCTGAAAGCCACGACGCTCGGCCTGCTCAAGCCGGGCGACCGCGTGAACCTGGAAATCGACCTCGTGGCGCGCTATGTTGCGCGCCTCGTGAATAGGGAATAAGCCGTTGTCAGACACCGAAAACCTGTCGCACGTCGACGAAATCATCGACGATGCCCGCAATGGCCGCATGTTCGTGCTGGTCGACGACGAGAAGCGCGAAAACGAGGGCGATTTGGTGGTGCCGGCGCAGATGGCGACCCCCGACGCCATCAATTTCATGGCCAAGCACGGGCGTGGCCTGATCTGCCTGGCGCTGACCGCCGACCGCATCCGGCAGCTCGATCTGCCACAGATGACGCGCCGCAACGCTTCGCGCCATCAGACCGCGTTCACGGTTTCTATCGAGGCTCGTGAAGGAGTGACAACCGGGATCTCGGCCTCCGACCGGGCGCGCACCATTGCCGTCGCCATCGACCCGACCAAGGGCAAGAACGACATCGTCTGTCCCGGCCACATCTTTCCGCTCGAGGCCCGCGACGGCGGCGTGCTGGTGCGCGCCGGCCACACCGAGGCGGCGGTCGACGTGTCGCGCCTGGCCGGACTGAATCCGTCGGGCGTGGTGTGTGAGATCATGAACGAGGACGGCACCATGGCGCGGATGCCGGACCTGATCAAATTCGCCCAGTACCACGGCATCAAGACCGGCACCATTGCCGACCTGATCGCCTATCGGCTGCGTAACGACCGCATCGTCGAAAGGACTCTCGAAACCACGTTCAAGAGCGTCCATGGCGGCGATTTCAAGATGTTCATCTACACCAACCGCGTCGCCTACGCCGAGCATATCGCGCTGGTGAAGGGCGACGTTTCGGGAGAAGGCCCGGTGTTGGTGCGCATGCACGCGCTCAACGTGCTCGACGACGTGCTAGGCGATGCCGACACTGGCAAGGCCGGCGACCTGCAGCAGGCGATTCGGATGATCGGCGAGGCTGGTCGCGGCGTCGTGGTGCTGATCCGCGAGCCCTACCGGGCGGCGTTGTCCGATCGCGTGCGCTCCAGGATCGAAACGCTGAGCAGCAGCCAGGTCGCCGCGCCCGGACAGCTCCGCGACTACGGCGTCGGCGCCCAGATTCTGCTCGACCTCGGCGTTCGCGAGATGGTCCTGCTTTCCAACACCAAGCGCACGATCATCGGCTTGCAGGGCTACGGGCTGTCGGTCGTCGGCCAGCGGCCGATTCCGATGGCGGACAACAAAGAGAGTCCCTGAGATGAGCGGCGAACGGCGCGTCCTGATCGTCGAGGCGCGGTTCTACGAGGACATCGCCGACGAGATGGCGAAGGGCGCCATTCAAGCCTTCGACCAAGCCGGCGTCGGCCATGATCGGCTGGCGGTGCCGGGCGTGTTCGAAATCCCGGCCGCCGTCCGCTTCGCGCTTCGTTCCACCGAAATCCACGCCGCGACCACCGATTACGACGGCTTCGTGGCGCTCGGCGCGGTGATCCGCGGCGAGACCGACCATCACGCGCACCTCGCCCGCGAGGCGACACGGGCGCTGATGGACATCGCCGTCGACAGGGCGATCGCGCTTGGCTTCGGCGTCCTCACCTGCGACACCGAGGCGCAGGCGCGGGCGCGCGCGGCGGTCGAAGGCAAGAACAAGGGCGGCGAGGCGGCGCGCGCCTGCCTGAGGATGATGGAGCTCCGCCGGGCACTCCGTCTGGCGAAGCGATGAGCAAGGCCCGCCGCTCGGCCGCCCGCCGGAAGCGGCCCAACGCCGCCCGGCGGCGCAGCGCCGCGAGGTTGGCCGCGGTGCAGGCGCTCTACGAGATGGACATGGTCGGCGCCCCGGCCGACGCGGTGCTGGCCGAGTTCATGGCCAAGCGCTGGCGGTTCAGCGCCGGCGACGACCGCAATCGGGCGATGGCGGAGCCGAACGACACGGTGCTCGCCGATCTCGTCAATGGCGTCTCGAGCGGCGTCGCCGAGCTTGACGCCGCCATCGCGCCGGCATTGTCGTCGGGATTGTCGCTGGACCGGCTGGAGACGCTGTTGCGGGTGGTGCTGCGCGCCGGAGCCTACGAGCTCAAAACGAAACGGAAAGTTCCGGCGGCGGTCGTCATCAACGAATACGTCGAGGTGGCGAACGCGTTCTTCGACGCCAAGGAGGCTGCGCTGGTCAACGGCGTGCTCGATCGCCTGGCCCGCGAGTTCAGGGCGGGCGAGCTGTGACCGGGGCCGTTCGGACCCTGCGTGGAGGCATGGAGCTTGGGTAACTCGCGGCGGAGGCCGAAACGCCGGTCGAAACGGCCCGACGAGTTTGAGCTGATCCGGCGCTACTTCGCGCCGCTCGCAAAGTCGGCGCCGGGCGCATTCGCGCTCACCGACGACGCTGCGGCGCTGTCCGTGGCCCCGGGGCGGCGGCTGATCGTCACCACCGACGCGCTGGTCGCCGGCGTCCATTTTCCCGACGACGAGACGCCGCGGTCCGTGGCGGCGCGGCTGATCGGCGTCAATCTTTCCGATCTGGCGGCAATGGGGGCGCGGCCCGACGCCTACGTGATGGCGATCGCGCTGACCAGGAATTACGGCGTCGGCTGGATCAAGGCGTTCGCGGGAGAGCTGAAACGCCAGCAGAAGGCGCATCGGATCACCTTGATCGGCGGCGACACGGTGGCGACGGACGGGCCGCTGACGGTCTGCCTGACCGCACTCGGCAGCGTCGCCAAGGGGCGCGAGCTTAGACGCAACGGCGCCCGCGCCGGCGACCTGATCTTCGTTTCCGGCACCATCGGCGACGCGACGCTCGGGCTGCTGGCGTTGCGGGGCGGCATTCCGGGCCTCGGCAAGCGCCACGCCGAGGCGCTGATCGGCCGCTACCGCCGGCCGCAACCGCGGGTGCGTCTTGGCCTCGGCCTGGTCGGGCTGGCGACGGCGGCGATCGACGTCTCCGACGGCCTGATCGCCGACGTCGGCCATGTCGCCGAGACCTCGCGATGCATCGCCGAGATCGACGTCGACCGGGTGCCGCTGTCGGCGGCGGCGCGCGCCGCGGTTGCCCGCCACCCTCGCTTGCGCGAACGGGCGTTGACTGGCGGCGACGATTACGAGCTGGCGTTCACGGTGACGCCGTCGCGCCGCAAGGCGGTGACGGCGTTGGCGCGGCGGTTGCGCCTACCGCTAACCGAAATCGGCCGCATGCGGCGGGCGCAAGGTGTCGGCCGGGGCGGCGTCCCGGTGGTCGAGGCGCGGGATGGCGCCGGCCATCGCATCCGGTTCGCCAAGGCCGGCTACCGGCATTTCTGATCCCGCCGCCGCGGCACTCGCCATGCGCCCCTGTTCATTGGCGGTGGAAGCCGGGATAATGGCGGGCCGGAGGCGGCGCGACCAACGATGCAACAGACGGACGGCCGATGAAGAAAATCGTCATGATCTTTGCCGCCTTGGTGATGTTGGGTGGCGGTACGGCCAGCATGTTGAAGTGGCTGCAGATCGGGCCTTTCGAAGAGTTGAAGAAAGCGGAAAAGCAAGAAACGGTAAAAAAGGTGGAGGAAGCCGTCACCATCGATTTGGATCCCCTCGTCACCACCATCTTTCAGGAAAACCGGGTCGCCGCCCTGGTGCAAATTGAGCTCAAGCTGGAAACCGTGGGCGACAAGAGGGTGGAAAGGATCAAGTACCTGCTGCCGGTGATCACCGACGCCTTCCTCAAGGATATGCACTCCTTCATTCCTCGCCTGCTGAAGGCCGAGGAACGCCTCGACGCCGAAATCATCCGCCAGCGGCTGCAGCTGATCGGCGACAAAGTGGTCGGCAAGGGCATGATCCGCAATGTCGTGGTCGGCGACATCGTCGAGCAGCCGGTGCGCTGATCACGGTCAAGCCGGGCCGCGGCAGGCATCGCTGGCGGGCTCGAAAACCTCGGCCGGCGGCGGCGGGCGAGGGATGGGGGTCTGTTGCTTTATGGTGCCGGTTCTGGCATTTTCGCCACCGATTTCGCGACCGGGTTTAGACCGCCCGCCGGCCATGGAGCGGTCCGTTCCGACCGCGCGGGCCGCGGCCGAAAACCCATCTGCCGGCCGGGGGCGTCGGATTCATAAAAAGGATATTCAAACATGTCGAACGTGTATTGGTTGGTGATTGCCTGCGGTCTCCTGGCATTGCTTTACGGCGCCTATGCCGTCCGATTGGTGCTGGCCGCGCCCACGGGAACCGACCGGATGCGGGAAATCTCCGCCGCCGTGCAGGAAGGGGCGAACGCCTATCTCAACCGTCAATACAAGACCATCGCCATTGTCGGCGCTGTCATCGGCGTGCTGCTGGGGTGGCGGCTCGGGATTTCGGTCGCCATCGGCTATTTCATCGGCGCCATACTCTCGGGCGCCGCAGGCTACATCGGCATGAATGTTTCGGTCCGCGCCAACGTGCGCACCGCCGAGGCGGCGCGGGCACACGGCCTGGCCGGCGGGCTCGACATCGCATTCAAGTCCGGCGCCGTTACCGGCATGCTGGTGGTCGGCTTGGCGCTGCTCGGCGTCGCCGGCTATTACATGACGCTCCGCGCCACCGGCAACGCGGCGACGCCGCAGGGCCTCCGGCATATCCTCGAGGCATTGGTCGCGCTCGGCTTCGGCGCCTCCCTGATCTCCATTTTCGCCCGTCTCGGCGGCGGCATCTTCACCAAGGGCGCCGACGTCGGCGCCGACCTGGTCGGCAAGATCGAGGCCGGAATCCCCGAGGACGACCCGCGCAATCCGGCGGTGATCGCCGACAACGTCGGCGACAACGTGGGCGATTGCGCCGGCATGGCAGCCGACCTGTTCGAGACCTACGCGGTGACCGTGGTGGCGACCATGCTGCTCGGCGCCATCTTTTTCACCGGTCCGGCGCAGGAGCTGATGATGGCGTTTCCGCTGGTCGTCGGCGCGGTGTGCATCGTCGCCTCGGTGGTCGCCACCTTCTTCGTCAGGCTCGGCGCCAGCGGCAACATCATGGGCGCGCTCTACAAGGGCTTGATCGCCAGCGCCGTGATTTCGGCGGTGCTGATCGCCGGCATCATTTCGATGCTGGTCGGCTGGAAGACCGGCTACGCGGCGACTGGCCGCTCGATCACCGGTACCCAGCTCTACATCTGCGCGCTGGCGGGACTCGGCGTCACCGGACTGATCGTGTGGATTACCGAATATTACACCGGAACCACCTACCGGCCGGTGCAGAGCGTTGCCAAGGCGTCGATCACCGGCCACGCCACCAACATCATCCAGGGCCTGGCCGTGTCGATGGAGGCGACGGCACTGCCGGTGGCCGTGATCTGCGCCGGCATTGTCATCGCCTATCTGAGCGCCGGCCTTTACGGCCTCGCCGTCGCGGCGACGACCATGCTGGCGTTGGCCGGCGTGGTGGTGGCGTTGGACGCCTATGGCCCGGTCACCGACAACGCCGGCGGCATCGCCGAGATGGCCGACCTGCCGAAAGACGTGCGGAAAGTGACCGACGCGCTAGACGCCGTCGGGAACACCACCAAGGCGGTGACCAAGGGCTACGCCATAGGCTCCGCCGGCCTGGCGGCGCTGGTGCTGTTCGCCGCCTACACCGAGGACCTCGCGCACTATTTCCCGAACCTGAAGGTCGCGTTTAACCTGCAAAACCCGTTCGTGGTCGTCGGGTTGTTCATCGGCGGGTTGTTGCCGTTCCTGTTCGGCTCGATGGGCATGATGGCGGTCGGTCGCGCCGGAGGCCAGGTGGTCATCGAGGTGCGCCGGCAATTCAAGGAAATCAAGGGCATCATGGAAGGCACGGCGAAGCCGGAATACGGCACCTGCGTCGACATGCTGACCCGGACGGCGATCAAGGAAATGATCGTGCCGTCGCTGCTGCCGGTGCTGGCGCCGGTGGTGATGTACGCGGTGATATCGGCAATCGCCGGCAAGGCGGCGGCGTTCGCGGCGCTCGGCGCGATGCTGATGGGGACCATCGTCACCGGGCTGTTCGTGGCGATCTCGATGACGTCCGGCGGCGGCGCCTGGGATAACGCCAAGAAGTTCATCGAAGACGGCAACTACGGCGGCAAGGGCTCCGACGCCCACAAGGCGGCGGTCACCGGCGACACCGTCGGCGACCCTTACAAGGACACCGCCGGGCCGGCCGTCAACCCGATGATCAAAATCATCAACATCGTCGCCATCCTGCTGTTGGCGATCCTGGCGTAAACGGGAAGCGAGAAGCCGGCCGGCGGCGGCGTGGCGGCCGTTATGGGCTGTACGGATCGGGCAGGTTGGGATCCGGCGCCGACGGTTTGTCGCCCTTCTTCTTCTTGAACCGGCCGATGTTGCCGACGAGCTGCTCGAAGACGCCCATCTCGGTGCCGTGGGTCGGCGTGGTGCGCGCCACCGGCAGGATATTCCGGCCGGCCTCCAGGCCGATGGTATCGACGCCGGTGACCTTGCCGTCGGCTCCGAACTTGACCATCACGACATGCCGGTCGATGACCTCGGGCGCGAAGAAGGCGAAGGTTTCAGTGCGATTGGAGATGTAATACCAGGTGTTACTGCCGAACGGGGTGACGCTGGACGGCGATCCCAAGATGTCGACCACGTCGTCCTTGGTCTGCTCGCCCGGTTTGATCTCCGCCAGCTTCTCCGGATCGGGCAGGTTTCCTCGCGTATCGATGCGGGTCGCGCACGCCGCGGTCGACAACGCCGCCACGCAGATGACCGCAAACACGGTGAAACGGGTGGACGCGATGATCGCGGGAACCTTCACGAGCACTTGACCTCGTCGCGCCGCGACGGCGGACCTCGCCGACCGGCGGCAGTTGATCCGGAGAGGGCGGAAAGTTGCACTGCATGCGGCCGATTGTCAATCGCACCGCGTTGGCATTTGATAGGGACCGGGATTCCCAGGGAACAGCGAGCGTCATGGGCGTATTGAAGGAATTGTTCGGCTTTTTCGGCGCTGGCCGCCTGGAGACACCGGCTCGCGGGCTGTATCTGTCATTGGTGGCGCAGGCGCGGCAGTCTGGATTCTACCTGCGGTGCGGCGTGCCGGACACCGTCGACGGCCGATTCGACATGATCTTATTGCATGCGTTCCTGGTGCTGAGACGCCTCAAACGCGACCATGCGCGCACCGCTGGCCTGGCCCAGGCGGTGTTCGACCTGATGTTCGCCGACATGGACCGAAACCTGCGCGAGATGGGCGTCGGCGACTTGGCGGTCGGCCGCCGGGTCAAGGCCATGGCGGCGGCGTTTTACGGCCGCATCGCCGCCTACGAAGCGGGACTCGACGATGGCGAGGCAGCGCTCGCCGAGGCACTGAAGCGCAATCTGTTTCGCAAGGCCAACCCGGAACCGGCGGAAATCGCCGCCGTCGCCGCCTACCTCCGGCGCGAGGCGCGGGCGCTCGACGCGCAACCGTTGGCGAGCCTGACGGTGGGCACGGTGACGTTCGGGCCGGCGCCCGTCGACGTCGATGTCGGAGGCGATCGATGACGGCGCCGACACCCGAGTTCTCGCGCCCGGTGGCCATCGAATCGCTCGACGAAGGCGGCGTCGCGCTGGCGGTCGACGCCGACGAGAACGAGCGGGCGCGGCTGGCGAAACGGTTCGGCCTCGTCGCCATCGACCGTTTGACCGGCAGGGCCCGGGTGACGCCGGAGGAGGGCGGCGCCGTGATCCACCTCGACGCCAGCTTCGAAGCGGACGTCCGCCAGACATGCGTCGTCACGCTTGAAGAGCTCCGCGCGCACGTGGCGGAATCGTTCACGCGGCGATATTCGGCGCGCGCCGAACCCGAAGCGGAGTTCGATAAACACCTGGACCTCGCCGCCGAGGAGCCGCCCGATCCGATCGTCGACGGCCGCATCGACGTCGGCGAGGCGGTCGCCGAGGAACTGGCGTTGTCGCTCGACCCGTTTCCCCGTAAACCGGGGATTTCATTCACGGATTATTCGGCCGGGCCGGGCGGCGGCGCAGGCGATTTGGGCGAACGGGCGGGAAACCCGAAGGTCCCGGACGGGCCGTTCGCGGCCCTGCGGCGCCTCAAGGATCAGTTAAAATGACAACCGCAAGTATCTTGCCCCAGCGCGGTTTATCGGGTTTAGTATGCGCGCTTTGAGGGCGGAACTTAAGAATCCGAGGTAATCGACCAATGGCAGTCCCCAAGAAAAAGACTTCGAAATCGTGTCGCGGCATGCGCCGCTCGCATCACGCGATCAAATCCTCGGTCCACGAGGAATGCCCGAATTGCGGCGAATTGAAGCGGCCCCACCACGTCTGCAAGGCGTGCGGCTATTATGATGGCCGCGAGGTCGTGGAAACTGGGGAAGCCGCCTGACGATCGTTGCGGGCTTGACGCCGCTTCCTCCCGCGCACCGGCCCGAAGGTAGGTCCCGTTGGCCAGATTGACCCTTTCCATCGACGCAATGGGCGGCGACAACGCGCCGCGAATGGTGATCGATGGCGTAGAGGCGTCGCTGGCGCGGTTTTCCGATGTTAGATTTTTGCTGTTCGGAGACGAGAATCGACTGAAGCCATTGCTCGACGGGCGTCCAAAGGCCAAGGCCGCCTCGGAGGTCCAGCACACCTCCGATGTCGTCACCAACGAGGAAAAACCCGGCGCCGCGCTCCGTGGCGGGCGAAATTCCAGCATGCGGCTGGCCATCGACGCGGTCGGCTCCGGCGAGGCCGACGGCGTCATCTCCGCTGGCAACACCGGCGCCCTGATGGCGATGGCGAAGTTCGTGCTGAAGACGCTGCCGGGCATCGACCGGCCGGCGATCGCCGCCTACTATCCGACGCTCAGGGGCGAAAGCGTAATGCTCGATCTCGGCGCCAACGTCGAATGCGACGCCGAGAACCTGGTGCAATTCGCGGTCATGGGCGAGGTGTTTGCGCGCAACGTGCTCGGCCTCGATCAGCCGTCGATCGGCATCCTCAACGTCGGCGCCGAAGGCCTGAAGGGCAACGAAGCGGTGAAGAAAGCGGCGGCAACGCTGCAGGCAACGCCGCTGCCTATCAAGTTCTACGGTTTCATCGAGGGCGACGACATCGGCGCCGGCACCGTCGACGTGGTGGTGACTGACGGGTTCACCGGCAACATCGCGCTGAAAACCGCCGAAGGCACGGCGAGGCTGTTCGGCGAGTTCCTCAAGGAGGCGCTGACGGCGTCGCCGATATCCAAGCTCGGCGCCATGCTTGCCAGTCGCGAACTCAGGAAATTCAAGCGGCGGGTCGATCCCCGGCGCTACAACGGCGCCATGTTTCTGGGCCTCAACGGCATCTGCATAAAAAGCCACGGCGGCGCCGATGCCGTCGGTTTCGCCAACGCCATCCGGGTCGCCGTCGATTTGATCACCAATTCCTTCAACGAAAACATCAAAAAGGACTACGCCGAGTTGTCGGCTGCGGGACCGATCCTCAAGGAAGCGGTCGCCGGCGCATGACCGTGCGCGCCCAGGTCCTCGGCTGCGGCTCCTATTTGCCGGAGCGGGTGGTGACCAACGCCGAACTGTCGACCATGGTCGACACCACCGACGAGTGGATCTTCGATCGCACCGGCATCCGCCAACGCCACATCGCCGCCGACGGCGAGCTGACCTCGGACTTGGCGACGAAAGCCGCCGAGCGCGCGCTCGAGCATGCCGCCATTCCGGCCGCCGAGATTGACATGGTGATCCTGGCGACGACAACGCCCGACAACACCTTTCCGGCCACCGCCACCAAGGTGCAGGCGCGTCTTGGCATGGTCAACGGCAGCGCCTTCGACGTGCAGGCGGTGTGCTCGGGATTCATCTACGGGCTGGCGATTGCCGACAGCTTTATCCGGACCGGTCAGTCCAAAACAATTCTCCTGATCGGCGCCGAGACGTTCTCGCGCATCCTCGATTGGCAGGATCGCGCCACATGCGTGTTGTTCGGGGACGGCGCTGGCGCCGTGGTGTTGCGGGCCGGACAAGGCGAAACGGAAGGCGGCGGCGCCGGCCACAACGTCGGCCGCGGTGTGCTCTCCACCCATCTCCATTCCGACGGCGCCACCAACGATCTCTTGTACGTCGACGGCGGGCCGTCGTCGACCCAGACCGTCGGCCACGTCCGGATGGTCGGCCGCGAGGTGTTCCGGCACGCAGTCGTAAACCTTGCCGCCATCGTCGAAGAGGCGCTGGAGGCGAACGGCCTGCAGCCGGCGGACATCGACTGGCTGGTTCCGCACCAGGCCAACAAGCGCATCCTCGACGGCACCGCGCGCAAGCTCGGCCTGCCGGCCGAGAAGATGATCGTCACCGTCGACCGTCACGCCAACACGTCGGCGGCCTCGATCCCGCTGGCGCTCGACGAGGCGGTGAAGGACGGACGCATCAAGCGCGGCGATCTGGTGCTGATGGAGGCGATGGGCGGCGGCCTGACCTGGGGCGCCAGCTTGGTACGCTGGTAAGCCTGCCGCGAGATTCCCGCCCGGCGGCTTCCGCTGGCCTTGGCGGCGGTTCCGAACGGTTCCTACATCCCTTTGATATTGACGGATTTATCCGCTGACTATAGGCTCATCCCTCAAACTCAACAGGGGGGTTCACGGGCATGGCCGGAAGAACCATCACGCGCGCGCAGTTGGGCGAGGCCGTCTATCAGGAAGTCGGTTTGTCGAGAAACGAATCCGCTGAACTTCTCGAGTCGGTTCTGGCTGAAATGTCGGGTGCACTCGCCAAGGGAGAAACGGTTAAGATTTCCTCGTTCGGCAGTTTCTCGGTCCGTCAGAAAGGCCAGCGGGTCGGGCGCAACCCGAAAACCGGGGAGGAAGTGCCGATCCTGCCGCGCAAGGTGCTGGTGTTCAGGCCGTCCCAGGTGCTGAAGAACCGCATCAACGAGAGGATGCGTCCGGGTTCGCGCACATCGTGATGGCGGCACCCGCCGAAAGTCCGTCCGTTCACGGCAAAGCGACGAAGTCCGCCGCCGCCTTCCGCACCATCAGCGAAGTCGCGGGCGAGCTCGCCTTGCCCCAGCACGTGCTGCGTTTCTGGGAGTCCAAATTCCCCGCCATCCGACCGATGAAGCGCGGCGGAGGGCGGCGGTATTACCGGCCTGAGGACGTGGCGCTGCTGACGCGCATCCGCGACCTGCTGCACGTCGAAGGCTATACGATCAAAGGCGTACAAAAGCTGCTGCGCGAAAGCGGCGGCAGGTTGAAGACCGTTTCGGCGCCCCTCGACCGCGGCGCGTCGCCATTGCCGGGCGCACTTGAACCGCCACGCCCGGGGGCGAAGGGTAATGACTTCACCGCCGATACGCGGGCGGAACTCAGGAGCCTGCTCGGCGAGCTCGAGGAACTGCGCGCCACCCTGGGCAGCACCTAAGCCCAAGGCATTGCCGGCGGCGGAGGCAGTTGCCGCGGGCGAAGTCGCCCGAGTATAGTGCCGGGCGTCCCTGGCGCCGTCCGGGGGACCTGCACAAAGACCGTGGCGGCAATGGCCGGAGCGTGGCGCAGCCTGGTAGCGCACTACACTGGGGGTGTAGGGGTCGCGGGTTCAAATCCCGCCGCTCCGACCAATCGTTCCCTCTCGGCGACTGGCAGCGGATGAAAAAAGGCCGGGGTCAAAGCCCCGGCCTTAGTTTGTGCTCTTGAGGGAAGGGAGGATTCGTTTTCACGAAATCCATCCTTACGCCCCTATCCCACCACGGAAGGCCCCCGGGCAGATGTGACCGCTATCACAGGCCGGCATTTTTCCGTCGCCCCGACGGGGGCCGCAACTCAAGCTCATGAACTAACAAAAATTATTATTTATCAAAAAGATACGTGGTATCATTAAATTGTTTCATGAGGTTCGGCGAGGCCGCCGGCGCTGCCATCAAGACGCCGCTTGCCGGTCACGAGCCGAGCAGGTGCGCCGGCGGTCCGTCGTCGGCGCGGATGCCGCAGGTGGCCTCGAGCCGGTCGAGGATGGCCGGCACCATGGCCATGGTGGTGCCGAGGATGAACTCGCCGGGCACTAACTTGAGGGTTGGGCCCTTGGTGCATTGGCCAAGGCAGACGATGCGCTCGACGGCGATCGCGATGCGGCGATCACGGACGCCGTGCTCGATGGCGTCAGCGATCGGCACGCTGCCGCGCGTCGCGCACGAAGGCTCGCTCGCCTTGAAGCGCCGGTTGATGCAGATCAGCAAGGTCCGCGGCGTCACGCCGCCCGAGGGCTGATCCACGGGCGTCTTCCCCGGTGTCTTGGATGCTCCTGGACGGCCGCTTGCGGCGCCGTCGGGGCGCGCCGGCGGCCGCGACCGGGATGGACGCCGCTCAGCCAAGGGCCCGTTTGGCGCTGGCGATGTCGCCGGCCATCTGGAACACGGCGTCCAGGCGCGCCAGCTTCAGCACCCGCGATACGGAAACGGGAGTCGCCGCCAGGATCAGCTTCTTGCCCCGCTTGCGGGCGGTCTGGAACGCCTCCAGCAGGCTGGCGACGCCGGAGCTGTCGATCATCGAGACCGCGGAAAGATCCACCACCACGCCGCGACCTTTGGCAATCGAGTCGAGCAGCACCTTACGCATCGAGCTCGAAAACTCGAGGTCGATTTCGCCCCTCAGGGCGACCACCACGATCTCGCCATCCTGGGTGACGGTGTGCTGCATGCTTTCAACGGTTTCGAATGGCGCGGGCGCCAAGCGACCCGTCGGGTGCCGGCGATCGCGGTCTCAATTCTGCGGAACGACGGTCAAACGACCGCGCACAGGCGACGGCCGGCGTTCGTCAGGCGGCAGATTCGCCAGTCCGGCTTGATCGGGTTGTCGAACCACGGTTCGGCCCAGCCTTTGTCGACGCAGCTTTGCACGGTGCGGTCGCTGACGCGGCGTCCTTGCTCGTCGAATAGCGGCAGCTTGCCGCCAGGTTGATCGAGCCCCCGCATCAACCATTTCAGTTGCGGCGGCGAGGCACCGCCGACGGCGCGCTGCCGCCTCGGCTCGCCATCGCTATCGCGTGCGATCACGGTTAAATGGGTTTGCATATCCGCCCTGGTTTTAGGTTATCGAGAGAATAGCATGGGGCATGCTACGGTAGTTTCGAGTCGCGGCCAAGCGCCTTGTTTCGGCTGGGGAATCGCCGCCCTTGGATCACCCGACGGGCGGCGGCGCGCAACGCTCGGAGGAAATTAACCATGACCCAGGTTCTGGTCTATGTCACCGCCGCATCCCGCGACGAGGCGCTTCGCATCGGACGCCTCGCGGTCGAAAGCCGGCTCGCCGCCTGCGCCAACGTGCTGCCGGCGGCGACGACCTCGATCTACTGGTGGCAAGGCAAGCTTGAGCAGGCGAGCGAGGTGTCGTTGCTGCTGAAAACCAAGGCAACGCTGGTCGACAAGCTGGTGGCCAAGGTCAAGGAGAACCACAGCTACGAATGCCCGTGCGTGGTCGCGGTGCCGATCGCCGGCGGCAATCGCCAGTTTCTGGACTGGATCGACGCCGAGACGGCGTGACGACTACTCGGAAGGCCAGGGCAGCGCGACGGTGGCCACCGCCTGGGCGGCGATCCCTTCGGCCCTGCCGGTGAAGCCCATGCGGTCGGTGGTCGTCGCCTTGACGCTGACGCGATCTTCGGCGAGTCCGAGGATGGCGGCGATGCGCGCCGTCATCGCCGGCCGGTGCGGGCCGATGCGCGGCCGTTCGCAGATCAGAGTCACGTCGAGATGGACGACGCGGCCGCCCCGCGCGGCGACCAGCTCGCCGGCGCGCCGCAGGAACACCTCGGAAGCGGCGCCTTTCCATTGCGGGTCCGAGGGCGGGAAATGGCCGCCGATGTCGCCGGCGCCGATGGCGCCGAGCAGCGCGTCGGTGGCGGCATGCAGCCCGACGTCCGCGTCGGAATGACCGACCAAGCCGCGCTCGAACGGCACCGCGACGCCGCACAGCATGACGTGATCGCCGGGCCCGAACTGGTGGGCGTCGATGCCGATGCCGGTGCGGCTTTCGCCGTATCCGAGCAGGCGAGCGGCGCGCGTCAGGTCGTCCTCGGTGGTGATCTTGATGTTGTCGTCGGCGCCTTCGACGATGGCGACGGCGAGACCGGCGTGTTCGGCCACCGCCGCGTCGTCGGTCAGGCCGGACGCCGGCGCCTGGCGGTGGGCGGCGAGAATGGCGCCGAACCGGAAGCCTTGCGGTGTCTGCGCCCGCCACAGACCCTGTCGCTCGACGGTGGTTTTGACGAAGCCGTCGGCGCCACGCTTCAGCGTGTCGGCAATCGGCAGCGCCGGCACCGCGCCGGGCGAGGCATCGAGAGCCGCCAGCACCCGCGAAATCACCGCCGCAGAAACCAGTGGCCGGGCGGCGTCGTGAATCAGCACCCTGTCGGGGGCGAGGGCGGCGACGCTCTCGAGGCCGCGGGCCACGGATTGCTGGCGCACCGCGCCGCCCACCACCGGTTCCGGTAGGTCGAGCCCGACGGTCGCGGCGTCGTAGTGGGCGCGATGGCTGGGATCGATCACCGCCTGCACCGACGTCACCCCGGGATGCGCCATGAAGGCACGCAGCGCGCGACGCATCACCGGCTCGCCGGCCAGCGTGCGGTATTGTTTCGGCACCACGCCGCCGAAGCGCCGTCCTTCGCCGGCGCCGACCACCAATGCCACGGTTCCGCTCATGGGTGCCTTTCCCGCGCCGCGGCCGACCGTCGTCGCTCCAGGGTCGCTGCGCGGCGCCGAACTTAGTGCGCCCCTACCGCGTTGCCAAGGGACTTGCCAATCGCAGGCGACGGCGCGATTGTGCCGGTCCGCCGGCCCGCCGCCGGTCACGACTTCGGCGGCAAACCTTGAGCAAGCAAGGACGACTCCGCCCATGCCCGAGAATGCGCTTCTCAGTCTGTCGGCAATCGTAACCCTGGTGCCGGCAGCGATATTGCCGTTGCGCCGCGATCACGGCCGCGACTTCACGTTCTGGGCGTTGCTGGCGGTGGCGGTGGCGGGACCGCTGTCGTCGGTGCTGTCGTCGCTTGGCGGCGTTTGGCGCACCGACCTGTCGATGACGTTGTGGGTGACCGTCGCCGCCTCAATGGCGTTGTTTGCCGCCACTGCCGCGGTCAGTCGCGAGGCATGGCGGCTGACGCCGCTGGTGTGCGGCTACATGGCATGCCTTGCGGTGCTGGCGACGATTTGGGGCGGCGCCCCAGTGAAGCCGCTCGGCGACGCCGCCGGTGGGTGGGTCGTGGTGCACATCGTGGTGGCAGTCGCCACTTACGCGTTGGTCACCATCGCCGCCGTCGCGGCGCTGGCGGCGTTCCTGCAGGAGCGGGCATTGAAACAGAAGCAGCCGACGACGCTGACCCGCTTGCTGCCGTCGGTCGCCGACTGCGAGGACCTGCTGGTCAGGCTGTTGGTGCTGGGCGAGATCGTGCTCGCCGTCGGGCTGGCCACCGGCATGGCGCTGCAGTGGAAGGAAACCGGGTCAATACTGAAATTCGACCACAAGACCGTGCTCACCGTCGCCGCCTTCGTGGTCATCGGCGGCCTGCTGGCGGCGCATTTCAAAAGCGGCCTGCGCGGGCGAAAGGCGGCGCGCATCGTGCTGCTCGCCTATCTGTTGCTAACCCTCGGATATCCCGGCGTAAAATTTGTTACCGACGTGCTATTGGCATAATCCCGGGCAAATCGCCCGGCGGTTGCCTTGGAAATCGGCAAACCGCAGTGCCAAAAGCGTTGTATTTATCAGGATTTTGCCTAATAAATGGGCACCCCACAGACAATCTACCCTTGGAATTTCCGTGATGCCGACCAACCCGCCGTTAGCCATTGGCCCGATCTCGCTCGCGAGCCCGGTGATCCTGGCGCCGATGTCGGGAGTCACCGACATGCCGTTCCGCCGCCTGGTCAAGCGTTGCGGGGTCGGCCTGGTGGTCTCCGAGATGATCGCCTCGAAGGCGATGATCCACGCCGCCCGCAAGACGCTGCGGATGGCCAGCCACGCCGCCGACGAGCAGCCGATGGCGGTGCAACTTGCCGGCTGCGAGCCCGAGGTGGTGGCGGAAGCGGCGAAGCTGAACCAGGACCGCGGCGCCGCGCTGATCGATCTCAACATGGGCTGCCCGGTGAAGAAGGTGACCAACGGCGACGCCGGCTCGGCGCTGATGCGCGACGAGTCGCTCGCCGCCCGCATCCTCGCCGCCGCCGTCAAGGCGGTCGACATCCCGGTGACGCTGAAGATGCGCACCGGCTGGGACGACGCCAGCCGTAACGCGCCGAAGCTGGCGCGCATCGCCGAGGATTGCGGCATCAAGGCGATTTCGGTGCACGGCCGCACCCGCTGCCAGTTCTACAAGGGCCGCGCCGATTGGAAATTCATTCGCCAGATCAAGGAGGCGGTACGGGTCCCGGTGTTTGCCAACGGTGACATCGTCAGCCTCGACGACGCCGGCCAGGCGCTCGCCGAGTCCGGTGCCGACGGCATCCTGATCGGACGCGGTAGTTATGGCCGGCCCTGGTTCCCGTCGCAGGTGCGACATTTCCTGGCGACCGGCGAACGGCGCCCCGACCCCGACCTCGCCGACCAGCTCGCACTGGTGCTCGAACACTACGAATCCATGCTCGCCCATTATGGCGTCCGTCACGGCGTCCGCGTGGCGCGCAAGCACCTCGGCTGGTATTCCCGCGGCCTACCGAAATCGGCGGAGTTCCGCGCCCAGATCATGCGCGCCGAGGACCCCGAAACGGCGAAGGCGATGCTCGGTCGGTTCTACCAGCCGATCATCGAGAGGCGGGCGGCGTGATGGTCGAACCGGTGGTCGCGATCCGTCCGAAAGCCGGCGCCGCGGCGGTCGATGCCGACAGCGTGCTGAACGCGCTCGGCACCGCCGTGGTGGTCGTCGACAACGCCAACGCGATTCTCCACGTCAACAGCGCCGGCGAGCAGTTCCTCCAGGGCAGCGCCCAGCACCTCAAAGGGCGGCCGCTTGCCGATCTGCTGCCGATCGACAATCCGCTGTTCTCTTTGATTGCCCAAGTGCGCGACGTGGGCAATGCGGTGTCCGAATACGGCGTTACGCTGGAATCGCCGCGCATCGGCCGCCATTTCGTCAATCTGCAGGCGACGCTGCTCGCCGAAGGCCGGGACATGGTGGTGTTGACGCTGCAGCAGCGCTCGATCGCCGACAAGATCGACCGCCAGCTCACCCATCGCGGCGCCGCCCGCTCGGTGACGGCGATGGCGTCGATGCTCGCCCACGAGGTCAAGAATCCGCTCTCCGGCATCCGTGGCGCCGCGCAGTTGTTGGAGCAGAACGCCTCGACCGCCGACCGCCGCCTCACCGAGTTGATTCGCGACGAGGCCGACCGCATCTGCGAGCTGGTCGACCGCATGGACGCATTCTCCGACTCCGGACCGCTAAAGCGCGGCGCCGTAAACATCCACAAGGTGCTCGACCGGGTGATGCAGTTGGCGAAGAACGGCTTCGGCCGGCAACTGCGCTACATCGCCGAGTTCGACCCGTCGCTACCGCCGGTCTTCGGCAATCGCGACCAGCTGCTGCAGGTGTTCCTGAATCTGGTCAAGAATGCCGCCGAGGCAGCGCCCGCCAAGGGCGGCGAGATCACCCTCGAGACCGCTTACCAACAGGGGGTGCGGTTCGCCGTCTCCGGCACCAATTCGCGAATGCACCTGCCGCTGCGCGTCAGCATCACGGACAACGGCCCCGGCATTCCCGACGACATCAAGGGCTACCTGTTCGACCCATTCGTAACCTCGAAACCGAACGGCAGCGGCCTCGGCCTGGCACTGGTGGCTAAGATCATCGGCGACCACGGCGGCGTCATCGAATGCGACAGCCAGCCTAAGCGAACCGAGTTCCGCGTCATGCTGCCGATGGCCGACCCGGCGATGGCCGGCGGCGACGGGGAGGATTCCTAAAATGGCTGCGCCGACGATCCTGGTCGCCGACGACGACGGCGCCGTCCGCACGGTAGTCAGCCAGGCGTTGGGGCGCGCCGGTTACGAGGTGCGCGCCACCGGCAATGCGGCAACGCTGTGGCGGTGGATCAGCGACGGCGACGGCGACCTGGTGATCACCGACGTGGTGATGCCGGACGAGAACGGCCTCGACCTGATCCCGCGCATCCGCGGCGTCCGCCCGGAGCTCCGCATCGTCGTCATGAGCGCCCACAACACCCTGCTGACCGCGGTCAAGGCGACCGAGCGGGGCGCCTTCGAATACCTGCCAAAGCCTTTCGATATCAACGAGTTGGTCAACGTGGTGCGGCGCGGCCTCGAAAGCCCGCGCGCGGCGAGCGGCGCCGAAGACGGCGGCGAGGCGGAGGAGACGCTGCCGCTGATCGGCCGCTCGCCCGTGATGCAGGAGATTTACCGCACCCTGGCGCGGCTGATGGGCACCGACCTGACGGTGATGATCAACGGCGAGTCCGGCACCGGCAAGGAGCTGGTGGCGCGCGCGCTGCACGATTATGGGAAGCGCAAGAACGGGCCGTTCGTCGCCATCAACATGGCGGCGATTCCGAAGGAGCTGATCGAAAGCGAGCTGTTCGGCCACGAGAAGGGAGCGTTCACCGGCGCCGCCGCCCGCACCCCCGGGCGCTTCGAGCAGGCGGAAGGCGGCACGCTGTTCCTCGACGAGATCGGCGACATGCCGCCTGACGCCCAGACGCGGCTCCTCCGGGTACTGCAGGACGGGCAGTACACCACCGTCGGCGGCCGCACGCCGATCAAGGCCGATGTGCGCATCATCGCCGCTACCCACCACGATTTGAAGCAGCTGATTCGCCACGGACTGTTCCGCGAGGATCTTTATTTCAGGCTCAACGTGGTGCCGATCAGGCTGCCGCCGTTGCGCGAGCGCACCGAGGACATCCCCGAGCTGGTGCGCTGCTTCCTGGCCCGGGCGGCGGACCAGGGACTGCCCTGGAAGATCATCGACAACGCGGCGATGGAATGCCTCAAGAGCTATTCTTGGCCCGGCAACGTCCGCGAGCTCGAGAACCTGGTACGGCGACTGGCGGCGCTCTATTCCCAGGAGGTGATTGCGCTCGAGGACGTGCAGGCCGAGCTCTCCGATGCGGCGCCGGCCACCATCGAGTCGGAAGGCAAGGGGCTGTCGCAGTCAGTGGAGCGCCGGCTTGCCGCCATCTTCTCCGCCCGCGGCGACTCGCTGCCGCTGGCCGGGCTTTATCAGCGGGTGCTGAAGGAGGTTGAGCGTCCGCTGATCACCATGACTTTGCAGGCGACGCGCGGAAATCAGATCAAGGCGGCAGAAGTCCTGGGGCTTAACCGCAACACGCTCCGCAAGAAA
>Ga0114945_10000660_pt1 | contig 22230 bp, 22 predicted proteins | sample OV2TP3_FD_87194 | JGI IMG/M metagenome (GOLD analysis project Ga0114945, IMG submission 87194) | Hot spring microbial communities from Beatty, Nevada to study Microbial Dark Matter (Phase II) - OV2 TP3 | ecosystem: Environmental > Aquatic > Thermal springs > Hot (42-90C) | place: USA: Beatty...
CCGTTTAATGAAAAGGATCTTGTTTCTGCTTTGGCTCAAAATCAAATTAGTGCGATTAGCATGGAGATGATTCCTCGCACCACCCTCGCTCAAAAAATGGACGCCTTAAGCTCACAGGCCAATCTGGCCGGCTATGTGAGTGTGATGATTGCAGCCGAGCGGCTGACAAAAATATTTCCTATGCTTATGACGCCAGCTGGAACAATTACCCCAGCCCGTGTATTTATCATTGGCGTGGGTGTAGCGGGTTTACAAGCAATCGCCACTGCCAAACGATTAGGAGCACGTGTCGAAGCGTTTGATACAAGGCCGGTTGTCAAAGAACAAGTTCAGTCATTGGGTGCCAAATTTATTGAAATTGATTTAGGTGAAACTGGACAAACCAAAGATGGCTATGCCAAGGCCTTAACGCCTGAACAATTAGAGAAACAAAGACAGGGCATGGCTAAAGTATGTGCGCAATCGGACGTGGTCATCACAACCGCCCAACTCTTTGGTCGCAAAGCCCCTCTTCTGTTAACAAAAGATATGGTCGCCCAAATGAAACCCGGCAGCATTATCGTCGACATGGCGGTTGAAAGCGGCGGCAACGTCGAAGGCTCGAAAGTTAATGAAGAAGTTGAAACGAATGGTGTTCGCATTATTGGCTTAGGAAATCTTCCCGGCCGGGTGGCGGTCCATGCCAGTCAAATGTATTCGGCGAATCTGCATAATCTTCTGGAGCACTATTGGGACAAAGATAATAAAACATTTAAACTTAATCCAGAAGATGAAATTATCAAAGGGTGCCTTATCACCCATCAGGGGCAAATTGTGAACGAACAAATTAAAAATCTAAAATAACGAGGGTGATATATGGAAACACATTTGGATGCCGTCACATTAATTGATCTGATTTTTCTTTTTGTTATTGCGATTTTTTTGGGCGTTGAACTCATTTCTAAAGTTCCGTCTATTTTACATACACCTCTCATGTCGGGTTCAAATGCCATTTCAGGAATTACCATCGTGGGGGCTATCCTTGCCACAGGACTGACACCTGGAAGTACCTTTTGTACCGTATTGGGCGTGATGGCGACGGCATTTGCCACAATCAATGTTGTTGGCGGCTATGTAGTCACTAACCGCATGTTGAGCATGTTTAAAGCAAAACCCTCTCCGACCCAACAGGTTCCACAGCAGGGAGGCAAAAAATGAATCTGGTGATTATCACAAATATTACCTACATTATCGCTTCAGCCTTGTTTGTGATCGGACTTAAACGACTAAGCTCCCCCACCACGGCCCGTAACGCAAATTTATTATCCGCCTTAGGAATGTTTTTAGCCATTGTTGCCACTCTTTTAGCAAAAGGATTAGAATTTCAATGGATCGTGGTCGGTTTTATCATAGGCGCACTTATCGGTGTATTTATTGCCCTCAAAGTCGCCATGACCGCTATACCGCAGATGGTGGCTCTTCTTAATGGCTCGGGTGGCTTGGCCAGTCTGCTTGTCGGCTGGTCCACCTATCACTATCAGCCACAATCCTCATTACTGACGACCGTGAGTACGTACTTGGCCGTATTAATTGGCGGAGTGACTTTTACTGGAAGCGTTGTGGCTTGGGCAAAACTTCAGGAGGTTATCACAGGAAAGCCTATTTTATTCAAAGGACAAAATATCGTTAATTCCCTTTTGCTTCTGGTTATCTTAGGAAGTGGAATTATCTATTGCATGAATCCAGCAGCAAACTACACCTTATTTTTGGTGATTGTGGGCCTTTCGCTAATCTTAGGAATTATGGTAGTTATCCCCATTGGGGGTGCCGACATGCCTGTGGTTATTTCCTTACTCAACAGCTATTCTGGGATGGCTGCCTGCGCCACAGGGTTTGTGATTATTAACAGCATGCTCATTGTCACCGGCTCTTTAGTGGGAGCAAGCGGTATTATTCTTACCCGAATCATGTGCAAGGCCATGAACCGATCTTTAGGAAATGTTCTCTTTAGCGGTTTTGGAGCGGTAACAGCCAAAACAGGCGGGACCGTTAAAGGTGAAGTCAAACCCCTAAAGCCTGAAGATGCTTATCTTATTTTAGAGGCGGCTCGTTCAGTGGCCTTTGTTCCTGGCTATGGCTTGGCTGTTGCGCAAGCGCAACATGTCTTACGTGAATTAGGTGATTTGCTTGAAAAAAATGGGGCAGAAGTCCGCTATGCCATTCATCCTGTTGCCGGACGCATGCCCGGCCACATGAATGTGCTCTTAGCAGAAGCCAACGTCTCTTATGATCAATTGGTCGAGATGGATAATATCAACCCCATTATGGAAACCGTGGATGTCTGTATGGTCATTGGGGCTAACGATGTCGTTAACCCAGCTGCCCGCCATGATAAATCCTCTCCTATCTATGGCATGCCCATCATCAATGCCGACAAGGCCAAAACGGTTTTTGTTTTAAAGCGTTCCATGGCAACCGGTTTTGCGGGAATTGAGAACGAACTGTTCTACTATGAAAATACCCGGATGATCTTTGGCGATGCCAAGGCAACTATCCAAGCCTTCGTCGCTGAATTCAAAGAAGCAGCTAAACAAACATAAAAAAATATTTAAGTTTTGGCGAGACGATTTTTACGTGTGGAAGGGGTGTAAGATTTGGCCGGACGGGACTTTGCCTTAACACCCAAGAATTTGATACCTACCAAATAATACGCGGCGGTTTTCTTTCGCTCCGTACGTATGACTTTGGCTAAACCCGTATAAATTTCAAGAACTCCTGACATCACGACTTTTACTTCTAAAACATCTCCAGGGGTAAAGACATGCTCTGATAGGAAGGAAAGACCTGAAATACTCATGTCTTGAGTGGTGGAGATGTACCAATCATTATTCTTATTGGTCGCTTTTGGCTTCACCCAACGGTATTGTATGCTTAAGACCCGCTTGGCTCTGACACCGTGTCGACGTTCTTCAATGATCTGCTTAACCATGTTGTTCCTCTTCGTATTTCTTCCAAGGCATGTTAAACGCTTCGGCCACTTCTTTTATAACTAATTGTCCTTTCAACATATTGAGCGCGCGTCTCAGTTCATAGGACTCATGTAAACCACGCTCATAGCCATATTCTGCTAACATAAGGATATACGGCAAAGTCGCATTCGTCAAGGCATAAGTCGAAGTTCTTGCAACCGCCCCTGGCATGTTGGTGACACAGTAATGAACCACCCCATCCACCACATAGGTTGGATTTTCATGAGTGGTGGGATGACTTGTTTCAAATGATCCTCCTTGATCAATCGCTACATCTACAATGACTGCACCAGGTTTCATTTGTGAAACAGTTTTTCTATCCACTAAACAGGGACTCCTCGCCCCTCGTTTAAGGATGCTGCTAATCACGAGGTCGGCCTTGAGCACAGAATCCCGTATAGTATGCGCATTGCTCATCAAGGTATGGACATTGGGTGACATAACATCGTTAATATAGCGTAAGCGATCCAAATTTATATCAAGGACCGTCACATTGGCACCCAAGCCAGCAGCCATTTTGGCAGCGTTAAAACCCACCACCCCAGCCCCGATAATGACCACCTCGGCCGGACTTACACCTGGAACACCACCCAAAAGAATACCACGGCCTTTCATCGGTTCTTCGAGATATTTGGCGCCTTCATGAACAGCCATACGACCCGCCACTTCACTCATGGGCGTAAGACATGGCAATTCACCTACCTCGTTCTCTAAAGTCTCATAGGCAAAGGCGATGATTTTCCGTTTAAGCATGGCCTCAGTCAACTGTCGATCAGCCGCAAAATGAAAAAAGGTGAAGACAATTTGTCCTTCTTTCAAATTGTCGTACTCTTGAGGCAAGGGTTCCTTGATTTTGACAATCATATCCGCCCTTTGATAAATCTCTTTAGCGGAGGTCAAAATATTTGCCCCTGCGGCTACATATTTCTCATCCTTGATACCACTGCCAACACCTGCCTCCCGTTCAATCAGAACCTGATGGCCAGCTTTTGTCAGAAGCTCCGCCCCCACTGGCAATAAACCGACACGATATTCGTTATTCTTTATTTCTTTTGGAATTCCGATAATCATTTAATGTTAGGAAGCTTACGGTTGTGGACCAAGCATCTTTTCTGGACGCACAATCTTACCGAACTCACGGGAGGTAAGCAACTTTAATCTTAAAGTGGCTTCTTTTAAAGTAATATTTTCTTGAAGGGCCTTTTTGGCCACCTTAGCGGCATTATCATAACCAATATAAGGATTAAGGGCTGTCACCAGCATCAGAGAATTTTGCAGATGTTTTTCAATATTCATTCGATTCGGTTTGATACCAGCCATGCATTTGTTCGTAAAACTGTTGCAGGCATCGGAAAGTAAACGAATCGATTGTAAAATATTGTAAATAATCACTGGCTTATAAACATTTAGCTCAAAATTACCACTGGCGCCTGCTATATTGACTGTGACATCGTTACCAAAAACCTGGGTACAAACCATGGTCATAGCTTCACATTGGGTAGGATTGACTTTACCCGGCATAATAGAACTTCCTGGTTCGTTATCTGGAAAGGTAATTTCGCCCAAACCACAGCGCGGTCCCGAGGCAAGCCAACGGATGTCATTGGCAATTTTCATTAGTGATGCTGCTAATGTTTTTAAGGCACCACTCAATTCCACCAGGGCATCATGTGTGGCTAAGGATTCAAATTTATTGGGTGCGCTCACAAATGGGTAGCCAGTTGATTGACGAATTCTCCCTACGACCTTAATGGCAAATCGCGGATGCGTATTTAACCCTGTCCCGACAGCTGTGCCACCGATCGCTAATTCATATAATCGTGGTAAGACACCTTGGATTCTCTTTAAGCCGTTATTAAGCTGTTGGACATATCCGGAAAATTCTTGTCCTAAGGTTAGGGGCACCGCATCCATCAAATGGGTTCGGCCCACTTTAATAATACGTTTAAATTCTTTACTTTTCTTAGCTAATGCATTACGTAGTTTTGCTACCATGGGAATAAGACGTTCGTGAATTTCCGAAACAGCAATCATGTGCATCACGGTTGGAAACGTATCATTAGATGATTGACTTTTATTGACGTCGTCATTGGGATGAACTGGTTTTTTGCTACCTAATCGCTGACCAGCCAATTGGTTGGCCCGATTGGCAATCACTTCATTGACGTTCATATTGGTTTGGGTGCCACTGCCTGTTTGCCAAACCACAAGCGGAAAATGCTCATCCAGTTTTCCGTCAATCACTTCTTGGGCGGCACGCATAATCAAACTCGCTTTCTTGGCCGGCAAAAGTCCTAATTCTTTGTTAACTTGTGCCGCTACCTTCTTTAAAATCCCAAAAGCACCAATGAGTTCTCTCGGCATACGTTCTGTCCCAATCTTAAAGTTCTCAAGGGAACGCGCCGTCTGCGCGCCATAATATTTGTCGCCTGGGACCTTTATGGATCCCAAACTGTCGGTTTCAATACGGTATTTCATGCCTTTTCCTTCATGTTAAAATCCTATTTTTTACCTTGCTCGGTCCAGGCCTTTATCAAGTCAATAGGCAAGGGAAAAATCGTGGTCGTATTGTTTTCTTTGCCGATTTCAACAAGTGTCTGCAAATACCGAAGCTGTATCGCTGCCGGTTGCTTCTGGAGCATCTCGGCCGCTTGTGTAATTTTTGCAGCAGCTTGAAATTCACCTTCAGCGGCGATAACTTTTGCGCGCCGTTCGCGTTCGGCCTCGGCCTGACGTGCCATCGCCCGGCGAAGCTCTTCCGAAATATCAACATGCTTGACTTCCACATTAGCCACTTTAATTCCCCAGGGATCAGTTTGCTTATCCAGAATCGTTTGCAGCTTTTCGTTAATGCGCTCCCGATTGGATAGAAGTTCATCCAACTCTGATTCGCCTAAAACACTACGCAACGTCGTCTGGGACATTTGCGAAGTGGCATAATCAAAATTCTGGACCGCAATAATGGCTTTAATAGGGTCCATGACCCGATAATACACAACCGCATTCACTTTAGCCGAAACATTGTCTTTGGTAATAATATCTTGTGGCGGAACATCTAACACAATAAGCCGCAAACTGACCACCACCGCGCGTTCAATGGGCCACAAAACAAAGGTAAGGCCCGGGCCGCGTGGTTTTTCCTGAACTCGTCCCAGTTGAAAAATGACGGCCCGTTCGTACTCATTCAAAATCCGTATACTGTTTAGCGCCCATATGGCTAAAATAACAAAAAGTGTAAAAAATGGCATCATAAGACACTCCTTTTTAAAATTTTTTAACTTTTAATGTCATCCCATCAATACTTTTTACAACGATTTTTTCTCCCTCCTGAATTTCTTCCTCGGCCACAGCGCTCCAAAGTTCACCGTGGACAAAAACCTTCCCTTCTTGATGAGGACGTATCGTAGCTTTGACTATGCCTTTTTCGCCCATGAGCCCCTCTTCCCCACCTTGCGCTTTCCGTCGATGACTACGAATCACAGCCCCAATCAAAATAAGGGTAATAGCTGCCGTCGCTAGGGCTGTTGATAAAATAACTGGCATGGAAACACGCATAATCGGAACTGGGGAATCAAACAAAAGCATAGAACCTAAAATCAATGCCACTAAACCACCTGTCACAAATAGACCAAATCCAGGCGTTAAGGCCTCAGCCATCAACAAAAGTATTCCTAAAATAATTAAGGCCAAACCAGCGTAATTGGTCGGGAGTGTTTGCATGCTAAAAAAGGCCAACACCAAAAAGATAATTCCCATAATGCCAGGGATACCAAAACCTGGTTGAGTGAATTCATACAAGAGTCCATAAAATCCGAGAATCAAAAGGATATAGGCGATATTAGGATTCGCCAGGACGTTGAAAAACTTCTGACGTGCATCCATCTCAATTGTTTTAATGACGGCGTCTTTCGTATGAAGTGTCACAACTTTATCGCGAATCGTTATGGCGCGCCCATCTAACTGCACCAAAAGATCTTTATCATCTTTCGCAATAATTTCCACCACACCTTTTTCCTTGGCCTCGGTTTCGGTAATGGAAGAGCTCTCAGTGACACTTTTAACTGCCCAATCGATGTTACGGTTCCGCTGCTTGGCCATGGCTTTGATAAAGGCCACCGTATCATTCAAAATCTTGGCATCCATTGGATCTTCAGAGGTGGTTTCCGTTTTCTCTTCCTTCTTGGATGAGACATTTTCCTTTTTCTTTACTTTTTCTTTTAAGTCTTTAAATTCACTCCACGAATCGCGTCGAGGTCGACCACCCAACTCCACCGGATGCGCGGCACCGATATTGGTTGAAGGCGCCATAGCGGCGACATGACTGGCATAGGTTATAAAAACACCAGCTGAGCCAGCCCGTGAGCCGCTCGGTGCAATATAGACCACAACTGGAATATCTGACGACAAAATTTTCTTAACTATCGAACGCGTCGAGGCTAATAACCCACCAGGAGTATCCAACTTAATAATTAAACACTGTGCCTGCTCGGCTGAGGCTTGGTCAATGGCTTGACTAATATAATCCACCGTAATGGGGTTAATGGTGGAATCATCCAATTGGACCAAATAAACAACGTCACTCTCGGCTGTCGCACAAAAACAGGCAAAAATAAATAAGATCGAAAGTACGGTAAAAAAATTTTTTTGAGTCATAACGAATCAGTGCTTTTTGATAAAATCCGTTAATAAACGAACGCCAACCCCTGTGGCCCCAAATCCATAATACAGTCGCTCTTGGCCTTCCACATAAGCGGTACCAGCAACATCGAGGTGGACCCACGGTGTATCTTCCGTAAATTGACGCAAGAATTCTGCCGCTGTCAGCGCTCCGGCTGCCCCTTTCGGAAAACCAACATTTTTGATATCTGCATATTGCGATTTAATATAGTCTTTTATTTCCGGATAAGAAGGTAATCGCCAAGCCCGATCATCTGTCTCATTGGAACAACGTATCACTTGTCGTGCAAACTCATCGTCGTTCGATACTAACCCACTGTAGTCATGGCCCAAGGCGATAACACAAGCCCCGGTGAGTGTGGCGATATCAATAATTCGAGCTGGCTTGTAATTGCGTACGATGTAAGAAATCGCGTCCGCTAAAACTAAGCGACCTTCCGCGTCGGTATTTCCGATCTCTACGGTCTTGCCACTGTAACCACGGAAAACATCGCCGGGCTTATACGCATTTGATCCGATGGCGTTTTCCGCGATGCCCACGGCAAAAATAATATTTTTCCGCAGTTTTAACTCTAAAACATTTTTAAGCGTCCCGATCACCGCCGCCGCACCACTCATATCGGTGCGCATCGTCTCGATATGGTTACTTGGCTTTAAATTAAGGCCTCCTGTGTCGAAGGTGATTCCCTTGCCTATCAACGCTGTATAATTTTTACGAGCTGGCTCTCCTGCATATTTCACAATAATCAGCTTGGGATCCTTAGGGCTTCCTTGATTAACGGCCAGATGAAGGTTAAGCCCTTTGCTGGCCAAGGTCTTTCGATTAAGGACTTCAATACGGGCGTTCAGGTGTCCCCGAATTAAGTGGCGAACGGTTTTCTCAATGTATTCGGAAGTAACGATGTCGGCATTATCATTCACCAGATCACGCGCCAATTTCACACCTTCACAGATCCTTATGGCCTCCTCAAAAATTAATTTTTGCGCAGCCGCAATAAAAAGATTTTTCTCAGGAATAGTTTTATCCTCAGGCGTCTTATTCATATATTTTTTCCAACTATAGGTCCCAATCAGATACGCCTCAAGGATTGCCTTAATAGTTGGATCGGACTGGTCATGCGTAACAATTTCGATATCACGTATTCTTTTAAGATAATGAGAAAGAAACGCCTTGCGTAACGTCACCCGTAAAGCGGTCGGTGTAATCTTATCGGATTTTCCCACGCCCACCAATAAAACAAGCTGCTTCTTGACAAACAAAGGAAAGAGAGAGCCATTACTCGCCTCAAACTGTTCCGCCTGGACCACAGCCGTAATAGCTTGGCTTAATTCTTTGTTAAAAAAATTATAGCGATTATTTTTCGCTTGTTCTTCGGTGATAATGAGAAGGCAAGCCTGCTTGTCAAATCTAATCTGGGAACGAAAACTAATCACTCTCTACCCTTTCATGTTAGAATTCAACTATTTGAAAAACTATTTACGGTCTTCGATAGGAATGTAATCCCTTTTGGGTTCGCCCGTATAAATTTGCCGTGGTCGTCCGATTTTGGTCTTAGGGTCTTCCTTCATTTCCTTCCAATGGGCAATCCAGCCCGGCATACGGCCAATGGCAAACATGACAGGAAACATATTGGTGGGAATTCCAATGGCCTTATAAATGATGCCGCTATAAAAGTCTACATTCGGGTACAATTTACGTTCGGCAAAATAAGAATCCTTCAGGACAGCACTTTCTAAATGAACCGCGAGCTCTAAAAGCGGATCATGGATACCTAATTTTTTCAATAGCCGATCGGCACGCTCTTTAATAATCTTGGCGCGCGGATCATAATTCTTATAAACGCGATGTCCAAATCCCATCAGACGATAATTACTGTCAGGTGCTTTTGCCTTATCAATGTATTTCTGAATATTTCCCCCTTCACGATGCATTTCCTCTAACATCTCTACCACCTCTTGATTAGCGCCCCCATGCAACGGCCCCCAGAGAGCACAAACGCCAGCGGAAACAGAGGCAAAGAGATTCGCCCATGAACTCCCTACCAAGCGCACCGTTGAGGTACTACAATTCTGTTCATGATCCGCATGGAGAATTAATAGTGTCTGCAAGGCATCGACCACATCTTTTTCAATCTTGTATTCGTTTCCGGGCTTGGAAAACATCATATTTAAAAAATTTTGGATATACTGGAGATCGTCTCGTGGTTCAATAAACGGCTCGCCAACCGATTTTTTATAGGCATAGGCAGAAATCGTTCGTACCTTCGAAAGCAGTTGGGCCGCACTGTCATCAATATCTTGACTGGTTGGTTCTGGCTTAATCAATTCTGGGTAATAAGCCGAAAGGGAACACACCATGGCGGAGAGGATTCCCATCGGATGACCGACGGAAGGATAACCAGCAAAAAAATTCTTCATGTCTTTATGAAGACGCGCATGCTTTGTGAATGACTCTGAATACTTGTTTAATTCTGTTTTGGTGGGGAGCTTGCCCTTAATAAGTAAATAAGAGGTTTCCACAAATGTTGATTTTTCCGCGAGCTGCTCAATGGGGATACCGCGATAACGAAGAATCCCTTTATCCCCATCAATAAAGGTGATGGCACTCAGACAAGAGCCTGTATTAGCATAACCGGAATCAAAGGTGATATAGGAAGTTTGGGCGCGAAGTTTGGAGATGTCGATGGCTTTTTCGCCTTCTGTGCCCGTGATGACCGGAAATTCAAAAGTTTTGCCGTCTATGATAATCTTGGCTTTTTCATCCATAGAGATACAAAGGCTAATACATTAAATATAAAAGTGAAAGAATTATAGTATAGGCTTTTACAATTTGCAATACGTTAAATTCGAATGCGATGTTCGATCTTTTTGATGAGAACATCGGGATCGATGGGCTTTAAGATATAGTCATCACACCCATTGTTGAAGGCCTCTAAAAACCGTTTTTCATAGGCCGTCACAATGATAATCGAAATCCCTTCTCCTAAACGAATGCCAGCGGTCTTTTCACTTTCACGGATACGTCTTAGAATTTCAATGCCATTAATACCTGGCATTTCGATGTCTAACAGAATAAGATTGTAAGCGTTGTTTTTCAGGGAGGCGTTATACGCCTGGACCGCTTCTATCCCATTGGCAGCAAAATCACACTCCGCTACTTCTCTTAAGATTTCGGCTAACAGCTGTCGATTTTCAAAATTATCATCGACAATCAAAATGCGATACATATTAAATCTCCTGCTTAGCCATGAATTGCTGCAACTCTTGAACGCGGGATTTTAAAGTATCAAAATACTCCTTCAATTTTGGCTGGGCCTCGCCCGCCTTGACCGCTTCATGCATGACATTTTCAGCCGCGGAAATGGTTTCTAATCTTAAATTGCCTGCTGTCCCTTTAATCTCGTGTAAAATCGAGCGCATCAGCAACGCATCATTTTTTTCCAAGGCCTGCTCTAAATTTACCATTTTCTCTCCTAAAGAAACGGAAAAACTTTTAATGAGCTTTTTTAAAATTTCTGGACGGACTTTTAACTGTTGACTAATGGATTCAAACGCGATATTTAGCTGCTGTTGATCGCCCATAGTTTCTCCTTTGCTTTTTCGCTAAGATCCTTCATTTTATATCATAACTTGCTTTAATTGTTCAAAATACACAATAAATTCATTCAAAAACTCAAGAATTTTTTCATTATCTTGTTCGTTTTTGGCGACTTCCTCCATTTTCCGCGCAATATTCGATAAATCAGAGAGACGCAGATTATCGTAATCTCCTTTTAACTTGTGGGAAACCGCTTTAATCACCTCAAAATCATTTATAGGCAAAGCCGCCTCCATTTGTTTAATATCTTCGGACGTCTGTTGGACAGCCCTTTTTAATATTCGCAAATAAATGGCGGAGGTAATATTAAGGCTTTGACTGTTTTGTTCGATGTTCAACGCTAAATTTTTCTTAGGAGGGTTGTTCATCATTTATTTTCGCCCTTATCGAACCCTTATCGATGCGGTATCGGCCCCATGGACAACTCAAGTACAAGACGTGTAGCGTTCTCTACGTCAAACTTTAGTTCATATTTGTCATATTCCGTTGGACAAAACTCCACACCCAAAGGAAACGTATTACGATAAGTCGCAAAGGGGGACATTTCCAATTCGATGTATCCTGCGTTTGAGATCCCTGACTTAAACCGTCCCGCGATAATATTACCTAAGGTACCGCAGGAGTCTAACATCGCGCTTTCATCCTCGTCATCAAAGGGTGGATACTGCAAGAGACGCATCAACTTAGCCAAATATGCTTGTGGCACATAAATAATGAGGGCCCCTAACGTTTTTTTCTTCTGCATATCGTTTGCATTGACGTAAAAGTTAACCGCCGAAACATAGGTGGGTTCATTATTAAATTTCTCCATCCCATCGGCACGCATGCGACCCTCATATTCAATAATGGTTTTTCGCTCCATAATGGCTGGCTTTGTAAAGGTAATTTGCCCCCGATCTTTAAACAAGGCGTCTGTTCCCTTCATAAGAATTTGGGCATTTTTTTCGAGTTCCGGATTTTGCTTCGGTGACATTTAAACGCGCTTCATTATTTCAAAAATTCTTTAGATGATATATTTTTTAATCACATCCACCAATGAATCGGGCGTATAGGGTTTAACAATATATCCTGCTAAATTGGGGTTAACAGTGCTTGCCTTCTTTTTATTTTCATCTGTACCGGACGCTGTCACCATAATGATGGGGGTCCTGGCCACTTGTGGAACTTTGACGACTGCTTCCATAAATTCCATACCCGACATCTGAGGCATCTGCCAATCCAAAAGGATTAAACCAATTTCATTATACCGAGTACCAAGAACCTGAATGGCCTCCTCTCCCGTACGCGCCTGAAGAAAATCATTCTTGACCCCTGTCCCCCGCAAGACCTCCATAAGAAGCTCACGTTCCAGATCGGAATCATCGACAATCAGAATCTTCTTTGGTTGGTTCCCATCAGCCATAACCCTACCTCTTTGTGCAACGGATGATCTTCTCTTTTAATTCAAAAAAGTTAAATGGTTTCGCCAAATATTCATTCATCCCGCTTGCCAAACATTTTTGCTTTTCCTCTTCCAAAGCCGCCGCCGTCAAGGCCACAATGGGCAAATCCTTCTTTAATTGCTGACGAACGACACCCACTGCCTCTAACCCACCCATGACAGGCATCTGCAAATCCATAAAACAAATATCATACGACTTATTCTTAATTTTATCAATGGCCTCTTGACCGTTATTCGCATAGTCAACCACACAGCCTAAAGATTCAAAATGTGCCTTCAGTAATTCTTGGTTGGGAAGACTGTCCTCCACAACCAAGACCTTGATTCCTTCACAGGAAAATTTCTGAACCAGACCTTGTGAGATAGGTTGTTCTTCAACTTTTAATCCATACACCTGTTCTAAAAGGCGAACCACTTCACTATCAATGAATGGTTTCGGTAACAAATTATCGACCTCCATCTTCGAAATATCCACCTGGAAGTCCGATGAGACCGCAAACAATTTTATTTCTTTGAGGCGTTCCTCATATCGAATACGTGAAATTAAAGCGCTGGCCGCATTTTCCGGAAACATCATATCAATAAAAATAATATTCGGCAAAGTGCTTTTGGTTTCTTTTCGTGTAAAAAGAAAATCAACAACGTCCTTCGTCTGTTCAAAGGAAGCTAACATCTGCAGATTAAGTCGCTGACACATGTTCTTAAAGGTCTCTCGTGATTTCACGGAACGATCGATGAGGATAACCTTTTGACCTCGTAACTCTTTTGGTAAGGTCGGTGAGGCTACTTTGCTATCGCCGCTACTTACTTCAAAGGCAATTTCAAAAGTAAATTTACTTCCCTTTCCGATCTCGGATTCAACCCAAATCCTTCCGCCCATTGTCTCAATATAATTTTTGCACAAGGATAATCCGAGGCCAGAACCTCCATAAATCCGTGTAATCGAATTGTCTGCTTGTGTGAAGGAATCAAAAATCGAACTACGTCGATTCTCCGGGATACCAATCCCTGTATCTTCCACCAGGAATTTTAGCTTTTGCATATCTTTCCCCTTTTCACGTGGGATAACACTCTCCCCAGAGATGGTTAAGCCTATCTCGCCCTTTTCAGTGAATTTTATCGAGTTATCAAGAAGATTAATAAAAATTTGTTTCAAGCGTGTGGGATCACCAACCAAAAAACGTGGGACATTATCTGGAATATCATAATAAATGTTCACTGGCTTGCTATTCAACCGTGTCCGGATAATTTTAAAAACTTCCTCAATAATATAAGTAAGGTCAAATGGAATTGACTCCAATTTTAACTTACCTGCCTCGACCTTAGAAAAATCCAATATATCGTTGACAATACCTAAAAGTAATTTCCCACTTAAGCTAATCGTTTCTAAATGATCACTCTGTTTTGGAGTTAGCTCTCCCTTTTTCACCAAATCAGCAAAGCCCAATATCGCGTTAATGAGTGTACGGATCTCGTGGGCCATGGTGGCTAAATATTCACTCTTCGCTCGAGCGATGGCTTGGGCCTGTTGCGTCAATTTGATGGAGAGTTGCCGTTCGCGAATCAACTCCCGTTGTCGTTCCGCTAACTTTCCTTGGGCTTGCTGTAATTCTTGCCGTGTTTCCTCTAAGTCACGCAAAACTTTCTGATAATCAACCGAAGAAATCACGCCTGGGCTCGTCGCCCTCTGTGCCTCCTCGCGATCGACCCTACGCAAATGCTCTTCCAGGCTGATGGTCGGGATTTCACGCTCGAATTCAAAAGGAGACCCTAACGATTCCGGCGAAACTTTTTCCGTGATACTACGAATCGATTTAATCAAAGCACTGACATCGTAATAAGGACTTTTCAGTTCCCCTTGGTTGACAATCTGTTCGTTGAGGAGTTCTATCAATTTATGGAGGCCATCGATGGCCTGCGAAACAACGTTGGAAATTTTGGTATCAAATTTTAGAATATTCCGCCGGACCAAATTCATCAAAATTTCAGTTTCTTCGGTTAGGCAACGGATGTCATCCAAATTTAAGAAATCCGCTAATCCTTTAATGGTATGAAAAGATTTGAACAACGAGTCGATGGCTTCGCGGTCATAGACCATCGATTCCAACATCAAAATAGAATTTTTTGCGGTCAGAAGATGCTTAATAGCCTCAGCGACAAATTCAATGAGCATCTCTTTATTTTCCGCTAAGTCCAAAACTGGCACTTTTGGGAAAAATGTTTTCTTACCAGCTTCGGGATTCGTCATTATTCCGAATGTTCCTTTTTTATCTTCTTAATTTCTGACAGGATCTCATGAAACACATCGACTAAGGATGGCTTGAAATGATTGTCCTTAAGGGTCGCCAATTCCTCCATGGTATGTTCCACGGACCAAGCCTTTTTATATGGTCTTGAAGAAGTCAACGCATCAAAGACATCACAAATACTACAGATTTGCCCCATCAAAGGGATATCATCCCCTTTGAGTTGTCTTGGATATCCTGTTCCATTCCATTTTTCATGATGAGTTAAGGCAATGGTCTCAGCCATTTGCATAATTTCCGAATTACTTCCGGAAAGTAGACGCGCGCCAATAGTCGTATGGGTCTTCATGACCTCAAATTCCTCTGGTGTCAACTTTCCAGGCTTAAGAAGAATGCTATCCGGAATGCCAATCTTTCCGATATCGTGCAAAGGGCTAGCGTTTAGAATCAATTCGCACTCCTTGTCATCCAAGCCCAAGGCCTCCCCTAACTTGGCGCAATAATGACTCATGCGAATGATGTGAGCCCCTGTATCGGTATCACGACATTCCGCTGCTTGCGCCAGCCGACGGATGATCTCTAAACGACTTTCATTTAATTCCCTGGTACGCTCCTGAACTTTGGCGTCTAAAAATTTATTCTGATCCTTAACAGCCTCGTTGAGAATGCGCGTTTCAATCATATTGCGCAACCGCATGAACACTTCACTGCTCTCGTAGGGCTTGCCTAAAAAATCCGTAACGCCACACTGCAAAGCCCTTTGCTTTGCTTCGACACTTTTCTCTTCGGAAATGGCCAAGACGGGGAGATAATTATTCTCACGATACTCCTTGAGTTGTTCCATAATTTGGAAACCATCTAGATAGGGCATGATCAGATCTAAGAGGATGATATCGGGTTTAAATTCATGGAAAGCGCTAATGGCCCGACGGGCATCCGTTACACAATGAATGTCACGGTAACCTTCTTTTTTCAGCATCTTCTCCAAAAAAAACGTATGTAGTTTTTGGTCATCAATAATCAAAATCTTGGCGTTGCGAATTTGGTCGTACGAAATCATAGTCTCTCTATCGTACCGTAAGAATCGGTATTATTGTATAGCCATTTTAACGAAATGTAATCAAAAATTTAAAAATATAAGAATTACGTCGTTGAGGATGGTTTCATTTAGTGATAGTCCAACTGCGCAATTCATGCAAAAAATCATAATTCGTCAAGTCGGACTGAACAGGCGTGATCGTGACATAACGGCTCTTCAACGCATAGGTATCAATATTATAATTTTTTCCCACCAGCGGCATCTTTCCACTCATCCAATAATAGGTCCGAAGATTGGGATCCACCCGCTTACGAAACGTCCCATGGATAGGAATCATGCCCTGTTGTGTGATGCAAACACCTTTAATCTGAAAGGCTTTTACAGCGGGGATATTCACATTCAAGTAAGTCCCGTTAGGTAACTTGCGCTTAAGGATCATCCGGGCCAATCTAACTCCAAATTTGGCTGCATACGAAAAATCTGGATTAACAAAAGTAGCCAAAGAAATCGCGATCGAAGGAATTCCCATCATAGCCCCTTCGCGGGCGCCAGCCACCGTCCCGGAATAGATAACACTACAGCCGTCATTAGCCCCTAAATTAATTCCGGATATGACTAAATCAGGTTTCCGTTTCATCACCACCGCTACCGCAAATTTAACGCAATCTGCCGGCGTCCCGGTGATACCATACCCAAAGGACTTATCTTTCCGCTTGACCTTTTGCAACCAAATCGGATAGGCTAAAGTGATACCATGTCCCACAGAGCTTTTTTCCGATTCAGGGGCCACCACGATGACTTTGGCGATTTTTTTTAATTCTTTATACAGCTGATAGATGCCTTCGGCATAAATACCGTCATCATTGGTTAACAGAATTTCCATTGAAGATCTCTTTTCAATAAATGTTCGTCGTTTTACTTTGACTGTGACCGATAAGCCATGTCTTCCTTGCGATGAGTGAGAAAATAAAAAACCACACTGATATAAAGGGCATAACTAAGTACTTCTGTCAAGGATGGGTTACCGTTATAGCCAAAGAGGGATTTTAGAAACGCGCCGAGCCCTACCTTTTCATTGAGGATATGATTGATATTCCAAACCGGCGCGTAGATTTCAGGGATGATGTTGATCTCATTAAATTCGTGAACGCCGTATGCTAACATCCCCGCTGCGATTAAAAATAGCAACAACCCGCTCGCCCGAAATAAAGGCCGCAAGGGAATGCGTTTTCCACCAACAAAAATAAGGCATGTCACGCCCACGGCTAACGCAAAACCAAGAAGGCTTCCCCCCATCGAGATCAAACCCGCACTTTTCGAAGCCAAGGCACTTAAAAACAAAACTGTTTCCGCACCTTCCCGAAAAACCGCTAAAAATGGTAACGAAAGAATCACCAACATATCCTTCTGACTAATGGCCGATTCTAATTTTGTCTCGATTTCTGGTCGCAGACGCTTGGCCTGCGCATCCATCCAAAAAATCATGTAGGTTAAAATGACACAGGCCGCAAACGAGATTGATCCTTCCAAAATCTTCTCTAAATTTCCTTGGGCAGTAGTGGTCATGGACATTAACATCATACCGATGAATAGACTGACTAAAATAGCTAACCCAATACTGGCCAACACATGTGGACAATATCGCCATTGTCTAAGGCGATGGAGAGCCGTCAGGATAATACCGACAATCAGGCTTGCCTCTAAGGATTCACGAAACACAACAAGAAAAGTTGATAGAAACGCCCCTTGATCCATTCATCATCCTACATATTAATATTCATCAATCAAACGGAAACGTATGGGTATGGTGACCCAGGAAGAAAACTTCATTGCGCCTTTTTGCGCTGGAATAAAATGCCACTGGCGGACCGCCCGAACAGCTGATTCATCTAAAATATCATAGCCGGAATTTTTTTCTATTAAAATCTGACTTGGCAAACCGTCGGTCTCAACCAAAACCTTTAATTGAACGAGCCCTTCCCAACCATTTTGTCGAGCCACTTGCGGATAAATCGGTGAGGGGTTATTAAAAACCGATGGTTTAGCCGTGATCTCCACACCACGCTCTAGCAGGATAACGGATTCCTGGGGTACTTCTTCCTTTTTAATTGGTTCCATTTTCTTGATTGGCGCTTCTTCTGGTAATGGCTGAACAATTTGTGGGGAAATTTCTATTTTCGGTTCAGGGATCGGCTGCAGTTCTTCTTTGACTAAAACCAGTTCCATGCTCATTGGTGCTTCCACTACAGAAAATTGGACTGGCGTGGGAATTAGGCCACCTACACCTAAGATTGTTGAGTGAACAAAAAATGAGGCTAAAAGCATTCGCCCAAATAAATCCGATTTATAGGAAAAAGGCCATTTCATTTTTCAATCTTTCTCCCGATGAACGATATTCACTTGGTTGGCTCCGGCCTGCCGTGCCACATCCATAACACTAACAAAATGTTTATACGCCATATCCGCATCCCCTTGAATAAAGACACTGTTCTGTGCTTTCGTTTTAAGAAGCTGGGCTAAATCCGCCTTTAAGCGATCCAAAGATACTGTTTGGTCATTCAAACTGATACGACCTTCTTTATCGACCTGAACAACAATTTCTTCTTTCTGTGGCTGATCTTTGGTCGTCGCCTTTGGTAAATTTACCTTCAGGAAGGGATGATAGGCAAACGAAGCGGTGAGCATAAAAAAAATGAGGAGTTGAAAGACGATATCAATCAAAGGAGCCATGTCTAAACTCAAACGTAATTTTTTGACACGAATCAGTTCCATCATTCTGCACCCTTTATAATTTCATCATCGACCTCAAAGGTCTTTTGGTAAACGGTGCGGGTTGTGTCTTTGTTAAAAAATTCGTCTAATTCCGAGACAATTGTCTGCATCCGACGGGCAAGGCGATCCGCTTGAGTCTCAAAACCATGATAAGCCGCCATACAGGGAATCGCCACCACCAACCCAAACACCGTACTTAATAGAGCCTCCCAGATGCCGCCGGATAAGTGTTCCGCCTGCACCTGGCCACCCAAAATTTCAATTTTGTGAAAAGCGGTCACTAGCCCTGTCACAGTTCCCAATAATCCCAATAACGGAGCAATATGGGTGATGGAAGCCAAACCACGTAATCGTCCCTCCACCTTTTCCATCGCAATCGAACCCTCACGCGATAAAATAGAATTGCGTAAGGGATTATCAAGATTTTTTAGATAAAGAAAAGCTATACGGACAACCGGATTGGGGTGTTTGCGACAAAAAATGAAGGCCTCCTTGATCTTTCGCTGGCGTAACAATTCGAATAATTTCGCCGTAAATTTTTCATAATTCAATTTCAATCGAAAAAAATAATAGCAACGTTCTGCTATAATCGCTGTTCCGATAATCGAACAAATTAAAAGTGGCCAGGCCGTAAATCCTGTCTTAGTAAATAAGCTTGTGATAGCTTGTCCCCAAAGCATAGTTATGTCCTTCCTTTATTTTTTACCATATCAATCTCGCTCCGGCATAAAAATTTTGACCATCCGCCGGATCGACACCCGTAGAAGTAACGCGTGCATAATATTGCTCATCAAATAGATTATGGATGCCACCAAATAGGCTAAGTGTATCTTTATAAATATCCCATTCCCCGCTTAAATCCCATACCTTATAAGACGGAATTAGGAACGTACTTGTATTCGAATCATTGCCAAAGTGATCATCAACAAACGTCCCAGCAATTTTCAATTTTCCTTTATCTTTATAGCGATATTCGAGGCCTGTCTTGAAAATATAGTCCGGTGCATACTGTGGTGTCTTGCCTGAATTAAGACCTTCCACAAATTCCGCATGCAAAAACATAACATTTGTAAAAAAATTGAGTGCTTCTATCTTCTGACTATACTGCTTATTCTTCATACTATCTAACAATTGAATTAAATTCAATTCATTCGTAAATTCAAAACCATAGTGCTGGGCATCGCCAACGTTTTGAATCACCTGTCCTGTTGACCCGATGGTCCCAATCTGGTCACGAAATTCCATATAGAAAACGCTCCCATCCCATGAATAATAAGGGGTAGGCAAGCCTCGTAAACCTAAGTCCGCTTGCCATGATTCTCCCTCTTCTAAATCCTCGGTAACTGTCTGACCGCTCCCCGTCGGCACAGCCTCAACAAACAATTTGGGTCGATATCCTTGCGAAATATTCGAGTAAACATCGACAGCTGGCGTAAGTTCATATACAGCACCTAAACCAAATAGGGAAACAAAATCATATTGCGATTCATCAGCCAGAGGAACGTTGGTCTTATCCACATTATCATTTTCTTCCACGCGTTGCCAAATGTTCTCTAAACGAGCTCCTGGTGTGACAGAAAACTTTCCGAATTTAAACATATTCTCGGCAAATAGGGAAACATAATCCATCGAACGATCAGCATCTTTGCGGACCAAACCATCTTCCGCATCTGCTGTGTTGCCACGCTTATCGATACGCGGGGAGTTGGAATGATAATAAAAAATGCCTGTGGTCAGGGCATGATCACTTGAACCCAAGGCCTCGTAATTCTGTCGAAATCTTATCTCTCCACCCCCTGTATAAAACTCCTGAACCTGTATCTCGTTACTATTCGCATTAGCGCCACTCGGAAGAGTCCCAAACGCACTTCCGGAAGTCCGCTGTCGCCAACTAAGACGCTCATAATATCCCCCGAATGTTTTAATGGCAATATATTTTTGTTCATCCACTTCCCGATCCCATGTCAATGCTCCTGCATAACGGTTTAATTCAAAATGATCATTGAGCCGTGTGGACTGCGAAGGATTGGCTTCCCAATCGCCCCGTAATAAACCTCCTGGCTCGCCATGTTGTTCATTATACGAATCAAAGGCGAGGCCCCAATACGTTTGAGGATCCTGCTTAATTTTGAGCTTTGAGCCCCCATAAAAAACATCATATTGGCTATTGTTTTCACGAAATCCTTGAGATTGCCGATGATGAAAATAACCATAGTAACCAATGGCTCCTTGCGTGCCGCTAAGACCTGTATAATTGGAGAAAAGGCCGTGACTTCCACCGCTATTTTCTTCCGTGACTGATAATCTTCCTTCATAAGGTTCCTTCGTGACAAAATTTAATGCCCCACCCGGTTGAGGGCCATACATCAAACTTGAACCTCCGCGAATAAAATCTATGTGATCCACTGTCTGAAACGGTGGCGTGTAATAGGCTTCAGGATAGCCAAACAAATCCGCCTGAATCGGAACACCATCCTTTAATACTTGCATAAATTGGACGCGGTCAGGCGTCAGGCCACGATAACCAATGCTCAGAAGAGGCGTTGATTCTTCACTTAATAATAATCCGGGCGTTTTATTTAAGGCCTGACGATAATTATTATTAATGATAATCGGTGCCTCTTGGAGGTCCACAACAGAAGTCTTCTTCCCCTGATAAATTTTAGCCCCTTCCATGGCAGGCAAAAATTTTCTCCTTTCTTTCGAAGCTGTCACAACTAGTTCTTTTAAGGTAGTTGTAGGTGTTTGAGCGTAAACTGTAGAGAAAGTCCCTAGCAATAAAAAGATTTCTATAAGGAAATTGATGATCATGAGGTAAAATTTCGTGAGCACGGCACTAAATACGTTATTAAATAACTTAATTATGCCGAATTTAACATTTGTTAGAAGCCTTGTCAAGAGGTTTTTTCAGAAATAAGTATTCGGAAGACGTATTTGGCAGGCTAAATATAGTATTCAAGATCAAGGACAACAGCCTTGACTAGGAGGTCAACGATTTTCTTTACCGCCATTTCGGTTTCTTCATTTTCCACCAACATTAAATCCACTTTATCTTCGGCAAATTGGTTCTCCCCCACGTTAATCACCAATGTCTTATTCGGGCGGTTGAGGGACTTTAACATCTCCAACTCATAGTCATCGATATCCGTAATGCTCGTGATTAAAATCAGTCCCGAGTCAGTAAAAATCCGGGCAAGTTCTCCTAGTTGCTGGAGATGTTCAAATTTGCCGATCGTCCGATCCCCTGAAGTAGGTTGGCTGATTAATCGGTTAGAAATACCCAAAAAGTAAGTAAACTTACCCATCTCAAACAGCCGCTCCTCCAACGCCTTGGCAATCCGCTGTTTTCCCGTATCCATTTGACCGGTGATGATGATGAGTGCTGATTTGTGCTCATATTTCTGACCGCGCTTTTCAGGCGTGATTTGGCTTCGAATCCATTCAAATTC
>Ga0114945_10000662_pt1 | contig 22205 bp, 26 predicted proteins | sample OV2TP3_FD_87194 | JGI IMG/M metagenome (GOLD analysis project Ga0114945, IMG submission 87194) | Hot spring microbial communities from Beatty, Nevada to study Microbial Dark Matter (Phase II) - OV2 TP3 | ecosystem: Environmental > Aquatic > Thermal springs > Hot (42-90C) | place: USA: Beatty...
AAGAAGCTCGGCTGGTGGGACGAGCTCACCGAGGAGGAAAAGAAAGCCGCCGAGGGCAAGACCTGGGCGAACGATCCGTCCGGCGGCATCATCCGGGTGGCGCTGAAGCACGGCAACCACCCGTTCGGCAACGCCAAGGCGCGCGCCGTGGTGTGGAACTTCCCAGACGCGATCCCGCAGCACCGCGAGCCGCTCTTCAGCCCGCGGCCCGACATGGTCGAGAAGTACCCGACGCACGACGACGTGAAGGTGCTCTGGCGGCTGCCGACGCTGTTCAAGTCGGTGCAGCAGAAGAACGTCAAGGAGGAAGTGCACAAGAAATTCCCGCTCATCCTCACGAGCGGGCGCCTGGTCGAGTACGAGGGCGGAGGCGAGGAGACGCGCTCCAACCCGTGGCTCGCCGAGCTGATGCAGGACAACTTCGTCGAGATCAATCCCAAGGCGGCGGCCGACCGCGGCATCCGCAACGGCGAATTCGTCTGGGTCAGCTCGCCTACGGGAGTGAAGCTCAAGGTGAAGGCGCTGGTCACCGAGCGCGTCGGCGCGGACACGGTCTTCATCCCGTTCCACTTCTCGGGCTGGTGGCAGGGACAGGACATGCTGCCGTACTACCCCGAGGGCGCGGCCCCGATCGTGCGCGGCGAGGCGGTGAACACGGCGACCACCTACGGGTACGACCGGGTGACGATGATGCAGGAAACCAAGACCACGCTGTGCCAGGTGGCCAGGGCCTAACGCGGCGAGAACGACAAGGAGACTGCCATGGCAAGAATGAAATTCCTGGTGGATGCCGAGCGCTGCATCGAGTGCAACGGCTGCGTTACCGCGTGCAAGAACGAGAACGAGGTTCCCTGGGGCGTGAACCGGCGCCGCGTCGTCACGATCAATGACGGGGTGGTCGGAGCCGAGAAATCCATCTCGGTGGCGTGCATGCACTGCTCGGATGCGCCGTGCATGGCCGTGTGCCCGGTGGATTGCTTCTACCGTACCGACGACGGCGTGGTGCTGCACGACAAGGACCTGTGCATCGGTTGCGGGTACTGTTTCTATGCGTGCCCGTTCGGGGCGCCGCAGTTTCCGCAAGCCGGCGCGTTCGGCCTGCGCGGCAAGATGGACAAGTGCACGTTCTGCGCGGGAGGGCCCGAGCCCGACCGCTCGGAGGCCGAGTTCAAGAAGTACGGCCGCAACCGGCTGGCCGAAGGCAAGCTCCCGGCCTGCGCCGAGATGTGCTCGACCAAGGCGCTGCTCGGCGGCGACGGCGACGTCATCGCGGACATCTACCGCGAGCGCGTGGTGCGGCGCGGCAAGGGCTCGGAGGTCTGGGGCTGGGGAACCGCCTACGGGCCGGGCAAGCCCGGGGCGCGACCCCCGGCGGGAGCCAAGTCATGAGAAAGATCGCGGCAGCGCTGCTCGCCAGCGCGGTGGCTCTGGGCTTCGCCGGCTGCGGCGAGGGCGAGCAGGTGGTGGTGTACAAGCAGGGCAAGTACCAGGGCAAGCCGGACACGCGGCCCTGGGACAACGAACCGCTTGCCATGGGTCCGAAGTGGAGCAAGGGCGACAAGGCGAGCTGGGAAACACAGATCAAGCAGCGCAATCTCGCGCAGCACGAAGACAGGCGCATCTACCACCAATAACGTAGCGCGCGAGCAGGAGGACAACATGCAGACCCTGAGCAGGCTGGGGCGCTGGGCGCTTGCCGCCGGCGCCATTGCGCTTGCGGGCGCGGCGTTCGCGCAGGCGACGCCCGCCGATCCGAACGTGCAGCAGCAGCGCGAGCGCGTGCGCACGCAGCCGGGCAACAACGCGCCGGTGTGGCGCGAGGTGCGCAAGGAGGCGCAGGAACACTACACCAGCGTCAAGGGCCGCGAGACGGGCGTGCTGGTGCAGTCCGCGGGCGAGACATGGCGCCAGATCCGCAACGGACCGGTCACGTTCTACGGCGGCTGGCTGCTGGTCCTGTGCGTCGTGGTCATCGCGGCGATCTATTTCGGCCAGGGCCCGATCAAGGTGCACGAGAAACCGACCGGGCGGCGGCTGCCGCGGTTCAGCACCGCCGAGCGCTGGGCGCACTGGACGATGGGGATCAGCTTTTGCGTGCTTGGCGTCACGGGGCTGATCGTCCTGTTCGGCAAGCACGTGCTGCTGCCGGTCATCGGGTACACGCTGTTCTCCTGGCTGAGCGCGCTCAGCAAGAATCTGCATAATTTCGTCGCGCCGCTGTTCATCGCGAGCCTGCTCGTCTTCATCGTGATGTATGCGCGGGACAACCTGCCGCAGAAGGGCGACGGCGCGTGGCTTGCGACGGCGTGGCGGATGTTCGTCGGCGGCGAGCAGCCGGCTTCGGGCCGGTTCAATGCCGGTGAAAAGGTCTGGTTCTGGATCGGAGTGGTGCTGATGTGCCTGCTGGTGAGTGTGTCGGGGCTGGTGCTGCTGTTCCCCAACTTCGACCAGGTGCGCGCCACCATGCAGCTTGCGCACATCGTGCACGTGATCACGGCGATTCTTATCATCGGCTATGCGCTCGCCCATATCTACATGGGAACGATCGGGGTTGAAGGCGCCTACGAAAACATGCGCGACGGCACGACCGACGAAGCGTGGGCCCGCGAACACCACAGGCTTTGGTACGACGAAGTGAGCAAGGGCTCCGCCGGAGCGCCGGTCGGTGGCGCGGTCCCGGCCGGGGCGCCGCATTCGAAGCAGGACTAGGGGGAGGGAGACGATGAAAAACCTGGGAATTGCCGCCGCGCTGGCGGGCGGACTTCTGCTGGGCGCCATTTCCGCGCAGGGCAAATTGCCGGCGCCTCCTCCGAAGAGCGACGCCGAGAAGGCGGCCGAAGCGGAAAAAGCGGCCGCCGCCAAGGCGAAGGATGCCGAATTGCTCGGGAAGTACCAGGACAAGGCGGTCGCGAATTACAAGAAGGGCAAGGGGATGGCGGTGGAGCCGCCCAAGCCGATGCCCGCCTCGCAATCGGGCAAGAAGTAGCCGGATCGGACAGCCGAAGTGCACAGACGGGCGCCTGCGGGCGCCCGTTTCGTTTCAGGTCACTCCCTCGACGAACACCACCTTCGCTCTCGCCGACTTGAGCCGGATGGCGAGCAGCGGCGCGTACTCCGGGCTCTCGTACCACCGGCGCGCCTGCTCCATGGTCGGAAATTCGAGCACCACCACGCGAACCGGCGACCAGCCGCCTTCCTTCGGTTCGACCGCGCCGCCGCGAACGAGATAGCGCCCGCCGTAGCGTGCAATGGTGGCGGGAACCTCCCTGGCGTATTCCTGGTAGCGCTGCGGGTCGTGGATTTCGACTTCGCCGATGACGTAGGCGGCCATTGCGATTGCCTTTCTAGAGGAGCACGTTGACGAGGGTGAAGGCGAGGCCCGCGAGCGCGCAGGCGCCGATGACCGGAATGATTCCGGCCTTGTAGCGGAACATCGCCACGAACGCGGCGATCCCGATCGCGAGCGCGATCCACTCGAAGGGGCCTGCGAACCCGCGCGGCCACATCACGTGGTAGGCGAAGAAAAGCGCCAGGTTCACGATCACGCCGACGACCGCTGCGGTGATTCCGGTGAGCGGCGCGGTGAACTTCAGGTTGCCGTGGGTCGTCTCGATGAACGGCGCGCCGACGAAGATGAACACGAAGGACGGCAGAAAGGTGAAGAACGTCGCCACCGCGGCGCCCGCCGCCCCGGAAAGGAACAGCGCCTCGACGCCGAAGAGCTGCCGCGTCCAGGCGCCCACGAAGCCGACGAACGCCACCACCATGATGAGCGGCCCGGGCGTGGTTTCGCCGAGCGCCAGGCCGTCGATCATCTGCGGTCCGCTGAGCCACTGGTAGTGCTCGACGGCGCCCTGGTAGACGTAGGGCAGCACCGCGTAGGCGCCGCCGAAGGTGAGCAGCGCCGCCTTGGTGAAGAACCACCCCATCTGCGTGAGAGTTCCCTGCCAGCCCCCGACCGCCACGAGCGCGCCGATGGCGAGCCCCCAGATCGCAAGACCCGCCGCGACATGCGTCCACAGCCTCGGCCAGGTGAAGCGCGCGTGCTTCGGAATCGGCGAGTCGTCGTCGATGAGCGCGGCGCCCTGGCGCGCCCTCGCCGCCGCGTGCCCTGCGTTCGCCGCGAACACCTGCGGCGCAAAGCGTCCCCCCAGATAGCCGGCGGCGCCGGCGGCGATGACGATGGCGGGAAAGGGCGCATGGAACACGAAGATCGCGACGAATGCCGCCGCCGCGAGCGCCCAGAGCGCCGGGTGCTTGAGGGCGCGCGAACCGATGCGCCACGCCGCAGCGAGCACGATCGCCACCACGGCGGGCTTGATGCCGTAGAAGATTCCCGCCACCAGCGGCACGCTGCCATGCGCGAGGTAGATCCACGACAGGGCGATGAGGATGAACACCGACGGCAGGACGAACAGGACTCCGGCGACGACCCCGCCCCAGGTGCGGTGCATCATCCAGCCGATGTAGGTGGCGAGCTGCGTCGCCTCGGGTCCGGGCAGCACCATGCAGTAATTGAGGGCGTGCAGGAACCGGTTCTCCGAGATCCAGCGCCTGCGCTCGACCAGTTCGGCGTGCATCATCGCGATCTGGCCGGTGGGCCCGCCGAAGCTGATGAATCCGAGCTTGAGCCAGAAGCGGAACGCTTCGGAAAAGCTGACGGGGGCGGGGCGAAGCGCGCCGCCGCCCGCGGCCGCCGTGTTCACCGATACGCTTCCGGGTTCCAGGTGTGGATCTCCTGCTTGCCTTCCTTGCACCAGCGGTACAGCGCGTCGTACACGACCATCCCGTGCGCCAGCATTTCATGGTCGTTCGCATACAGGCGCGAGAGTCCGAGCGAGACCGCGGCAAGGCCGGCCGCCTGCGGCGCGAGATCGAGGCGATTGGTGTCCGCCCCGCGCACGATCACCGCAAGCTCCTCGAGCGCCGGGTCGCGCAGGCGGTACTTGCGCAGAAACGCATCGAAGCTGCAGCGCTCGCCCTCGTGCGAGAACTCGACGTCGGGGATGTCGTACGCCGCCGCGGCGCGCTCTTGCGCCACGCGGCGCACCTCAGGCGTCGGGACATAGAGGAATTCGGCCTCGGGGTCGATGAACCGCCGGATCAGCCACGGGCACGCGATGCGGTCGATCTTTGGTCGCTCACGCGTGACCCAGCGGGTCGAGGCGTCCTTGGGCTTGGTGGCCAGTTCGCCGCCGGTTTCCCGCCAGCGCTCGATCCCGCCCTCGAGATAGCGCGCGTCGAGCCCGCAGGTGCGCAGTTCGCGCGCGGCGCCCTGGCTCACCTCGCGCCCGTGCACGCAGTACACGACCACGCATGCCGCGGCGGGCAGGCTCTTCGCCCATTGCGCCGTCCGGGCCGGATCGCGGCGCAGCGCGCCGCGGATCAAGTCGGCGGACTCGCGGAAGGCGGGCTGTCTCCGCACGTCGACGAGCAGAGGGGGGGATTCGGAATCGATGATTTGCCGCAGCTCGGCGGCATCTATGCGCGCGTCCATCGCTCTCTCCTTAAGAGTCGCGCAGAGCTTGGACGCGCAGGCGTCTTGGACGGACGGGGAGTCTGCAAATCCCCGCGTGCGCATACTCTGACCCTTGCACGTGCCGCTGTCAACCCGCGCCGCGGCGCGTCGGCGGCGCCTTGAGCCACGCGAGCGCGGCGGAAAGCGCTTCGCGCGCGCCCGCCTGGGACGCATCGTAGCCCGGCAGGCGGGCGAGTTCCCTGCCGAAATCGCGCCCCCGCATCGCGCCGAGGACGATCTGCAGCGGCGCTTCGCGTGCCGTCCGATGGGTACACGCGAGGTAGTAGCGTTCCGTTGCGAGCGGGACGAAATCGAGCGCGAAGCGTGCCGCTGCTGCACGCAAGCCGAACCCCGCATCGGCACGGCCGCTCGCCACCGCGCTCGCGACCGCGAGGTCGATGTCCTCGTGCACGCCCGCCTCCGGAGCCCGGTTGATGAAGCGCACGCCGGGACGCGCGAGCGCGCGGACGCTGCGGATCCGCGCTCCGGGACGAACGATGATCCCCTGCTCGCGGGCGACGAAGTGTACGAGTTCGTGCTTGCGCGGATCGAGCCAGCGCCCGAGCGCGGCCGCGGCGGCCGCCGCGCGGGGCAGCGCATCGGCGACATGGAAGCCGGCCAGATCGCACTCGCCGCGCGCGAGTGCCGCCAGGCACTCGTCGGCGCCGCGGAACGCGATCTCCAGGTTCAGTCGGTCGGCGCACAACCGCGCGAGCACCGGAAGCGCGAGGTCGTGGCTCGCGCGCACCGCGAGGCGCGGGCGCTCGCCGCGCAGCGCGCCGGCGAGCATTTCCCGCAGCTCGCGCCGCAGCCGCTCGAACGGCGCGTCCAGCGCTGTGCGCACGTGTTCGTCGGCTTCGAGGAGCTTTCGACCCAGAGCGGTGAGCCGTGCGCCGCGCCCGCGCTGCATGGCGACGAGCGGCGCGCCGAGCGCCCGCGCGCCCGCGCCGAGCAACCCCCAGGCGTGCCGGTAGGAAAGTCCGCAGGCGCGCGCCGCGTCGCCCAGCGAACTCGATCGCGCGAGCGCCGCCAGGAGCTCGAGCAGCGCCCGACCGTGCCGCGGCGGCAGCGCTGCGCCTCCCAGCCAGTGCGCGGACAGGGTTATTTCCGGCGTCATATGCAATCTCATGCCTATTACACCGCAGGGAAAAGCTGCAATACAGTCAAGACTGCCGCATATATATGCAAACATTAGCATAACCGCGCAGCGGCGCACGGCGACACCGGACGGAGGAGCATCTGGACACCATCCTGCAGGGCGCATGGGGCGCCCTTGGCCTGGTCGCCTCGGGCGATGCAGCGCTCGCCGGGATCGTGCGGCTCAGCCTCGAGGTGAGCCTGTCGGCGGTCCTGGTGGCGACGCTCGCCGGTCTGCCGCTCGGTGCCGCGATCGCGGTCGGCCGCTTTCCGGGCCGGCGCGCGCTGATCGTGCTGCTCAATGCGCTGATGGGGCTGCCGCCGGTGGTCGTGGGCCTGCTCGTGTACCTGCTGCTCTCGCGCGCCGGGCCGCTCGGCGAATTCGGGCTGCTCTTCACCCCGAGCGCGATGGTGATCGCGCAGACGCTGCTCGTCCTGCCGATCATTGCGGCGCTGTGCCGGCAGGCCGTCGAGGATGCCTGGCTCGAATACGAGGAGCAGCTGCGCTCGCTCGGCGCCGAGGGATTGCGCGCCGCGCTCACCCTGGTCTGGGACATCCGCTACTCGCTCGTCACCGCGCTGCTCGCGGGCCTGGGCAGGGCCTGCGCCGAGGTCGGCGCGGTGATCATCGTCGGCGGAAACATCGACGGCGTGACGCGCGTCATGACGACCGCGATCGCGCTCGAGACTTCCAAAGGCGACCTGCCGCTCGCGCTCGCTCTCGGCTTCGTCCTGATCGCCATCGTGCTGGCGCTGAACGCCGGCGCCTACCTCGTCAAGGACGCCGCGCAGCGGCGCTTCGGATGAACGGCATTCTCCCGCTGCGACTCGAAGAGGTGACGTTCGCCGCCGGCGGACACGCCGCCATCGACCGCGTATCGCTCGAGCTCACGGCAGGTCCGAGCACCATTCTGCTTGGCGCAAACGGGGCGGGGAAAAGCGTCCTCATGCGCCTGATGCATGGGTTGCTTGTGCCGAGCGCGGGCCGCGTGCGCTGGAACGAGGACGACCCGCGGAGCGTGCGGCGCCGCCAGGCGATGGTGTTCCAGCGCCCGATCATGCTGCGCCGCTCGGTGCTGGCGAATGTGGAGTACGGGCTGAAGGTCGCGCGCGTGCCCGAGCCCGAGCGCCGGGCGTCGGCGCTGGAAGCGCTCGCAAGCGTCGGGCTTGCGCACCTGGCGCATCGCCCCGCGCGCACGCTTTCGGGCGGCGAGCAGCAGCGCGTCGCGCTCGCGCGCGCCTGGGCGCTGCACCCCGAAGTGCTGTTTCTCGACGAGCCGACCGCGAGCCTCGATCCGGGGGCGACGCGCGAGATCGAAACCGTGATCAAGGCATTCGACGCCGCCGGCACCAAGGTCGTCATGGCGACCCACAACCTCGGGCAGGCGCGGCGCCTGGGCGACGAGGTGCTGTTTCTGCATCAGGGCAGGCTGGTCGAGCGCGCGGCAGTGGACCGGTTTTTTCCCCAACCGGCCTCCGCCGAAGCCGCCGCATTCGTCCGAGGAGAGCTGCCATGGGCATGATCGCGGCGGCGTTGGCGGCATTCGTGCTGAGCCTGCCGGCGCATGCGCAGCGGACCCACATCACGATCGCCTCCACGACCTCGACCGAGCAATCCGGATTGTTCCGCCACCTGCTGCCGAAATTCACGCACAGGACGGGGATCGAAGTCCGCGTGGTCGCGCTGGGCACCGGGCAGGCCCTGGACATGGGACGCCGGGGCGATGCCGATGTCGTCTTCGTCCACGACGCGGCCGCCGAAAAACGCTTTGTGGACGAAGGTTACGGCGTCGGCCATCGGCTCGTCATGTACAACGATTTCGTGCTGATCGGCCCGAAGTCCGATCCGGCCGTGGCGAGGGGAGGCGATATCGTCGCGGCGCTGGCGAAGATCCACCGCGCGCAGGCGCCGTTCGTCTCGCGCGGCGACAAGAGCGGCACGCATGCGGCGGAACTCCGCCTGTGGAAGCTCGCGGGGCTGGAAATGCCGGCGCCCAAGGGCGCCTGGTACCGCGAAACCGGCTCTGGCATGGGACCGGCGCTGAATACGGCCTCGGGATTGAACGCGTACGTCCTCGCGGATCGCGGCACTTGGCTTTCGTTCCGGAACCGCGGCGCGCTCGTGATCCTCGTCGAGGGCGACCGGCGGCTCTTCAACCAGTACGGGGTCATGCTGGTGAGCCCGGCGAAGCATCCGCACGTCAGGCGCGAGCCGGGCCTCCGGTTCATCGACTGGCTGGTTTCGCCCGAAGGACAGAACGCGATCGCCGAATACCGCATCGGCGGCGAGCCGCTGTTTTTCCCCAGCGCGCGCTAGAGCGCGATCATCGGGGCTGGGGTATCGTGTACCGCGAACATGGAAACTGGCGACACCGGCAGCGCCGTGATCGCGCTGCTATCGCTTGGCACGCTGCTCGCGGCGTTCGTCTACGCCTCGGTCGGTCACGGCGGAGCCTCCGCGTACCTTGCGGCGATGGCGCTTGCGGGCGTCGCGCCGCAGGAAATGCGGCCGGTCGCACTCACGCTCAACGTGCTCGTATCCGGGATCGCTACGTTCAAGTTCTACCGGGCGGGTCATTTCCGCTGGCGCCTGTTCTGGCCGTTTGCCGCCACCTCGATTCCGCTTGCCTTCGTCGGCGGTGCGCTCACCATGCCGGGGGCAGCCTACAAGGTGCTCGTCGGCATCGTGCTGCTCTACGCCGGATGGCATTTGTGGCTGAGCGGCCGTGCGGGCGGAGAGATGCGCGCGGTGCGCGGGGTTCCGGTGCGGCTCGCGCTGACGATCGGCGCGCTGCTGGGAATCCTCTCGGGCCTCACCGGCGTCGGCGGCGGCATCTTCCTCAGTCTGCTGCTGCTCCTCGCGGGCTGGGCCGGGACCAGGCAGACTTCGGCGGTCGCTGCGCCCTTCATCCTGCTCAATTCGATCGCCGCGCTCGCCGCCGGCTTCGCGGCGCGCGTGGCGTCGCTCCCGGACTACGTGCCGGTGCTGGCGATCGCGGTGCTCGCCGGAGGCTGGGCGGGGGCCGAATACGGCAGCAAGCGGCTTGCCAACCCCGTCATCCGCCGCTTCCTCGCCGTGGTGCTGGCCGTAGCCGGCGTGAAGATGATTTTTGCCTAGATACAATGCGCGCTGCGCGGCCTGTGATGCGCCGCATGCGGGCTCCATGACATGAAAACATTCGGCTTCGCGGGCTGGTCGGGCAGCGGCAAGACGACGCTGATCGAGAAGCTCATCCCGCGCTTCGTGAAGCGCGGGCTGCGCGTCTCGCTCATCAAGCACGCGCATCACAGCTTCGACGTCGATCAGCCCGGGAAGGATTCGTACCGGCATCGCCACGCCGGCGCAGGCGAGGTGCTGGTCACTTCGTCGCGGCGCTGGGTGCTGGTGCACGAGCTGCGCGGCGAGCACGAGCCGCCGTTCCAGGAGCAGGTGAAGCGCCTCTCGCCCTGCGACCTGCTGATCGTGGAGGGCTTCAAGTACGCCCCGATCCCCAAGATCGAGGTGTGGCGCGCCACGACCGGGGAACCGATGCTGCATCCGAACGATCCGTACATCGTTGCTCTCGCCACCGACGCGCCGGTGGAGGCAAAGCTGCCGGTGCTCGATCTGAACGACGCCGACGCGGTGGAGGCGTTTCTCGTCGCGCATCTGGAGCTGGCATGAAACAGCACCTGCTCTCGGTCGACGAGGCGCTCGAGGCGGTTCTCGCGGGCGCGCGGCCGGTGGAGGAGATCGAGGAGATCGCCACGCTCGAAGCAAGCGGCCGGGTGCTGGCGCGGGCGCAGTCGTCGTCGCTGGACGTGCCGCCGATGGACAACAGCGCCATGGACGGCTATGCAGTCCGGGTTGCCGACGTGACCACGCCCGGCGTTCGCCTGAGGATCGCGCAGCGCATTCCTGCGGGCAGCGTCGGAACGCCGCTCGAGCCGGGCACGGCGGCGCGCATTTTCACCGGCGCGCCGATTCCGCCGGGCGCGGACGCGGTCGTGATGCAGGAATTCTGCAGCGTCGAGAGCGGCCAGGTCGTGGTGCAGCGCGCCCCTGAGCGCGGCGCGTGGATCCGCCGCGCCGCGAGCGACATCCGCGGCGGAGCCGAAATCCTCGCCGCGGGGATTCGCCTGCGGCCGCAGGACACGGGGCTTGCGGCGTCGGTCGGCATCGCCTCGCTGCCGGTGCGCCGGCGGGTGCGGCTTGCGCTCTTTTTCACCGGCGACGAACTCGTGATGCCGGGTGAGCCGCTTGCGCCGGGGCGGATCTACAACTCGAACCGGTTCACGCTGCGCGGCCTTTCGGGCATGCACGGCTGCGAAGTGCGCGACTATGGAATCGTTCCCGACCGTCTCGACACGACCCGCGACGTGTTGCGCCGCGCGGCGGCCGAGAACGATGTCATCGTCACCTCGGGCGGCGTGTCGGTGGGCGACGAGGACCATGTCAAGCCTGCGGTCGAGGCCGAGGGCTCGCTTCTGATGTGGCGGATCGCGATGAAGCCAGGCCGGCCGCTCGCCTTCGGCCGGGTCGGCAGTGCGGCCTTTCTCGGCCTGCCCGGCAATCCGGTTTCCAGCTTCGTGACGTTTGTGCTGTTCGTGCGACCGTTCCTTCTCAGGACGCAGGGAATCGCGCAGGTGCAGCCGCGCGCCATCGAGGCGCGCGCCGATTTCGACTGGCCGGAGCCGGACGCGCGGCGCGAGTTCCTGCGCGTAAAATGGAATCCGGGCGGCGGCCTCGATCTGTACCCGACGCAGGACTCGGCGGTGCTCACTTCGGTCGCCTGGGCCGATGGCCTGGTGGACAACCCGCCGGAGCACGCCATCCGGCGCGGCGAGCGGGTTCGATTCCTGCCGTTTGCGGAGCTTTATCGGTGAAGGTGAAGGTGCTCTTTTTCGCGGCGCTGCGCGAGCAGCTCGGAACCGCCGCGGAGGAAATCGAACTGCCGGCCGGGGTCGGCACGGTAGCCGAGCTGCGCGCGCATCTCGCGGCGCGCGGCGGCGCGTGGCGCTCCGCGCTCGCGGACGGGAAACTGCTGCGGGTCGCGGTCAATCAGGACATGGCGGCGCTTCCCGCCGGCATCAAGGCGGGCGACGAGGTGGCGTTCTTCCCGCCCGTCACGGGCGGCTAGCGATGAAAATCGTGGTGCAGCGCGAAGATTTCGACTCCGGCGCGGCCATCGAGGCGATCGCGCGCGGCAATCCGAAGGTTGGCGCCATCGCGGCCTTCGTCGGGCTGGTGCGCGACGTGAACGAGGGCGCCGCGGTGCGGGCGATGACGCTCGAACATTATCCGGGCATGACTGAAAACGCGATCGCCGGAATCGTCGATCAGGTCCGATCGCGCTGGGACGTCCTGGATTGCACGGTCGTTCACCGTTACGGCGAACTGCGCCCGAACGACCGCATCGTGCTCGTCGTCGTCGCGAGCGGCCATCGCGGCGACGCCTTCGCGGCGTGCGAGTTCATCATGGATTTTCTCAAGACCCGGGCGCCGTTCTGGAAGAAGGAGCAGACGCCCGAGGGCGCGCGCTGGGTCGAGGCGCGTTCCAGCGACGATGCAGCAGCACAGCGTTGGAGCGAACCGAAGAGCGACGCAGCGTAGGCGGTCTGTCAGCCGAGTTTACGGAACTGCGTCCTATCGGGTACACTCAAAGCCGCAGGGAGATGGCATTCCTCCCTAGGATAAACGCCGCAAGGCTGATGATGCCTACGTGACGCGCCGGATACGGGCGAGAGCGTAGGCATTTTCTTTGCCCCGACCGACCCGTTCGCGCAAGCAGAACGACAACCGTCGGAGGTTTCGAAGTGATTATTCAGCATTATCGAAGGCGAAGGCTGCCGGGGTCGCGATGACCGAGATCTGGGCACTCGCCGCGCTGTGGCTGGGACTCGCGCTCGTCGCGAGCCTGGTCTCAATCTGGCTGCGGGTGGCGACCGCGCTTTCCGAGATCGTGGTCGGTACCATCGCGCAACTCGTGATCGGCGCAGTCGTGGGGACCGCCGCGCTCGGCGCCGACCAGGGATGGATCAAGTTTCTTTCTGGCGCCGGCGCCATCGTGCTTACGTTTCTCGCGGGCGCAGAGCTCGACCCCGAGGTCTTCCGGCGCAAGTGGAAGGAAGCGACAGCCGTAGGCCTGATCAGTTTCTTGGCGCCGTTCTTCGGCTGCGCCGCAGCGGCGTACTGGCTGTTGGGGTGGAGCCCGATGGGAAGCTGGCTCGCCGGCATCGCGATGTCCACCACGTCGGTTGCGGTGGTGTACGCGGTGATGATCGAGTTTGGATTCAACACCACGGACTATGGCAAGACCGTGCTCGCCGCCTGCTTTATCACCGATCTCGGCACGGTGGTAGCGCTTGGATTGATCTTTGCGCCATTCACGGTGAAGACCTTGATATTTGTCGGCACCATGGCCGCTCTGGGATTGGCGCTGCCCTGGCTGACACCGCGCTTTTTCAGGCGTTACGGCGGCAGGCCGTCGGAAATGGAGGCGAAGTACCTGCTGCTATGCCTGTTCGGGCTGGGCGCGCTCGCGGCGTGGGCGGACAGCGAAGCCGTGCTGCCGGCGTACCTGACGGGAATGGTGCTCGCGGGCACCGTTGGCAAGGACCACGCGCTGATCCGCCGCCTGAGGACACTGTGCTTCGGGCTGCTGACGCCTTTTTACTTCATTCGCGCCGGCTCTTTCGTATCGATGCCGGCGCTGATCGCCGCCCCCGGCGCGTTCCTGTTGATGCTTCTGGTGAAGGTGCTGACGAAAATCGCCGGTGTCTATCCGGTGACCCGAAAATTCCGGTCGCCGCGCAAGGAAGGCATGTACACAACGCTGCTCATGTCCACGGGCCTCACGTTCGGCACTATCTCGGCGCTGTTCGGTCTTTCCCACGAGGTGATCGACCAGGCCCAGTACTCGGCCCTGGTCGCCGCGGTAATCGCGAGCGCGGTGGTGCCGACGGTGATCGCCAACGCATTCTTCATGCCGCACCATCTGTTGCCCAGGCCGGCCGCGCCACCCGAGGTGGCGCATGCCGGCACCGCACAAGTTCCTGAAGCGAAACGAGGAGTCCAGCCGTGATCCGAACCATACTGCTCGCCTACGACGGATCCGAAGCCGCAAACAAGGCATGCGAATACGCGCTCGATATCGCGCAGAAGTATGGGGCGAAGCTGTTTGCAATCTCGGTCGCGCGGCCGCCCGAGATGGGCGAAGATGTCGAGACCGAAGCGATCATCGAGAATTCGCGCGCCTATCACGGCAAACTGCTGACGTCCGTGATTCACCTCGCTGCCGGCCACAAGATCGAGGTCGAGTGCGAGGTCGCCGTCGGCCATGTCGCGGAGCAGATTCTCTACTCTGCCGACAGCCACGAGGTGGACTTGATCGTACTCGGCCATCGCGGCAAGACCCTGTTCCGCCGTCTGCTGCTTGGTTCGGTGTCGAAGCAGGTGGTGCAGCACGCGAATCAGCCGGTCCTCGTGGTGCGATGAGGGCCCGCCCGGCATGAAGGAAGTGTTGCTGATTTCGCTTGGCGCCGTAGTCGGGGCGAATCTGAGATACGCGGTGAATCGCCTCGCGCTCAAGTACATTTCCGCTTCAGTGCCCTACGGCACGCTGATCGTCAACGTCACGGGCAGCTTCGTGCTCGGCTTCTTTCTCGCCTGGACGACCGAGCGCGTGCTTGCGAATCCGCTCTGGCGCTCGCTCGTGGCAGTGGGGTTTTGCGGGGCCTATACGACGTATTCCAGCTACGGCTTCGAAACGGTCGCGCTCCTGGAGCAGGGGCACTACGGCTTGGCGACGGCCAACTTCATCGCCAACAATGTGCTTGCGCTGCTGGCAGTGATCGCCGGAATGGCGCTGGCGAGAGCGCTGTGAAATGCGCGAACTGATCCGCATCTCGGTGTACATCAACGAGGCCGACGAATGGCGCCGTCGGCCGCTGCACCTGGAGGTGCTTCGCATGCTGCATGAACGCGGTGTTGCGGGAGGAACGGTGCTTCGCGCAGTGGCCGGTTTTACCGGCAAGGGGAACGTGGAAACGACTTCACTCGTGGATGCGGGCGGAAAGCTTCCCCTGGTCATCGAATTCGTCGACTCCGCCGAGAAGGTGGAAAGCGTACTCCCGGAGGTGAGAACGATGGTCGGCGAGCGCCTGATCGTGCGCGAGCAGGTCGAGGCGGTGGGTGACACAGGCGAACGGAAGTGATGCCGGGTAGCATGTCGTAGTCATCGCGCGCTCAGTTCCTCCGTACCCACGCCGAAAACCTGCCGGTACACGTCTTCGCCGTAGCTCGTCTCCAACGGCTCGCCCTCGAGGAGTTTGAAGGTTCGTGTCCCGTCGGCCCGCCGTTCGGCGCGCAGGAAGAGGGCGTCCGCCTTCTTCCGCTCGACGAAGCCGTGGGCGAATTCATACAGGTGCGTCACGTAGAAGATCTTGATTCGATTTTCCAGCAACGCACGGACGATCTGTCTCGCGATCTCCGACCCTTCCCGTTCGTTGGTCGCTGCGAACGATTCGTTGAAGAGCAGCATTGAATTCGGCGCGAGATGCTCGACGAGTTCGCTCATTCTGCCGAGCTCCTCATCGAGTTTTCCGCTCTTCATCGTCGCGTCCTCTTCCCGCTTGTAGTGAGTGAACAGGGCGGGGCAAAGTTCGGCACGGAAGTCCTCCGCCCCGACGAACAGGCCGCATTGCATCATCAACTGTGCCAGTCCGAGGCTCCGCAGGAAGCTCGACTTTCCGCCCTGGTTCGCGCCGGTGATGACCATGAGGCTCTTGCCGTCTGCGTTGACCGAATTGCCCACGAGCTTGCGCTCCATGTGGAGCGTTAGGCACACGTCGTACAGCCCGCTGAATCGGTGCCTGCGTTCGCCCGCGGGCTCGGGCACGGGGAAGCACACCGGCTCTCCCTTGGCCGCAAGCCGGCGGTGCAGATTCAGGCAGCCGACATAGAACGCGAGCTCTGTTCGAAGCATGTCGAAGAAGCTCAGGATGTGATCGGTCGACTGGGCAAGCGCGTTCGCGACCAGGTTGATCCCGCGGTCCTTCAGTTCCGACAGGATCCTCCCGCCATTCTCGTCGCGAGGGTGGATGTAAAAGGTGTACGCGGGGGGACCTTTGCGGAACAGCCGCGCCAGCCAGCTCCGCTCCACCTCGCGCGCCATCCGCAGTGCGTAATCGGAGCCCTCGTTGCCCTCGCCCAATCCGGCGCTCACCAACACCCCCTTGCGGAACTTCAATTCCGTCAGATGGTTCCGGATGCTGTCGAAGTACTTGTCGCTCAATTCCTTCTCGAGCATCGCAAACAGCACATTGAACCCCTGCGACCGAAATCGGCCGGCATGTTGTCCGGCGACGGTCCTCAGCTTCCCGAGCATGCCCATGAACATCTGCAGCAATTCGATCGAGCCGTGCAGGATCGAGCCTGGATATCTGCTGAAAACGCCGAACCAGTGCTTCTTCTTTCCTTCGATCGCCTCTACCGCAAGTTCGTAGAGCCCCCTGACCACCGCCGGGTTCTTCAGGCAGTCCTTCAAGACCTCCTGCCGATACAGAATCGTGTCCGCATCGTTCCGCAGGCCCCCGAGAAGGGCTTTCCGCGCCACGTCGAACAGGAACGCGTCGTCGCGCGCCATGGCGCGCAGCAGCGTGTCCAGCTCCAGGTCCTGCATCAGGGCTCGCTCGTTGGACGGCAACTCCTGCTGCAGGTCGAAATCCCGATCCCGGTGCATCAGGAGCGCCTTCATGCCTTGATCCGCTCCTTCAGCCAATCGTACGTGACGCGATATTTCTCCGCGATCGCAAGCGCATGCGCCAGTCCGTCGGCCGGCCTTCGCTCCAATTTGAACGTTCGAATCGCCGGATTGTCCGGATCGACCGTGCTGACCATGCTGACCGTTTTCTCGCTCAGCGACGCCAATTCGTCCAGAAAGGTGACGCAGACGCACAGCAGGTCCAGCGCGGAAAATCTCGCGATCACCTTCTTGCTCAAATAGACCGCGTCCTTGAGCGTGGTGGACGAGAACATTTCGTTCATGACGACGATGCTGTCCGGCGTCGCCTGGTCCAGAACCCGGCGGATTCTGACCAGATCGTCCTGCAGCTTGCCGCGGAGGGTCTCGATGTCCTCTTCCCTTTCGAAATGCGTGAACAGGCGGTCGAAGAGAAACAGTCGGGCTTGCGTGCCCGGGACCGGGCAGCCCAGGCTGGCCAGATAATGGAGCTGGCCGAACGTGCGGGCGAACGTCGTCTTGCCGCCCTGGTTCGGACCGGAAACGACGAAGACGCGCTCCGGGCCGCGCAGGAAGAAATCGTTGCGCACGACGGCGGCTCTTTCGTCTAAGAGCTTGCGGGCCAATGCCAGGTCGAAGGTTTCGCGGCAGTCGATCTCTTTGCATTTGTCGGAAAGCTGCGGATAGCAGAACCTCAGGCCGGCGCCGCGGAATTTTTCGAGATGAGTCAGATAGGCGACGTAGAACTGGATCTCGCGGTCGAATTCGGAAATCTTCTCGTCCAGATAGGCCGCGTGCTCCGCCCAAAAAGTCTCCAGTGCGAGGAACGTGTGCGGATGGAGCAGCGCGACCCGCTCCAGCACCTGCGCCTGGACGTGGTTCATGCCTCCGCCCCGGAATTTGACGCGGTAGTCCTTGACCGTACCGCGCCTGAATTTTTCGAATGTGCCTTCGACGGCCGCGCTGTAGTCGCTCTCGTTGTCGTAGTTGCGGACCGTGATGCCGCTGTCCCTCATGAGCACGCAATACCTGATCGCGGACAGATCCGAATTCAGCTTCGCCGCTTCGGTCGCGAGCGTTGTGAACGCGGCCGATGCGAGGTACTCCGTGAGGTACTCCCGGAAGGCGCGCATGCCACGCGACCTCAAGCCGGTCTCGCGCAGATCCCGGCACAGGCGCTCGACGGCTTCGCAATAGATTTCAACCGCGCCCAGGAACCATCGCTCCTTCTGGTACCGGTAATAGAACTGTTTATCCTTCGGGAGATGCTCGCGCATCGTGCGCATCACTTGAGAGAACGAGCTCACGACTCGCATCAGGTTCGCATCTTCCAGGTCCTGCATGACTTCCTGGCGATAAGCGATCGCGTCGAGATCGGTCAGCCGCGTGTGGAAAAAGGGGACGAGGTCGTAATCCTTCCAATCCGCGGTGACGGCTTGCACGATCTGGTCGAGATTCAGGTTATGAAAAAACGGCGGCGTCTCCGGGGTGAACTGTCCGGTGGGGGCATCCAGCCCGGGAAACAGAATGCTGTCGAAGTCCGCGGCGCCGGCGCCCGGCTGGCAGGGCACATTCCGCGAAAGCTCGTCAACGTCCGAAAGGCGCACGTTCACCCAACTCCTGTTCGATCTCCAGCAGCCGGTTGTACTTGGCGATGCGCTCGCCGCGGCACACCGAGCCAGCCTTGATCCGGCCGCCGCCCATCGCGACCGCGAAGTCCGCCATGAAGGTGTCCTCGGTTTCGCCCGAGCGGTGCGAAATCACGTAGCCCCAGCCCGCTTTGCGGCATAGTCGGATCGCTTCCATCGTCTCGGTCACTGTTCCGATCTGGTTCAGCTTGATCAGGGCCGCGTTGCAGGTCTTCTCCTCGATCGCGCGTGCGATGAAGCGCGGGTTCGTCACCAGGATATCGTCACCTACGACTTGCACCTGGTTCCCGAGCGCGGCCGTAAGCTGGCGGAAACCGTCCCAGTCCGTTTCTGCCAGTCCGTCTTCTATGGAGACGAGGGGAAATCGGTCGATCCACTCCTGGTACAGGGCGATCATCTGACTGCTCGTCTTCGTGCCCTGGCGGCTGCGCGACAGGCGATACAGGCCTCCCTCGTAGAAAGAGCTTGCCGCCGGATCCAGCGCAATGGCGATATCGGCCCCCGGACGATACCCCGCCGCTCGGATCGACTCGACGATCAGCTCGCATGCTTCCTCGTTGGTGGCGAGCCGCGGCGCCGGTAGAGGCGCCGGACGGCACGGATGAAACCGCGCGCACGCCATTTCGCAACGCCACGCTGACGCGAACGGTGGGGTTGCCGCGCGAGTCAAGAACCTGCATGGCGCCAATGGCTGCGATGGCTGTGTTCATTCGTTTGACTGCCTCCTTCAGAAAGAGACTTTCCGGGCACAAAAAAACCCGCACGCGGCGGGTTTGTTCGAAGGACTCCGCCGCAAGCACATACGCAGCAGGAGTCATCAGCCTTTCGGCGGTTCAGGGGAACTCCATCCCCTACGACGCGAATTATGTCCATTTCCGGACGACCGGGCAACACGGCAGACCAGAGCGCATCTCCGGCTTGATCTTCCCGCAGCTTTCCAATACCCTTTGCACGCAACCGGGAGATGGCATTCCTCCCGAACAAAAACCGCCTCACCGGCTGATGATGCCTGCGTAGCTCCTCGCACGAGGAAAGGGCGTGGGCGATGGCCGAGCGTGTGCTGTTCAATCTGCTCCAGGTCGCGGTGGCGATGGCGTTTGCGCCGCTCGCGAGCGGCGTCCTCGCGCGGCTGAAGGAAAGGGTGCAGTCCAAGCGCGGGCCGAGCGTCCTCCAGCCCTACCGCGACCTGTGGAAGCTGTTCCACAAGGACGAGGCGGTGTCCGAGGACAGCACGTGGATCTTCCGCTTCACGCCCTACCTGGTTTTCGTGACGCCGGTGTTCGTCGTGCTGCTCATCCCGGTGCTGACGTCCTATCCGCTCGCCTTCGCCTTCATGGCCGACATGGTGGGCGCCGGATTCGTGCTCGCGCTGGGCGGTTTCTTCGCCGCGCTCGCCGCGGTCGACACCGCGAATCCCTACGGTCCGATGGGCGCGAGCCGGACACGGATGGTCGGGTTTCTCGCCGAACCGGTCTTCGTCATCGTCTTTTTCACGGTGTCGTACGTCGCGGGGTCCACGATTCCCTACATCGTGCAGAAGCAGTGGGTCGCCTCGGCGTCGAATTTCTTCGCTCCGTCGCACGTTCTGCTGATGGCCGCGTTCGTCATGCTGATCCTGGCCGAAGCGGGGCGCATCCCCGTCGACAGCCCTGAGGGCCATTTCGAGCTTGCGATGATCGAGGAGTCGAAGGCGCTGGAGTACTCGGGGCGCGGCGCCGCGCTCATGAAGTGGGGCGGGCAGATGAAGTTCTTCGTGCTGATGTGCGTGTTCCTCAACGTGCTGGTGGTGCCCTGGGGCCTCGCGGACAGCCAGTCCGTCGCCGAGGTTCTCCTCGCCATCCCGCTCGTCCTCGCCAAGATTTTCGTGTTCATCCTGGTGCTGGTTGTGATCGAGTCCTCGCTGGCGAAGCTGAGGCTGTTCCGCATCAGCGAATTCCTCGGTGCAGCGTTCATCACCGCGGTAGCCGCAATGATCACCCGGGTGTTCGCGTTTTAGGACATTCATGGATCCCACTTTATTGCTCGCCGTGAACGCGCTGGCGGGCGGGCTATTCCTGCTGTGCGCCTTCGGCATCGTGACGATGCGGCAGGTGCGGGGCTGCCTCAATCTATTCATCGCCCAGTCGCTGCTCCTCGCGGCTTCCGCGTTTCTGCTGGGCGCGGCGTTCGATTCGTGGCATCTCGTGGGCGTCGGAATCGTCAATCTCATCGCCAAGCCGTTCGTGATTCCGTGGATCCTGCGCCGCATGCTGCACGAGGAGATCTACGCGCGCCGCGAGATCGATCAGGCGGTCAACATTCCGACCTCGCTGCTTGCCGCGCTCGCCCTGGTCATCCTGGGCTACTTTCTCACGCTGCCGATCCTCGAAGCGCTCGATCCCGCCTCGCGCCTCGGCAACGTCGCGATCGGGTTCGCCGGGCTCTTCCTCGGCGCCTTCACGCTCGCGGTGCGACGCGAGGCGGTGCCGCTGCTGATCGGCGTGCTGGCGATGGAAAACGGCGCGTTCTTCGCCGGCATCGCCATGTCGCGCAATCTGCCTTTTATCGTCGAGCTCGCGATCGCCTCCGACGGCTTGATTCTCGTTTTCGTGGTCGGGGTGCTGACGCGGATGCTCCATCGGCGCGTCGGCTCGACCGACGTCGGCGCGCTCGCCGCGCTGAAGGAAGGCGAGCCTTGAACCTGTTCGTCATGCTCGCGTTCCCGCTGCTCGCCGCGCTGCTCTGCTGGCGCGCGCGCACGCCAGGGATCGCATCGGGTGCCACGCTCGCGTCCTGCATCGCCGTCCTCGTCCTCGCGATCGACACCGCCTTTGCGGCGCTTCGCGGCGGTACGGTGGTTGGCGTCGAAATCGCGGTCGCGGCGGATGCTCTGAGTGCGCTCATGCTGCTGCTGATCGCAGTGGTCGCGACCGGCGCCGCATTCTTTTCCAGGGGCTACATGCAGCGCATGCGAGAGGGCCCGGCGAGGCTCTGGTTCTACTACCTCAACTTCAATCTATTCGTCTTTTCGATGCTGGCGGTGCCGCTGCTGGTCGAGCCGACGCTGGTGTGGATTTTCGTGGAGCTGACGACGCTGTGCTCGGCCATGCTCGTCGGCTACGAGAATACGCGCGAGGCGCTCGAGGCGGCGTGGAAGTACGTGGCGCTCTCTCTCATGGGCGCGGCCATCGGGCTGCTCGGTTTCCTGGTGCTGTTTGCCGCCATGCAGGCCGCCGGGGGCGGGACCTATACGTGGGAGGGGCTGGTGCAGGCCGCGCCGCGCATGCCGCCAGCGCTGATCGAGACCGCATTCCTGCTCGTTCTCGTAGGGTTCGGCACCAAGGTCGGCCTCGTGCCCCTTCACACCTGGCTGCCCGATGCGCACAGCCAGGCACCCTCACCGGTCTGCGCCGTCCTGTCGGGCGTCGAAACGACGGTCATCCTTTACGTCATTCTCAGAATGCTGCCGGTGCTCGACGCCGTGCCGGGGGTCGACCTGCAACTCTGGACCGTGTCGTTCGGACTGCTGTCGGTCGGTGTCGCCGCCTTTCTTCTCATCCAGGTGCGCGATTACAAGCGCATGTTCGCCTATTCCACGGTGGAGCACATGGGGATCATTCTCGTGGCGGCGGGACTGGGAAGCGCGGCCGCGAATTACAGTACTGTGTACCAGGCGCTGACGCACACGCTGACGAAGTCGTTCTGCTTCTACGCCGCCGGTGCGGCGCTGCTCGCGACAGGCTCGCGCGACATCCTCGCGCAGCGCGGGCTGATCCGTCGCTCGCCTGCGACGGGCGCAAGCCTGCTCATCGGCGGCCTTGCCATCGCCGGCGCTCCGCCGTTCGCGGTATTTCTGAGCGAGTTCTCGATCTTCAGGGCGGGCCTCGCGGAGGGGCGCTATATCGCCATCGGGCTGCTCGTGCTGTTCATCGCGATCGGCTTCTTCGCCGTGATGCGGCACGTGAACCGCATGGTGTTCGGAGCCGCGGCTGGCGCCGCCGAACCGTTTCGCCTGCCGGCAAGCTGCGCCGCCGTGCTGGTCGTAGCGGCCGCTCTGGTCATCGTGTCCGGCCTTTATCTGCCGCCGCCGCTGCACGAGCTGCTGCAGCGCGCGGCCGCGCGCATGGCGGGCTGAGCCGATGCCTGCCGCATCGACGCTCTGGCAACGCGCGCTCGATCGGTGGCAAGGGCGCGTCCGCG
>Ga0114945_10000663_pt1 | contig 22200 bp, 22 predicted proteins | sample OV2TP3_FD_87194 | JGI IMG/M metagenome (GOLD analysis project Ga0114945, IMG submission 87194) | Hot spring microbial communities from Beatty, Nevada to study Microbial Dark Matter (Phase II) - OV2 TP3 | ecosystem: Environmental > Aquatic > Thermal springs > Hot (42-90C) | place: USA: Beatty...
CGATCCCTTCTACCAGCATGAACGCATGGCGCGCGGCGAGTGCGCGGAAGGCCAGGGCGATCCGCTCCAGGTCGATCCGAATTTCACGCGCTCGGGCGGCCGCCAGAGGAGCGACCGGAGCCGGGAAACGGTAGGGACTCACCTCTTCCAGGAGGTCGGTGCTCCCCGCGGCGCGCCTCAGCCGTTCCGCATCGGATGCCCCTGCGGTCTGATCGGTGACGCCGGTTTCGATCGGCTTCATGACGCCGACCCCCACACCCTGGCCGTGCATCCATCGCGCCAGGGCCGCGGTCACCACGGTTTTCCCGACACCGGTGTCGGTCCCGACGATAAAGCAGCCCCTTGGAAGTGCTGAGGGCTGGGCACCCGTTGCTCTGGGGAGTGCAACGGGTACCCGGAGGGCTGAGGGAGAAGCCATGGATTGTTCTTTACAGGATGCGGCTGTCCAGATTCCAGACCTGCCCGGAGACGTCTTCGAGCAGCGCCAGGTAGTAGATCGAGCGGGCCACCGACTGCAGCTCGGCCAATCGGCCGAGCACATGGGTGGAGTGAAGGGTGACGGGCACGGCGTCCCCCACCAACTCGGTCTGATGCCACCCGGGCAGGACCGCGTTGACCCGGACGTTTGAGGCTCCCCATTCGCGAGCCGCTGTCTTGACCAAGCCGAGCAAGCCGGCTTTGGAGGCTGCGTAGGCGGCCTGTCCCGGTTGGCCCTGCACTGCGGCGAACGAGCCGATCACTACGACCGAGCCGGCCCGCTGCGCCAGCATCAGCTTCCCGGCTGCTCGTAAGCAATAAAACGTACCGGTGAGGTTGGTCTCGATCGTGGCTGTCCAGACGTCGGGACTGAGCCGCAGCACCAGGTGGCTTGCGGCCTGCCCGGCGTTGCAGACCAGCACGTCAAAGCGACCACAGCGTGCCGCGAAGCTCTCTGCCATGGCCTCGACCGCGTGGGCGTTCCGAATATCGGCTTGGAAGAGTAGCCCTTCTCCACCGGACTCCTTGACCGAAGCGGCTGTCCGCTCGGCCGCCTCTTGCCGCTCGTGGAAGTGGATTCCCACGGTCCATCCGGCCCGTGCGAATTCCAAGCAAATGGCCCGCCCGATTCCTCCCGAGCCGCCGGTGACCAGAACTGCCGGAGTCCGAGCCATCGAGACCTCGCCGCGCGGTATTATCGGGATCGTTCCGGTGAAAGGCAAGCAGGGCGCACATCGTGACACGGCGCTGCCGGGTCTTGATGCTGAAAAACCAGCTATGGTACCGTGGCGCTCAGCCACGCCATGTACACGACCAACCTGAGCATACTCGCCTGGTGTGCGCTCGTCGGCTGGGCCGGGCTCGTCTCGGCGGGCGAAGTCATTCAGGATCCCGACGGGTATTTCCCCGATGCGCAAGGGAGCCGGTGGAAATATCGCGGGGAGGTGATCGAAGGCGCCGTTCAGTCCATCGCGCGCAAGGAGTTTTTCAACGTCTCCACCGTCAAAGGGTCGGACACGATCAAAGGAGTCAAGGTCAAGGTCTTTCACGACACCAATCCCGGCAACAACGGCCCCTCCGATAGCTACTACCGCCGCGATGCGGCCGGCATCGTCTATTACGGATCGCAGCCAGGCACGCCGCTGGAGAAGCAACTGGTGCCGTATCAGATCGTTCGATTCCCTCTGGAATATCCTTCCTCGTTTCAGCAGTTCGACAGGCAGGGATTGAGTTTCGGGAGCGACCTGGACGGCGATGAAAAACATGAGCGAGCGGACGTCCAGGCGTCCGTCTCGGTGATCGGCAAGGAGGCCGTGGCGGTGCCGGCCGGCACCTACCAGGACGCGGTCCGCATCGAGGCGAAGATGACGATGCGGATTCACCTCACGGGCGGACGGAAGACGATGGTCGGGACCGACACGATGACGGCCTGGTTCGCCAGAGGGGTCGGGCTCGTGAAATACGTCGAGCGGCAGGAGATCCCGTCACTGACCGCGACCCGTGGCCGCACGACGGAGATTACCGAGGAGCTCGAAGAGGTCGAGATCAAGCAGCAAACCGCCTCACTCGGCGGGGGCGAACCCGCGCCGGAGCGTGTTTTCGCTGACGACCCGCGCGACCATGAATTGGCTCAGGTAATCCTCCCCTCCAGCCTTCGCTCCCACGCCCGATAACCGGTGTCCGCCGAAGGGCTGCCGGCCGACGAGCGCTCCGGTGATCGGGCGGTTGATGTAGAGATTTCCCACATCAAAGCGCTCCCGAGCGGCCAGGATGTTCGCCGGGCTCCGCGAATAGAGGCCTCCGGTCAAGGCGTACGGCGTGGCGTTGGCGAAGTCGAGCGCCTCCTGAAAGTCCTTGGCCCGAATCACCGCGAGCACCGGCCCGAAGATCTCCTCTTGGGCCAGCCGGTGGTGCGGCTGAATGTCCGCAAAAATCACCGGCCCCTGAAAATATCCCTTCCGGTCCACCGACCGCTCGACCACCGCGCGGCCTTCCCGCCTCCCGATCTCGACGTACCCTCGGACTTTCTCGCGCGCCCGCTCATCGATAAGGGGACCCATGCGGGTCCAGGGTTGTTCGGGAGGGCCAATGGGGAGGCTCATCACCGCCTCGGCGAGGCGCTGGAGGAAGATGTCGTGGACCGGGTTCAGCACGATGGCGCGGGAGCAGGCCGAGCACTTCTGGCCCTGATAGCCGGTGAATGAGGCCATCACGCCGGTCACCGCTTCGTCCAGATCGGCGGTCTCGTCCACGATGATCGCGTTTTTCCCGCCCATCTCGGCGATGACGTGTTTCACATGCCGTTGTCCCGGAACCGAGCGGGCGGCCTGAGCCAGGATGCGCAGCCCGACCTCTTTGGAGCCGGTAAAGGCGACGGCGTGCACCTCGGGATGGTCCACCAGCGCTTGCCCGACGTCGGGCCCGCCGGGCAAAAATTGGAGCGCCCCTTCCGGGGCTCCGGCCTCCGCCAGGGTTTCCACGAGGAGATGACCTATGATCGGGGCGCGCTCGGACGGTTTGAACAGCACCGCATTGCCGGTCACCAGCGCGGCGGAGACCATGCCGGTCGGAATCGCCAGCGGGAAATTCCACGGGGAAATCACGGCCACCAGGCCCCGCGGTGACAGCAGGAGATGGTTCAGCTCTCCCGGCTCGTCCCCCAGCCGTCGGGGTCGGCCGAGACGGCGCATCTCTCCGGCATAAAACTCCAGAAAGTCGATCGCCTCCGCCACGTCCGCGTCCGCCTCGCGCCACGGTTTCCCGGTTTCGAAGATCTCCCAGGCCGCCAGCTCGAACCGCCGCCGGCGCACGATCGCCGCGGCGCGTTGAAGCACCCCCGCACGACCCTCGGGCGACGTGGAGCGCCATGTCCGGAATGCGGCGAGGGCGCTCTCGACGGCGCGCGCCGCGTCGGCAGGCGTCGCCGCCCTGATCCGGCCCACCACCTCATCGGGAGCGGCCGGGTTGTAGGAGATCAGGTCCGAGCCAGACCGCGACACGGAACCCGGACCGTGACGCGATTGGTCGAGCTGCGCCCGCACAGTGCGAACGGCCTGGGCCATCGCGTTCCGGGACGCTTCTTTGGAGAAATCCGTATGAGGCTCGTTGACGAACCGGGCATCCGACTCACCCGAGCCGCCTCCGTCCCGGAGCAAGTCGGCGCCGGCATGCCCACCCTGAGGGATCTGCGGCGGGGCGAGCAGGGCATCGATGGGCTCTGCTTCGGCGTACTCCTTCCGGAGAAAGGATTCGTTGGAGGTGTTCTCTAGAAGCCGCCTGACCAGATAGGCCATGCCCGGAATGAGCTCGCCCACCGGTGTATAAGTCCGAACCCGACGGCCCGCCTCGACGACGACGGCCTGCAGTGACTCGGCCATTCCGAAGATCATCTGGTACTCGCACGCATTAGGCGGAAGACCGGTCGCCTGGAACGCCGCTTCGGCATGCACGAGGCTTCGCAAATTATGCGTCCCGATCGCCGGTCTGACGAGATCGGCGTGTGCGAGCAGGATGCGCGTCAACCGCTCGTAGGAAGCGTCCGTTTCCGCTTTGCTCTGAAAGACCGGCACGGGCCAGCCTCGCTGTTGATACCGGATCGTGTCCGAATCCCAGTACGCTCCTTTGATCAACCGGATGGTGATCGGAGCCCCGCGCTGCCGGAGCCACGTGACGAGATGCTCGATATCGCCGGTGGTATCCTTCAGGTAGGCTTGAAGGGCGATGCCACCGTGAGGATACGAGCGATAGGGCTGTTCGGACAACAGCCTGGTGAACACCATCAGGGTGAGATCTTTCAACTCGGCCTGCTCCATGTCGAACGTGATGGCCGCGGGCATCGTCACCGCCAGGTCCAGGATCGGACGGAGCCGCCCTGCGACCACCCGATAGCTGTCCTCCGGGTCGATGGGGTCGAGCTGTGAATAGAGCGCCGAGAGTTTCACCGACAGGTGCACTCTCGGGAGGGAGCCGAGATGGTCTCGCTCCAGCAATGGAACGGTCGGCCAGTCGGCCGTCGCCGCATGGAGGCGGCGAAGCGCTTCGAGGCAGCGATCGCGATACCGGTCAGCCTCGATCTCGCTGACCGTTGCCTCTCCGAGCAGGTCCACGGAAAATCCGCGCCCTTCGCTCCAGGATCGTTTCAGGACGGGGAGAGCGTCTCCAATGGTCGCGCCGGCGATGAAGGTGCGTGCCATCTGATCGATCTGGTGACGAAGGGATTTGGCGCTCAAGCGCGACCCCAGTCGCGTTTCCGAGAGCGCGCGTAACCCCCACTGCATCGGAGTGGTAAGAAGCTTGGTGTCGGCGAAGTATTCCTCCGCCAGTTGCAGGAGCTGCGCATCGCTCTTCAGCGATGGCAGCACGTCGATGAAGCGGAACAGTTGGGCTTTGAACTGCTCATCTTTCATGGCCCATTGGAGAACGGTGCCGGACCACCAACGGGCATCAAGGATGGTCGGCGTCTGTCGAGTTGTACGCTCCGCCAGCGCACGGCCGATTCTCTGGATGGCCAGCTCAAGCTCTGCATCATAGCTCTGCAGCATTCTCCCCCCTACGAGGCAATGGGTTTCGACACAGCGGATATACCGTATAATGGTATTATCGCTTGAAAAACCCTTCCTGATTCTCTACTATATACCACCTTTAGGGGGCTCCCCTTCCACCCTTGAGCCCCATCACCCTCAACGGAGGAGGATCCGTGCAGAAAGCCTACCGACTCGACTATCCCGTGACCGTGTTGTTCGGCGCCGTCACGTTGTCCACCATCATCGGCGTTCCGCTCTTTGCGTATGCGTACGGCTTCACGTGGCTGGACTGGGCAATGTTCGGCATCCTGTACCTGATAAGCGGGCTCGGGATCACGGTTGGTTATCATCGGCTGATCTCGCACCGCAGCTTTGAATGTCCGGGGTGGGTCAAAGCCTGTCTGTTGGTGGCTGGCGGTTGGGCTCTGGAGAACTCGGCGCTCCGCTGGTGCGCCGATCATATCCGACACCATGCCCGGTGCGATCAGGAGGAAGACCCCTACAATGCCACCAAAGGGTTCTGGCACAGTCACTGTGGCTGGATTTTCTTTCTGGACCCGCATCGGACCGAGAAGTATGAGGTGACGCTGCGGAAGGACCCCATTATCATGTGGCAGCATCGCTATTACGTTCCGATCGTGCTTTCCGGCTTGGCGTTGCCCTTCGTGGTCGGGTTGTTCCACGGCGGCTGGCAAGGCGGGATGAGCTGCTTCGTCCTCGCCGGAGTGTGTCGGACGTTTTTTGTGCTCAACTCCACCTTCTGCATCAATTCTATCTGCCATCTCTGGGGCTCACAACCGCACGGAACGGATGACAGCAGCCGCGACAGTTGGTGGGTCTCGCTGGTCACCTTTGGGGAGGGATACCATAACTATCACCACACCTACCTCAGGGATTATCGCAACGGTCCGAAGTGGTATAATTTTGACCCCTCCAAGTGGCTGATCTTTGCCTTGTCGAAAATCGGCTTGGCGGCGAATCTCTGGCGCGCTGAAGCGTCCTGATTGTTCTTCGGGGTCGCTCGGTGCCCCCGTTTCGATTCTGAAACGGCTCGGAATCCTCCAGGAATCCGAGAGCTTGGAGCCGAACCGGGGAATTCAGGCGCCTCCACGTTTCGTTCTTACAACGCCTGAGCCCTCCAGACCTTCCTACGACCGCTAATCTATTGATTTTTTTGCCGGCGGTCTTATTAAAAGTCGAGCACAAGAATTGCTTTCAGGTAGCGGTCGAGGCTTGTGATTGTCGGTCATATATCAATCTTCACGTCAGGAGGGCGCTATGGACTGCCCACGTTGTCACGGCGTCATGGTGCAGGACGATTTTGAAGACCTGCAGGACGACACCGGCTCCCTGACGTTCCGGGGTTGGCGGTGCGTCCTGTGTGGCGAGATATTGGATCCCGTGATCGTGCACAACCGTGCTTCCCGGCCCACACCCTTAGTGGGCCGCGCACGGAAGAAATTTGCCACCCAAGTCGGATAATCGGGTAAACTAAGCTGCCGGTCATAGGCACCGGCGGCTTGGTGTGGCCCGTTGCGATTTCCTTCCAGCGAGCCGCAGGTCATTTTCCAGTAGAACCGCCAGGCCTGGATCCCAAGGCAGACAGGAGCGACGGATGGGCGAACTGAACACCGGCGGGCCGGCCCCGGGGCAGGAGCGACCGCGTGAAGTGATGCTGCCCGAGGTGCGCCGGATACTCGCGATCAGCAGCGGCAAGGGGGGTGTGGGCAAATCCACCGTGGCGGTCAACCTGGCGGTCGCCTTGGCCCAGACCGGAGCCAGGGTGGGCTTGATGGACGCGGATGTCTACGGTCCGAATGTTCCCATGATGATGGGGATCTCAAAGCCTCCTGAACAGCAGGACGGCAAGATCAAGCCGGCCGAGCGCTATGGCGTGAAGGTGATGTCCATGGGGTTTTTTGTCCCGGAAGACACCGCGTTGGTCTGGCGCGGTCCTATGGTCCACACGGCCATTCAGCAGTTTTTCCGCGATGTGCTCTGGGGCGAGCTTGAGTACCTGCTCATCGACCTCCCGCCGGGCACGGGCGATGCGCAGCTGACCTTATCCCAACTGGTGCCGCTGTGCGGCGCCATGACCGTCACGACCCCGCAGGCCGTCGCGCTGTACGATGTGCGGAAGGGAGTGCGAATGTTCCAGAAGGTCAATGTCCCGCTGCTGGGGCTCGTCGAAAACATGAGCTTTTTTGTGTGCGGGCACTGCGGGACGCGCACGGAGATCTTTGCCTCGGGGGGCGGCGAGCGTGCGGCGGCGCAACTCGGCATTCCGTTCCTGGGCCGCGTGCCGATTGATCCCTCCATCCGGGCGGGCGGCGATGCGGGGGAGCCGATCGTGGTGGCGGCGCCGGGGTCGGCCTCGGCGCAGGCGTTTCAGGCGATCGCGGCGGCGCTGGTGGCGCAGGTGGAGGGGACGGGGGCGGGGGCGGAGCAGACGAGCCCGTCGCTCGCCCGCTTGGTGGAAAAACTGAAACGGCCGCTCGGAAGCGGCTGAGGGAGGGCAGGATGAGTGAGTTTGTGACGGTGGCGCAGACGACGGACGTGCCGTCCGGGACGGGGACGGTGGCGGAGGTGAAGGACCAGGCGATCGCGGTGTTCAATGTGGACGGGACGTTTTATGCGATCGACAATACGTGCGTCCATCGCGGGGGGCCGTTGGGGGAAGGGGAGTTGGAGGGCGACACGGTGACCTGTCCGTGGCACGGCTGGCAGTACAACGTGAAAACGGGGGTGTCGCTCAACAATCCGTCCGCCTGCGTGAAGGTGTACGAGGTCACGGTGGAAGGGACCGATGTCAAGGTCTGTCTCTGAGCTTCCTTATCTTGAGTCTCCTGCCGGCAAGCTGCATAATGGGTCCCGATGGACCGTGAGGATCTCCTCTCTCTCTACCGCCAGATGCTGCTCATCCGCCGATTCGAGGAGAAATCGGCGGAAATGTACGCCCTAGCCAAAATCGCCGGTTTCCTCCATCTCTACATCGGGGAAGAAGCGGTCGCAGTCGGGGCCATCGCCGCCCTCCGCCCCGACGACTACGTGATCAGCGCCTACCGAGACCACGGGCATTGCCTGGCCAAGGGATCGGACCCGAACAGGGTCATGGCTGAGCTGTTCGGCAAGGCCACAGGACTCTGCAAGGGCAAGGGCGGGTCCATGCATCTGGTGGACGAGCCGCGACGGTTCATGGGCGGGTACGCCATCGTCGGCGGCCACCTCCCGCTCGCCGTCGGGTTGGCCTTTGCCATCCAGTATCAGAAGCATGACCAGGTGGCCCTGTGCTTCTTTGGGGAAGGCGCGCTTCCCAGCGGCCACGCCCACGAGGCCTTCAACCTGGCAGCGCTCTGGAAGCTCCCGGTCATCTTTCTCTGCGAGAACAACCGTTACGCGATGGGCACGCCGATCGAGCGCGGCATCGCGGTCTTTCACAACGTGGCCGAAATGGCGCGCTCGTACGGCATTGAGGCTGTTCAGGTGGATGGCATGGATGTGCTGGCGGTGCGCGCGTTGCTCCGGGACGTCGTGGCCAGGGTTCGGACCTCACCGGCTCCCTATTTCGTCGAGGCGCGCACCTACCGGTTCATGGGCCATTCGATGGCCGATCCCGCACACGGCCACTATCGCACGCGCGACGAAGTGGAAGAGGAGCGGAAGCGGGACCCGCTGCTGCTCCTTCGACAAACCCTCGTCAAAGAAGGTCTGGCATCCGACGCCGATTTCAAGCGACTGGAGAAGGAAATCGGAGGCGTGGTGGCGGAAGCGATCCGCTTTGCCGACGAGAGCCCCTTCCCGGATCCCGGCGCGCTGTACGAGGACGTCTACGTCGAATAGGCCGAGGCGGACCCCATGCTGGTCACTTACCGTGAAGCGTTGAATCAGGCGATGCGGGAGGAGCTTCGCCGCGATGAGCGCGTGTTCCTCATCGGAGAGGAGGTGGGGTACTACCAAGGGGCCTTCAAGGTCAGCAAGGGCTTTGTGGAGGAGTTCGGCCCGCGCCGCGTGTGGGACACGCCCATCACCGAGGCCGGCTTTACGGGACTGGCCATCGGCGCGGCGATGGGCGGCCTGCATCCGATTGTGGAGCTCATGACGTTCAACTTCGCGATCCTGGCCATGGATCAGATCGTCAACAATGCGGCCAAAATCCGGTACATGTCTGGAGGCCAGTTGTCGGTTCCCATCGTCGTCAGAGGGCCGGGAAGCGCCGCGCACCAGCTTGCCGCGCAGCATTCGCAGAGCCTGGAGGCGTGGTTCTCCCACGTGCCGGGCCTGAAGGTCATTGCGCCGGCGACTCCTCGTGATGCCAAGGGGCTCCTCAAGAGCGCCATCCGGGATCAGAACCCCGTCATGTTCATCGAGGCGCAGTTGCTGTACGCCACCAAGGGAGAGGTTCCGGAGGGCGAGTACACGATCCCGATCGGGCAGGCTGAGGTCAAGCGACAGGGTCGCGATGTCACCATCGTGGCGTATTCCAAAATGCTGCTGCTGGCGTTGGAGGCCGCGGAAGAACTGGCCCGTGACCGCGATCATCGCATCGACGCGGAAGTGGTGGACCCCCGGACCCTCAAGCCGCTCGACCTGGACACGATCGTCTCCTCCGTCAAGAAGACCGGCCGGCTGGTGATCGTGGAAGAGGGATGGCGATTCGCCGGCATGGGGGCACAGATTGCCGAGAGCGTGTATCGGGAGGCCTTTGATTTCCTCGATGCGCCCATCGTTCGCGTCACCGGCGAGGATGTCCCGATGCCGTATAGCCGGCCGCTGGAGGATGCGGCCATCCCCGATCAGGCTCGGGTACGTGCGGCCGTCCGACAGGTGATGGGGTAATGAGTGACGAGTTACTGATTACGATCTGATGAGGAGGTTCCGATGCCGGCTCCCGCTCCTTCCCACATCGAGATCACCGAGACATTCGTTCGGCTGTATGTCTTCCTCGTTCAGTACCTGGACCGCTGTCTGGATGAGGCCGCTCGCCGGACCTTTCCGGAGCACGACCTGCAGCAGCACCTCTCCGCGACGCAGGCCAGGATGATGGAGATCGCCTCGGTGAACCCCGTGGTCAAAAGCAAGGTGGAGAAAGAGTGCGAGCGGGTGCTCGGCTTGGGCAACGCCTGTCTCACCGGCAGCGCTGACGGAGCCACACGGAATGCGGTGCTGGGAGAGCGGGCCACCCTCCACACGAAGACGCTGGCGCTGAGCGATCTTCTGGCAATATTCCGCGCCCTTGCGGTCACCTGAGAGGTTTCGTTAGAGTGACCTGAGAGAGTGCGAGCGAGGCGAGCGATGGCCAGTCGGGTAGTCATGCCCAAGTTGACCGACACGATGGAAGAAGGCGTCGTCGTGAAATGGAAAAAGCGGGTAGGGGAGCCGGTCGAGACCGGTGACGTGCTGGCCGAAATCGAGACCGATAAGGCGGTGATGGATCTGGAGTCCTTCTCGTCCGGCATTCTCAGACAGATTCTGGCGAACGAAGGAGATACCGTGAAAGCCGGCAGCCTGATCGCCGTGGTGGCCGAGCCGGACGAGGACATCGAGGCGGTCCTGCACGACACCACGGCGCCATCGTCGCCGGCCGTCCCGCCGTCCCCGCCGGCGGTCGCGCAAAAGGAGCAGCGCCGGCAGGCCGCTCAGGAGGACCGCATCAAGGCATCGCCCAGGGCCAAGGCGATGGCGGCGCAACGGGGAATCGACCTGTCCGCCATCGAGGGAACAGGTCCCGGCGGACGGATCGTGGAACGCGACCTCGAAGCGGCGGCGGAGGCTCCACCGAAGCGAGCCGCGGCGAAGACCGGAGACATCAGCCGGCCGCTCAGCCAGATGCGGAAGGCCATCGCCCGGGCCACGACCCAGAGCAAGGCCCCGGTCCCGCACTTCTATCTCACCGTCGAGATTGACATGGAAGAAGCCGAGCGCCTGCGGCACAAGCTGAAACAGAAGCGTCGGGCTCATCCCAGCCTCAACGATCTCATCATCAAAGCGGCCGCCCTGGCCCTGGCCCGCCATCCAGAGATCAACGTCTCGTACGAAGGGGACGCGCTTCGCCAGCACGCCAGCATCGATATCGGCGTGGCGGTGGGACTGGACGACGGACTGATTTCCCCGGTCCTGCGGGACTGTGGGGCAAAGACGTTGGCGCAGATCTCGACCGAGATGCGGGACCTGATCGAGCGCGCGCGGAACAAGCGGCTGGCGCCGCACGAATACACCGGCGCCACCTTCTCGATCTCAAACCTGGGCATGTACGACGTGGAGAGCTTCATCGCGGTGCTCATACCCCCGGAGGCCGCGGCGCTGGCCATCGGAGCCGTGCGGGACGTTCCGAGCGCGGAAGCAGGGACCGCGAAAGTCAGGCGCCGGATGAAGGTCACCATGTCCTGCGATCACCGGGCTCTGGACGGAGTCCAGGGCGCCAAGTTCTTGCGGGAGTTCAAGCGCACCCTGGAACACCCGCTGGAGCTCGTACTGCCGGAGGACGCATGACCTTCGTGCCGGTTGACGACCTTCGGGAACGCGCTCCAGAAAATCGTGGCCGGCGGCGGCTGCCGCCCTGGTTCAAGGTCCGGATCACGCAAGGGCCCGATTATCAGGACATCCGGCAGATCATGGATTCGCTGGAGCTGCACACCATTTGCGAGGAAGCCCGGTGCCCCAATGTCTGGGAATGCTGGAACAACCGGACCGCGACCTTCTTGATCCTGGGCGATATCTGTACGCGACGGTGCCACTATTGCGCGGTGGCCACCGGCCGGCCGCATCCGGTGGATCGGGCGGAGCCGGTACGCGTCGCGCGGGCGGTCCAGGCTTTGGGTCTCCGGCATGCGGTCATCACGTCGGTCAACCGGGATGAGCTGGAGGACGGCGGCGCCTCCGTCTTTGCGGACACGATCCGCGAGATCCGCAGGCTCACGCCCCTGTGCGCCGTGGAAGTGTTGATCCCGGATTTCGAGGGAGACGAGGCGGCCCTTCAGGCTGTGCTCGATGAATACCCGGACATCCTGAATCACAACATCGAGACCGTGCGCCGGCTGTTCCCATCGGTCAGGCCTCAAGGGAAGTACGAACGATCCCTCACGCTCCTCGAGCGAGCGAAACGGAAAGGCGCCCGGACCAAATCAGGCCTGATGGTCGGCATGGGTGAAACCGCGGACGAAGTCCGCGAGGTCCTGCGCGATCTCCGGCGAGCCGGTTGCGAGATCCTCACCATCGGCCAGTACCTGCAGCCCACGAACCGACACCTGCCGGTCGTCCGCTTTTACCATCCGGACGAATTCGCCGCGTTCAAAACCGAGGGCCTGGCCCTGGGCTTCAGTCATGTCGAGTCCGGCCCCCTGGTCCGGAGCTCGTATCACGCTGAACGGCAGGTAAACGGCTGCTAACAGGGCAGGGCTGCTCGCGGCCAAAAAGCCGCCTTCACGCCCCCAAACCCTCTGGAAAGGCTGCTCAGCCATGAGTCGGTCATGAGCATCTTGACAAGAACCGGGGAAAGAGCTACTTACAGGCACCTGTTGGGGCTTCTTGAGGGGGTTCGAGCCCCCCAAAAGCAAATTTCTAGCACCTATCACCCGAGGAACACCAGGCTACTGCTCTCGCGGGTCTGGGATGCTACTCATGATGAGACTCCCCCCCTGTCAATGAAAGGAAACCCGATGACGACTTGGCTCTCGGTGCTCGCGCTGACGATCGCGTTGCTGGTGGGGTGTTCCCCGACGAAGCAGGCACGCTCAATGGAAACCTCCGGCTTCTTGGGAACCCTCTACCCGCAGATGCATAAAGGAAAGGACGACGAAGCGCTGCTCGTCTACCGGAACCCCAAACTGCTGCTGATCCCGCGCGGCACGTACAAGAAAATCATTCTCGATCCCGTGCAGATTTGGAACGTGCGCACGACGGACGCAGGCGAAGAAAAAGACCTGCAGCAGGTCGCCAACTTGCTGCACAGTCTCGTCTACAAGAGCTTGGCGAAAGACTATGAAATGGTCGACACCCCGGGCCCTGGCACCCTCCGCGTTCAAGCCGCACTCACTGGTGCCGAAAAGGCCAACGTCGCGCTGCGCACCCTCTCTTCCGTGCCCGCACCGATGAACGCCTTTTTCATGGGCTCCACGATCAAAACGGTGCTCACCGGTAAGCCGGCATTTGTTGGCGAGGTCAGCGGTGAAATCAGGTTTCTCGACTCCGTGTCCGGGGAAGTCTTGGCGGCCTCCGCTGATCGACGAGTCGGCAAGAAACGCCTCGACGTAGACTCGTTTGATTCGTGGGATGATGTGAATAAAGCGATGGAATCCTGGGCAGAAACGATTCGGTACCGGCTCTGCCAGCAGCGGGGCGCACCCAACTGTGTCAAGCCAAAAGACTAACCGGCGCCCTGCGGTCAACAAAACGTGAATGGTGAAACGTAAGACGTGATGGGCGTCAGAGTCGATCAGTAACGAGCACGCCTTTAGATCGCTCCTCGCAGTCCTCGAACCGCTCCCATTTCCTCATTGCGTACTGGGTGCTCTGGCGCTAAGCGCCTGGGTCATCCCCACTGTGACACTGAGCAGTAACCCCAAGTCCTTGAAAGCTAACCACAATCTGACCTATACTGAATATCTGAAAACTTCAGAAAGGAGAGGCCACCATGCCTACCGTCAAAGTGTGGGGGAGAGGACAACTGACCATTCCTGCGTCGATCCGAAGAGAATTGAATCTCGAGAGCGACACCACGATGACGATCGTCAAGATCGGCGATGTGGTCCTGCTCACACCGAAGAAGCTCGTCGGAGACACGGTCGCCAAGAAGGCCGCACGCGCCATGAAGAAAGCTGGGCTGAAGTTAGACGACCTCCTGGCGGACCTCGGGAAGCAGCGGGAACAGTACAACCGGGAACGCTATGGAGGTTAAGCGGTGGCGAGTCTTCCTCGACACCAGCGCGCTCATTGCCGGGGTGGTCTCTGCCACCGGAGCCGCGCGTGAACTGCTTCGGCTCGGCGAGGCCGGCTTAATCCGATTGGTGGTATCTCGGCAGGTCCTGACGGAAGCCGATCGCAACCTCAGCTCCAAACTCCCTTTTCTTCTGGACGACTACCACAGCTTACTGCGGCAGCTTGACCCGATCATTGCTGAGGATCCACCCGTTGACTCAGTGCGGGACGCGGCCCGTGTCATCCATCAAAGCGATGCCCCGATCCTGGCCGCCGCCAGGCAGGCCGCCGTTGATTATCTTGTGACCTGGAACACGCGGCATTTTCAGACACAGAAGGTCCGTGCCTGGGCGACTTTTCCGGTTATGACCCCCGGGGAGTTTCTCCAAAGGTTTCGCGAGGTCCTAGCGCGGGAGTTGTGAACGAGACGTGCGCCGGCGAGAAGGTCGGCCGCAACGATCCCTGCCCCTGCGCGCCCATCCAGAAAAGACTCCTGGTCCACTGCTGTCCAAAATAATCGGTCCCTCGATTTCCTCCCCGCGTGAATCCTGCGTTGCAGACGGCTTCTGCTCGGCTTCCAGGATCAGGTATCACAGAAGGACAGCAGTTCCTTCGCCAGCAGGTTCAGGATGTCGTAACGGGTCGAGCACCTGGAGAGACGAGTTCAGGCTATTGAGCAACATCTTGGCCTGTCGGCGTAATCGGTCTCCCCCGCCGCTTCCCACACATTCCTTGAAGAGACTGCCTACTGTTCAGGCGCCTTCGCCTGAAAAAATGGGTGCCCCTCATACTCGCTAAACCATCGGCCATGTCGGCGATGTCGGGACCCATTGCAGCCCAGAGCAATGGGTCCCGGAATGCCAGCGCACCAATGACGAGCCAGAGATTGACCATGGCTCTATCGCTCCGCTAGTATAACCCACCGTTCTCACGCGTATTCGACGATGGCCTTCTCCAGGCACATTCTCAAGCTCAAAGAGACCATGCGGGAAGCGTTTGCGGTGCGGCCGCCGGCCGAGGCGCTGAGCGCCGACGATGTCCGGCTTCTCGAAAGGGTGGCGACCGAAGTCGTCCGCCGCGGCATGGCCACCCCCGCCGTCCTGTTTCTGGAATCGGCCGGACCGATGAACTTTCTCGGCAGCCAGGCGCTGCATTTCCTGACCCCCATCCTGAACCTGGTCTGCGACACGCACGAGATCGAACGGGCGGCCCGCCTGCTCGAACGGCGCGACGCGATCCCCCGGCTCATCGCCCTCATCGAAACGAAATCGTCCAGCGGGAAGACGATGTCTCGATGACCCCCGCCGCGATCGGTTCCGACAGCCCAAGCCGGCCGCTCTCGGTGATCATCGCGACCGATTGCGGCAGCACCACGACCAAGGCCATTCTCATCGAGAAAGTCGGGGATGCCTACCGGCAGACCTATCGTGGCGAAGCTCCGACCACTGTGGAAGCGCCGTTCGAGGACGTCACGCGGGGCGTGCTGAACGCGATCGCGGAAGTGGAAGAGTTGTCTGGACGTCGCATCCTGGAGGGGGAACGCATCATCACTCCGAACCGGGGGCCGCAGGGCGAACCGAAGGTCGGCGTGGACATCTACATCTCCACCAGCAGCGCCGGCGGCGGACTCCAGATGATGGTGGCCGGCGCGGTCCAGAGCATGACCGGCGAGAGCGCGCAGCGCTGCGCCTTGGGCGCCGGAGCGATCGTGATGGATGTGCTGGCGTCCAACGACGGGCGGCTGCCGCACGAAAAGATCGAGCGCATCCGGTCGCTGCGTCCCGACATGATCCTCCTGTCCGGCGGGACCGACGGGGGGACGGTGACGCACGTCGTCGAGCTGGCCGAGTACATCCGTGCCGCTGAGCCGCGGCCCCGCCTGGGTATGACCTACAAGCTGCCGCTGATCTACGCCGGCAACAAGGAGGCGCGCGAGCAGGTGAAGGAGATTCTGGGAGACAAGACGGCGCTGGTCATCACCGAGAACATCCGGCCCATGCTGGAACGCGAGAATCTCCATCCGGCTCGCCAGAAGATCCACGATCTGTTCCTGGAGCATGTCATGGCCCAGGCGCCTGGCTATAAGAAGTTGATGACCTGGACCGGTGCGCCGATCATGCCGACGCCGGCGGCCGTGGGGCTGATCATGGAGACCATCGCCAAGCGCGAAGGGATCAACCTGATCGGCGTGGACATCGGCGGGGCGACCACCGACGTGTTCTCGGTGTTCGGTGGCGTGTTCAACCGGACGGTCAGCGCCAACCTCGGGCTGTCCTACAGCATCTCGAACGTGCTGGCCGAGGCCGGGATCGCCAACATCATGCGGTGGGTTCCGTTCACGATCGAGGAGCCGATCCTGCGCAATCGCATCAAGAACAAGATGATCCGGCCGACCACCATCCCTCAGACACTCGACGAGTTGCAGATCGAGCACGCCATCGCACGGGAGGCGCTCCGGCTGGCGTTGAGCCATCATAAATCGCTGGCGACCGGCCTGAAGGGTATCCAGCAGGAGCGGACCATCTCGGATATCTTTGAGCAGCGAGCTTCGGGCGCGACGCTGATCGACATGCTGAATCTCGATCTCATCGTCGGGAGCGGAGGGATCCTGTCACACGCGCCGAGGCGCGTGCAGTCCATGCTGATGATGGTGGATGCCTATGAACCGCTCGGCTTCACCGCGTTGTCGGTGGACAGCATCTTTATGATGCCGCACCTCGGGGTGCTGTCCGGGGTCAACGAGCAAGCGGCCATGGACGTCTTCGTCCGCGACTGCATGATCTATCTGGGCACCTGCGTCGCGCCGATCGGGCAGGGGCGGGACGGCGAACGGTGCGCGGACTACATGATTGAATTCCCGGGTGGCCGGAAGCCGGAGAGCGGGACGCTGGCCTTCGGCGAGCTCAAGCTCTTTCCGCTGGCGGTCGGGGAAGCGGCCCGGGTCGAGATGCGCCCGGTCAAGCACGTGAATCTCGGCGAGGGGAAAGGCGCGACGGTGACACGAGAAGCCAGAGGCGGTGTGGTGGGACTCCTGTTGGACGGGCGCGGACGACCGCTCAAGTTGCCATCCGATCCACAGGCGCGGGTGGCCGCCTTGACCCGGTGGCACCGCGCCGTTGATCTGTATCCGCTGGAGAAGGCCAGGGGCAATGGGCGATAGGCTATGGGCGCGAGAGGAAGTTTGCCTATAGCCTCTAGCCCATCACCTATGGCCTAGGGCTTATTATGGGCCACGCCTACACCCCAGGCTTGACGGTCACCGAGCGGACGATCGTCCGGAAGCGGCGCGTGCTGCCGATCCCAGGAACGGTGCTGGTACGACCCGGGGACCGTGTCCGGGCAGACATGATCGTGGCCCTCACCGAGCTGCCCGGCAAAGTCCACGTGGTGAATGTGGCGAACTTGATCGGCGTCGCGCCGGATGAGATTCCCGAATATCTCGTGAAGAAAGAAGGAGCTGCAATTCGCAAGGATGAGGTCATCGCCGAGAGCCGGCCCTTGATCAAATGGTTCAAAACCGAGGTGCGATCGCCGATCGACGGAACGGTGGAATCGGTCTCCACCGTCACCGGCCAGGTCATCCTCCGGGAGCCGCCCCGTCCCCTGGAGCTACTGGCCTACGTGGACGGTACGGTCATCGAGCTCCTGCCGGCTCAGGGTGTGGTCGTGGAAACCGACTGCACGCTCATCCAGGGGATTTTCGGCATTGGCGGAGAGACATGGGGGGACTTGATCATGGCGGTGCAGGCCCCCGATGTCGTCCTGATCGCCGCCCAATTGACGCTCGCCATGAAAGGCAAAATCGTTGTCGGTGGGGCCTTTGCGGACGGCGCGACGCTTCAACGCGCGCGTCAGGTGGGTGTCGCCGGATTGGTGGTGGGCGGCATCCATGACAAGGATTTGCGGGAGCTGTTGGGGTATGACTTGGGCGTGGCGATCACGGGGACGGAGCAAGTGGGGTTCACGCTGATTCTGACCGAAGGATTCGGCTCGATCCCCATGGCCTCCAAGACATTTGCGCTCCTGTCGAGACATGCCGGCCAGCAAGCCTCCATGTCCGGCGCCACCCAGATCCGCGCAGGGGTGATCCGCCCGGAAATCATCATTGCCCCCTCCTCTGTAACACCCTCGCCCCTTCGGGGAGAGGGTTGGGGTGAGGGGGTAACCGAGGCCGAACGGAGCGGCATTCGGATCGGCGATCAGGTCCGGATTATCCGGGACCCCTTGTTCGGGAAGATCGGGTCGGTGGCCGATCTTCCGACGAATCCTCAGGCGATCGAGACCGAAAGCCGCGTGCGCGTGCTGGAGGTCAAGTTCGCCGACGGCGGTCGAGCCATCATCCCACGGGCGAACGTCGAACTCATAGAAGGGTAGTGAAGCCGTGAGGCGTGAGGCGTGAGGCGTAAGGGGATACAGAGAGCTGCGCTCGGAGCGGCGCTCTGGTTGGCGGCGGCGCAGACGGTAGCGGCCGAATTGACACCGCCGCAAGACTTCGCTGTCTTCGATACACCGAGTGACTCCGGTGGGGGACTGACACTGATCTGGGCGCCGGCCGCGTATGACGGCCCGGATGTACGCTACCAGATTCTGCTCAAACCGGCGCCAACAGCCGCCCCTCACCCCAGCCCTCTCCCCGAAGGGGCGAGGGAGCATAAAGAGGAGGCAGGTGAGGGGGGCTCCATCGTGGCGGAGTTTCCGGCCAACACCCACTATGTCCGGGAAGGAAAGCTGCCGTGGTGGACGCGGCCGGCCGCCTCGGACTGGCACCGGTACGACCTCAAGTCCGGGAAAGGGCTCGAATTGAAAAACGGCGTCCGGTACGCCGTGGCCGTTGCGGCGGTGACGGACACCGACCGGGCGCTGACGACGACCCAGCTCGCCGTGCCTCAGCCGAACTGGGTCAACTGGAACCAGATGAACAATCTCTTGCTGGTGATGCTCTTCGCGTCGGTCGTCTTTGTCTCGATCCGCACCGCAAGGCGACGCGATATCTTCCTCCGGCGCATCGCCGGACTGGACGCAGTGGATGAAGCGATCGGCCGCGCGACCGAATTGGGGAAACCGATTTTGTACCTGACCGGCGCCGGCGACATGAGCGAACCGTCCACGATCGCGGCCGCCGTCATCCTGGGCCGGGTGGCCAAGCGCGTGGCCGCGTATGAAACCGATCTCGTCGTGCCGCACCGGGACCCCATCGTCATGGCGGTGTGCCAGGAGGTCACCAAGCAGGCGTACCTGGAGGCCGGCAAGCCCGACGTGTTCAAGGAGGATTCCAATTTCTTCATCACCACCGATCAGTTCAGCTACACCGCGGCGGTGGATGGCATCATGCTTCGCCGAAAGCCGGCCGCCAATTTCTTCATGGGCTCCTACTTCGCCGAATCGTTGTTGCTCACCGAGACCGGCGCCAGCACCGGGGCCATCCAGATCGCCGGCACGGACTCCGATCATCAGATGCCCTTCTTCGTCACCACCTGTGACTACACCCTGATCGGCGAGGAGCTGTACGCCGCCAGCGCGTACCTGTCGCGCGAGCCGGTCCAGGTCGGCACGCTTCGTGGACAGGACATGGGCAAGGCGTTCATCCTGGCCGTCCTCGCCCTCGGCACCATCCTGGCGACGACCGGTGTGCTGCTCGAGACCGAGCTTCCTCGGATCGTGCTGGACCTGTTCAAGGACCTGAAATGATCTTCCTGAGACGGCAACTGCCGCTGCTCATTACGCTCGTCATGGGGCTGACGTTTGCCGGCCAGTACTACGTCCCGCATCCGGCTTCCGAGGACATGCTCACCACCGTGAATAAGTGGCTGCAGATCATCGGAGGATTCGTGCTGGTCCTGGGCGTCACGAGCCTGTTCCACATTCACGCCGTGAAGATCAGGCGGCGGGAGCCCGGGTGGGGGTACAGCTTCGTGTTGTATGCCGGCATGCTCACGACGGTCATGATCGGTCTCTGGGCGAACGGCAAGGAATCGATGGACGGGGCGATCACCGGGTTCGGCTGGATTTACAGTTTCATGATGGTGCCGCTGCAAGGAACGATGTTCTCGATCCTGGCGTTCTTCATCGCGTCGGCGGCGTATCGCTCGTTCCGCGCCCGAAGCCCCGAGGCGGCGGTCCTGCTGCTGGCGGCGGTCATCGTGATGATGGGGCGGGTGCCGCTCGGAGAGTATCTCATTCCGGTCAGCGGCGATGCCACGCAATGGATCTTGAACGTGCTGAACGCGTCGGTCCGGCGGGCCATCCTCATCGGCATCAGCCTCGGCGCCATCGCGCTGTCATTGAAGATCATCTTCGGCGTCGAACGGGCGTACCTTGGAGGAAGTAAGGAGTAAGGAGTGAGGAGTCAGGGGTTAGAAAATATCGTTCTTGTTCCGGAGAAGAATTCACCCCTCACCCCTCACCCCTCGCCCCTTACGCCTGACGAGATGTGGCTGTGACGATCGCAGAGCGGTTACTGCACATTGATCGCCGCGTCATCTTTCTGCTGATCGCGGTCTGCACGCTGGGGCCGCTGCTCTATCCGGTTGGCCTGGCGATCAAGGTTTCGCCCGAGGTCCGCGGGGTGCACGAGTACATCGACAAGCTGCCGGAAGGATCGGTGTTTCTGCTGTCGCTCGATTTCGATCCGGCCTCCAAGCCGGAGCTGTATCCGCAGGCGGTGGCCCTGCTGCGCCACGCGTTCAAGAAAAATCTTCGTGTCATCGGAATGACGCTGTGGGTCACCGGGACCGGCATGGCCGATGAGGTGGTCTCCCGCACGGCACGCGAGATGGGAAAGGTGAACGGCACGGACTATGTGTTTCTCGGCTGGAGCCCCGGCGTCGGCTCTTTGATCATCACCATGGGGCAGGACCTGTACAAAGCCTTCCCGAGCGATTACTACAACCAGCCCACCAAAGACCTGCCGGCGCTCAAGGGGGTCGCCACGCTCCGGGATGTGGCGTACGTGGTCAGCCTCGCGGCAGGCACGGCCGGCATCGAGACCTGGTATGTCTTCGGGAAGGACAAGTACAAGTTCGAGCTGGGCGGCGGCTGTACCGGCGTGATCGCGCCCGGCCTCTATCCGCTGCTGCGAAGCGGCCAGATCAACGGCCTGATCGGAGGGTTGCGCGGCGCGGCCGAATATGAAGTCCTGATCGGGCAGAAGGGCCGCGCCGTCGCCGGCATGGACGCCCAATCCGCGACGCATTTCGCGATCATCGTGCTCGTGCTCATGTGCAATGTGCTGCATCTGGCCATGCGCACGGCGCGGCGAGAGAGAGGCTGAGGAGACGAGATGTCGTTTGAGATGCTGCTGGGAGCGTGGGTCGCCACCGGGCTCACCCTGTTCATTTTTACCTTCCTGTACCAGGACAACCCGCTGTTCAAATTGGCGGAGCATCTTTACGTCGGCGTCTCGGTCGGCTACACCATCGTGAAGGCGTACGACACTGTGGTCGTCCGCTTGATCTACGAGCCGATGATCAAGCAGGGCGATTGGTCCCTGCTGATCCCCCTGGGGATCGGGATGCTGATGCTGGCGCGATACGCCCCGAAGGTCTCCTGGCTGTCGCGCATCGCGTTCGCGTTCATCGTGGGGGTCGGGTCCGGCTTGGCCATTCCGCGCGTGATTTCCTCTTACATCCTCAGGCAGGTGGAAGATACCATTCGGCCGATGGCCACCATGGTTGCGGGGGCGCCGACCTTCACCTACCAGTTGACCGATCTGTCGAGCAACCTGAACGCGATCGTCCTGCTGCTCGGGGTGGTCTCGGTGCTGTTTTACTTTTTCTTCTCGCTCGAGCACACCGGGCCGGTGCGGGTCGCGGCGCGCACGGGCATCGTGTTTTTGATGATCGCGTTCGGCGCGGCCTTCGGCTATACGGTGATGGCCCGTATGTCCCTGTTGATCGGCCGGTTCGTCGACCTCATCGAATTTGCCGACCCCCGGTACGGCAGGGCGACGCCCGTTCTCTTGGTGGTGACCATCGCAGCCCTGGTGGTGCGGCGAGCGCGGCGGACTGAGCCGGAATCAGGCCCGTAAGGCGTAAGGCGTGAGGCGTCAGGCGTGAGATACGATATAATGCGGTCGGGCAAGTAAGGAAGGCGGGTGCACGTGGCCGAGGCGCAGCCAGTACGAGATTCCAGACAATTTCCATTGTTGCGAAATCTCCAATTCTCCCCCCTGAAGGAGCAGGACGAGCAGTACATCGTCCTCTGGGACCCCACTAAGCTGACCGCCGAAAAATTGATCGTTCCCTTGAACTACTTCTACATGCTGCAGTTCTTCGACGGGGAGCATTCC
>Ga0114945_10000664_pt1 | contig 22162 bp, 20 predicted proteins | sample OV2TP3_FD_87194 | JGI IMG/M metagenome (GOLD analysis project Ga0114945, IMG submission 87194) | Hot spring microbial communities from Beatty, Nevada to study Microbial Dark Matter (Phase II) - OV2 TP3 | ecosystem: Environmental > Aquatic > Thermal springs > Hot (42-90C) | place: USA: Beatty...
CGCGAGGCGATGTTTCGGCGAGTTCGCGGAGTACCTCGAGAGGACCTACCTCCCCGCAGCAAGGGATGTCGACCCCGTGGGACGAGATCGCTATCTCCGACTCGCCCGCCGGTTTCTCGGGATGGAGATCGATCCGCTCGAGACGTACGAGTGGGGATGGTCGCAAGTCCACGAGATCGAGTCCGCGATGCGCGACGTCGCCTCGCTCATCCGGCCGGGAACGTCCGTGCCCGAAGTCGTCGATCTCCTCACGTCCGATCCCGCGCGATGCGCCCCGGACGTCCAGGCTTTTCTGGAGCTGATGCGCGAGCGCCAGGAACGGGCGCTCCAGGATCTGTCCGGCACGCACTTCGACATCCCGGAGCCGTTGAGAAGGATCGAGGTCAAGCGCGCCCCGCCGGGAGGCGCCCTGGGAGCCTACTACGTCCCGCCCTCCGAGGACTTTTCGCGGGCGGGCACCGTTTGGTATGCCCCTCCCGTTACGGTCAATCTGGCCCTCTATGACGAAATCAGCACCGCGTACCACGAGGGATTCCCGGGACATCATCTCCAGTGCGGGCTTCAGGTTTTTCTGTCGGACCGACTGACTCGCGTTCACCGCCTCGCGGTGGGCTATTCGGGATACGCGGAGGGGTGGGCCCTCTACGCCGAACACCTGATGAACGAGCTCGGGTATCTGGAAAAGCCCGATTATGTGCTCGGAATGCACGCGGCCAAGCTGATGAGGGCGTGTCGCGTGGTCGTGGACATCGGGATGCACCTCGGATTGCCGATCCCCAAGAGCGAGAGTTTTCACCCCGGGGAAATTTGGGACTTCGATCGCACCGTGGAATTTATGACGACGCGCGCCTTCCTCCCCGAGAATCACGCGAGATCCGAGGCGACGCGCTACCTGGGGTGGCCGGGCCAGGCGATCAGCTACAAGGTCGGCGAGCGTGTCATCCTCGAATTGCGTGCGGCGGAGCGGGGGCGCCTTGGATCCTCCTTCGATCTCAAAGCGTTCCACGCCAAAGTCTTGGGCTCCGGATCCGTCGGGCTGTCCCTTCTGCGCGAGCTCGTCGACGGCAAGGTCTAGGAGATCTGGTCAGAGCCTGTCCTCCGCTTCTCCCTGAAACCTGAACCCGAGAAGAGAGATCGTATTCGGGCGCTCGAAGGAGGAAGGGGATGAACGTACAGACGAACGTGGCCGCAGGGGGCGTCAAGTCGAATCCGTCACGCCTCGATCTCGCGACGGCCAACTAAGAGCTCTAAGCGACTCCGCCGGTTCGCGCCCTTGCAATGGAGGGAAGTCCGAGCTAGAATCCCGCTCCCAACCAGCCTTCCGGTTGAGGCTGCACGTGTACCGTTGAACCAAATTCTTCACATGCCGCGTGGGTCGTCCATGGCAAGCATCAGGCTTTTGGCATCTAGTATGGGCCTAGACTTCCCGACCCTGGACTGGATGCCGGAGGCGGATCGGATCCCTCGACGGCTCGAGACGCGATTTCGCTAGGAAGGATTCATCGTGCCTCCCGCCCTCCGAAACGTCGCCATCATCGCTCACGTCGATCATGGGAAGACGACCTTGGTCGACTTCATGCTCCGGCAGACCGGGGCGTTCCGGAACAACGAGGCGGTCACGGACTGCGTGATGGATTCCAACGCTCTGGAGCGCGAGCGCGGGATTACGATCCTCGCGAAGAACACCTCCGTCACCTATCGCGACACCAAGATCAACATCATCGACACGCCCGGGCATCACGACTTCGGCGGCGAGGTCGAGCGTGTCCTCCGGATGGCCGATGGGGTCCTCCTCCTGGTGGACGCGGCCGATGGTCCGATGCCTCAGACGCGCTTCGTCCTCCGCAAAGCCCTCTCCCACGGCCTCCACCCGGTCGTCGTCATCAACAAACTCGACAAGCCCGACGCCCGTCCCAAGGAGGTGCTCGAGGAGATTTTCTATCTCTTCATCGAGCTCGAGGCGACGGACGCTCAAATGAACTTCCCGATCGTGTACGCGATCGGACGTGCGGGCCGCTCGAAACTCAAGCTCGAGGAGGAGTGGGGCGACTTCCGGCCGCTCTTCGACACCATTCTCGCCCATGTCCCGCCCCCGAAGGGGATCGCCGAGGCACCCTTCGCCATGAGCGTCTGCAACATCGACTACAACGACTATGTGGGCCGGATGGCGATCGGCCGCGTCGAGTCCGGCCACGTCGGGCCGGGACAGAAAGTGTGGCTGATCAAGAGGGACGATCGCCGGCACGAATCGGAAATCCTCGAGGTCCAGACCTTCGAAAACCTGCGCCGGGAGAAGACGGCCGACGCGGCGGCGGGGGAAATCGTCTGCGTCGTCGGACTTCCCGAAGTGGACATCGGCGATACGATCGCGGGGAGCGAAGACTCGGCGCCCCTCCCCTTCGTCCGCATCGAGGAGCCGACGCTCCGGATGCACTTCCTCGTCAACGACTCCCCCTTCGCCGGACAGGACGGCGAGTTCGTCACGACCCGCCATCTCCGGGAGCGCCTGTTCAAGGAGACGCTTTCGGACGTGGCGATTCGGGTCGAATCGACCTCGGGACCGGACGAATTCGTCGTTTCGGGACGAGGCCTGCTTCACCTGGGAATCCTCCTCGAGAACATGCGCCGCGAGGGATACGAGCTTCAAGTATCGAAGCCCGAGATGATCACCAAGACGGTGAACGGACAGGTGCACGAACCGATCGAGATCGCGATGATCGACGTTCCGAACGAATACGCCGGCAAGGTGATCGAACTCATGGGAGCCCGTCGCGGCGTCATCGAAAAGATGGACCGCCGCCACGAGCGGACACACTTTATTTTCCGGATCCCCGCGCGCGGACTCGTCGGAGTCCAGAGCAAGATCCTCTCCGCGACGCGGGGTCAAGCGGTCCTCCACAGCTCCTTCGAAGGCTACGAAGAGTGGAAGGGCGAGATCGACGAGCGCACGGCGGGGACGATCATCGCGATGGAGACGGGGGATGTCGCCTCCTACGCGCTCGACGGCCTCAAGAGTCGCGGGACCTTCTTCGTCGTTCCCGGAGAGCGCATCTACGCGGGGCAGGTCGTCGGCGAGCACTGTCTCGATCGCGACATGGTCGCCAACGTCTGCCGGAAGCGACGACTCACCAACATGCGCGCGGCCTCGGCCGACGCCACGATCGTCCTCGCGCAACCTCGAATCTTCTCCCTCGAGGAGGCTCTCGAGTACGTCAACGAGGACGAGCTCGTGGAGGTCACGCCGAAAGCCATCCGGATGAGGAAGAAAGTCCTCTCCCTCACGGAGCGACGGCGGATTGCCCGAGAGACGCGCAAGGAGCTCGAGGAAGACGAGGCGTGATCGACGAGGCGCTGCTGCGGGAGGTGAGGTCCCGGGTCGGCGACGATCCCGGCCACGACCTCGGCCACCTCCTCCGTGTCGCCCGATGGACCGTCCGATTCGGCGACGGCGTGGATGCGCGAGAGGCCGCGGCGGCGGGACTCCTCCACGACATCGTCAACGTGCCGAAGGACTCGCCCGAGCGATCGAAGGCCAGCGAGCGTTGCGCCGCCGAAGCGCGAGGGATTCTCGCGCGAAATGGATTCGCCCCGGACGCCGTCGAACGAATCTGCGAGGCCATCCGAGACCATAGTTATTCGCGAGGCGCGGCGCCCACGTCTCCCCTCAGTCGCGCGCTTCAAGACGCCGACCGGCTCGAAGCCCTGGGCGCGATCGGGGTCCTGCGGACGATTTCCTGCGGGACACGGATGGGCTCGAGCTACTTTCATCCCGAGGACCCCTTCCTCGAACATCGGGAGCCCGACGACCGCCGGTGGATGATCGATCACTTCTTCGTCAAATTGCTTCGGCTCGCGGAGACGATGACGACCGAGGAGGGACGAAAGGAGGCGCGTCGGCGGACGGAGTTCTTGCGCGCCTTCCTTCGCCAACTCGCCGAGGAGCTGACGCCCGAATCGCCGTAAGTTTCCCCCCGACGCAGCATATACTCCCTTCAGATGGAAAAGGGCACGACGCGTCCTTGGATTCTTCGGATCCTCTCCCTGGGGATCCATGTCGGCTTCCTCCTTCCGTTCGCCACGCTCGTCTACACCATGAAGGATTGCGGGACGATGTCGTCTCCTGCGGTGCTGAATTCCGATCCGATCGGTCAGCCGGCAACCCGGGTACCCCTTCCTAAGAAAGAGATCCGCACCGAAACCCACACAGGATATGCGCTCCTCGCACGTCCCGGGGGCGCTTGGTTGCTCCTTCCGACCGGGATCGCCGCCCTGTTTCTGTTCCTTTCCCTGGGAACCCAGGCCTGGAGACGCATGGGACCGGGGTGGAGATTGGCCCTGCGCACGATGGCGACTGTGGGGACGGGAGCGGCGGGTGCCGTCCTGGCGCTTTGGGTTCCACCCGCCCCGACCCACTTCGACGTCGAAGTCGTTCCTCAGGCAGGGTACTGGCTTTCCGCTTCGTCCCTCGCCCTCCTGACCCTTCTCCTCGTCTCCTGGGTTGTCCAAGAGTACAACCGTCTCTGGAAGAGCGAGGTTCCCTCGCGCCTCGGGCGCGGGCTCATGATCGCAGGCGTCATCCTCGCGGAGCTCGTCTTGATTGTTCCCCTGGTCTGGCTGACCGTCGAAGTCAACTTCTCTCTGGATGCGAACTTGGTCGGCTTATACGGTGTCGGGTTGCTCCACGGAGTGGTCTTCCTTCTTCTCCCCGTTGCCCTTCTTGTCTCTGCACCGCTGGGACTGGTGGGGGGGGCGGTCCTTCGGCGTGCTCACCGTCGGATCTTCGGCTCCCGTCCACCCGCGTTCTGAGCCTTCCGTTCCGAGTTCGGCCTTGGCGGATTGGCCCCCCTCAGTCAGGGAAGTCTTCGCGGATAGCCACTCTCTACCACAAAGAGGCCAAGAATGGAGATTGGGGTCCGAAACGAGAACAGCACAGGGGCTCGTCTCAGCGTGCTTTGTGCCCTCTCTGGTGAAAACACCTTCCTTGCGGAGCGTTCGCGAGGGCGGGCCATCGCCTTTCGGACGGATTTCCGGAGCGACCGTTCACGCCTTATCGGACTCATCGAGACCGTGGAAAAGCCGAGCCATTTCCGCGTCTCGCTGTCCGCATTACTCGATGCCATCTTGGCTAGCCGGAAGAGCCCGAAATCCGCCTCCACAAGTAATACACCGGCGCGCCGGCCAGGAGAACTCCCAGCCACGGAAGAGTCGTGCTAGGCGAGTCCAAAATGGAGAGCACCGTCACCGCGACCGCAGCGGCGACGAAGAGAATCGGAAGCACGGGATATCCCCAGCATCGATACGGACGCTCGAGATCCGGCCGACGGATCCGGAGGAGAATCACTGCGGCGACGGCAAGGGCATAGAAAATCCACATCGTGAAGACGAACCCGCCCGCCAAACGCTCGAAGGTCCCCAGGAAGACGGCCGCCACGCACGAGAGCGCCGCCTGCACCCAGAGGGACACGTCGGGAGTGCCGAACGTGGGATGCACCCGCCCCAAAAACCGAAAGAGGAGCCCGTCTCGCGATTGGGCCCATGTCACGCGAGCACCGGTCAAGATGGAGCCGTGCGAGGCGCCCAAAGTGGAAACCAGGATCATCACCGTGACGACGGTCCCTCCGATGGGACCCACCAGTCGCTCCATGACCAACGGGGCGACGGTCGAGACGGTTCTCATTTCGGAGAGGGGCACCAACCAGAGGTACACGGCGTTCACGGCGAGATAGAGAAGCGTCACCGCCATCGTTCCCGCGAGGAGGATGCGCGGAAGAGTGCGTTGAGGTTCCTTCACCTCGCCGCTCACCGCCGCGACGTCGCTCCATCCGTCGTAGGTCCACAGGACGGCGGCCATGACCGGCGCCACCGCGGAGAGAATGGACCTTGGCGCGGGAGTCGCCGCGAAATTGGCCGAGTTCCCCTGGAACAAGACAAGACCGAGTCCGACGATTCCCGCCAGGGCTAGGACCTTCAGCGCCGTGAGCACGATCGCCACTCCCGCTCCGAGTCGGGTGCCGGGCGTATTGAGCGCCGTGAGGCCGACCAAGAGTACGCACGTCGCGATGCGGGGATCCCACGCCACCCCGAGGAGCTGATTCAGGTGCTCCGCGAAGACCATCGAGATTGCGGCCGCCGCGAGCGGCTTCGCGAGGAGCATGTAGGTCCAGCCGAAAACGAAAGAGACAGGCCCTCCGAATCCGCGGTTGAGGTAGACGTAGATTCCCCCGGAGCGCGGGAACATCGTGCCGAGCTCGGCGTAGGCGAGCGCTCCGAAGAGGGAGAGGAATCCGCCCGCCAACCAGAAGGCGAGGACCAGCATCGGACTTCCCATCTCCTTGGCGATGGCGGCAGGGGTTCGAAAGACTCCGCTGCCGATGATGCAGCCCACCATGATGGCCGAGCCGCCCCAAAATCCGATCCGGCGAGGAAAGTCCGGTGTCATCGCAGGCCCGGCATCCTACCGGGCCGCCCCAGCGCTGGTCAAAATGTAATCGATGTATTTCCAATGGGCCATCGGGTACACTGGGTGGGGCGTCCCCGCAGAAGGCCCGGGATTTGCTCTCTCCACGGAGGAGGTAGAGCATGGAAAGGTCACCGTTCTTCGCTCGTCCCACGTCGGGCGAACTGGCCCACGATTCCCGAACGCTCGCCGCCGTTCGACTCGATAGCGAGGGAATGTACGAGGAGGCCCTTCAGGGGTACGATCGGATTCTCTTCGGCCAAGATCCCCCCGCCGTCGTGTGGGGTCTAAAGGCCCAGCTCCTTCTCAAACTCGGACGCCACGCCCAGGCCCTCGAGTGCATCGAAATCGCCTTGGCCCGCGGCTGCTACGGCGACGAGGAGATCTGCGTCGCCCGTGGAATCTGTCTCCTCGCCGTCGGTCGACCGGAGGAGGCGAAGGGCTCGTTCGAGCGCGCGATGGAGATCCGGATGCGGCCCGCCACGCTCGCGCTATTGGCCGAGTGTTTCCACCGGATGGGCCGCAATCTCGAAGCCACGCAAACGCGACTCCGGGCCCTGGAGCAGGACCCCGAAGGCGAGAGCTTGGCCCAGGCGGACGAGATCCTGCAGGGGCTCTGAGCTATCCCTCGGCCCGAATCCCCGCGCTGCGAAGGAAGCATCCGAGATGGTGCCCAGCCATCCGCTCGGAGTACGCCCCGATCATCTTCTCGAACTCCTCGTTTGTCGCTGGCCACTGCAGCGAGCAGCCCTCGCAAGGCGCCTTCGCCAGTTTCTTCAGAGGATCTCGCGGGAGTTCCGGGCGTGCGACAAGATACGCCCGCAAGAAGCATACCTCCACGATCAACGAGGCTTTCCCTTGACGAAGAGTCGCGAGAATCGTCGAAGCCGCACGTTCGGATGCCGTACCGTGACGCTGCGTCCACTGAACGAGAAGGAGCGCCAGGAGCTGACAGAGGGGTTTCTGCGACGACGAGTGATAGTCCCCCGTTCGCGGAACCAGCGCCTGAGCGCACGCAGCGATCGCCTCCTGCGCCGCCTCTTCCTTGCACTGCTGCAAGATCGCTGCGGCATTCGCCACGGCGAGAACCGGCGGTTCCGCGGACGAGATTCGAAGAGCTTGCAGAGAAAGCTCCCGGACCTCGGGTTCCTTCCTCGCGAGACCCTGAAGGAACTCGACGATGGCCGAAGGCTGCGGATAGAGGTCGAACGCCGTATCCGGACGAAGTGCCGCCCTAGCGAAGGCCAATCCGATTTCCCGATCCTCGGGTCGTGAAGTCGCGGAGGAGGCCGCGCCGTTCATCTCGTCCCTGTCCTGGCCGCATTGGTCCAGGATCGACAACACCAATTCTCTCGCTCCGGGGAGCTTTCCAAAGGGGTCGTCCGCTCCGGAGCCAAGATGAACACAGTGGAGGATGCGATCTCCCGCGCACGGAACGGCAAGCCTCCATTCGGCCGAACCGTTCCGCCGGTACGCAAGACGAGTTCCATCGCCGGAGACTCGCAACCCGTACTGGGCGTCGGCGTCCGCGGCCGTGTTGTCGGCGGACCTGAAAATCGCGACACGTCGTTCCGAGCCTCCGATATCGACCACGAGGTCATGCTGAACGCTCCAGTGATTCCCCAATCCTCCCCGACCTCCCCGCGGCGTAGAGGTAATGACGACCTCGATCCACGCCCGTTTCCATCCGGTTCCCGCCGGAGACTCCATCACGGGGCTTGCCGTCCTCTTGGGGGGGCGCTTCTCGAGTTCGTTGGAGCAGGCTCCGAGGAGAAGCGTCCAAGGAATGACGCGGAGGAGAAGTCCCACATCGGAAGTGTAGCACATCGCGACGAGGGCGTTACTCGTGCGTCAGGCCCGTCTTGATCGCGACGAGGGTTTTTTCGGCGGCCGCGAGACGGCGAATGGCGTCGGCCTTTTCGTGGGGCGTCCGAACCTTGAGCGCGCTGATTCCAAGCGTCGCGGCGCTCACCGAGGGAAGGTCGATTTCCACGCCCGAAAGTCGGAACGGCTCCCGGGTGCGGAGCGAAATCTCCCCTCCGTACAGGGCCACGATGGCCGCCCGTTCGGAGGATCCCTCAAAGTACAGCCCGTCGGGAAACTTACGGCAGAAGGAGCCCGTCACGATGGTTCGAGGATTCATCAGCGCCATCGGCGTGCTCGTTTCGTCGTGAGGGAGAGCGAGCCCATGGCCCGTCTCGTGGGCCGCGACGATCTTCACGCTCGTCCTCCCGCCGCGGTCCGATCGGTCGCACCGCCAGTCTTGACCGGAATCGAAGTGTACGTCTCCACCGTCGTCGCCCATCCCCTCCCGAGTTCGTCCCATCGGCGAATGGGGGCTGGCGGTCGTGCCGAGCCTTTCGATCCCGTACCGAAGATCCCCGAGGTTCTCGCGGCCCGGCACCGGGTAGGGCTCCGTCGAGCGGTTACTCCCGAACGAGGTGCCCTTCTCGTCTCCGAGCTCGACGAAGCGGAGTTCCAGGTTTCCCCCGTATCCGTGCGCGGTGCTGAAGGTCCGTTCGAAGAGTTCTTCCCAAACCGCGAGTGCCTCGCGGATCTCCTGCCGGAACTCGGCCGCCGAGGGCACGCCGTCGAGATGATCCTTGAGCTCGAGACTCGGTCCCTTCTCCATCGACGTCCCCGAGATGATGAAGCTGTAGGTGAAGACGACCGTCTGGTTTCCCCCCTCGAGCCTCCGAACGGCATCGCGGATCCGCCCCCAAGGCACTCCTGCCGGACGAATGCCTCGAGAAGCCTGGATCTTCACCGGTCGAGTACCCTGGAGGATTTTCCGTCCGGCAAAGGTCTTGACGTCGGCGATGGCGTCGATGCGGGAGATGCGCTCGTCGATCTCCTTTTGATTCGTTCCCTTTTCCGCGAGGGAACGCATCTCGCGGAGGATCGCGAGAACGGCCTCATAGACCTCCCCTGCCTGGCTACTGGGGTCCTGCACGAGAAAGGCCAGGGCGAGCGCGGCGATCATCTCCGGGGGTGAAACGTACGGACCGAGGCATTATTGGGGACGATCCGTCGATCACCCCCGCCGAGCCATAGGATAGGACGCCACCTCGATCTTGACCTCCGGCTTCCCGGCACCCCCGGTTCTGGAGACCGAATCGGACGGCCTCGAATCCGCTGCCGCCCTCTACGCGGACGATGTACGCCGGCACGCGATAGACCACCGTAGTCCCGCGGAGCCCTTCCGAGCACTCGTTCGCTTGCCTCCTATCCTACGGAACTCTTCTCCACCTTGGGTGCAAGATTGCCCAGGACCTCCCCCCCCGCAGACGTCCGCCCCGCGCGGTGACGAGGGCCCAGCTCCCGTGGAATCAGTGGCTCGCTTCTGTGGTTTCAGTGTTTTCGTCTTGCGGCCCGGCCGCGCTGTGAGATAATCGGCGCATGTTCCTCCCGATCGGGGACGAAAACCCGCGCGAGAAAACCCCATACGTCAACTACTCCCTCCTCGCGATCAATATCGTCGTCTTCCTCCTCTTCTGTTTCCCCAAGCCCGGCCCCGGCGTCCTCGCCGAATTCGCGATGATCCCCAAGGACGTGCGGATCGACGTGCCTTCGACATGGATCCCGCTTTTCACCAGCATGTTCCTCCACGCCGGTCTCCTCCACGTGGGAGGCAACATGCTTTTCCTCTGGATTTTCGGCGACAACGTCGAGGACAAGCTCGGCCATGTCCCCTATCTCATCTTCTACCTGCTCTGCGGACTCGCCGCCGATGCCCTGCATATCGCGATGGCGGTGCACGTCTTTACCACCCCGATGTCGACGGCCTCGGGCCCGATACACTACGCCTCCGTACCCACCTTGGGCGCTTCGGGCGCGATCGCGGGAGTGCTCGGCGCCTACCTCCTGTTCTTCCCCCGCCACAAGGTCAAGGTGCTCTTCCTCTTCTTCATCATCACGATCTTCCGCTGGCCGGCGTGGGTCTGGATCGGAATCTGGTTCCTCGAACAGCTCATCTTCTCCGCGAACACCGGATCGGGAGTCGCCTACTTCGCCCACATCGGAGGATTCGTCGCCGGCGCCCTGATGGGAGCCGCGGCGAAATTCGTCGTCCTCCCTCGCCGATTCCGCCAAGCCGACTCCTTTCAGCCGGAGGAACTCGCCGTGCCCTCGCGCTGGCACGGCCGGCCCCGCAGTTATTTCCAGCCGCTCACGGCTCCCGAGGAACCCCGCACGCAGGGGGTCTACCTCGGACCCGTTCAGGTCGTCGAGCCTCGCTTTGCGCTCCTCCGGACTTCGGACGAGTTGACGAGCGTCGGGAGGATCGCCTCCGTCGCCTCCGCCGTGACGGGAGAGGCGGGAGCCGCGATCGCGCGCCGGCTCAATTCGTCCCGCGGGATGATTCTGCGCGACGTGGCTCGTGTACCGGCCGAGCGGGTGCAAATCGAATTGCGGAAGGCGGGGATTCCGACCCTGGTGGTTCCCACCGGCCCGGGATTCCGGCCGCCGCGGCCGGTCGAGGCGGATCGGATCACCTGGGACGATCTCCGCCTCAGCGTGAGCGTGGGGGCCGAATCCCAGCCGCTCCCCTGGATGGCGCCGTTCCTCTATCTGGGGGCCGTGGTGACGAAGGAGCCTCTCATCGACGTGTACGTAACCGCCCGCCATGCCTTTCGCGCCACCCCGCGCACCGTGTTCGTTCACGTCGACCCTCGCTCGAGGCGCGAGGAGCGCGTCGGGCTCCGGGAATTCGCCGACGCCATCCTCCGAACCCACCGCGGGGCCGCCGTGAACGACGGAATCCGCGTCCTGGCGACGCGGGGATCCTGGGGGTGGCTCGCCTTCCAGGACCCCGAGGCCTTCGACGACTACTCGCTCTGGCTCTACAGCCTCCTCCTAAGCCGGAGGCCTCTCGCACGGGCGAGGTGACGTCGGATGCGGCTCGCTCTTCTCGTGCTTCTCAAGCTCTTCACGGCGGGGCTGCTCGTGGCCGCCGCATTCGACGTGAAACTGCCGGGCGGATACCGTCCCCGCATGCGCGTCTATCTCCTGGACCTCTCCGGATCCGCCGCGGTGCCGGGCGACCCGGAATCCCTGACCCCGCTCGACGCGTGGAGACTGGCCGCCGCGGATGCCGGGCGATTCGACCACGTCGCCGTCCTGGCAATCGGAGATTCGCCCGCATCGCTCTATGAGGGCCCGCCGTCGCGCTTCCCCGGGGATCCTCCGCCCGCGGCGCCCGCCGACGAAACCGATCTGGGCGCAACGCTCGAGGCCGCCCTCGTCAGGATTCCCTCGGATCGCGACGCGGACATCGTGGTGATGACGGACGCCCGCGCGACACGGGGCGACGCCCGTCGCGTCCTTCCGGCCTGCGCCGCCCGCGGAATCGCGGTCCACGCCCTCGCGATCGGTCCCCTCCGTCCTTCCGACGCCCGGATCCTGAGCGTGGAAGCCCCCGCCTTCGTCTCCCCGAAGGAGTCTTGGACCATCGAGGTGGAACTGGAGTCGGGTCGCGAAGGTACGATCGAAGTGCTCCTCGACGCTCCCTTCGGAAAGAGCTCCCAGGAGGTCACGCTGGTCCGAGACACCCCTCGGGTGGTCCGATTCTCCGCGCCTCCGATCGCGGACCGCGCCGAGTTTTCCGTCTCTCTTCGGACTCGGTCGTTCGAGGACGCGTGTCCGCGAAACGACACCGCGCGCCGGACCGTGCAGCTGACCTCGGATCAACGCCGAATCCTCGTTCTTTCTCCGGGAGCATCGGCCACGGCCAGGATCCTGCGCGCCCAGCCGCGATTCTCCGTGACGGAGTCCACGGCCTTCCGCGAGCCGTTCGAGTTCGACGCCGTCGTTCTCGACGACTTTCCCGTCCGAGGGCTCCGCTCGGAGGAGCTCGGTCGCCTCCGGGATTTCGTCCGATCCTTCGGAGGAGGGGTGTGCGTTTTCGGCGGACCGAATTCGTTCGGCCCGGGCGGCTACTCCGACACGCCGCTCGAGGAAATCCTCCCCGTGTGGGCCTTCCCGGACGAGACCCTGGCGCTCGTCGTCGTCCTGGACCGCTCCGGAAGCATGAACGTGGAGATTCCGGGAAATCGAAGAACGAAGATCGACGCAGCGCGGCACGCCTTGGCCCGTGCCTTGGAGGAGTTGCGCGAACGAGACTTGGCGACGGTGATTCCGGCCCCGGGCCGCTCGCCGCTCGCCCCCCTCTCTCGGGACCGCGCGACGCTCCGCGCGGCGGTCGCTTCCCTCGAGGCGGGCGGCCCCACCGCTCTGGCGGACTCGATCCGGGAGGCCGTCAAGCTCCTGGAGACGGCGGCCGCCCCTCGAAAGCACGTGCTCTTGATCTCGGACGGGGCGACGGCTCCGGAAGAATCCGACGCGCTCTTCGACGAATTGCGCTCCGACTTGGAAGTCCGCCGAATCGGGCTCACCTTCGTCCTGACCGGAGACCAACCTTCCGCCCCCCTTACGCGGCTTTCGACTCCGATCCCGGTGGCCAACTGGGAGTTGGTCTCCGCCCTCCTCGCGAAGCTGGTGCGAGAGTCCTTGCAACCCTTCGTCGCCCCCCGCGGTCCGATGAAGCCGGTGGGGCAGCACCCCGAGACGGAAGGGGTCGGATCCTGGCCGAAACCGCAGTGGATCAACCGCGTCTCCACGAAGCCCGCCGTCGAGCTCGCGGTCGTGTGCGACGATCATCCGATCCTGGCGATGCGCACCGCAGGGCGAGGCCGGACGGCCGCGGCGATGTTCGGGCTTGGCGCGGAATGGGCCGGCGGACTGGATCGCTGGACGGATCTCCCGAAACTGATCGCGCAAGTCGTCGCCGGCGTTTCTCCCGGAGCCGTCGGGAAGTTCTCCTTGAACCTGTCGCGGGAGGGACTCGAATGGCGCCTCTCCGCGCTCGGCCCGGAGGACGGACCTGACGAGCTCATCGTAGACTTCGAAGGGCCCGACGATCGCCGAGGCGAGATGCGGCTTCTTCGAACCTCCCGCACCCGTTGGGAAACCCCGTGCCCTCCCTCCCCGCCGGGTATGGTCGTCTACCGCATTCGAGGGGTTCGCGGTCGAAACTGGGTGCACCATTCCCCGTACCCCGAGGAGTATCGTCGACTCGGTCCCGACACGGCCGAAATCGCCGAAATCGCGCGAAGGACGGGGGGAACGCGAATCCGACAGGCGGGAGATTTTCAGGCTGGACCGGCCCGGAGACGGATCCACCGGAGCGGTCGCGCGACCTTTCTCCTGGCGGCCATCGGGTTCTTCCTCCTGGATCTCCTCGTCTCCACGTTTTGGCCGCCGCGCCGGTGACCTCGGAAGTGGTATACTTCCGTACGAGGTACTGAAGTATGTCCTGGAAGAAAACGCTTTTCGCCATCGCCCTCTTCATCGCTCTCTTGGCCACCCCGATGGTTTTGGCCAGCAATCCGCTGATGGACTACTACCAGGAGCGCATCGACCGGAATCCGAAGACCTCCTTTCATCGCTGGCTCCAGCTGCGCGTCGGAGGCGTCTGTTACAAGACCCTGCGACCGGAGCGCTCCGCGGACGCCTATCGGAAGTTCATGACGAACTTCCCGCAGGACCCCGAATTCGACTTCGCGTGGATGCGGTACGCGCAATCCCTCGAGGACGCCAATCGCAACGCCGAGGCGGACGAGCAGTACGTGCTGATGATGGAGGCCTGGGAGGATCGTCCCGAGAGGGCGGAGGAACGGGAAGAGGCGCGGCGGGGGATGCTCCGGGTCCGATACCAGAAGCGAAAGTGATCATGGCCGTTTTCAAGGCCTACGACGTTCGGGGAAAATACCCCTCGGAGATCGACGAGGATTTGGCGCTTCGCCTGGGACATTCGGTGGCGCGATTTCTCCAGGCCCGCCGGCTGGCCGTGGGTCGCGACGTTCGCAGGAGCGCCCCGTCGATCGCGGATGCGGTGATCCGCGGGATCGCCCGCGCGGGAACGCAGGCTCTGGACATCGGCCTCTGCACCACGCCCATGCTCTACTTCGCCGTGGGTCAGTACGAGCTCGACGGCGGCGTCATGGTGACCGCCTCGCACAATCCGCAGGACTGGATCGGATTCAAGATCTGCCGGGAGAAGGCCTTCCCGATCGGGGAGCGCACCGGGCTCAAGGAGATCGAGTCTCTCACGAAAACGGCGTCGCTCGAGTCGAAGGGGGCCGAAGTGGAACGTCGATCGGTCCTCCACGACTATCGCGAACACCTACGACGGTTCGTCACCGATCCGCCCCGCCTGAAGATCGTCGTGGATACCGCGAACGGAGCGGTGGGGGCGCACTTCGACGAGATCTTCGGCGACCTCCCGGTCTCCTTCGTCCGGTTGTGCTTCCGTCCCGACGGCCGCTTCCCGAATCACGAGCCCAATCCCCTCAAGGACGAAAACATCCGCGACAGCGCGGCCGCCGTCACGGCGGAGAAGGCCGACCTCGCGGTCTGCTTCGACGGGGACGGAGACCGATGCATGTTCCTGGGTCCGGACGGTCGCCGCATCCCGAGCGACCTCGTCACGGTTCTGCTTGCGAGGGCCGAGCTCGAACGCAGCCCCGGAGCGGCCGTCGTCTACGACTTGCGCTCCAGTCGGGTCGTACCGGAGGAGATCGCGAAGGCGGGCGGCCGGCCCATCCGGGAACGGGTAGGCCACGCGTTCATCAAGGCGACGATGCGCGAACATCAGGCGGTCCTTGGGGGGGAGCTCTCGGGGCACTACTACTTCCGCGATCATTTCTTTGCGGACAGCGGAATGATGGCCTTCGCGAAGCTGCTCGATCTTCTCGGACATGCGGATCGTCCTCTGACCGAGTTGCTCGCGCCGCTGCGCCGAACGCACGCGACCGGAGAGCTCAATTTCCACGTCGAAGACAAGCCCGCGATGATGGAACGGATGACCCGATTGTTCCCCGACGGCCGGCAGGACCGCTTGGACGGGATCACGATCGCGTACACGGACTGGTGGTTCAATCTGCGCCCCTCCAACACGGAGCCCCTCCTGCGCCTCAATCTCGAAGCGGATACGGCCGACCGGCTGCGGTGGGCCAAGGAGAAGTTGTGCGAAGTCTTGGGTTCTCCGGAATAGCGCTGGCGATCCTCGCGACGGCGGGATGCGGGCGATCGCCGGGACCCGGTCCCACCGGGAGCGCTCCTCCGACGGCCCCCGCGCCCGATCGCTGCGCGCGGTGCGACGCGCGGGCCGGGGACAAACACGAGTGCGAGACGACCCGGTGGTGCGGAATCTGCACCCGCGACGTCGGTCGCGATCACGGGTGCGGAAGCACGAAGTTCTGCGACCGATGCCGCGCCGAGGTCGGAGAGGACCACGCCTGCGGCCGGACCCGACTCTGTCCCGGAACGCGATGCCGCCGTCAAGGTCTCTCCGTCGAAGGGGGACCCGCACACGTCTGCGGAAAGACGAAGTTCTTCTGTTTCGTCTGCCGGGTGGACGGCGGCGAAGACCACCGCTGCGACCAGCGTACCTATTTCTGCCCCCGGTGCGAGCGGGAGGCAACGGCGCTTCACGCCTGCGGCACGACCAAGTTCTGTTTCGCGTGCGGCCAGGAGGCCGCGCTCCGGGGTCACGCCTGCGGGAAGACCCGGTGGTGCCCGACATGCGCGGCCGAGGGGGCGCTCCACCGGCATTGAGTTCACAATTGCCTTAACCACTTTTGCTGTTGACGACCCCCAAATCGAGGGATATCCTCCTTCTTGATGCACGGATGAACGTTCCTGGCGTTCAGGGACCCGTGCTTTTTTTATTTCATCTCTTATTTCTGGGGGCTTTCAGATGAGGGACAAACTCAGGCGGGGCTTCACGCTCGTCGAGCTTCTCGTCGTCATCGTCATCATTGGAATCCTCGCGGCGCTCCTCCTGCCGGCGATCGCGCGGGCCATCCGAAACGCGAAGGTGACGGGCTGCGCCAACAACCTCTCGCAGATGTGGAAGATGATGGGCAACTACATGGTTCAGTTCGGAGGCTCCCAGAAGAAGATGCCGGAGGAAATCGGCAAGGACTTCTGGCTCAAGCTCAATAAGACCACTCCGCCCCTCATCGACACCTCGCTGGGCGACATCTACGCCTGCCCGCTCTCGGGGAGCGGAGGCATCGCCGCCTCCTCCTATCGGGGGCCCAAGACGAACATCAACAGCGCCTCCTACGGCGACGGCGATCCGGTCGGCGCGGACCAAGCCACCAACCACGGAACCAACGAAGGCGGGAACGTGATCCGCAAATCGGGCGACGTACAAACCTGCGGGGAAAACGACCCCCTGTGGAAAGGTCCGACCGGGGCGGACCAGAAGACCCAGTACTAACCTCTGTCCCGCGTTCTCCCCATCCGGGGGGAACGCGGGAGGTCGGGGGCGGTGGAGGGACAAGAACGTGAGGTCATCATGCTGCAACGGAAAAGAGGCTTCACACTTGTAGAGTTGCTCGTCGTCATCGTGATTATCGGCGTGCTGGCGGCGCTCTTGCTTCCCGCTATCGCGCGCGCGATCCGTAACGCCAAAGTGACGGCGTGCATGAACAATCTCAGCCAGCTGTACAAGATGCAGTCGAACTACGCCATCAAGTATGGCGGAAAGAACAAGTGGATGCCCCAGGATACCGGAGGGGCGTTCTGGCTGAAGCTCGTAAAGCCCGATACCCAGTTAATCGATCCCACTCTCGGCGACATCTTCCACTGTCCGCTCCAAGGGATCAACGAGGGTCCGAACACCACCGACTATCGTGGACCCAAGAACAACATCAATTCCTCGGTGGTCGGAGACGGAGACGCGATCGGCGCGGACAAGGTCGCGAATCACGGAGGGGACGAAGGCGGGAACGTCATCCGGAAGTCGGGGGACGTCCAGACCTGCGGCAAGGAGGACGCCCTGTGGAAGGGGCCGAGCGGCGCCGATCAGAAGACGATGGATTGAAGGGGCGAGCCGGGAGGCCCCCGTCTAGATCCTGATGAAACGCGCGCTCCTGTGGCCGCTGTGGGTGGCGTGCGCCTGCTCGGGCGGACCCGAGCGGCGCGCGGATCCGGGGAACGACCTCGCGGTGCAGGCCACCCTCGAGGGCCATCAGGCCGAGGGCGAGATCGGGCGCTTCCGCGTCCGGATTCGCAACGGAACTCCGTCCTATGTCGTGCTCTGCCACTTGGCTCCCGCCGGAAGCGAATCCTTCGCAGCCACCTGGCAGGTCTCACTAGCGGGTCGGACGGAATATCAAACGGGCGCCGATACGTTTCTGTACGAGCGAAACTCGAGAGAATCGACCGCACCGGTATTCAACCGCGGACTTCTGGCTCCGGGCGAGGAGATTTCCTTCGGCCTTCGACTTCGGCTCCTGGACCTTCCCCGCATTACCTTGCTCCGGTACTACCGCTACGATCTCGCGGAGGTGTCGCGGCGGGTGTACTTCGAGAAGCGAGCGGACAAGGAAGTGCGCTACCTCCGACTGTTCGGCCGCGATCTCGAGGAGAGGCTCGTCCCCTCCCCCGCTCGAGACGTCCCCGGCCATCGGGTGGTGATTTTCCCGTACGCGGAACAGGTCGTCGACCGTCCCTCGGAACTGCGGGTGGAGATCGGAGGGACGGTGCGGAAGCGGGAGTTCTCGCTCGAGCAGGCAAGGGCCAAAGCGGGCCTCGCCACGGACGACGAGCACACCTACTACGACGAGCTCGGGCTATGGGCCCTCCGATCCGGCGATCGGGCCTGGCTGGTCGGCGCTCAGCGGCTCATCGAGCTCCCCCGAACGCGGAACATCCTCGGCATCTTTTACCTCCTCGATTCCAGCGACCACCCCAAGGTCGAGATCGAGTTCCTCAAGGAAACCAAGACGCTGTTCGCGGACGAACTGCCTCTCATCGCGGATGCCCGGGGACGCCGGTTCTTCGCCTTCCTTCCTCGAACCGATCTCCTGGCGTTTTTCGAGAAGGTTCGATCGCTGGGGCTGATCGTGGACGCGGAGGTACGTGCGGACGGGGGCGGCCGGCTGAAGGTGACGCGCTGACCGCCGGCTACTTCTTTTCCTCGGTCTTCGCCGGCTCCTTGGGCTCTTCCTTGACGCTGTCCTTGAGCCCCTTCTTGAACTCGCCGATGCCCGAGCCCATGCTCCGCATCAGCTCGGGGATCTTGGACGCCCCAAAGAGGAGCAAGATCACGACCAAGATGATCACGATCTCGGGAGCGCCGAGGTTTCCCAGGAATGCGGACAGGTAGGACATCAAGACTCCTTCTTCGCCGTCTTGGTGACGACCACGAAATTCCCGCCCTTGGGATGATGTTTCAGCTCGAACCGATCCATCACGGAGCGGGCGACGGAGAACAGGTTCCGGCCCGACTCGTCCGGGCGATCGGCCGAGAGCGCGGCTCCGTAATCGGCGAAGCGCAACTCGAGCTCCGTATCGTTCGCGATGAGCTGAACGTGATAGATGTTGTTCTCGTTCCCGCCGTACGAGTGGCGATGGATCGTCTTGACCGTGTCCCGGACGGCCTCGTTGATCTGATCGAGCGTCCCGTCCGCGAATCCCGCCCTTCTCGCCACCCGCCGAACGAATTCGAGAAGTCCCTCGGTGCATTCGGAGCTGAAATTGAGGCTGAACTGCACCGGTAGGGTCTTCCGTCGCGGAAGGAACGTGGCCTTGCCCCCCCCCGAGTAGTTGAACAGGACGAAGCATCGGGGACACTTGTAGGTCCCGGGCTCCTTGACCGCCAGAAGCGCCTTGCAGGAGGAGCACTCGATGTGGAGCGCCTCGGCCGCGATGCCCCGAGCCCCGGGTGCGGCGACGACGGGCTGCTCCGCGACGGCCGTCGCCGTCTGGAGCGGCACGGGAGCGCGCTCCACCTCGGGTTTCGCCGACTTGATCACCACCGTCTGCTCGGCCGGACTCGCGCCGATCTCCGCGCCGGAAAAGGCCTTCAACGCGTCGTCGCGAGTATTGTAGATCTTGAAAAACGCATTCAAGCCCAACATGTCGAAGACGACTTTGACCTTGGGCTGAACCTTCACCAGCGAAATGCCTCCCTGGTGCTCTCCCAGCGAGTCCGAGAGGTTGATGAGGTACCCCAACCCCGTGGAGTTGACGTATTTCACGTTCTCCATGTCCAGGATGAAGCGATTGATGCCCCGCTCCTTGACGGAATTGAGATGGGTCTGGAACGTAATGACGGTCTTCGCGTCGATGGATCCGTTCAGCGCAACGACCGCCGTTCCGTTCAGACCCTTGACGACCTGCACTTGGATCGCGAGGTCAGGCACCCTCGTTCTCCTCCACGCAGCAATTCCCGTCGCTCGGTTGTTCCGGAGAACGACCGCACCTACCGGCTCCCCCAGCCCCGCTTGCGATGCGGCACGCCACTTCGTGAATGATATAGCTGCCCCCAGGGGGTGTCAAGCGAATCGACGGGCGGGGCAACGGCGGACATAGTTCTATAATAATTGCACCAACCCAAGCCCAAGAATCATCCGAGCCGTACTCAGATTCTCCATCGTCGGGACGCCGCACAACCTCCGACATCGAAAACACCGCCGTCCTGGGTCGCGATTCGATTCGCTTCTTCCCAGTCCCGAATGTCGATGGTCGTGGCGGAGGAGGAGGTCCGACATCTATCGTGCGAAGGATCCGCGTGTTCCGCTCCGGACGCTAATTGTCGTACCCCATGGGATGAGCGCATTCCTTGGCGCTGGTCCGGGTTCCTCTGTTGAAGTACCGATGTCCCCCATGCATGGCGCAGGTATGAGGATCCATTTGAGACAAGTTGGCCTTCGCTCCCTTCGGGATGCCGTCGAAGCACTGCTGGCACTTTTCGCACATAAATCCCACGAGTCCGTCCTTCCGCTTCACGGGGCGCCAGTTCTTGTTCTCGGGGTCGTCCAGTTCCGCACCCGTCTTGGTGTGAACGGCGTGCTTGGTCCGCACGTGCCAGTTGTGCTCCCACCGGGTGAAGAGTTGCGTCTGTCTGGGACACTTGCTTCGGTCTTTCGGAGAGGCACATCGTTCGAAGGACTGGGCGTCCGCGACTTCGTTGCAGAACACCATCCCGTCTCCGTACGCGCTATCCGCATCGATATTGCGATTCCGTTTCCGATACCAGTCCTTGATGTATCCCCACGCCACATGCACCGCGACATGCTGAGTGGCATGCCAGATCAGCCATCCTGCGGCCGCCGTAGCCCCGGCATACAGGGCCACCACCAGGGGGCCCGCGGCAGCACCGACATCTTCATCCCCGTCGGAACTCGGAGGAGCGCTATCCTTCGGCTTGTCGGGAGCGGGCTGTGGCTCGGAACATCCGAACGGTCCGAGGCAAACCATGATGGCCAACGCAGACGCGATCGCTTTCATCGGATTCTCCCCTTCTTCAATTCTCCCCGCGGGACGGACACGGAGAGTATATCCCATCGAAGCGAGACTGCCGGGGCGAAGGCAGGTTTCCGAACCTCGAGAAAACGCAAAACGGCCTCAGACCCTCCTCGGATCTGAGGCCGTCGTGAAATCTGCTTGGGCGATTACAGATCCTGCGCCTTGATCGTCTGGCGCTTGTTGCCCTTGGCCCGCGCCCCGGCTTCCTCGACCAGCTTCTGGACCTTCTTCGAAAGGGTCTCCACCGCATCGCCGGACAGGCGGAGCTTCGCCTTCTTCGCCAGATCACGGACCTTGGACTGCACCACCAAGATTTCGCCCATCGATCGCTCCTTTCGTCCCCCGGAAGGGAACACGAGACCAAGAAAACCGCGTAAACACGGTCAAAACGGCAAAAATGTAGCCCTCCGGAAAATCCGTGTCAAGCAAAAGAGCAGAGGGGCTTCCGGGACCGCTTCCGTCCTTGCGGCCTCCGAGCCCCGCCCCTATAATCGCCCTGAGGTTCGCGAACGAATGGCCTCTTTTATCTCCGATCCGGCCGAGATGCCGCACGCGCCCGCCGACCTTACCCTGATCGACTCCCTCCGCCGGAACGTCGAATCGGTCATCGTGGGGAAGAGCGAGATCATTCGGTTGGCCATCACCGCCCTCCTGGCACGCGGACACGTCCTCATCGAGGACGTCCCCGGAATCGGCAAGACCGCCCTCGCTCAGGCACTCTCGCGCTCGATCTCTTGCACGTTCAAGCGGGTCCAATTCACGCCGGACCTCCTTCCTTCCGACATCACGGGCATCTCCGTCTTCGATCCCGACAAACGCGAATTCGCCTTCCGCCCCGGACCCGTATTCGCCCACCTCCTCCTGGCGGACGAGATCAACCGGGCGACGCCACGGACGCAATCGGCCCTCCTGGAAGCGATGAACGAGGCGAGCGTGAGCGTCGACGGAGTCACCCACGCGCTCGCACGCCCGTTCATGGTGATCGCCACGCAGAATCCCCTGGAGTTCACCGGGACCTACCCTCTTCCCGAATCGCAGCTCGATCGCTTCCTCATGGTCCTGCGGATGGGGTACCCGACGCCGGAGGAGGAGCGGCGCATCGTCCAGAGCCGGAAATCCGGCGAGCCTTTGGAGACGCTCCGCCCCGTCGTGACCGCGGAGCAGGTGGATCGGTTGTGCGACCACGTCAGGACCGTCCGCTTCGAGGAGGCTTTGGCCGGCTACGTCGTGGAGATCGCCAACCGCACTCGATCCGACAAGGCGCTGGTGGCCGGAATCAGCCCGCGAGGCGCGATCCATCTCACGCGCGCGGCGCAGGCCCACGCCCTCGTCGGCGGCCGCGACTACGCCACCCCCGACGACATCAAGGCCGTCGCTCCGGTC
>Ga0114945_10000665_pt1 | contig 22136 bp, 24 predicted proteins | sample OV2TP3_FD_87194 | JGI IMG/M metagenome (GOLD analysis project Ga0114945, IMG submission 87194) | Hot spring microbial communities from Beatty, Nevada to study Microbial Dark Matter (Phase II) - OV2 TP3 | ecosystem: Environmental > Aquatic > Thermal springs > Hot (42-90C) | place: USA: Beatty...
ATTGAACATATGGATGACTCGAATACTTGGGAAAAGGCAATTGAAAAAGGTGAAAACTGATGTGTCTGGCCAAAGAAGTTGATGCTTTTCAAAAAGAGAAGTGGTTGAGGCGCTTGCTATGTGAAATTTGTCCCCGGTGTCAGAGCGGAATAAAAGCGAAGGAGGATAGGCAGGAGCCTTGAACAAATTCGAGATTCAGTGGGACCGGCTTCGGGGAGAGTTGGACGCGCATGTCCGCCTCTGGCAGGACGCCATCGACTCGACCCATGTCGATCAAACGGTGCTGGTGGAGACTGTCGGGGATTTCTACCGGTGGCTGGGGCATCCATTGCCGGAAACGATCGAGTTTGTCTCCTTTCCGACGATCCCGCAGGTATGTACCACGATGTTCGGACTGGAGCCCATCTGTTCGGAGGATTTTGTTTCCGAGAAACTTGTGTCCGATGGCCTCCGACTGATCTACGACACGTGGCTTGAATCTATCGTTTCAAAAGATTTCGATCCGGATTGCATCTCCGATCTGGCCATCAACGGGATTTTTCATATGGGAAGCACCTGGCCCGTTCTTGCGCCCGACCCCAAGGTCGAGATGATGAACGCCTTGAAGATGCACCTCCTTGACAAGACGATCAACTTCATCAATGTCAGCATATCCCCCTCGTTGACGCACAATCGGCTCGCGATCGTTTATAGAGGATTCTCCAACACGCTCCATTTATCGCTGGCCACGCTCTGCGGACAGGATTTTCACATCGTCCGTGAGGCGTTCGAAAGAGCGGCGCGGACGACTGAACGATTCGCGTCCAGGCAATGGAACTGGCGGGAATACATCAAACATGAATTGTCGCACCCCAACCCGCCCATACCCATTTATAATTTTGGCCGCGAGTACCCTCTCATTTTTCTAATGTGGGAGCACCCAGCGATTGGAGGAAGGGCGTCCATGACGAATCCAGCCGAGATCGGATGTTATTATGTCATCGCGTCACTTTTTAATCCAACCCAATCCATCGCCAACTTCGAATTTCTGAAATCGCTCATCCGTTTTTACGGAAACGGCGGGTGGTCGATTCTCCCGACCGCCAAAATCGCGTACGTCCTGCTGAAACCCCGCGCGGTGCATGTCGACGCGGCCGACCGGCTGCACGGCGACGGCCAGCCGGCATTGGTATTTCAGGACGGCGTTCGGCTCTACATCGATCACGGCCTCGCGCTTCCGCCCAAAGTCGCGATCCATCCCGAGCGATTGACTGTGCGGGAAATTCTGGAAGAACGCAACGTGGAACTCCGCAGAGCGATGATCAGCCGCAAGGGTCTGGCGTCGTTTTTGCGGGAAGCCGATCCGACCCTGCTGGACGCCGATTATGAGAGGCACAATCCGAATCCCCGGAAACTATACCGGCTGTCTATCCCGCGCGACGAACCGATCGTGGCGCTTCATGTCGTCGATCCGGCGAAGAAGCGTCTGGGCCTGCCCGCGGACGTGTTATTGCGCGTGCCGCCGAGCATGGAAACGTGCGCGCAGGCGGCGGCGTGGACGTTTGGGTTTGGAAATCCGGCGGATTACCGGCCCTCTTTGGAGGAATAAACCCGTCAGTGCTACGCCCACATCCGACGGCCGCGTTTCTTGAAAATCCCAATCAGCCCCAGCCCCGCCACAAACCCGCCAATGTGCGCCCACCACGCCACCCCGCCGCCCTCGTCGCCGCCGAGCGTGGACCAGCCGCTGAAAAGTTGCATCACGAACCACATAATGAGCATGAGCCACGCCGGAAGATACACGATCCTGGAAAATGATCCGATCGGGACAAGACACATGACGCGGGCGCGGGGATACAGGAGTAAATACGCGCCGAGAATGCCGGAGATCGCGCCGCTGGCACCGACGCACGGCACACGCGACATCGGCGCCGACAATATGTGCGCCCCGCTCGCGGCCAGACCGCACAACAGATAAAAGAGAATGAATTTGATTCGGCCGGTCGAGTCCTCTATGTTGTTTCCGAATATCCACAGATACAGCATATTTCCGATGAGGTGCATCCATCCGCCGTGGAGAAACATCGACGTGAACAGACTGCCGTAGACCGTCAGGGCCGGCGGTTCGACGATCAGCGCCGGTATGGCCGCATATTGCATGAAGAACGCCCCGGCCAGTTCTCCCTGCGGCAACGACAGCTCATAGAAAAACACGAGCACGTTCAGGACGATCAGGCCGACCGTCAGATACGAAAACGACTCAGTCGGGTTATCGTCGTGGAGCGGGATCAATGGTGGTCACTCCAAACGTCGTCCAGCGTTTCTCTGAACAGCGCGTCCAACAGCGCATTGTCCGGAACTTTATCGATCCATGTTTTCAGGAGGCTCTCAAACCGCGCAAGTTCCGATTCGACAAACTTGTTGATGATGCCGATTCTCGGCTCCAAGTCCAGTTCATCGCCGGCCAGTTTGCGGGCCAGCAGTTTCCGAACTTCTTCGGCAAGCGTCCCATCGGATGACGGCAAGAACCCCGTCAGTTTTTGGAACTCCATCGGCGGCATCGTCTGAAATTTTTCAATCCACCGGCAGGCCAGGATCGGGCGCAGGACATAGAAGAATTTTTTGATCCGGACGAGATCGTCCTTCAGGTACTGCCGGAAATTTCCCTGCGCGATGTGCAGGTAGTGATGGGCGCAGGCCTTTGGAGAGAAAACCTCCTTTGCCATGTTGCGCATCTTCCGGGCCGCGCCGTGGCGCTCAAGATATTGGATGGGAGATTCCAGCCATTCCAAAAGAGGCGGGTTCGATTTTCTGAAAAGTTTCAGCGCCTTGCGCAGTTCCCAGCCGTTGATGTCCAGGTCGTCATGCACAGGTACCTCGATCACGTCCCGTTTTTCGTCGAGGCTCAAATACCATTCGGGCCGATGAACGTAGATAAACCGGACATCGTAATCGCTGTCCTTCGACGGGAATCCCCATGCGCGGCTGCCTGACTCGCAGGCGTACAGGATTCGAACGTCCTCCGATTGCTCGATTTTCTGTAATTCCGCCACGATGGATTCATGCCGCCCGACACTGACCGGCGCAGCGTCGGACACCGGCCTTGCGTTGCCGGAATCCGGCGGCTTGAATGCGCACGTCTCGTCAAAAATCCTCTCCAACGCCTCGTGCGTTCTCCGCATCCTATCCACCACGGCCTTTGCCCAGTCGAAATACTCTCGGCGACGTTCCAGATGCCAGCCGGCCGGCGGGTTTGACGCGATCTCCCGCAGGTTTGAGATTTTGTCCGCCAGTTTGACGAGTTTGGCTTCGCGGCTGATATGCGCCGCGTGCTCGATTTGCAGCCGCTTGCGCTCGGCCTTCTGGAGGCTCTTGTCGTCCGACACCTCGGCGACGATTCGCGCCACGTCCGGACCGAACAGGCGTTCGAGTTCCTCGCGGGTCGCGCCGGTGTCCTCGATGGTGTCGTGGAGGAGCGCCGCCGCGAGCACGACCGGATCCATGACGCCGCCTTCGTTGCACAGGATGTTGGCAACGTCGATGGGGTGGTTGATGTAGGGCGCGGCGTCGGCGCCTTTGCGGCGCTGGGCGCGGTGCTTGTCGGCGGCGAAGGCGAGGGCTTGGAGGATAAAGGAAAGATCATCGCTCATGGAGGACATTCAAATACATTTTCGCGGCATCTACAATAATCAGCCGGCAACGCCTCGAAGTATAGACCAGATACGGATCATCGGATGGCGGTTCACGTCGATTTGACAGGGAACCGACGGTAATGTAATGTATTACCCAGATGGCGAGCTTGCGTATTGGGGATATCGAATGGGATGCGGGGAATGTCCTGCATTTGGAATTGAATCACGGCATACGACCGGAAGAGGCGGAGGATGTGTTTGCCGGCGAACCCCGCGTGCGCAAGACGAAGAAGGGACATTACAAGGCGTTCGGCAGAACATCGGCGGGGCGGCTGCTTGTGATCGTATTTGAAATGAAGCCCAAACAGACGGCAAGACCCATCACGGGATGGGACATGGACTCGGCGGAAGCGGGCTATTACAGAAACATGAAAGGAAAATAGACCATGGCGGACAAGGCATCCCGAAACAGGCTGAACATGGCCGAATATTACGACCGGCGGCGGCACGATCAGAACGATCTCTCGACTGAGCCGGTGGAATTCTCTCTGACGGAGGAGCTGAAAAAAGACATCCGTTCCGGCAAACGCCGGCGGCATCTTCAGAACCTCTCCATCAAGCTCGACCCTGTGCAAATCCAGGCGATCCGAAAAATCGCCACCATGAAATCCATGCCCTATCAGACGTTCATCCGTCATTTGCTCGGCGAATGCATCAAACGCGAATTGCATGCGATCTGATTTGTCCGGTAAGTTCTGGGTACAAATTGGGTACAAAACATGGGTATCTCGGCGCATTTTGGCGCATGTCAGTTCATCCGGGTGCAGTCGTAACAGACTGGCGATTACGAGAATACAAAATAACTCGAACGAGGACAAATACTTAAAAAAACGCTGATTGCGATTTCGAGTCGTGCTCCTTCGTCCACTCGGACACCTCTCCATAATTTGTATCTCACCGTCACATCAACAAGTTGTCGACTCCCATGAAATAAATCCATTTACTAATGGGAGCCGATTATGCTTGACAGGTCCCGCTCGTCATTCCCGCTAAAGCGGGAATCCAGAGGCTGTCCCCCGATCGGATACGGTGACTGGACCCCCGCTTTCGCGGGGGTGACGACCTTGCCGATGTGTCAAATATTTTCTGCTCCCAGTAGTGATTATTTCGCCGTTTGGGTACAAATTGGGTACACATCGGAGACATGTTCGTCCTAAATATACCGGTCGAATTTCGCCATCTGCTTGTCGTTCTTTTATCAAGGGTGACGTCGTACCGTAAGGTTACGTCGCGCGCTTTGGATTTTGCTTCGCGAGCGTGGACCCGGGCCTGAAAGACGCTGCCAGTCCGGAAAAGTTTCTCGCGCCGTATCCGCCGGACCGGATGGAGGCTTACAGGGTATCGCCGATGGTGAATTCTGCGAAGAGCTACAAACCGGAATACGTCGAGCCGATCTCTAAACTTTAATTTTCAGCACCGGCGCTCCCAGGCGCCGCCGGTTGGATTCACCTTTGAACAAATCCGTTTTCCTTTGCGGGACATCTCCCCAATCGCCTTCGTGCTGAGCCTGCCGGTTCGCAGGCAGGCTGGATCCGTGAATGACGACGTGTTTGCCGAGGCGATCCGACAGCTTGTCGATGCACTCATATATCCGCCCCATCCGCTCGATTTGCGCGGGCTCGTCAAAGAGGGTGTGCTGGACATCTCTCTGGTGGACAAGGCCGGCAAGGACGATGCCCGTCAGCCGGTACAGCGTGTTCGCCCGAAAGACACTGTCGAAGGCGGTCCTCACCGGGCCGAGCACTTCCGACGGGTAGGCGCTCGGCCGATCCAGTTTGATCTCGGCGCCGGACTCCTTGTAATCTTGCCGCCGGATGAAGACCAGAATCCGCGTGGCGGCGAGTTTGTACCGCCGGGCCTTTATGCACGCGTTTTCCAAGTTGTTTGACAACTGGCCGAAAACGAATTCCTTGTCACCGGACGCCGGCGTGAACGTCCGGGTCTTGCTGATGGACTGATACTCGGTCTTGGCTTCCGTTTCCACCGGGAGAACGGAGCGGCCGTTCAGCTCGTTCCAGACGATCTGATAGGGCTTGGAAAGATGCTTCTGAACAAACGCATCGCTCTTCCTCGCGAAGTCCAGTGCCGTGACGACGCCGTACTTGCGCAGGAGCGCCGCCGTGTTGGGCCCGATCCCCCATACTTTTTCCACTGGCACTTGGGCAAGAACGACGTGTATCCTCTCGCCCGGGATGGCCGTCAGGCCGTGCGGCTTGTTCAGTTTGGATCCTATTTTGGCGAGCACCTTGCTGAGACTGACGCCGCAGGACACTGAGATATCCAGCTCCTTCTGGACGGCGTCCTGGATTTGTCCGGAAATTTCACCGTACCCGGTGTGATGGAAGCGGCGCAGGCCTGTCAGGTCCACAAAGGCTTCGTCGATCGAATACTCCTCCACGTCCGGAGAAAACCGCCGCATGATGTCGAACATCCGGACTGAGAACAGGCTGTACGTCTCATAGTCGCTCGGCAGGATAACCGCCGCCGGACAGACTTTCCTGACTTCGAACAACCGCATCCCGCGAGTGACACCCCTGGCCTTGGCCTCGTAGCTCATCGCGGCCACGATGCCGCGTTCTTTGCCGGTGATGACGGGTTTGCCTTTCAGTTCCGGGTGGATGGCTTGCTCACACGACGCGAAGAACGCATCGGCGTCTACATGCAGGATGGCCCGCGGCCAGGAGGACAGGGTTATCGGCTGTTCATCACGCATACTTGCGCACGACAGCAGTGACGACGCCGGCGACTTTGAGTTCGGTCTTCGGCTTGATGGGCTTATATTTTGGATTCGCCGGCATCAGAATCACCGTGGCGCCGCTCTTTCGGAGATATTTCATTGTCCACTCGCCATCCACCTGCGCGATGACGATGTCGCCGCTTTTGGCGGACCTGGAGCGATCCACGATAACCATGTCGCCCGGCATGATTCCGGCGCCGGACATGGAATCGCCGGACACTTTGAGCAAATAAGTCGCCTGGCGGTTCTGAATCAACATATCGTCCAGAGAGATTGTGTCCCGGAGTTCCTCCTCCGCCGGGCTGGGGAATCCGGCCTCGATTGTGCCGAGGAGGCGGACCGGGCGGGCGATGGATCCGGGCAGGATCCGGCCCGTTCCGTCCTTCCGCACGGCGCCGCTGGCTTGCAGCTTCGCGATGACTTTGAATGCGGCGCCCTTGGACCGGAGGCCGAGGATGTCGGCGGCCTCCGAGAAGCTCGGCATGCGTCCGGCGCGGCGGAAAAAGGTTGTCAGAGCCTCCATGCGGGCTGAATGTTTCCTGGTTGACGGCTTTGGCATGCCCTGGACTGTAGGAGAACGTTCGTTCTCTGTCAAGTATGGCCGTTGAACGTCCATATTACATTCCAATTCCGCCGATTTGTCGAGACCATGTCCGGCCCGACCTCAGTGTCTTCTTTTTCATACCATTGTCCATATTCATATACCCTCTTCGACACTGCAACGCTTCCAGGATGTTGGACGTAATCCACTAATAAAGAAAAAGTTAGATAACACTGGTGTTTACTCATACTAACGGGAATAGTCCTTGCTAGATGGACTGTCAGAGAGGCAAATAGAAAGGAAAGGTGAACGAGGATGAATCGAGAAATGAAGATGAACGGAACGGGGATAATTGATATAACGCGGACCTTAATTCGTCAGGTTCAATATTTCCAAAGCCATCCCCATGAGGTGGTGCAGATACTTCTGAAGGGATTCAGCCGGGTTATGCTTCGCGAGGCCTTTGTCCGGCCTGTGTCCTCGCCGCGCATGGTGTAATAATCCGCACTCCTCAAGAATCCCTGTTTCGGCTGCCCCTGAAGACCGTCCCCGATCCCGCCCGGGATCGGGGACGAAATTTTTCATCGAACGCGAAGCCGGTACCTGTTGACAATCCTGATTTGTCCTGTGTAGTCTGACGAATCTCACAAAGGGGGTGGTCCAGCGTGGCCAGACAGTTTGACACCATCGTCAAGGGCGGAACGATTTACACCGCGTCTGACACCTATGTCGCGGACATCGGCGTCAAAGACGGGAAAATATCAGTGATTGGCAAGGAACTTTCGGCCAACGGCGCCGACATCATCAACGCCAAAGGTCTTCAGGTCCTGCCGGGCGGGATCGACGTGCACGTTCATTTTCAACTGCCGTTTTGCGGCACCGTCTCGTCCGATGATTTCTACACCGGCACCCGGGCCGCGGCATGCGGGGGCGTCACGAGCGTCCTCGACTTTGCCGGGCAGGGCACACACGACAACCTTCGGGCGGGCATCGACGCCCGGATGGCGGAAGCCGACGGCAAGGTGGTCATCGATTATTCCCTGCACACCATGGTGACGGGGTTCAAGAAACTCAAGGACCCCAACAAAGAATTCAAAAAGCTGATGGAGTTCGGCGTGTCGAGCCACAAGATGTTCATGATTTATGAGCGCGAGGGCTGGCAGGCGGCGGACGACGACATTTTCGGCGCGATGATAGCCGCGCGGGACTGCGGCGCGACGTTGTGCATGCACGCCGAGAGCGAGCGGGTGATGAACTACCTGATCGGGCTGACGCTGAAGCGGCATCTGGGCGCCTACGGGCATGTTGTTTCGCGGCCGAATTTCGTCGAGGAGGAAGCGATCCAGCGCGCGATCAAGTGGGCCGAGGCGACGGGGGCTCACCTCTACGTCGTCCACATGTCCACCGCCGGCGGCGCGGATCTGTTCAAGCAGGCGCAGGCCCGCGGACTCAACGTCCACGTCGAGACCTGCCCTCAGTATCTGGTCCTGAATGACGACGTTTTCAAGGACAAAAAGACCGGACACTTCTACGCCACCTGTCCACAGATCAAGAAGAAATCGGACAACGAGCGGCTCTGGCAGGGCTTGGCGGATGGCGAGGTTTCGGTGGTTTCCACGGACACGTGCACCTTCACGATCAAGCAGAAGGCGATGTGGAACGGCGATTTCACGCGGATCCCGTTTGGCATGCCCGGCGTCGAAACGCTCATGCCATCCGTTTACACCTTCGGCGTGCGCGAGGGCCGATTCAACTTGAACCATTTTGTCTCACTTCTCTGCACCAACCCGGCCAAGATGATGGGCATGTATCCGCAGAAGGGCACGATCGCCGTCGGGTCCGACGCGGATCTCTCCATCATTGATCCCAACGACGGCCGGACGATCGACTACAAGAAACTTGCCTCGAACTGCGACTGGTCCCCGTTCCAAGGCTGGAAACTCTACGGATTTCCCAAATACACTCTGGCCCGCGGAGCGGTACTCGTGCGCGGCGGGAAGTTCGATGAAAAGGCCGGCCGGCGGGGCCGCGGGCGTTTCATCAAATGCAAGCCGTTCGGCTGGCACGATCTGACCAAACCCTGGTACATCCCGGACCATCGGCCCCTGTTGCCGTCGGAGATATTTTCCAACAACGGTTCGCGGCCTGTCCGGGGCGCGAGGCGGGAGGCGGTACCGGTTTAGGGTTCAGGATTTGATGTAGAATCCGGAATACCAAAGACCGGTGGGAACCGGCGTGGATCGGAAAATCAAGGTCAATCTGATTGGGGGATTTCTCGGATCCGGCAAGACCACTCTGCTTCGGCATGTCCTGTCGCAGCCCCTGCTGCCGGAAAAAGTGGCGCTGCTGGTCAACGAGATTGGTGAAGTCGGCATTGACGGTAAGATTTTGCGGCGAAGCGGCGTTGATTCGGTGGAGTTGGCCAACGGGTGCATCTGCTGTCAGATTTCCGAGGATCTGGTCGCGACGCTGGTCCAGATCGCGGACACCTACCGACCCGACCGGATTTTGATCGAGTCGACCGGTGTGGCGGAACCGGGAAAGGTTTTGGGAGTGCTTTACATGGCCGACGCGCTGATTGAGCGGATGCGGGTGGATCCCACCGTGATCGTCATCGACGCCGGGGGGTTTGATCGGTTGAAGCGGGAACTGGCCTATCACTATGTCATGCAGATCAAATCGGCCGATGTGATTTTGCTCAACAAGATTGACCTGATCGATCCGAAAACCGCCGGCCGGGTGGAGCGGGAAGTCCAGAAGATCAATCCGCGGGCGTTTATCATCAAGACCAGGCACTGCCAGGTTGACCTCTTTACGCTGCTCGAGGGTCGCCCTATCGGCCGGCCGTCCGAGGAGGACGATCACGACGACGAAGTGTTTGAGAGTTTTGTATACGAATCGGCGGGTACCTTCGGCGCGCGGCTGGAACCTTATCTGGGGAAACTGCCGGCAAATGTTTTCCGTGTGAAGGGTTTTGTGACGCTGTCCGCCGGCCGGCATCTGTTGAATTTTGTGACCGGCCAGACGGAGATCGAGCCATTTGAAGACGGAGGCAGGACGAACCAGCTCGTGGTGATCGGCCGGAGACTGGACCCGCGCGCCGAGCGCGCCCTCCGCCGCGGCCTGGACGGATGTCTTCAGGGGGGGCGGCCGGCGCGGAACCGGCCGGCGGCCGGCGCCAAGGCCGGCAGAGGGGTACGGAAAAAATCAGTTGCCAAGAAACGCCGAATTTGACACTGTAAGGGGGGTAGTCGCCGGGCTGCGATCCCGGCGAAATCAAGGGGTGGAGGTGGAACAGATCATGTTAAGAATTGGAGTTCTTTTGTCCGGATCCGGAGTCTACGATGGCTCGGAGATCCATGAATCCGTTTTGACTTTGTTGGCCGTGGACCGCGCCGGCGCGAAGGCGGTTTGTATGGCGCCAAACAAGAATCAGGCCGAAGTCATCAACCATTTGAGCGGGCAGGTTGCCCGGGAAACCCGAAACGTCTTGGTCGAGTCGGCGCGGATCGCGCGCGGACAGATTCGGGACGTTCGGGAGGTACGCGCATCGGATCTGGACGCGCTGATCATTCCCGGCGGGTTCGGGACAGTGAAGAATCTATCGGATTTTGTATGGAAGGGCGAGAACGCGTGGGTGGATCCCGACGTGTATCGGCTGCTCCGCGAGCTTGCCGAGTCGCGAAAGCCCATCGGGGCGATTTGCATCGCGCCGGCCGTTGCGGCCAAAGTTTTTTCCTCAGAGAACCCGCGACTGACCATCGGCACCGACAAGCCCACGTCCCAGACGCTTTCCCGCATTGGCGCCCGGCCCGTGGACGCGCAGGCGAGCGAGATCGTGATTGACGAGAATCTCAGACTGGTGACCACGCCGGGCTACATGCTGGCCGAGCGGATCAGCCAGGCCGCTTCCGGGATCGACAAACTGGTGAACGCCGTGGTGTCGATGGCCCATAAATCGGCCGCGGACTCGGCGCCGTCGACGGTTTCCCGCGGACGCAAGTCCGTCCGCGTGGCGGCCGATTCGGCGGCTTCGTCAGTCGGCCGCGCGCGCCGCGGCAATTCCCGGTTATCCAGCCGTGCCGCAAGGCCGCAGGCAGGGCCGCGCCGGAGGGCCGTCCGCGCTTAATTTTGTCAGACGGCGCGGCAACTGGTCCGCGCCGACCGCGGGGGGCAAGGGAGTCGCAGTCGGAATGATTCACAGGCGCGCCGTTTTTTTTGATCGGGATGGGACGATTCTCATTCCACCCGACGAGTACATCTCCAAACCCAATCAAGTGGTGTTTTATCCTGGCGTGCCGGAGGGTCTGTCGTTGCTCAAGCGCCGGGGTATGCGGAGGGTCGTGGTCACCAACCAGGCCGCGGTGGGCCGGGGGCTGGTCAGCGAGATGGATCTACTCCAAATCCACAATCACATGAAACGAATTCTCGTGGAGTGGGACGCCGACATCGACGCGATCCTCTATTCGCCCTACTATCCGGCCGCCGACCGGCCGGAGCACAGGCGGCGCGCCGAAAAGCGTAAACCCGGCCCCGGATTATTCGACCAGGCTGCCCGGCAGTTTCGGATTTCGCTTGCTGACAGTTTCGTCGTCGGCGACCGCCCGGAGGATCTTGAGGCGGCGCGGCGGATCGGCGCCCGAAGCGTGCTGGTGTTGACCGGCAAGGGCGAGGAGACGCGCGCGGCTCTGCACGGTGCAGGCAGTCCGGCGCAAATTGTTCCGGATGCGGGCGCGGCGGCGGTATGGATTTGCCGGCAGGTCTGTGAGACGCCGCTGGCGGGCAAAAGCGTGTTGTTTGTTCTCGCGGGAAGAGATTTTCAGGAGCGGGAATACCTGGTGACCCGTTACGAGCTTGAGGCCCTTGGCGCGGACATTCAGGTGGCGGGGCCGGCGGCGTCCGAGTGTGTCGGATCGGCAGGTCTTCGGGTGCGGCCCGATCTGACGCACAAGGAGGCTCTGGCAGACCCGCGGCCGGGTGCGGTGGTGTTTATCGGGGGCGATGGCGCGCGGAATTTGCAATCGTGCAAGATCTGTCAGGATCTGGCGCGGCGTACGTACGAAGCGAAGCGGACGCTGGCGGCGATTTGTGTGGCGCCGTCGATTCTGGCTCGGGCGTATCTATTGACCCGCAAGGAGTCGACCGCATGGCACACGGAACTGGCCGTTCTTCGAAAGCACGGGGCGCAGATTTCCACCCATCCGGTGGCACGGGACGGGCAGATCGTGACGGCGGCGGGGCCCCAGCATGCCGAAACGTTTGCGGAGGAAATCCGGGCGGCGATACTGGGAGAGAAAAAAATCGGGATGACAGTCGCCGGGCGCGCGGAAACAAGCTATTGATGGACGCATAACGAATGGGACTTGGGGTCAAGGATTCGAGGGTTCAAGGGTTCAAGGTCACTTGAACCCATGACCCCTGGACCCCTCGACCCCTAACGACAAGGAGAGTGATGGATCATGCAAGTGCGGAAGCAATTATCAGTTTTTCTGGAGAACACGCCGGGGGTGCTGGCGAAAGTCGCGTCGGATCTGGCGGATCACAATGTCGATATTCTCGGGATGACGGTTTCCGACACCGTGGATCACGCCGTGGTTCGATTGATCGTATCGGATCCGGAGAAAGCCATTGACGTTCTGGAGTCGGCGGGCCAGCTTGTGGTCGAGTCAGAAGTTTTGGTCGTGGAGCTGACCAACAAGCGCGGGGCGCTTGAACACCTCGCGGAGACTCTGGCCAAAGCCCGGATCAACATCGAATATGCGTATGGCACAGTTGGCAGCCGAGAGAAAAAAGGTGTCCTGATAGTGCGCGTTTCCGATTCGAAGAGAGCTTTAAAAGTGCTTCGAAGCTGACAGCGCAGCCATACTTTTCCACATCCAGCCTCTCCATATATGAATATCAGCCACGGCCATATGAAGTTGTCGGCTGCCAGGCCGTCTATGGAGGCATTCATCACTATGCCTAACAGTTGTATTTATTGCTAGTTGCCAGCCTTCTGTATACATTTCTATTTTAATAAAATAAGTTATTTGACACCAGGTGAAAAAATGTAGATAATGTGTGTACAACATATGCGAAAAGGGTGAGTGCGTAGGGAGTTTCCCTCTCATCTTCTGCGAGAAAGGAGGTGACAGCATATGTCCGGGACGATACTTCTAGGGCTGGTATGTTTGGTGATTCCGGTGATTTACAAGCACGCTGGTTTGGGAATCCACAAGTACATCAAGATCGTCGGGATGTCAGGGCTATTTTTCCTGCTCTCAGCGGTTTTTGGTGACGGGATATGGCTGCATGACACGCTGGTAAAAATCGGCATGTTGTGCAAGATGGGGACCTATTTCCTGGGATTCCTGGGGTTGCTCATTGGTACGCTGATGGGCACGTTGGATGTGATGTTTGAATCGGGCGACATGACAACCCACTAGGAAGGGAACAAACGCCCGGTGCGAGTCAGGCAGGAGAGTGAAACTCCATAGAGCGGCGGGCACCTATCCCGCACCCGGAACGGTCATCCGTCGGATTCGTCGGGGCCGGTCCTCATCCGAGGAAGAGGGTACGCCAGCGCTGTTGGCGGCCCTTTTTTTCTGTCTCCGAAGACTTCAGGATAAAAGTTGTCATCCGTTCATGGTCATTTCTGGCGCGAAATGAAAAAAGCCGGTCAGACATGCAGGCGGTGCAGAGCCGCGAGACATGAATATTCGCCGGCGGAATTCCGGCCCGCCGAAGCTGCCACACGGCGAGACGACGCAGGGAGAGGAAAAGCCGTCCGGCGCGAGCCGTGAAGAATTGACGGACTGCGCCGCCAAATTGATCGCGCAACGATTCACGTATTTCTACCCCCACCTCATAACACGCCATTTCAATGCCCGGACCGATCAGGGCGCGAAGGCGCCCAGGAGGAACGTCCGCGTCTCGGCGGAAACTTGTGACGCCGGTTTCAACGATGCCGGCCAAGAGTCCCCGCCAGCCGGCATGAAGGGCGGCAACGCCGGTGGAGCGATCATCGAAGAGGAGAATCGGAAGGCAATCAGCCGTCCGAACGCAGATGGCCATGCCGTGCGAGAGGGTAACGCATCCGTCCGTCCGGGGAAGGAATGCCGCGGCCGGCGGAGCGGAAATGACGGCGACGCGATTGCCATGAATTTGATCCAGCCAGATCAAGCGGCGGCCGGGCACACCCAGCCGGGCGGCGAGAGTATTTTGGAATTCGCTGGCTGGAAGAACGGAAGAGGATTGCCGCGCGGCGGACCCGAATGATCGGAATGTCCATCCCAGACAGACGGTCATCTGATCGGGAACGGGGGATGGCCAAGAAAAAAAATAGGGACGGACTGAAAAACCGGAGAAGCGAATGATCTAATCCAAGTGGTCCCAGTCGCGGAAGTGGAGCCGGCACCAGGTGTCATAGACGTCAAGCCAGTCGGTGAAGGACTGCCTGTTCTCCAGATGCTGGTAGAACTTGTCCATGATCATCGTGTAACCGGCGACGTAATGCCGGCAGGAATAGCAGTCAATGTTGGCGACACAGCACTCGGCGTCGCTGTACGAAAAATCAGTGTGATACTGCCGGTGATAGGGTTTGTTGAGGATGACGCAGTTGGTCGCCCAGCCGGTGCCGGCGTCGACCTCGTACCGGCCTTTCGGATTGTTGATCCACTCGTTGTAATAGTGCGAGTAAATAACCGTTTCGGGGCAATCATCGATGGCGCGATCCAGTGTTTCGCGGATGCGGGCCAGATCGTGCGGCGTCAATCGAAGGTTATTGTCGGCGGTGCTGAACCGGAAGGTGCTGCGGGCGTCGTGGAGCGAAGAGGCGTCGGAGCCGCGTAATTTTTCATTATACTGCCTGGAGGGGCTGTAATGGTTAAAGGAAATGCGGTTGCCGTTATCCCTGCACAGCCGGATGAGATCGGGGATGAAATCGATGTTTTGGTGGTTGATGGTGTACATGAAAATCGCGCGGTCTTCGCCGGCATAATTCTGGATTCCGCGTTTAAACACCGGCGCGCCGCGGTAGAGTTTGTCGGATTCCTCATTGCCCCATAGGGAGACATGAAGCATGAATGTGATATCGGGATCGATTTTGACGGTGCCGTTGGTGTAGATGAGACCATTTTTCCAAATTTTGTTGGCCAGCCGCAGGCGGTCCTGGACCAACGCGGGCTCGGCGCCGGCGAAATGCGGATAGGTGACCCCCCGGGATGATTCTTTTGAGAAAAACTGCTCATATTCTTCGAGCGTATGGTTATCCGCGTATACCGCCGACAAATCGCCTTCGAAAAAGAAACAACCCTCGCAGCGCAAATTGCAGCGTTTGGTGATGTCATAACCGGAGATGACGATTTTGGGCGCGTGTTTACGGATCTTAAAATAAGTCTGAGCCAGCTCCGGGTCTTCCTCGAGAAACCGATCCAAGCGTGTCTTCCGCCGAACGGGCGCCTCCGGAGCGCGCTCCTGCAATCGAATATTCATGATATACCCAAGTCCTCCTATTCAAACCCCTCTTAGCCGGCACCAAATAGGCATTAGGCCTATATATCCTTTTCGGTATTTAAAGTCAAGAAAATGAAGAAAAAAGGGCCTCTACACGGAGGACTTGAGGAATACCCGCCGGCCGAAGCGGACGCGGGAGATTCGGCCCGAGGTTTCAAGCTGCCGGATCGTCGGCCGAAGCCGGGCGGGGGGGATGGACAGAATGCGGCCGATTTCAGATGCGGTCTGTGGGCGAAGCCGGACGCTCTGGAGAATCCGGCCGCCCAGAGAATCGGACGACGCATCCGCGGGGGAAGCCGGCGATGATTCGAAACGCAGATCCCGATAGCGAGAGATGACGTCGACCGGATGGCCGGACAGATCATGCAGGAATTTTCCAATTCGAGCCAGCCGGGCGGCGGGAACCGGTCGGGCACGGCTGCGGGCGGGGGGGCGATCCACGGTGCCGACTTGAATTCTGTCCAGGCGAACGGTTTTCAGAAATTCTCCGAGTACTCTCAGGTCGGCGCGATGATCATTGACGCCGCGGACCAGCAACACCTCCATCCAAATCTTCCCCGGATGTCCGGCGCAGAATTCGGCCGTGCCGTCCAGATACCGCGTGAGCGACATGTCCGGATGCGGCCGGTTGACGCGCCGCCACGCCGACTCAGTCGCGGCGTCGAGGGAGGGAATCACCAGATCGGCATCTTTTAAATTGTCTCGGACGGCGCTCAACCAGAGGAGGGATCCGTTCGTGATGATGGTGAGGGGATAGGGGCCGATGTCGTGAAACTGCCGAAGGATGAGTCCCAGGTTGGCGATAAGGGTCGGTTCGCCGGTTCCGGAAAACGTGACGGAATCCAGGTCAGCCGGTTTGTGAGACCGGCAGAAGGATCGGTACTGATCCAGGAGCGCGGGAACCGGTTTAAAATCAAACAATTTCAACTCCTCGACATGCCGCACGCGAACTTCGCAATAGGGACATAAAAACGTGCACTGACCCTGCAGCAAATCGACGCCGAGCGACCGGCCCAGTCTGCGGGAGAGGACAGGTCCGACCAGGAATTGGGGATGCAATTCAGAACCCGCGATCGGTCTCGCTCAAGAAAAAAGCCGGCGGCATCGGGGGATCATTTTCCGGTCTGTGAGATCGAGCCGAACCGGTGTCAGGGCGACGTAACCGCGGTCGACCGCCTCCAGGTCCGTTCCCCTTTTTTTGATCCACTTGGGCGCGCCGACGATCCAGTAGATCCAGCCCTCCTTGTTACGGCCAAGGGACTTTGGATGTTTTTGCCGCGCGATCGGATCGGCATAGGTGCTTCGACCCAGCGGGACCGTGCGAACACCGCGGATGTCGCGGATAGGCAGAGGCGGGAGATTAATATTGATGAAACTCCACCTGGGGACGGAGATTTTCAGGAGTTTGGGAAGGATGGACTCCGCGAGGAATTCAGCGTGGTCGTCAAAATAGAACCGGTGCCGCCGGTCCGGGATGGCGGAGATCGCAACGCTCCGAATTCCCTCCATGCATCCTTCCGCGGCGGCGGCGCAGGTGCCGGAATAGGTGACGTCGTCGGCCAGGTTTTGGCCGTGATTGATGCCGGAGAGAAGGATCGCCGGTTTGGGTTTGTTTCTGAGAATTTCGAAGATGGCCAGCATGACACAATCGGTCGGCGTGCCCTCGACCGCGTACTGGTCGCGATCGATCCGCCGGATCATGAGGGGTTTGTTCAGGGAGAGGCTTCGGGAGGCGCCGCTGGCGCCGCGGTCGGGCGCGACGACAACGGGGACATATCCGTTTTTAATCAGTGCGCGCCGGAGAGCCTGGAGTCCCTCGGCGAAGATGCCATCGTCATTGGTGAGGAGGATCGTCCGTCCATTTCGTTTCATGGCTCTACCAGGTCCCTTCCTCGACCGATGGCGCGCACCGGGAGCAGCCGCGAATCAATATTTTCTGCGGCGGTTTATTGTCCACGATCAGGCCCTTGAGGGTTTCGTGATCAGCCAGGCTGCTGTTGCACAGCGGGCAGAATCGCCTGGGTTTGCCGGGAGGCGGGGATTTGAATTTCATCATAACGATCAGGGCGATGATGATCGTGAAGAGACCGACCGCGATCGCCGCCAGGACATAGAGGTTGTCGAACATGGTTCACAGGATACGTGGGCCGGAAGAAAGAAACAATCACTGCGCGATCAAGGTCGGCTGATCGATCGCAAACATCCAGTAGATCGACCGGGCGTCGTCTTCCTGAACAACGATGGTGGCGGCCGGGGAGGAGAACGATAAGAGGCGTCGCAGGAGAAAGACGCCGCGGACTGCGACCTCCGGCAGCCCACGGAGTACGAACCGGGCGGGTTTGGCCGATCGGGGCAGGACAAGGATGCTGGCGCCGTCGGAAAAGTCGAGAGTAAAAGACACCGGCATGTCCTCCAGTTCGAGGCTGTCCTCGACGCGTTCGAAGGTAATCGCTTCCGTATCGGATGTCCGTTCCGACTGAGGGATGGGATCGATGACCGTCCGATGCGGCGTGGCGGCCAGTGCCTTAGCGGACAACCGGGCCCTGGAGACGGCGTGCGGCCATTCGCGATGGACTTTGAGATCGAGGATGCGGATCTCGCGCAGGGTCTCACCCCGAATTTTCATCAGTATGGTTCGATCGACGAGGTTGACGACTCCGTAGAGCGAATTTTTTTTAGCCAGCGGCACTTCAGCCGATCGAAGGTCGGCCTGGAGCCGAGACGGGTGGATGGAGGTTTCAGCGGATGGCGAGCCACATCCAAGAGCAAAAAGGAGGACGCCGAAGCGAATCAGGAATTGGAGAGGCATTTCGCTCAAAATATAAAAACCGGCGTTCCCACCGGCGATGCCTTGTAGACCTTCTCCAGATCGGCATCGCCCAGCCGGATACAACCGTGGGTGACACTGCGGCCGAGGAGCCGGCTGTAGAGGGTGCCGTGGATCATGTATCCGTCGCCGATGTGAAGGGCGAAATCGCCGAGCATTTCCTCCTCGACTCGTTCCCGGAAGGACGTTGGAATTTTTTGGCCCTCCTCAATAAAGGCCCAATCCGGTTTGGTCCAAACCGGCCGATGGACCTTTTTCAGGATGTGCCGCTCGCCCCTGGGTGTGTCGAAAACCCACTGGCGTTTTTTATCATAATCAAAAAGGATTTTGCCGTTTCCGGTGGAGCAGACGGCCTCGATGACGATTTTTTTACCATTTTTGAGATAGAGCCTATTTTTTGCCGTATCGATCACGATGTAGACGCCCTTGGGTGAGACCGGATCGAGGGACAGGAAGGATTTCTGATTGATGCGTCGGATTCGGGACATCTCCGCCGCCGGGAGGTCAGGAGCCAGGCCGGCGCCGGTATGGGCGGGCGCATCCCAGCGGTCGGAACCGTTCCAGACGATGATCAGCGCGATGCCCCAGAGAATCGCTTTCCGAAATCGGGGACTGCCGAAGACCATGCAGGCCAGGCGGTCAATGACGCGAGAGATCATGAGGGGCCGCGGCCTACCGGAACGTACGATCATAGGCGGAATAATTGCCGACGATGGTCACGGGAGTGCCGACGTCGACTCTGGAGTAGAGGTCATCCATGTCATGATTATCGAGCGCGACACATCCTTCAGTCCAGTTTTTATCCTTACCGCCATCGCCGTGAATTTCGATGAGACCGCCGAGCCGTGATCTGGGGATGATGAGCCCGCGTGCGCGGGCGCGCCGGAAGTCTCGAATGTCCTGTTCATTCGGATAATTGAGCAGGAGCGCCTTGTAGTATTTGGACTGCCCGGCGCCTTTTTTCTTGACGATTTTGTATTTGCCTTCCGGCGTGGCGTGGTCGCCGCGATAACTTTTGTCGAAGACGCCATTTTTTCCCAGATCCGCCGTGTAGGATCGAACGATCCGGCCGGACTCGATCAGGAGGCAGGTACTGCGTGTTTTGACCACAAGGATGGCCTTGGACCCGGCGCGGGAGGACACGTGAATGGTTTCGTGAACCCAATTGTCCCAGACGCGAAGCAGATCATCGTTGGTCAGGCGTCCGGAACGTTGTTGAACCTCCATCTCGGCGGTCCGTGCCAGTGAAAGAGCGGTCGCGACGCGGTCGTGCGCCTCGAACCAGTCATTTTGAGACCCGAGGATTTCCGCTTCGCGAAGGAGAACCTCCGCCCGGACGAGACTGCCGCGGTTTGGATTGCTGAGGCCGATCCGATTGATTCTGGACCGTACGCTGGCGATGAGGTCGGACGTCTGCTGACGGCTGTCCATCGTCCGGCGTTGAAAATCCATCCGGGATTCACGTGTCACGCGTTCAGCCATTCCCCCGGCCTGCAAAGCGCCCTGGCAGAGCCGGTCAAAGGTGAGGTACTGCCGGCTGTAGTAAAACTTTTCCCGCTGAGCCGATAGTTCCGACTGCGCGCGCCGGACGGCCTCGGCATAGGCTTCATACTGAGCCGGTGCATAGACCGCCGCGTCGATATCCTTGAGAACCCGGTCCTGGGTTTTAGCCGATGCCAGAAGAGAGACCTGGGGCGGATCGGGCGCCAGTCCAACCGCCGCAGCGACGACAGCCGCGGCGCCCAATCCGATTCCCAGCCAGACTCTGAGTTTGTGATTACGCACGCCTGATTCTACCTATCGGATGAAATCCGATGCAACCTGAGAGGCCCGCTGACGCCTCCAGTCAGAAGGATTATTTCCTGCGTCGACCCATCTTCTCCTTGGCCTTCTGAATATCCCCTTGTATCACCATCGCCCGGTCCTTGACCGACACTGCCTTGTTCTTGGCTCCCATAAAATCCTCACGAGCCATAGCCTCGTCGATTTCGGTCAACGATGTCGAAATCCCCTGGAGATCCGCATTCATGGCCTCGATATCCGCCCGTGTATCCTTGCCGCGCGGAGCGGTCTTCAGCGCCTTGGACGCGTCGTCCACAGCCGTTTTTGCCTCCGCCGAGCGGGTGGTGGCCTCATTCTTGACGATTTCCTTATTGACGATCGCAGCCTCTTTGGCCTTGTTGGCCGCATCGATCGCGGCGGCGTAGAGAGACTTGGCGTTCGTATAACTCCTGAACAGGACGAACTTGGCGTTCACGGCATCGACTTCAGCCTGAGCTTCCGCCATCGACTTCTTGGCCATCGCGTCTTCGGATGAAGCATAGACTTCGGACTGCGCGTCGACGGCCGCCTGCATTGCCTCATTGGCCTGGCCGATTTCCTGATCCGGAGGTTTGGCACAACCGGAAAAAACAAGCAGTGGGACAAGCAGCAAAAAACAAAGAACCTGTTTGACCATCTTGAATCTCCTCAATCGATCTACTCCATAAAGCGCGCCGCGTTCGCTCCAATGCAAAAGTGGCGCGTGTTTGCCTGCACGAACCCCCCACCACCAGGTGCCTTGCCAGCCGTTCAATCGACCTCTATCCCGGAGGAAGGGAACAGAAAGGTGACTTCTATAACATTCAAAATCAATCTGTCAATAGGCGGCCCCGCGAAGTCACGCGCCGGCGCGGCGAATCTGTTTATCGAGAACGCGGCCGGCGGGGTCGATCGAGTAGAGGAGAGGGACGCCGGTATCGAGATTCAAATCGAGCACCTGGTCGCGAGAGAGATGGTCAAGATGCATGACGATGGATCGAAGGCTGTTGCCGTGAGCGACGACGAGGACATTTTCCATAGCCAGGACATGCGGGAAGATCGATTTTTCGAAGAAGGGGATGGCGCGCGCGGCCGTGTCCTTCAGGCTCTCACTGATTCCCTCCGGGTTCAGATCTGTTTTGTCGGAAGGAGGCGGAATATCGAAGCTGCGTCGCCAGAGATGGACCTGGTGATTGCCGTATTTTTTTGCGGTGTCGGCCTTATTGAGACCCTGGAGAGCGCCATAGTGGCGTTCGTTCAAGGCCCGGTCGCTGACAACCGGGACAGCGTTCTGACCGATGATCCGCATGACGATCTGAAGGGTTTCCTGCGCGCGGACGAGATCGGAGGTGAACGCCCTGTGAAACCGCACATCCCGAAGAGCGGCGCCGGCCTGCTCCGCCTCCCGGCGGCCGATATCCGTCAGCGGAATATCGACCCATCCGGTAAAGCGATTTTCGAGATTCCAAAGGGACTGGCCGTGCCGAATCAATACGAGAAACGACATGGGATTACCGGTCCCCGGCCGACAGGATCGACCTGGCCCGTGGGCCGGCGGAACCCATCGGGAACGCGGCGAGATATCGCCGCGCGGCCCATTCGATGTCCGCGCGGGGCAGATCCTCGGAGGACGCGATTGCCAGTCGAAGCGCCTGTTCGACCAGAGATTCGGGCAAACCGGGAGATTCCCGGACGGAGAGGAGGGCGGAAAGAATCCGCGCCCGATCGTTCCAGGATGCGGCGCGGTCGACCAGCGCGGCGGCGCCATAGAGAGTGGATGGATAATAGTCCGCCGCCATACGCTGTGGATCGGCATCGGCGGCTCCACCGAGATAGACCGACCACTTTTTGAGCCGATACAGCACGTCGGCGGCGCGGGGATCGTCGGGATAGAGAAGGACAAACAATTTGGAGTATCTGCCGGCCTCCCGCCAGTCGCCATCCGCGTCGAGCGCCTGACAGAGCCTGAGTAGCGCGAGGCGGCTCCATTCGTCCGGCGGCCCGACCAGGAGGGCCGTCCACAACCGGGCGGCGCCGCGGGTGATATCGAATCCCATGAGCGATTCC
>Ga0114945_10000666_pt1 | contig 22130 bp, 23 predicted proteins | sample OV2TP3_FD_87194 | JGI IMG/M metagenome (GOLD analysis project Ga0114945, IMG submission 87194) | Hot spring microbial communities from Beatty, Nevada to study Microbial Dark Matter (Phase II) - OV2 TP3 | ecosystem: Environmental > Aquatic > Thermal springs > Hot (42-90C) | place: USA: Beatty...
GATTCTTTCGGATATCACGCACCATACGATTCAAGCTATTTTATGGGCAGAAGGGTTGGGCGGTTGGCGAGCTCTCCCTGAACGAGATCTTTTTGAAGTGGAATACTGGGAACTCGAACAAGCCAAATTGAAAAAAAATGAAAAACCACTAACCTTTCAGGGAAAAGTTGTGTTGGTGACAGGGGCAGCCAGTGGTATCGGCAGGGCCTGTGTCGAGGCTTTTCTTAAGCAGGGTGCGGCGGTCGTGGCACTCGATATCAATACGCGCGTAAAAAATATTTTCAGACAAGCTAACGTTTTGGCGATGGTTTGTGATGTGACAGTCCAAAAGGAAATTGAAAAATGTGTAGCTGAAGCGATTGTCAAATTCGGGGGGCTCGATGTGGTGGTCAGTAACGCGGGAACTTTTCCAGCCAGTGAAGATATTGAAAACATGAATCCGCAAACATGGCAGAAAAGCATGTCTGTCAATTTAAACAGTCATCAGTTATTAATGAAGGGCACGATTCCATTTTTAAAATTAGGTCTTGAGCCAACGATAATCCTTATTGCCTCCAAGAACGTGCCTGCGCCTGGACCGGGCGCCTCGGCGTATTCGGTCGCCAAGGCGGGATTGACGCAATTAGGCCGTGTGGCAGCCTTAGAGTTAGCCAAGGATGGTATTCGTGTCAATATGGTTCACCCCAATCAAGTATTTGATACCGCCATCTGGACCAAAGATGTTTTAGAAAAAAGAGCCAAGCATTATGGCATGAGTGTCGAGGAATATAAGACAAGTAATTTGTTAAAGACAGAAATTACCTCGAAAGATGTGGCCAATCTGGTCTGCACCATGGCCGGACCAACGTTTTCAAAGACCACGGGCGCTCAAGTCCCTATCGATGGTGGTAATGAAAGGGTCATATAAATAAAAAACCAAATACCAATTTCCAAGAGCTAAACAAGTAACAAGTTCCGATTTCCAAACAATGTTTGGTGATTGGTTCTTGGGATTTGGAATTTTGAAGAATGTATTTACGAAACCAAAAAGGATTTCTTACTCTTTTGATAACCCTGATTGTGGCTATTATTCTTTGTGGGCTTTTTTATATCAATTTCACCAAACAAGTGCCGACTGTCGATCAATCGACCCAACAGGTAATATCAGGTGCTGGCATCGACAATACCAGTTACGAAACAACGCTGAATAGTGTGTTGGGACAAATAAAAAATTTAGAAAAGATGCAGGCCGAACGTGTGGAAGGATATACGAAATTTCCTTCTGATTCAATAAAATAATTTTTTCGATACTAACGTAGACCTAACCGTCGACGATTTTGTTCAAAGGCACTTTGGCCTAAAACCTTTAAGGCCATAGCGTCTTTATTCTGGCCGTTGTCAAAATCATATTCGATGATGGCGATGGTCTGTAAGATATCAGGGAGGGGTTGGCGCAACATATCAGGATGGGTCTGTGACATGGAATCAAGCTGTTGGGCATAAAAGACAGCAGGTTTACGAATAACGATGCTGTGCTGGCGAAAACGCTCAATAAAGTGTTGGACAATCATTAATTTGGGTTCTGGGTCCATAATCAAACTCCACGGCTGGCCGGTTTGGGCCAAGGCCTCTAAAAGTTGGGACAAATCGACGATTTCCTCGACTTCTTCACCAGGAGTTTGCTGTTGGGAAGATTCGCTTAAATATTCCGCCTCTTGTCGGCCTCGACTCATTTGCTCCTCTTGAATTAATATTTGTCGTTGACGCTGCACCTTGGCCTTTGTTTGTTGTTTAGGAACAGCCGCCGCCCCCCATAGATTTAGTGTCATTCCAACGAAAATCAAGGTTAATAGCAAGATTCTTTTCATAACTCGCCTTCATTATACAACAAAGTTAAGTGTAAGGGATTTAGTTTCTCATCATTTGATTTTGGTATAGACGCATTTTATTTCCAACGATATAATGGAAGGCGTTTGATTTTTGTCAGAGGAGTATGCGATCTCTATGTCATCACAAGAAAGTAAGGTTAAGCAGAGTTTACGGGCTTCGTTTTTGGATGGTGTCTTTGCCGTATGTATGATGGGATTTACGCAGGATTATTTTATCCCTTTTCTTTTACTTGTAGGGGGAACCACTTTTCATGTTGGGATTTTAAACTCTATTCCGAATTTGGCCGCAGCTTTAATTCAATTGCCGAGTGCCGATGTCACGGTCAAAACCGGTTCACGTACTAAGATCATCAATACCTTTGTTTTTTTTCAGGCCGTCATGCTTGTGCCCATGGCCATTTTGGCTCTGAAAGGTGGGACAACACCTTTCGCCTTTATTATTTTAGTGACATTATTTGCCGCTATCGGTGCTTTTGCCATGCCACCGTGGGGAAGCTTGATGTCGGATTTGGTACCGGAAAAACAGAGAGGCGAATATTTTGGTTGGCGTAATCGCATCTTAGGCTTTATTATGGTCGCCATGGGTTTTGTCGCAGGCTTTATCCTTCATACAATGGAAAATATTAATATCTATCATGGCTTCGCCATCATTTTCCTTTTTGCGTTTATTTTTCGTATTATGTCGTGGTATTTCTTGACTCGTATGCACGAGCCGCCGTTAGAACATAAAAAGGAAGACCAGTTTACTTTGATTATGTTTCTTCGTCGGATCAAAGAAAGTAATTTTGCAAAATTTGTTTTATTTGTAGGGTTACTAAATTTTACTGTCAATATCGCCTCACCATTTTTTGCAGTCTTCATGTTACGTGACTTGCATTTTAGTTATCTTTTGTACACCGTGGTGACGATTACCGCCACCCTAGCCGTTTATCTTTTTATGCGACGATGGGGCCGACATGCGGACCGCGTCGGAAATTTGAAAGTGATTCAATTTACCGCACCCATTGTGAGTATCCTTCCTCTCTTATGGGTCGTGAATCATCATCCTTTGTTCTTAATCTTGATTCAAATATTAGCGGGGTTTGCATGGGCAGGGTTTAATTTGTGTGCCTCGAACTTTATTTTCGATGCCGTGAGTCCGGCTAAGCGTACGCGCTGTATCGCGTATTTTAATGTGATTAATGGGGTGGCTCTGTGTTTGGGGGCCTTGATTGGGGGGTTTCTCATCGAGCATTTACCTACGCTTTTTGGTTATCAGTTACTGACCTTGTTTGTTATCTCGAGTGCTTTGCGTCTCGGAGTCGTTTTTGTTTTGCCGCATCGCCTAAAAGAAGTTCGTCCTGTTGATTCTTTGAAAAGCGATGATTTGTTTTTTAGTATGATAGGGATAAAGCCGTTATTGGGGATAGATAGAAAAACCATAAGGTACTAACGTCGTGACCAGCAACCTGTAACCAGTGACCAGATTAGAAACTAAACTGGGTGCTGGTAACTGGTCGCTCAAAGGAAGTGAGGTGAACCATGGGAACTCTAACCAAAGTAGCCAATAAAATGGATTTGCCCGACGGCAAGGCGGTCTCGGTGACGGTGGGTAGCAAACACATTGCTGTATTTAACGTAGGTGGAAGATTCTATGCTATCGATGATGAATGTACCCATGCGGGAGGTCCGCTGTCGGAGGGAGAAGTTCAGGGAACGATCGTGACCTGTCCTTGGCATGGGGCCACCTTTGATGTGATGACAGGAGGAGTTTTATCCGAACCAGCACCGGATAATGTGGGTACTTATAAAGTTGTTGTGGAAGGGGAGGATATAAAAGTCGAAGTCTAATAATCTAAAAAAGAAGCGAAACTTTCCGCCTGTATTTTTGTTTTAAGAAGTAAAAAAAGGAGGCTCATATGAAAAGAGCGTTTATAAGAGGAATCGTTATGTTTTGGACAATTATGTTATGTTCCAACATCGGCGGGACGGTGGATGAAGAAGCCACATCTACGACATCGACGCTCCAAGAGGAAAAGGCGGTTGTCAAAGATAAAATGGAAGGTTACCGCGATAAAAAGCAAAAATGGCTTGATAAAAAAGAGCAATGGCGTGACAAGAAGGAAGATAAGTTCGATCGCATGGAGGATAAGTGGGATAAAGCCGAAGATAAGTGGGACCAACGTCATCAAGGAGGCCTCAAGGATAAGCTCGAAGACCGTCGGGATAAATGGGAAGATAAAAGGGACCGTATCGAAGATAAATGGGACCGCAAAGAAGACAAGTGGGATAAAAAAGAAAGCAAATGGGAGCAAAAGAAGGAGAAATGGGAGAAGAGAAAACAAAAAATACAGGAGCATCATGACCACGGCAAGCATAAGGGATGGGAGAAAGGTGTTCGTGATTACGGTAAAGGCGAAGGTCGTGGGAAAGGTCAAGGGGGAGCCCATCGTAAAAAATAGAAATCATCGTCTACCCTCAATGATTTTTTTGATTATGATGGTTATGCTTTTCAGTGGCTGTGCTCCTCTCTTTGTCGGAGCAGGGGTAACGACGGCTGTAATGGAAAGTCGTAAACCCTTAAGCGACGTCGTCAAGATTAATCAAAACAATCTTAAATCTCTTACTTATGGGATCTCTGAGAAATTTGCCCTTGAAATTATGGGACAAAAGTCATTGACCGCTTACGAAAAGGAAAAGAAAATCTTGATTCTGAATCCTTACAAAACCGAGTACTTTCGTCGTGGCCATAAGTCCTATAAAGCCATGTATTATGTTACAGATGTGGTGGTGGCAGATGACGTTTTTACGAAGGAAGAATTAACACCGCTTATCTTTGAGCAAGAAGTTCTCATTGGATGGGGCTGGGATTTTCTAAATAAAAAGGCTGCGTCGTTTCCCCCTTGACAAAATCATACGGATGTTTTACAAATGAATATCTGTTTAAAAGGTGAAGAGAAGAGTGGTAGAAAAAGGATGCTTAAGAAATTGACCTTCTGGATGTTTATTTTAGGTCTGATGACGCCGGCCCAGGCTCTGAACATTTCCCACGAGGACCTTTTGGAGCGGCAACTGCGTGATTATCCGCATGCCTATCAAGATTACCTCAAAGAAAGAAAAAGCCAAAATCGCAAATTGGAAGAACAGGCTGCGCAACTAAGAGAAGAGACACATCGTGTTATACGCGATTACGAGAATTTACAGAGAAATTTTGATGAGTTGGCTGCGCACAATATCAAGCAAGGTGAGGATATTAAAAAATTGGAGGCCTCGAGCACACAACTTCAGGAAGAATATAAGCGCAAAAAGGAAGAGAACGATAAACTCATCACGGAGCACAAGCGCTTGCAGCAAGAATTAGATAACGAATTGGATACCTTTGAGCAAAGACTATTAGAATTTTATCAACAAGAGGAAAATCGTTTAAATGGGAAAATGCAGGAATATCAACAACGGCAACAAGAAATCAAAAAGAAAATAAAAACAGATACAACCAAAATGGAATAGGCCCCAGTGAGGTGAATATGTTACCAACCAAGACAATCCCAACAAAAAAAATTTTTAATAGTCCACAGGCACCGACACCCATCGGCCCCTATAATCAGGCCGTGGTGGCCAACAATCTTGTCTATACAGCTGGTCAAATTGCCATCGATCCAAAGACCAATCAAGTCTCTTCAGGAGGAATTGCCGAACAGACACGACAAGTCCTTTCTAATCTTAAGGCGGTATTAGAAGGCGCGGGTTCTTCCATTTCGAAAGTCATTAAGTGTACGGTTTTTCTTAAGGATATGAATGATTTTGCGGCGATGAATACCGTTTATGCGGAATTTTTTGAATCCACGACAGCGCCGGCCCGCAGCACGGTCGAGGTTGCACGATTACCCAAGGATGTTCTCATCGAGATTGAAGCCGTTGCCACCTTATAGAATGAGGAGCGACTATGAAAAAAATAACCATTTATATTTTTGTGTTGATGGGAGTGGTCATCGGTTGCAGTACCACAAAAGTCGAACGCATCAAAGTGGAGGAAGTCGTTGATCTGAGCGGTCGCTGGAACGATTCCGATGCCCGCATGGTCTCGGAAGAGATGATTAAAAATTGTTTGGAAGGCCAGTGGCTGACAAAATTTTTACAAGAAAAGGGACACAATCCCATCGTGATTGTGGGAACGATTGAGAATCGTAGTAGCGAACATATCAATGCGTCAGTATTTGTCAAGAGCCTTGAATCAGAACTCATTAAGTCGGGAAAGGTAGAATTTGTGGCCTCCAGTAGTGAGCGAGTAGAGGTTCGTGATGAACGCAAAAACCAACAAGAGGGGTGGACAGATCCAGCCACCATCAAACCTATCGGCAAGGAAATTGGTGCTGATTTTATGTTGCGCGGAAGTATCAACACGGTCACGGACGATACGAGCGGCAAATACGTGATTCTTTATCAAGTCAACTTGGAACTAATCGATTTAACCACTAATCAAGTTCGTTGGTTAGAGCAGACCGAGTTGAAGAAATTGGTCAAAAAGTCGAAATATTCTTTGTAATTTCTTTTCGGATTTTCTCACCGTAACAATTGTTTTTTTCCTATGTATTTGCGAATCATTGGTCTTGGGGGATGTCTTGTATTTTTGGTTTCTTGTGCAACGACCAATTCGCAAGTCAAATTTTTTTCCCAACCACAAATCAATGCCTTGGTGGTCAGTGGCCGTTTTAAAGAAGCGGCAGAAGTTTTTCAGACACACAAGAGTGCCTACGGTCCACGAAATGAATTGTTGTATCTATTGGATAAGGCCTATGTTTTTCAAATGGCTGGTGACTATCAAAGAAGTATTCGTGTCTTTGAACAGGCCAAACGCAAATTGGATGAATTGTACACGAGGTCTATCAGTAATATGGCGACCACCTGGTTAGTGAACGATCATCGCTCACCGTATCGCGGCGAGTATTTTGAACACACCCTGATTAATGTCTTGCAAGCCCTCAATTATGCTGTTTTAGGTGATTTTTCCGAAGCCTTGGTCGAGATGCGGGATGTGGACCGCAAATTGAATGTCCTTAATGATGTTTTTCGTTATAATCGTTATGATGTCTATCGTGAGGATGCCTTGGCGCGATTTCTATCGGGAATACTTTATGAAAGTAGTTTTCATCGGCAAGATATCAATGATGCCTTCATTGCCTATCATAAGGCTTTGAAGATTTATCGGGATGGTTTTCACCATCGGAGTGGTGTGGATGTTCCAATGATTCTTGTTAAGAATCTTTTGGCCACGGCCCAATATCTAGGATTTTCGGAATTTTTCGATATTCATTCCCAATTTCCCGACACAAAATTCTTTTCCATCGAAGAAAAACGTCAAAAAGGCGAAATTTATTTGATTCATTATAACGGACTTTCGCCTTTAAAACATGCCATAACCATCCCTCTACCTTTGCCTGGTGGGTATATCACGCAGTTGGCTTTTCCTACTTACGACGAGCGTTTTTTTGTCCTCAAGAGCTCAAGGCTTATCGCGGTCGATCAAAGTAATAAAATGTATGAAGTAAGCACGGAATTAGCCGCCAACGTGGAGGGACTAGCCAAAGAGAGTTTGAATGACCGCAAATTTCAATTGTACAGTAAGGCCGTTCTTCGTCCAATAGGCAAATATATACTTGAGAGAGGGATCGAACAAAAAATCGAAGGACGTCATGGAGACACGGCTGAGGCTGTCTTTAAAGGGGTCAGTAATATTTACAATTTATTTTCGGAGCAAGCGGATTTGCGTAGTTGGGAAACGCTTCCGGCCCAGATACGCATCGCCCAGCTTTTTGTGCCACCAGGGACATATGCAGTTCATGTGGACTTTTTTGATGTGGATAACCAGGTGTTGGAGACATATGAAATTGATGAGGTGACGATTAAGGCTGGCGAAAAGAGATTCTTTATTGTACGTACCGTCCAATAATTCTTGACTTGATTAGTTTCTGAAGGTGAGGTAGGATATGTTCGTCTGAGTTAAGCAGGTAAAGGAACCCAATGAATACATATTTTCTCTTCGGTAAATATTCCTCAGAGTCCATCAAGGAGATTAGTGCGGATCGAACCGAAAAAGCAGTGAGCCTCATCAAAGAGCTGGGTGGTAAGGTCATGGGTATGTATGCTCTTTTGGGAGGCTATGATGTGGTGATTATTGCTCAGTTTGCGACTTTGCAGGATGCGATGAAGGCTTCTTTAGGATTGGCTATCTTGACCGGCATTTCATTTAGCACTTATCCAGGGGTTGAGGTCGACGACTTTGATAAGATGATTGGGGAAATTCCCTAAACTCACCTTTAAGTTTCTTTCCCGCCAAATTGCTTGTTGAAGAAACGATTCTAAGCTAAAATACTTCCAATATTAATAACAATTCTAATATTAATGAGTTATCTTATCCCCAATTTTTTGTCCCGTGTTTTTGTCGCATCATCAATTTTTCTATCTTTTTCAGTTTTGGGTTTTACAGCGGAGAGTGTAAAGTTTGTTCAAGAATTTGTTACAGGTCTTTCGCACCCCGTGGATGTGACCGTGAGTTTGGATGGGACTGTTTATGTTTTAGATGACCAGATAGCGAGGGTGTTTGTCTTCGATAGCGAAGGGAACCCTCAGCTTGATTTTGGAAGAAGAGGGGCAAAAGCCGATCAAATGATGATGCCAAAATCCTTGGCGATTTCACCGCAAGGTAAGATTTTTGTTGCGGATACAGGCCATCATCGTATTCAGGTTTTTAATAGCGGTGGCGAATTTTTATTTGACTTTGGACAGATGGGGGTTTTGAAGGGTCAATTTAAAGCACCGATGGGGGTGGCCATTGATCATTTAGGATTTGTTTTTGTTGCGGATCGCGAAAATAATCGCATACAAATGTTTAGCCCTCATGGTGTTTTTTTGGAGACTTTTGCCACAGAAGCTCCTCCATTAGATGTAGCGGTGGATACAGAGCGGAATCTTTATGTCCTACAACCAGAGATTGGCAAAATCGTAAAATATGCGGTCAAGGGTCGAAAATTGCAGGAGCTTTTGTGCATGTTCAATAACCAGAATTTTATCCACCAGGCCAAGGGGCTTACGGTGGATCAATACGGTGAGGTTTATATTACGGAAGGAGCCGAACATAGCATTAAGAAGATTGATCGAAGAAATGTGGTTTTGCTTTCGTTTGGCTCGGAGGGAAGTGGACGTGGACAATTTCGTCAAGCCACAGGAATTTTCGCCAAAAGGACGGGACAAATTTATGTGGCTGATACCGACAATAGGCGGGTTGAGGCCTTTAAGATCATCAGTTCTCCAAAAGAAATTTTATCATTGGAAAAAAATTCACCCTCCTTCGTCGATTTTGATACCACCCTTGAGGCCCAAGAGGCCTTGATGGATGTTTTTTCTGTTCCCGGACGTGGTCTCTTTGCCCTTTCTGATCAAAAGGCCAATGTCTTTATTCAAGGGAATATGGATTTTGTCTTTGGTCGCGAAGGGAAGAATCCGGTTGAATTTAAAAAACCGATGGCCATTGCTGCCACGCTCAACGGGAAAATCTTGGTCGCGGATACAGGCAATAACCGCGTTCAAGTTTTTAATGTTGATGGCATTTTTCAATACGAATTTGGACAGATGGGCAATAAACCAGGGCAGTTTAACGGCCCGCAGGGAATTGCCATCAATGGTAAAGGAAAAATTTTCGTGGCTGACACCAACAATCATCGTATTCAAGTTTTCAATCATGAAGGGATTTATCTTAGGACCGTAGGGGAAGCTGATAAGGGCCAAGACGCTGGGGCGCGAGGCGTGGTTCGTGGTCCGATGGCTTTGGCCATGGATAGCCTGGATCAGCTCTATGTCCTTGAGCCACCGGCCCATCGCCTGCAAATCTTTAATGAGAAGGGACAATATATTGGTATGATCGGTGAAAAGGGAAGCGGTCCAGGACAATTTGATAATCCGGTTGATATTGCAATTGATGAGAATGACAATCTTTATGTGGCGGATCAAGGGAACTCTCGCATCCAAATTTTTAGTCCTAAACGTAAGTTTCTGTTATCATTTGGCGCGATGGGGGAGGATCCGTTCTGTTTTAAAAAGATAACTGGTTTAACGGCCTCCGAGGGCCGCATCATCGTTACTGATTATTTAAGTCGTCATTTCAAAGTCTTTCGTTATTTTGTCGATGGTATTGTGAAAGTTGATCGTGTGTATTCAACCAAGACAGCCTCTCCACCAACCGAGACAGAGGAAAATGACGTGTATCGTTATACCTTGGCACGTTTGGCAGCGCAGAAAAAGGCTGTAGGGGCCTTGGCGGAGAGTTTGGGTCTGACAGAACAGTATCTTAAAAGTTTTCTGCGAATTGAATCGGTTGAGGCCTTAAATGATGGTCAGGTGAAGGTGACAGTGAGTGTCCCAAAGGGAATCGCCACATCTGTATTTAAAAAGACAAGCGGAAAAAATAGGTGAGTTTTGCTCCGCTATTAATAATATGAGAGAGCATCTTAAAATAGGATTTGTTCTGTTTCTCATGGGATTAGGGATTTTTCTTGATGAGGCTGTGGCCCAACCGCATCGTTATGACATCGAAGCTGGTATTATCGAATACAAAATTGTAGGAAGTGAAAATGGGACCGAGATGCTTTATTTTGACCGGTGGGGGATGCGTGAGGCCCGCTACATTACCTATGAGACTCAAATGTATGGTTTAAGACATCTCGTGACTATTTTAGAGGGTGACTGGATTTATCGTTTAGATTTGGATAAGAAAATCGGAACCAAAGAGCAAAACATTATCTTAAAAGAATTATTAGAAAGCCCTAGCCAAGACAATATTCCTTTAGGTGTTAAGGCCATCGCGAAGATGGGAGGAGAGCCAATCAAGATGGAAGAAGTGAGAGGCAAAACCTGTGAGGTTTGGGAAATCAAGGCAATGGGAAAACGGTTTTGGCTTTGGGAAGGTATTATGTTAAAAGCCCAGACAGAGCGTGGGATTATCCATACCACTCAAGAAGCAACGGCCATTTTGGAGGGACAAATCTCGGAAGATAAATTTATGATTCCAGCGGACATTCAATTTATCGAAGGCAATATTGATGAAATTCTGTTGAGTCTTTCGGAAGTTATGTTAGACAATCGAGGACATCCTTAACGATGGAAATTGGTATCGTTGGTTTGCCGAATGTTGGCAAATCCACGCTTTTTAATGCCTTAACCGGCGCAAGGGCAGCTGCAGAAAATTTTCCTTTTACGACGATTGAACCCAATATAGGCATTGTCCCTTTACCTGACGAGCGGTTAACGCGACTGGCAGAGGAATTTCATAGTCACAAAGTGACACCTGCTGGCATTCGGTTTGTGGATATTGCTGGTTTAGTGAAGGGGGCCAGTCAAGGTGAAGGATTGGGTAATCAATTTCTTTCTTATATTCGTGGTGTGGATGCCATTGCCCATGTGATTCGTTGCTTTTCTGATGATAACGTGGCAAATGTCATGAATACGTTGGATCCTCTGAATGCAGTGGAGATTATTGAAACAGAACTTTTGTTAGCCGATATTCAACAATGTCAAAAGGCCATTGAACGTGTCGCGAAACCGGCAAAATCGGGTGATAAAGAGGCTAAAGAAAAGTTAAGTATTCTCGAGGAGGTATTGAAAGGATTCAATGATGGCAAGCCAGCCCGTCGGCAACGCTTGGCAATGGACATTATCAGCGAATTTCAATTTCTGACGGCTAAGCCATTGCTATATGTGGCTAACACGGATGAAGGAGAGGTTGATCCAAACTTGATTGAGCCCCTTCAAAAGCGGTCTCAGCAAGAAGGGGCGCAAGTTGTTATGTTGTGTACGAAATTGGAGGCGGAGATTGTGCAACTTCCGTTAGAAGAACGGGCGGTTTATTACGAATCGGTTGGGATTACTTCGCCGGGTTTGGCGAGATTAGCGAAAGCAGGTCAGGAATTGTTGAAATTAATATGTTTCTTTACGGTCAATCCTCAGGAAGCACATGCATGGCTTATTCCCCGGGCAACGAAGGCTATCAAAGCCGCAGGGAGAATTCATTCGGATATGGAACGGGGTTTTATCCGCGCCGAGATTTACAAATTTGATGATTTGGTTAAATTGGGTTCGTACAAGGCTCTCCAAGAAAACAATCGTATCAGTTTGGAGGGAAAAGACTATGAAATCAAGGATGGCGATGTGGCGTACTTTCGGTTCAATGTTTAGGAAAAAGGGTTGGGATGGGTTGGGATGAAATCTAAAACAAAAATATTCTTAATTTTATTCTTTATTTCCTTTTTTTTCGTAAAAAATATTCCTGCGCTGACACTGGATGAAAATATAGAAGAGATTTTTTCCAATTATGCCCGTTCGATTGTTTTGGTGGGAGTCAGTAGAGGTCATGACTCGGAGATGGGCAGTGGTTTTGTGGTTGATGAAGATGGTCTTATCCTTACTAACTTTCATCTTATTCATCAGGCCTCCAAAATTTATGTGAAATTGAAAAGTAATAAGACCTATGTCGCGCAAGTCGTGGAAGCTGATCCTAAGAACGATATTGCCCTTTTGAAGATACGTCACGCTGGTCTCAGGGCCGTGAGGTTAGGGAATAGTCGGCACGTGAATGTTGGACAGCGTGTGGTGACCATTGGTCATCCGCTTGGCTTAGAGAACACGGTTTCCGATGGCCTTATTAGTGCAATACGTCAATTGGACAATGGGATAACGTTGTTCCAGATTAGCGTGCCACTTTCTCCTGGTAGTAGTGGAGGGCCCTTATTTGATTTGCATGGCAAGGTGGTGGGGATGACCACTTCGTCCTTTGATGGTGGCCAAAATTTGAATTTCGCCGTACCGATCGACTACGCCAAATCACTTTTGCGCCAGTTTGAAGATAAAGCGATTAAAAGACATTTTTATAAGAAGAAATTGACGAAAGATTATATTAGGGATAAGTCACATAGGTTGGCGATGAAAGAGGGAGGAAAGGCCGTGGTTTATGTGATTCAACCTAATGATACGTTGTTTTCCATTGCGAGGCGATTTCATACGACGGTTGAGGCCTTACAAAATACGAATAATTTGTCTGATACGCGTATCTATGAGGGGCAGGTTATTCAGATACCATCTTCGCCATAAATGAATTTTCAGAATGCGAAAAGCTATTCTTAGAGGTGGTGTGGGGGTTTTCTGTTTCACTTTTATTTTTTTAAAAGTCATTTATGCCGAAACATACACTGTCAAGAAGGTGATTGAAGGTGATATCTTTGAGTTATCGAACGGTGAGATAGTTTATCTTATTGGGATTGATGCGCCTGACAGTCGTCCAACGCCACGTGCCAAGGTGTTTGCCGAACGTAGCGGAAAAAAACTTAAGGATATTTTAGCGGTAGGTAAGAAGGCCCAAAAGTTTGTTCAACAATTGATTGAAGGTAGAGAGGTCCGCTTAGAATTCGATCGGATTGAGCGTGACAAAAATGGGGCCCTATGGGCGTATGTTTATGATGTGGTGTCCTATAAGAAGAGCGAGGGCTTTGAGGTACCCAGAGGTCATTTTCTCATCGGGGATGAAATATTTGTCAATGCGACGATTGTAAAATCCGGATACGCAAGTCCTTTGATAATTCCACCCAATGTCAAATATACACGACTTTTTAAACAATTGTTTAATGAAGCGAGGATAAATAGAAGGGGGTTATGGCAATGAAAAAAGCATGGACTTTCTTAGTGATGGCTCTTTTGATCGGCTGTGCGGGTACGGTTTACGACTTCTATGGCGTACGCATTGATTATAGTCAATTTGATGATGCCTTTAAAATTTTAGCCATTGAAGGTGATAAGGTGGAGCACACACAAGGAAAATATTTTAATACGGATGTCGTTGCCTGGGGTCAATTGAATGGCAAAACACTCATCATTTCTTTTAAAAACAATTCCGGAGATCCGATTAGTTCAGATGCATTTCTGGATAACTTCATTTTAATTTTGAAATCAGAGGAGAGAGTGCAGCTTGTGAAACAGGATGCGGTGATGTATCGGTATCACGCCCCAGAGCAGATTATGCCTAATCGAGAAGCGCAATTTATTTTGACTCTACCTCGACTTGTTGATCCTCAAGAAATTGAAAGGATTGTTTGTGAAATTGGTGTCATGAGTGGTGTGCGCCTCGTTTTAAAGCCAACATTTTTATAGAATATGAGAGATAGAGAGGCATGTTGTTATCGTAGGGGAAGAGGTGTTCCGACGTTTGCTGATTCGAGAATGAAAATTTAACCTATGACAGTTCTTCTGATTAATCCTCATCTCGTTGTCCAGCGTAGTGATCCTTTCACAACAGGCATTGTGTACCTGCCTATCTCTTTGGCCTATGTGGCGGCCTATCTGAAACAAGTCGGTTGTGAGGTTGAAGTGATTGATGCCTATGGTGAAAATCCTGAACAGGCCTATCAGCATGGTCAATTTATGATTTTCGGTCTCAATGAGGAAGATATTCTCAAGCGTATACCACAGCAGACCGGTATAATTTTTGTTTATGCCAATCAACTAACGAATCATATTGCTACGATATGGATTATTCAGGTCGTCAAAAAACATTATCCCTACATTCCCATTGTGGTCTTAGAGAATACCCAAGCGGTTACGGGGTATGCCCTTCGTTTGGTGGCTCAGGAATTTTATCAAGCCGGAGCCGATTATATCTTAACGGGAGAGGCCGATGAGCGAAGTTATCAGGTTGTCTGTGCTTTAGCTGGTCAGGATACTATACCTATCTCGCTTATCGATGGACTGGGGTCAGTGGAATTTTATAATCCACCGCGCAAAAAGATTGAGGATTTAGACCGTCTTCCTTTTCCGGCCTGGGAGTTTTTTCCATTGCAAAATTATTGGCACTTACGGTTTGCTCATGGACCGCAGATGACACCGCGTTATTTACCCTTGTTGACCTCTCGAGGTTGCCCTTATCCTTGTAAATTTTGTGTCGTGCCTGAGACGAATCAACAAAGCTGGCGGTCCCGCTCGGTTAAAAGTGTTGTTGATGAAATGGAATATCTTTCAAAGAAATTTTGTGTTTTTGAATTTCATATTGAAGATCTGGACCCAACGATTTCCGATGAGCGGACACAGGCGTTATGTCAGGAGATGATTCATCGACAAATGAAGGTCATTTGGAAAATTGTCGCAGGGACAAAAGCGGAAACCATTCGTAGTGATCAGACCATCGATCTTATGGCCCAAGCGGGCTGTCGGTATATTTCGATTTCTCCCGAAACAGGGTCACCGCGCGTTCTTAAGCTGATGGATAAGCCATTTAACCTACAACATGCCGTCAAATTGGTAAATCGCATGAATCGGGTGGGGATTCGTTCCCAAGCCTGTTTTATTTTAGGGTATCCGGGTGAAATAAAAGAAGATTTAGAAATGACAAAGAATCTAGTTTGGCAATTAACGAAAGAAGGAGTAGATGAAATCGCTTTGTTTATTGTGACACCAGTCCCTGGCTCAGCCATTTTCGAACAGTTTCATGGTTACCAATCCTTATCCGAATTAAATTTTACACCAACTTGGCGCAGTGATTTTCAAGGGCTTCATCGCTTTCGGTTGAAGTTGTATCTTAATTTTTTATGGTGGAAATTCAGATATCATCCCTTGAAAATTTTGATTCAACCGTTTAACTTCTTAAGAAGATATTTTGAAACGAAAATGGAAATGGTTCCTTACCGGGCGATGAAACTTATGTGGTGGCAGTGGCGTAATCGAAAACATAAGTTGACGACACAATCCGTGCCGTTTATGCCGATGGGTGCTCGACTCTAAAAGGAAACACGATGAACGCTAAGATTGCGGTGGCTATTCCTTGTTATAACGAGGAGGTGACGATCAGTAAAGTTGTTAAAGACTTTAAACGAGTTCTTCCTGAGGCCTCTTTGTATGTCTTTGATAATAATTCTACCGACCGCAGTGCAAGCTTAGCGCGAGAGGAAGGAGCCATTGTTTGTTTGGTACGCCAACGTGGCAAAGGGAATGTCCTACGGGCTATTTTAGATCATGTCAAGGCGGATGCGTTGATCATTGTGGATGGCGATGGAACCTATGCTGTGGAGGAGGCACCACTACTTCTTCAACCAGTTTTATCCGGTGAGGTCGACATGGTGGTGGGAAATCGGCTTAAAAAAGCCAATTCTCAATCCTTGGCTGTGTTGCATCGATTTGGGAATAAACTCATTGTAAAGACTATAAACCTTATTTTTAATACGGCCTATGAAGATATCTTATCAGGATATCGCGTGTTGAGTCGTCGCCTCATAGAAACGGTACCGTTATTAACACATGGTTTTGAGATAGAGACAGAATTGACTTTGCAAGCATTAGAAGAAGGTCTACAAATCAAAGAAATTCCGGTTACCTATCATCCGCGTCCTGTGGAAAGCCGATCTAAATTACGTCCCTTTTTTGATGGGAGCCGCATTATGATGACCATGGCCATGCTTTTACGGGACCATCATCCCTTACGTGTTTATGGGGTGATTAGTCTCTTATGTCTTTTACTTGTTGGGACCGCATTTGTGTTAAGAGGGACCAATGATTATTTTGTTATACCTTGGTCAGATGATTTTTTAACAGAGGTGATCTTGATATTAACCCCTTTAGGAGTAATTTTTATGGGTATTGGATTTATTTTGAGTGCGGTTAATACACGATTGCGAGAGATTCGGCAAATCATGTATCGTCGCAAATCCTCACATGACTGAGCAGAGTATTTTATATCAAAGTTTATTGGAGAATGTGGCCTGCAATCTCTGCGGCACCAATGATTATCGCTTGATTTATCCAGGGCGATACGAAAGGGCGAAGCCTCAAGAGCTGGTGTCAACGTTTCGTTCTTCGGGCGATGAAATTCTTGTTGACCCCTTGGTGGAATGTCAACGGTGTGGTCTTAAATACTTAAATCCTCGCCTGCGTGAAGATATTATCCTTGAGGCCTATGCGGCTGGCACGGATGAATTATTTGTTTCCCAGGTGAAGGCCAGGGAAAAAACATTCGAAAAATCCTTGAGGTTAATTGAGAAATTCGTAGCCACGAAAGGAAAAATTTTGGATGTGGGCACGGGGGGTGGCTCATTCTTGCATGTGGCAAAAACGCAGGGCTGGGAGGTGCAAGGGTGTGAACCTAATCGTTGGTTGGTGGAATGGGCTTACAAACATTATGGACTCCCGATTTATGCTGGTACCATTTTTGATCAGTCATGGTCCGATCAATATTTTGATGTGGTCACATTATGGGATGTCTTGGAGCATACAACCGATCCTAAGAAAGTTTTAAAGGAATGTCGACGGATTTTAAGAAAGGAAGGACTGCTTTTGGTCAATTATCCCGATATTGATTCACTGATCGCCCGCCTTATGGGGCGCCGATGGGTATTTTTGTTATCGATCCATCTCTACTATTTTACGTTTGTCACGTTAAGCCGAATGCTTAAGGACTGTGGTTTTGAAGTTATTTTTCATAAGAGACATTGGCAAAGTTTAGAATTGGATTACATTTTTCAGCGGATGCAGTCTTACCTGCCGTTGATGGCAGAGACTGGACGAAAAGTTATTAACGGTTTGGGGCTGCAGCACGTAGTCGTTCCCTACTGGATGGGACAATCGTTAGTTTTCGCGAAAGCCTCATTCTAAGAAATTATCATCTATGACAGAAAAGAAAAATGTGGTGATTTTAGGGGCAGGAGTGGCTGGTTTGGCGATGGGATATTTTTTGTGTCGTTCAGGGCAATATCACGTCATCCTCCTTGAGGAATCACCCATCGTGGGAGGTATGTGCGCGAGTTTCACTTACAATGGTTTTGTCCTTGATCATGGCGCACACAAGCTTTATTCTGTCATTCCAGGCCGATTAGAGGAAATTTGTGAGCTAATGGGCGATCGTTTGATTAAATTACCGAAGAAAAATCGCATTTACTTGCAAGGTCATTTGTTAGATTATCCGTTAAGATTAACAAATTTATTAAGAGTACTCGGTGGCGCAACCTTTTTAAAGATCGGTTTGGGATATATGGTTTCTTTTTGGCGGGGGTTATGGGATAAACGACCGGCACGCTCCTATGAGGAGTATATGACGCGATTATTTGGCAGACCGGCGTATGAATTGATTTTTAAACCTCTGGCCGAGAAGGTGTGGGGTGATCCATCCCAGTTACATCCCGATATTGCTAAAACAAGAGTACCAACCTCGAATGGTTTGGATATCATTTTCAGATTATTAGGTTTAAGAGATGAGACCAAGGAGACCAATGCAGAATTTTTTTATTATCCTTATCGAGGATTCGGCGACTGGCCCCAAAAATTAAAAGAGGAAGTGCAGGCGACAGGAGGAGCTATTATCACCTCGGCTCGTATCAGCGAACTAAAGAGAGAAGATGGTCGCATCAAAAGCGTCAAGGCCATTGTTGAAGGACGAGAATGTTCTTTCCCTTGTGATTTTCTTATTTCTTCCATTCCTTTAACGACATTGAATCGTTTGGTGTGCACGAATGGGTTCTTAAATCAGCGATATGAAGCAGATCAACTGCAATTTCGCCATCTTATTTTGGTTTATATTTTTGTGAATCGCCCTTTGGTTTTAAAGGATCAATGGATTTTTTTTCCAGAGAAAGAATTTATTTTCAGTCGCATCTTTGAGCAAAAACAGATGAATCCCGCTTTAGGTCCCAAGGATCAAACGGTTCTTTGCTGTGACTTTACCTGTCGTGAAGAAGATGAAATCTGGCACACGGAGGATGCGACGTTGGTGCAAAGATGTATTCAGGGATTAGAGCGGGCAGGATTTATTGATCCTTCCGAAGTGATAGGCCATTTGGTCAAACGGCAGCGCAATTTTTATCCATGTTATGATCGATCATATAAGGAAAAGATTCAGGCGGTCAATGCCCAACTGAAGCAAGTCGACAACTTATTGCTCACCGGACGCCTGGGGATGTACAACTATAATAATTCCGATCATTGTTTTGATATGGCCAAATTTATTAGCGAACATTTAAATCGAGGAAGCTTACCTCGGGACGTATGGTCTCAACTTGAAGAGCGCGTACAAAGCTATCGCATTGTTGATTAATAAACAGGAATGGATGATGCGCAAAATGATGGAAGGTCGCCTTAATGTGAATTGGGATGCGTATTGGAAGGGTTTTATGTCCTTTCCTTTTGTTGAAGCAGTTCGCTTTTCGTTGGTCCGAGCGGCCTACGAACGACTTTTGCGCTCGTTTTCAATCGGTCACAACCCCAAATTTTGCGAATTAGGGGCCGGCACAGCATCGGTGAGTCGTTATTTGGGCGATAAGTACAAGGCCGAGATCACGATTGTGGATAGTAATCCACAGGCCATTCAATTGGCTCAAAGAAATTTTGAAAACTATCCCTCCCGATTTTTACCATTAAACTGCGATGTGTTTGAGCTTAGGCCTTATCACCATCAGTTTGATTTAGTGCATTCGGGAGGATTGATTGAACATTTTATTAACGAAGCACGGGAAGCCATTGTTCGTGTTCATTGTGATTTGGTGAAAGAGGAAGGTTACCTTTTAATTTTCGTCCCTACATACAATATTTGGTATCGTCTTCTCAATGAAGGGGTTTTTAAATTTCTCCATCTTTTGGATAAGGTTCCTGAGGTCCCATGGTCGTTTGAGGAATTATCGATGCTCCTTAAGCAGTATGGTTTCTACATCATGGCTTCAACGCATGTGGTGACGGAATTAGGAGTGTTGGCCAAGCGCATTTCCTAAACAGACCATAACTTAGCGCAGGCGATCATGATGATGAGCTTTTCCAATTTTCTTAAAAGTAAACTTCACGAATCTTCTCAGCATTTTCAAGTGGCGCTACAGGTTTTGGACTTGAGTCCCAGAAACATCAAACGGATTGCGGAGACAGGTTTTGCCATGTATCGGGGAACTGAGCGGGCGAAGAATCCTTTATTTTTACATATTGAACCAACCGGGGTATGCAATTTAAAATGTACTATGTGTCCACGGACAGAATCCATCACTCGAGAATTGCGCCATATGAAATTTGAACAATTCAAATCGATTTGTGATGCGATTGATCCGATTTTTGTCGCTTTTGTTGGTTTTGGAGAGCCGTTACTTAATCCCCAAATTTTAGACATGGTCCATTATAGCGTGGGGAAGAGAATTGTTTCTCGGATCTCCACGAATGCCACGATGCTCAATACTCAACGGTCAAGAGAAATTATCCAAAGTAAACTTCACCAAATTTGGTTCTCGGTTGATAGTCCCACCGCAGAGAATTTCGAGAAAATTAGGGTTGGTGCGGATTTTGCGAAAATCATTGAGGATATTAAGGAGTTTTGTGTCATCGCCAAAGAAGAAAAATCTAAGATTGTTATCACGGTTAATTTTACTATTACCAAAGATAATGTGCATGAGGTTCCACAGATGGTCAACTTCTGTTATGAGGAACTTTCTATTAGGCCAACCTTCGCCCGTGGTTATGGATATGATATTGAAGCCCAGCAGCGACGCGCGCTTCAAAACACCACGGAGATACAGGGATTTTTGGAAGAGGGGGTACGACGCGCCCAAGCCTATAAACTATCCAATGTCGAGCAAAACCTTCAAACGATTATCTATGATTTGAAATACCCATTAGATGGTCAAGGCCCGTGTTATTTTCCCTATTACGTGATTGCCGTTTCATGGGACGGAAAAGTTTCCCCGTGCTGTTTATTTTATGACTACCAAATGAATTTGGGCAATGTGAAAGAAAGATCTTTTGAAGAGATATGGAATGGAAAAGCCTATCAGCGCTTTCGTATGAAATTAAAAACACATCGACAAGATATTAACATTTGTAATACCTGTCCCTTAAACGATATTTCCTTGCATAATATCATGCATCGCATTTCTCGTGTGCCTGTCATGAAATGGTTAACTAAAGAACGATATGAGTATATTGATCGGACTGTTTGTTAAAGGGACGTTCGCTTAAAATCATTAATGAATTTGACGATATTAATTTGTTTGTTATAATAAAATAAGTAAGTTAGTGCTCGTTTCTATAAGAAACCCTTCCTGAAGAAGGAAAAAGAATGCGTGTTGCTCTCATTAACCCGCCGTACCTTATCATTTATAAAAAATTAAATATTGAACAAGATGCTTCGGTGCCATTAGGTTTGCTCTGTGTGGCTGGAATGCTTGAGAAACGTGGCCATGAAGTTAAGGTCTATGATTTTAATCTTCGTGAGACATTGCTTTCGGAGATGATCGACTATATCAGTGAATTTAAGCCTGATGTGATTGGTGTGACAGCGGTTACTCCCACTTTTAATGCAGCCCAGCAAATGGTCACAACACTAAAAAAGGCCTTTCCTAAAATGATTTTTGTCATGGGCGGGCCACATCTGACGTCTCTGCCCAAACAATCCCTTGAACTAACGCCCGCGTTGGATTTTGTGATTGCTGGTGAAGGGGAGTATGCCATGGCCGAGCTCCTCGATGCGCTAAAAGAGGGGCGAACGGATTTTGAGCTTATCAATGGGTTGACATTTAGACGCGATGGAGAAGTTTTCTCGAATCCTCGTGCGCCGATGATTGAAGATTTGGATGCTTTGCCGTGGCCCGCGTATCATCTTTTGCCGGTTACGGAATATGCGCCCTCGGTTGTGTATCGGGTGGCTGAGAAGAGCACCTTTATTATGTCCTCGCGGGGTTGTGCGGCCTATTGTACGTTTTGTGCCAATAATGTAACCGGCCGACGTCTACGCGTTCATAGTATCGATTACTTCATACATATGATCAAGCATTTAATGCAAACGTATGGTTTTCGTCATTTTCACATTGTGGATGACAATTTTATGAATGATCAGCAGCGCGTGATTGATATTTGCAAACGCATCATCGAAGAGAAATTAAAGATCACATGGTTTATCTTTGCTCGTCCGGATCATTGTCAAAATTTAGAGACGCTGAAGATGATGAAAAAAGCAGGGTGTGTTTATCTTCAATTTGGAATCGAGAGTGGCAGCGAGCTTATATTACGACAAATGGGAAAAAAGATCGAAAAAGCAGAATTATACAGCGCCTGTATGAATTGCAAAAAGGCAGGGCTAGACTATTTCAATTCTTTTATGATTGGCAATCCCAAAGAAACCCGAGAGACAGTTGAGGAAACGGCTGAGTTCGCGATAAAATTAGATGCGATCATGTCTGGCTTTAATATTTTAATTCCCTATCCTGGCACAGCCATCTTTAAAAAGTACTATGAAAA
>Ga0114945_10000667_pt1 | contig 22128 bp, 30 predicted proteins | sample OV2TP3_FD_87194 | JGI IMG/M metagenome (GOLD analysis project Ga0114945, IMG submission 87194) | Hot spring microbial communities from Beatty, Nevada to study Microbial Dark Matter (Phase II) - OV2 TP3 | ecosystem: Environmental > Aquatic > Thermal springs > Hot (42-90C) | place: USA: Beatty...
AGCGTCGCATCGCGGCGTCGCATCGTCGTCGGCAACCCATGGGGTTGGCCTCCTCCTCGCTCCTTGCGCTGCTCGCTTCTCGGCCCGCCGCGGCTCACGAGCCTACCGGGATGTGCTCTTAGTCGAACGAACCAGGCAGAGTCCGGCGGACCTCGTCCAGCTCGGCGGCGGGGAGGGCCTCGGGATGCGCATGAGAAATTCGGACCAGCGCCGCCAGACCCTGCCGTCTGAGGGATGTCGGTTCGGCAGGGTCTATGGCGAGCGCTTTCAAAGCATTCACGACCGCGGGATCGGCGCAGCGCGCCATCCAGAGCGTTCGAACGATCGCCTCGCGCGCCTTTCCGTCACGCTCCGCGCGGAGGACCTTCGCCAGCCGGGCCCGTTCGATCGCGCCCAACTCCGAAGGCAACGCCGCGACGGCCGCGCACCGGACGCCCGCGTCCACATCCTTCTCGACGAAGTGGAGGACGGCGCCCGCGATATCCGCACGTTCCGGAGGCAACGCCACGGCGAACGCCCGCGCGGCCGGATCGGACTCCCCGGCGACGGCGTCTCTCCACGCGCCGGCATCGAGGGATTCCAATCGAACCCGGAGGGCGAGGGCCTTCGCTCGAGTCGAGGAATCGCTCGACTTCGCCCACGATCCGAGTTTCTCGCGCATGAATCGACTAAGCTCCGGATCGTCGGCTACGATCCCAATCCACTTCCCGAATTCCTCGGGGTCCGTTTCCGCCGCTCCCCATCGTTCCATTTCGCGCCATCCCTCCTCCATCGGAAGGACCGGACGCTCCGCCACCGGGGCGGCCTTTGGTGAGAGGACTCGAATCATCGAGGCCTGTGGGAGGAGAACTTCGGGAGCGCAGGGGGCCGCCGACATCGATCGAGCGATCTTGGACACGGCCCACGGCCGCGTGGTGAACGCCAAGACAGCCAAGACCGCTCCCCCGACTGCGACCACCCACCCGCGTTTCATCGATCTACCATCCCGCCCACGTGAAAGACGACTCGACGCTCTTCCCGACGATCTTGTCCAGGAACACCTTCTGAAGCGTCTTCTTGAACATCGAAGTGACGTCTATCGTCCAGAACCAACCCTCGCCCGAGGTCTTCATGTCCGTTTCGATCCGATCGATGCCGCGGGTGACCTGGAGCTTGTAGGGGGCCGTCTTCGAAACGGAAGCGACCAAGTGTCCACTCGCCACGATCTCGATATCGCGAACGTGGAAGGTATGGTCGGGGTAGCCGATCATCCACCAGGACGCTCCGGTCAGGTTGAGCCGGAAGTCGAGCTTGGTCTGCGAGCCCTTGGGCCAGACGAGCTTCCAGGTCGACCGCAGGTAGTAGTGAGTGGGCGACTGCCAGAAGGATCCCTGGCCGGTGAACTTGAGGTCCGGGGGTTTGTTCCCCAGATCGAGCTGAACCCACTCGACGTCCTGCACGACGCAATTGGGTCCGGGCGCATCAAGCTCCCGGCCGATCATCGTACTCTCCATGTTCTTCTGGATGGCCTTCTCCGCGGTCCCCTCGATCGCGATCCGCACGGTCGGGTTCGTCCAGGCCTTGATCAAGGCGGTTTGGGCCGCTTGCGTAGGGTCGAGTTCGCACCCTCCGAGAACGAGGAGCGATGCCAAGGCAAGAAAGCGACGATTCATGGGGGCTCCTTGAAGAGTTTCCGGGGAGAGCGCAATCCCCGTGCCACCCATACCCTGGAGTCCCCGTCCAAGCCGACTTGGTCGATAACGGGCGATCGTGGGCGAAAACGGTCAGGAGCGCGCCTCGGCGAGTCCCCGCTCCGGATCGACGGCGGCGAGGAGGGCCATGCCGCCGATGAAGAAGACGGCGACGGAGAGGATTCCCCACCGCATCGTCCCCGTCAGATGCGTGACGGAACCGAAGAGAAGAGGCCCCAGCGCCGCCGCGAATTTTCCCCCGATCGCGAAGAAACCGAAGAACTCGGCCGTTTTTTCGCGCGGGGTGAGCTGACCGAAGAAGGCGCGACTCAACGCTTGAGTTCCGCCCATGACGATCGCTACGAGGATGCCGAGGATCCAGAAGGCCAGCCGGGTCGTCGCGAAGAACGCGAATCCGAGCACCGAGAGCCATACCCACAGCGATAGCGCGATGGCCCGCTTCCCGCTCCACCGTTCCGCAAGGCGCCCGAAGAGGAGCGCGCCGAGGAGGGCAACGACTTGAATGGCAAGATAGAGAAGAATCAGTTCGTCCTGGCTCATCCCGACGACGCGCCTCCCATAAACGGAAGCGTTGAAGATCACTGTTTCCACTCCCTCGTTGAAGAGAAGATAGGCAAGGAGGAATTTGAAGAGCTCCCGGTGCTTTCGAATGTGGCGCACGGTCGCGAAGACGTCGGAGAATCCCATGCCCAAGGCGCTCCGCCCGGGCGGAATCGACTTGGACGTCGCGCGCTCGCGCACGACGAGGAACAGCGGTAGGGCGAAGAGAAACCACCATCCGGCAACCACGACGAAGCCGGGGCCGATCGCGGAACCGCCCCCGCGCCGGAGCATCACGAGATTGACGAGAAGGCAAAGTCCGCCTCCGACGTATCCCAGTCCCCATCCGAGGGAAGAGACGCGCGCCATCCTGTCGGGGGGCGCCAGCTCCGGGAGAAAGGCATTGTAGAGCGCGTTGCCCCCCGCGAATCCGACGTTGGCGACGGCGAAGAGAGCCATGCCCGCAAAGACCATCCCCGGACGGACGAAGGCTAGTCCCGCCGTCGCGAGACACCCCGCAATCCAGAATCCGGCCAGAAAGCGCTTCTTGGCCGCGGTGTAATCCGTCACCGCGCCGAGGAACGGGGCCCATAGGCAAACGATCCCCATGGAAACGGCTCCGGCGATGTTCCAGAGCGTCTCACCGCTCCACCGCCGCCCGAAGATCTCCGCCCCTTCCGCCGGGACGACCGCTCCCGCGAAGTAGGTGGCGTAGATCACGGCCAAAATGCTCGTCGCGAAGGCGGAATTCGCGAAATCGTAGAGCGCCCAAGACCAGATTTCGCGCCTGGGAGCTATCGTGGTTTCACCCGGTAGAAAACCCCGCTCCCCCGCATGAGCCACGTATGATGAATCTGTGCTCGACGATACACGCGACGCACTTGGCCCGGAGCGCCGGCGGGATCGTTCACGATCGCGTCTCCCTCCTTCGTGAATCCCACCACGACCACCAGATGGCCGTCGGAGGATTCGACGGGAGCGCCGTCCAATTCCCCCGGACTCCAACGATGCGAGAGGACGACCGGACGGCCGGCCGCGATTTCCGACTCCACGTCTTCAAGGCCGCCTCCTCGCGCCACCGCGGCCTCGAGCTTTCCTCCCGAAAGGCGATGGACGTGCGCGACGTTGAACGCCCAGTTTCCGTAGACGTCCGAGGCATGATCGTAAACGCCGTCGGCTACTTCGCGCGTCTTCACGTGGATTCCGTAGAAGTCCAGCACCATCGCGACCGAAGTCGGGCTGCAGAGGCGACCGGAGACTGAGGGGTCCTCGGTTTTCTGCGACCGTTCGGATACGGGCAGGAGGCGCCCCCAAGCGGCGGAGGGAACGGAGGAGAATCGACGGCGCCAGCCGGATTTCCAGTAGGCGACCGAAACGAGCGAAATCTCGGACGGGGCCGCGATCGAAATCCGGACGCGGAACGCATTCGCCGGCCATCGGACCGAAAGCGTGTCGACGTCGACGGAAACCTCCCCCGACGCCGACTTCGCACCTTCGGGGCGGGCCCCCCAACGCCCGACCGACGCCCACGGCTGCCATTCCAGGGTGCGAACCGTCAGCTCCACGCCGAACTCGCCCGCCCCGTTCCACGACACGACCGCCCGATCGAACTCCTCGACCTCGAACACCGGCGACTCGAAAATGCCGGGGCCGCGCACAACCGAGTCCGGCCGCCATTGAACTATCCCCTGCAGAAGAGGCTCACGGGTGCCGCGGTTCACGCATCCTCCGAGAAGAATCACGACCACCCAGGCACGCACGGCGCCCATCATGACTTCGCCGAGGGCGGTGTCAAGAACGGGCCGATCCTGCCGATATTACCCTTGGAACGATGGTGAGAGCGCTCAACGATCACGGATTTTCGGAATCCGTCCTGGAGGCGGCGGGATATGTCGGCGTCGCCTTCCTCGACTACTTCAGCATTCCGTGCGACCACTTTCGGCCCGAGCTCGAGGCGCTCGCCGATCGCTTCTCCGAGAAGGTCCGCTTTTTTCAGGTGGATGCCAGCGAAAGCCCCTCTCTCGCCGAGTACGTCCACGTCGAAGCCGTGCCGACGCTCGTGCTCTATCGGGACGGCGAGGAAATCTCGCGGTACGAAGGCCCGTATAGCCGCGAGGCCCTGCAGGAGAGAATCGAGTCCATCATGCGGGAGGCGGGGCACAATCGGGCGTCGTAAGGCGCTCTCCGCCCCAAAGCTGGTATACTCTAGGGGACGTCGGGGGCGGGAGGACACATGCGCCAGTATCGCCGTGCGATCGCTCTACTCCTCGTGGCGTCGTTCGCTTCCGGATGCACCTCACGGCAGCGTCTCGCCGTCGATCACTACCGGCAGGATCAGACCGTTCTCACCGACGGCGAGGAGGTCGAGGTCAAAATGGTAGACGGTTTGAAGTACGAGGGAAAGGTCGCGAAGAGAGAACCGGAGGCCGTGACGCTACAACTCACCGACGGCGCCTCGAAGCGGCTGGCCGTGGCTCAGATCGAGTACTTCGAGGCGGAGAAATTCTCCGGGGGGAAGACCGCCCTCTTGGTCGTGGCGGTGGCGGGAGGAATCGCGCTCATCTGGATCATCGTGGCCACGGTGCTGGTGGTTTCCACCATCGTGGTCTTGCCTCTGGCCATCTTCGCGATCTAGCGGCCCCTCACGGCACGGAGGAACTGGTCGAGCTTGGCCTCGTCGATCAGGGCGAAGGGGTTGCCGTCGAGGTCCTCGAACGTCGCCAAGTCCCCTGTCGGACCGTCCGTGAGCGGGGAAAGAGAGCTCGCGCCGATCCGGGCGAGGCGATCTCGAGCGGCGGCGGCGTTCGGGACGACGAACACGGGCTGTACCCGAGGCGGGGGGTGATGGTCGTTCAGGAGGAGGATGGGATCGCCCTCGCGCCATTGCAGGGCGGCCACCACGGCCCCGAACCTCGCGTGGCGCCAGAGGAGCTTCGCGCCCAGCACTTCCGTGTAGTGGCGAATCGCCGCGTCCGTATTCGCCACGCTGACGTAGAGATAACCGAGCTTCCAATCCTGCCCTTCCATGGTGGCCGCCGCTCTTTCGCAATCCGTTGAGCGGCCGTCTAAACCTCCATTACTTCCTTGGTCTTCTTGTCGACGAGGTCCTGGACCTTTCCCTCGTATTCCCGCGTCAGTCGGTCGGTCTCGTCGCGAATCTTCTTCTTCTCGTCTTCGGAAATCGTCTTGTCCTTTTCCTCTTGATCCGATCGGGAGTTGGCGTCGCGACGGACATTTCGGATCGCGACCTTCTGTTTTTCCCCGAGCTCCTTGACGAGCTTGGCCATCTGCTTGCGCCGCTCCTCCGAGAGCGGGGGAACCGTCAGGCGAATGATCTTCCCGTCCGACTGCGGAGTCAGGCCCAGATCGCTCTTCTGGATCGATTTCGTGATCGCCTCCATCGCGGTCGGATCGAAGGGCTTGATCATGATCATCCGCGGTTCGGGGATCGTGATCGAGGCAAGCGCCTTGAGCGGAGTCGGGGCTCCGTAGTACTCGACGCGTACGGGCTCGACGAGTCCCGCCGAGGCGCGTCCCGTGCGCACTCCCTTGAACTCTTCCACCAACACGCCGACCGCCTTTTCCATCTTGTCCTCGGCTTCGAGGACGATGTCGTCGTAGGGCATAAGGCCTCCTCGTTCTAGCCTGCCTTATTCATCCGGGCTACGCCGCCCGGATGAATAAGGCACCCTCCGGGCTTTCGCCCCGCCGAAGCGGCGGGCTTCGGCCGCGCAGGCGGGCAGCTTCATCGGCCTTCCTGGCCGATTCCGCTGGACAGCCCCGGCGGCATGAGCGGCGACATCGTGTCGCCCCTCGCCGCCGGTAACCTATTCATGGGTTTTCTGCCGCAAGCCGAAAACCACCGTGAATAGGTCAAGCTAGGGAGCCGTCACTATACCATCCCTCTCCCGGAAGCGATCCAGAAGTCGGCTTCATGGTTCATCCCCGCGTACCACCGCAAACGCTCCTCGCACCTGCACGGAAGGGATCGATAAGGAAACCATGAATGGGCCATCAACATGGTGAACGGGGATAGATTCCACTGTGAATTCCGTTCCTGCATTCTTGCTTTCCCCATGGTCTTCTTCCTCGGATGGAAAGCCCCGACTGTTACCCAGAAGTCTCCGAGCTCCGATTCGACGGCTCGACTGCAACCTTTCGATCTCTCTCCGTTGAGAGGAACGGAGCGTTCGAATCGGAGAACCGAAAGAGGAAGGAAAGCGCTCAGCGATTGGAAGACCAACTGACGCGGGTCAGTCTATGGCTTTGTCGGGCCGAGGCTCTCAAGAGAAAGCTGGTCCACCTGCTCGCTCTTGTCGATGCCCATCCCCAAGCGTTTTCGCTGAAGCAACTGGATCCGCTTGGCGTTGATTCTCCCAGGCAATTTTCTGCAACCTTTGGCCCCCGAACCGTTCCGAAGGATGAGGCGAATGGCGGATGACGGAAGTTCCCGCTCGTTCCGGGAGCTGGTTCGGGAAACCTCCGGCCGCCTCTTGGCTACCGCGCGCTTGATGCTGGGCGACGAACACGAAGCGGAGGACGTCGTGCAAACCGCGTTCTTGAAGGCCTGGGAGCGGTGGGAGGGAGAGTCGATTCGGAACTACGCGGTTCCCTGGCTCTATCGGGTCGTCCGAAACCTGAGCATCGACCGGCTGAGACAGCGAGGGCCGGCGGTCGAGTGGTCCGAACCCACCGCGGAGGAGCCCGGGGCGGAAGAACCGACCCCGCTCTCCTTCGATCGCGTGCGGGAGGCGATCCCGAGCTTGGAGGAGCCCTATCGCTCCGCGCTTCTCCTCCGATATTCGCAGAAGATGCCCTACGAAGAGATCGCGAAGACGCTGGAAGTTCCCTTGGGAACGGTCAAGAGTTGGATCTGCCGAGGCGTGAGGCTGCTCCGGGAGCAATTCACCCCGGCGGGGAAGGAGTCGTCATGAATCGGTGCAACGAGATCCGCGAGGAACTGGAGCCCTTCGTGCTCCGAGTGCTCGACGCAGAACGTGCGGCGCTCGTGGAGCAACATGTCGAGGAATGCGCGCCGTGTCGCGCCACCATACGGGAGACGGAGTCGGTAGTGAGGCAACTCGACCTCTTGCCGCGAGTTCATGCTGTTCGTCCCGCCTTCCTTCATCAAGTCATGTCCGCCACGGTCGATCGCAGACCTCGTGCGCATTTCTGGGGACGAGGGCTCCGCTATGGCACGGCCGCCGCTGCCGGCGCTCTCCTGGCGATTTTCGTGCTTCGCTTCGTTCCCGTGCGCCAAGCGCAACCCCTCGTGACCGTAAGCGAAAGAGTCGTCGGGGTCGAATCGCCGGAATCCCGACAGGATCGCGCCCGCACCGAAATCGAACTTCGCTTCTTGCACTCTCAACTTCAGGCCTCCACGGTCCAGATCCGCCAATTCCACCATCGACTTGAGCGCGCCCACGAAGAATTGGGACGGATGGACAACGAAAAGCGCACCCTGACCCTCGCCTCGACCGATCTCGGGGCCAAGGTCCGCGCCCTCGAGAGTCGAATCGCGGAGGATGTCCGAGCGCTGGCTCAACTTCGGCGCTCGAACGAGCGGCTCGAGGAGAAGATCGCCGCCTATCGGACTCGATTCGAAACCGTATTCGTTTCGACGTCGGTGCGGGACACGGACCCGGAACCGTCCACGAGCCGAAACCAGATCGCGGATCTCCTCCCCAATCCCCGGACTCTCTTGGCGCCAAGGAGATGAGTATGAAGCGTTTGATCCCCATCGCAATCATGGGGTCGCTCCTGTCCGGCTGCGTCATCGAGCGCACTCGTGAGGGAAAACGAGAGATGTTCGCGTCCCTCGCCAAGCTCAAGATCGGAACCAGTACCAAGGCGGACGTCCTCAAGGAATTGGGGACGCCCAGCCTGGACGAAATCAAACCGGAAGAAGAGATCCTCTCCTATCGATATGTGTCGGACTCCAGCGTCGGATTCTCTCCCGTCCTGGATCTTTCGAGCAGCGAACGATACACGATCACAGTCGTTCTCGACCAGGCCGGAAGGATCAAGACGATCACCCGGAAATGAAAGGAGCAAGCCTTATGGGAGCGCGCATTCTCGGAATCGCGGCCCTGTGCTGCGCGACGAGCGGATGTCTCGCCACTTCGAACAGCCGACGGGATGTCGTTCAGAATCCGGAGGTCTTCAATCGGATGATCCAAGCACGCATGACCCGGAAGGAGGTGCGCCTCCTCTTCGATCGGCTTCCCGATACGACCTCGAGTCACCATGTAGACAAGTGGACCCTTACTCAGTCGAACCGGCATCTCCTTTTCTTCCTGGTGGACGCCGGCACCCGACCCACGGAAGCCGAGTTCCGATTCCACGATGACGTGCTCATCGGAGTGACGGTTCGGGATCACAAGACCGTGACCGTGTTCGGGAAAACGAAATGATCGGAGGACGGATGCTCGGTTCCAGACTCGCTCTCTTCGCGGGGATGCCCCTGCTTTTCGCGACGCTGACGGGATGCATGATGTTCGGGGGACAGAGTCGCACCGGAATCCCGGTCTCGCCGGAATCGGCGAAGCGGCTGGAGCCGGGCAGGACCTCTCAGCGAGAAGTCGTGGAGGAGCTTGGCCCGCCGACCCGCCAGGAGGGGCGGCTTCTCGTGTACGAGTCCTCCGTCGTCGACGGCGACACGCTCTTCTTCCCGCTATTCGTGACTGCGGTCACGGAGTCTCGCCGGCTGGCGGTACTCCTGGATGACCAGGGTCGCGTAAGCGAGGTCCTCGATTTTTCGGCCCAGAGGGAGGTTCGATGAGACTCGCAACGTTCGTGGCGACCCTCGGAGCCTTGGGAGGATGCATCTCCGTCGATGGGAGCACTCGAGGCGCCTCGGCAAATCGGGATCAGGTCCGCAAGATCCAAGAGGGGATCAGCGGTCGGGAAGACGTAATGAAAACGTTGGGGCCTCCGACCTCGATGCACGCGACATCGGTGCGCGAAGTGTGGGTCTATCGTGCGAAGGAAGAATCGAGCTTTATCTTGCTGCCGCTCGCAGTGACCTCTTCCTCGCGAGAGATCGAAGTTCGCGTCGAGTTCGACCTCTGGGGAGTCGTCCGAAGGGTGGAGAGGAGGGGCTCGTGAATCGGATCTTCCTGGATCAGAGGTAGCCGAGGAATTGCTGCTCAGGGAATCCGGCATCCCGAACGATCTTTCTCACGATGGAAGGGCCTTCCTCTGCCGACGGATGAATCGCTACCGTAAGTCTCCGGCAGTCCGGGTGGTGAAGAAACTCATGACTCCCGCGCTGCCGGATCGTCTGAAACCCGGCCCGCCGCAATGCGCGAATGATCTCCGATCGCTTCCGCGAGGGAATTCCCCTCCCCGACGCGCCCTCAACCTACCTCGACATTGAGGGCCGCTCGGAGGACGCGCTTTTCGCGCGGAGGCCGTTCCCCCAGGGACTGAGGGCCTTCGAGATCAAGCTCCAATGCCTCTTGAGCCGCGATGCGACACTGTGCCAACGTCGGATACCAGACGGTGATTTCCGGAAACGCGGGGAAATAGGCGGAGACCCCTCCGCCTTGAGCACGAGCGTAGAAAACGGTGTATCGAAGTCTCTTCCTCACCTTTCCATCCTAGTACCCAACCGGATCGACGCAACCCTAAGTCCCGCCGTCGATGATCGTCCCGATCGGTTGTCCCTTGACCGCGCGTACGATGTTGCCGCCGTGCCACAGATTGAAGACGAGGATGGGGAGGCGATTCTCCATGCACATCGTGATCGCCGTCGAGTCCATGACCCCGAGGCGCTTGTTGAGGACGTCGAGGTAGGTGAGGCGTTCGAACTTCTTCGCCTTCGGGTTGAGATGGGGATCGTCGTCGTAGACCCCGTCCACCTTGGACGCTTTGAGCAGAACCTCGGCGGAGAGTTCGGTCGCGCGCAGGGCGGCGGCGGTGTCCGTGGTGAAGTGGGGATTGCCGGTCCCCGCGGCGAGAATGACGATCCGACCCTTCTCGAGGTGCCGGATCGCGCGGCGCCGGATCCAGGGCTCCGCGACGGATTGGACTCCGAAGGCCGTCATCACCCGCGTGATCTTGTCCATTTGCTCCAGGACGTCCTGGAGCGCGAGGGCGTTGATCACGGTGGCGAGCATTCCCATGTAGTCGCCGGTGGCCTGGTTGATGCCGTGCTTGGAGAGGGTTCCGCCGCGAACGATGTTGCCGCCCCCGACGACGATCGCGATCTGGGTGCCGACTTCGGAGGCCTCCGCGATTTGCCGGGCGATCGACTTCACTTCGTCGATGTCGATTCCGTGCGCGCCTTCCTTGCAGAAGGCCTCGCCGCTGATCTTCAGAAGGACGCGCCGGTACTTGGGCTCGGTCATGCGCTCCGCGTTACTGGCCGACCTCCATCCGAACGAACCGGCGAAGGACGATGTTCTCCTTGAGCACGGCGACCTTCGACTTGAGGAACTCGCCGTAGGATCCCTTGAACTTGTCCTCCTTGGGGAACGCCATGTGGAGGAGGCATTTTTGGGCGTAGAGGTTCTTTTCGAGTTTTCCTTCGAGGATCTTGGCGGCGATCTCGGGCGGCTTCCCTTGTACGTCCGCCTCGTACTTCTTCTTCTCTTCTTCCACCGACTCCTTGGGGAGGTCGTCCTTGGAGACCGCGACGGGATTGAACGCGGCCACCGCCACCGCGAGCTCTTTCAGGAGATCCTGGAACGCCTCGTTTTTCGCGACGAAGTCCGTTTCGCACGTGAGCTCCACGAGCGCGCCGATCTTGCCCGTCGTGTGGAGGTAGACGCCGATGCGTCCCTCTTTGGTGGCTTTCGAACCGAGCTTTTCGGCCTTGTCCAGACCCTTCTGCCGAAGCCAAGCCTTGGCCTTCGCGAGATCTCCTCCGCACTCCTCGAGCGCGGCCTTGCATTCCATCATCCCCGCGCCCGTCTCGTCGCGGAGTTGCTTGATCTGCTTCGCATCGACGGCCATCGGTCATTCTCCCTTGGATTCAGTCGTGGTGGAAGGGGCAGGAGGGGGCGTCTGAGCCGGAGGTCGCGGACGGCTGGAGGTAGGACGTCCCGGGGCCCCGGTGGTGGTCCGTCGCGGCCGACCGCCGCGACCCACGGAAATGGCGCCGGGCTTGTCCGTTCCCATCGCGGCGGCGAGATGAGCCTCGTCTTCGACCGGACGCGCGACGCCGATCGATTTCGCCTTTCCTTCGGCGACCGCGTCGGCCAGCTTCTGGATGACGATCTGAACGACTTTCATCGAGTCGTCGTTGCCGGGGATCGGGATGTCGATGCTTTCGGGATCGCCGTCGGTATCGATGAGCGCCACCGTCGCGGCACCGATCTTGTCGGCCTCGGCCACGGCGATCGATTCGTGCTTCGGATCGACGACCACGAGGCAGGCGGGAAGGCGGTCGAGAGTTCGGATCCCGTCCAGGTTCCGGAGCAGCTTGCGCTTCTCGCGAAGAATGCTCGACTGCTCTTTCTTCGAGTAGCGATGCAGGGTGCCGTCCAGTTCCCACTGTTCGATCTCGCGCAGGCGATGCAACCGTTTGCGGATCGTGTCGTAGTTGGTGAGCGTGCCGCCGAGCCAGCGCTCGGAGACGTAGGGCATTCCGGCGCGGAGCGCTTCCTTCTTCACTACGGCGCCGGCCTGGCGTTTCGTTCCGACGAGGAGGATGAGTTCGCCGCGCGACGCCAGCCGCTCCAAGAAGTGATAGGCCTTCACCAGCCCCTTGATCGTCGCCCGGATGTCGATGATGTGGATGAGGTTTCGCTTGCCGAAAATGTACGGGGCCATCTTCGGGTTCCAGCGACAGACTCGGTGACCGAAGTGCACCCCCGACTCGAGGAGTTCTTTCGGCGCAATCGTCAAAGGCATCCAGCCCTCCGAATAGGACAGCGATACGGGACACTCGAAAAAGGATCCGAGGGGGCGGGCGGACAGTTCGCTCCGCGCCTTGGAATGGCCCGCCGCCCAGCGCGATCGAGTTCGCCACACTAGAGGCGCCGGTAGGAGCCGTTTCCGGGATCCAAACGCGAGGGACGAAGATACTGCAAGGCCGAAGGGGAGTCAAACACAAACGCGACCGGGCCGCTACTTCTCGATCAAGACCTCATCGGCGGTGCGGTGAAGTCCGTTGATAACGAGGATCGTGACGAGGTCGCGATCCTTCTTGTCCAATCGGGAGATCTGCTTGCGGATCTCCTCGAGCCGCTGGCGGATCTCCGTCTCCAGTCGATCGATGGAGCGGGCGATCGCGGGATTGCCCCGCTTGATCTCGCGGACCCGTTCGAAGATCGAAACCGCCATCTGGGTGATATCCTCCCCGGCGCGAGCCCCTCGCCTTCCCGCCATGGGACACCTCCAGGAAGAGGATATCATCCGCCGGCGCGGCGGGCAATCCCCATCCGATTTCCCCTCGCGACACAATAGATTTTATACTTTATAAAAATTTTCCCTTGACACCCCATGGAGAATGCTGCATCATAGATGCGGTAGGGGGCGGGAGAGGGCCGGAGACCGACAGCGATGAGAGTAGTACTCGCCGCCCTCCTTGCCCTGGCCGCGCAGGACGACGGCGACGCCGTTCGATCCTGGGTTCGCGACTTGGCCTCCCCGCTCCCGGAGACCCGCCTGTCGGCATCGCGGAATCTGCTCCGAGCCGGCCGCTTCGCCTGGCCCGCGCTCGAAGAGGCGCGCGGCAGCCCTGACCTCGACGTCTCCCGCTCAGCCGAGCATCTGCTGGCCGCCTCCCGCCTTCGCCGAGGGATTCCCTACTCGATCCTCCGGCTCCATCCCGACGCGCCTCTTCTCCTGCGGGGCCCCGCCTGTCCCGCCAAGATTCAACTCATCCGGCTCCTCGGCCGACACTTCGACGAATGCGCCCACCTCGTGGAACCCCTGCTGTCCGATGCGGACGCCGAGACTCAAATCGCGGCCGCCGAAGTGCTCTCGGATCACCGACGGCCCGGATGGATCGAGCCCCTCCTGGAGCTGATCGCCCGTGAGGATTGTCCTCGCGCGCCTCGAGTCGCCGAACTTCTCCTCTCCGTCGCCTCCTCCCTTCCTCGCTCGCGTCTGGAAGAACTCTTCCAGGGCGCAGGTCCGCTGGGGCGAGTCCGATTGGCGGAACTCGCTACGGCGGGCCGACTCGCCCTCGATTTCTCGCGCTCCACCCTGTACTCGATGTTGAGGGACGGTGCGCGGTCGGCTCGGGCCTCGCTGGCGTGGATTCGGATGCGAGTTCAGCCGGAGGACACGACGCACGTCGAGCCGTTGCTCGAGTCCGAGGAGGCCGACGTAGTCGTAGAAACCCTCGCAACCCTTCGGGCCGCCGGATCGATCCGGAATTCCTCCGTACGACCGCTGCTCGAACATGAAGCCCCGATCGTCCGTTCGGAAGCCCTCGAGACGCTGGAGGCGGTGGGCGATCCCTCCGTCGAGGACGCCGCCCTCCGACTTCTCGTGGATCCTTCCACGGCCGTCCGCAGATCCGCCATCACCGTTCTGTGGAAGCGCCGCGGAGCCGGTGCCCTGGAGATCACTCTGGCGCTCTATCTGAGTCAAGACGGAGACCCGCGCGAATTAGCCGCAACGTACCTCCTCCGATGTCGCGGGTGGGTACGGCCTCGACTCCTGGAGCATCTCGAGTCCCGCGACTCCGATCGCAGACTTCGCTCCTTGGAGCTGCTCTACCGGATGGAGGGAGTGTCCGTCCTTCTCGCCGCCGGCCGGGACGAGGAGGAGGAGATCCGACGATGGGCCCTCTTTCGACTCCTTCCGCAGGAGGGGAGTTCGATCCTCTCTCTCCTCGAGAACCTCGCAGGAGATCCGAAGGAATCGATCCGCTTCGAGGCGCTTCGAGGGCTCGTGCGGCGGGGAAAGATCGAGCGCATCGAAGATCTCGCCCGTTTCCTTTCCCACCGCGAATACGATCTGGCCCTCGGAGCCGCGGAAACGCTTCTCGACTTCGGAGGGCCGCAAACCCCCGAACTGGCGCGCCGCGTCCTCCGCCACGACGACGCCCATCTCCGTCGGCTTGCCCTGGAGTCGCTGATGGAACGGCGCACCTTCGACGCGGTCTCCGAGGCGATCGATTGTCTCGACTGCCCGGATCCGCGCCTGCAGCGCCTGGCGATCCAATACCTCACCCAGGCCCTGGCCGCCTACCGATCCCCCGAAATCGTTCGCTCCGTGCGGGAGCGTCTTCCCCTGATCGCGCCGGAAGCCGCGGAGGCGGCCCTTTTCTTGGTGGCCTCTACCGGAGACGTAGAGTCGCTCCGAGCGCTCCGGCTCGCACTTCGCGAAGGGCGACTTCTCTCGCCCGACCGCGCCCTCCGCGAACTCTTCGATCGGGAGGCGTCGGCCGGCAATTTCGTGGGGCTTCTGGGAGACGATCCAGTCCTGAACGATCGAGTCCTCCGATTGGCGGCCTCCCGCGAAATCAGCGACAAGGAAATCTCCGTCCGACTTCGGGAGCTCACGCACCATCGGGACCCGGAGGTCCGGGCGAGCGTCGTCCGCGGAGCCGCCGATCCCCGCAGGCACGGGCTCGACGATCTGATTCTGGGCGCGCTGGAGGATGAGGAGGCGGGGGTCCGCTACGTGGCCGTCGTCGCCGTCGCCGACCGGAGCTTCGCAACGATCCCGCCCCGATTGGAACGACTTCTCGACGATGAAGATCCCGAGGTCCGCATCGCCTCGGCCTCGGCCCTCTTGCGGCTCGACCCGCACCAGCGAGGCGCGATCGAACGAGCCGTCGCCCAGGAGGAATACGCCTGGGTTCGCCGGCGATTGGAGGGCCTTCTCAAGGAGCGCCGATAAGCGGCCGATGATCGCGAAGAAGGTCGAGCAAGAGCTCCATGTCTTTCGCCAACGGTGCGGAGAATTCTACGTCCGCTCCCGTGATGGGGTGGGGGAAACGAATCCGGAAGGCATGAAGGGCCTGCCGACAAATCACCGGCTCCAAGGAATCCGGAACGCGGGGATCCGCTTCAACCTCCAGGTCGCGGAGGAATAGGGCGTCGCGCCTTCCGTAGCTCGAGTCCGCGACGCAGGGGTGCCCGATCGAGGCCAAGTGCACCCGAATCTGATGGGTGCGTCCCGTCTTGGGCTCGACACGCACGTAGGAGAATCCGCGGAACCGTTCCAACACGCGGTACACGCTGACCGCGGGCTTGCCCTCCCCTTTCTTGACGACGGCCATCTTTTCGAAATCCTTCTTGTGCCGATCGATCTCTTTGTCGATCACGTCCTCGTCGAACCGAATCTCGCCTTCGACGACGGCCCGGTATTCTTTCTCGATCGTCCGCTCCTGGAACATCTTCGTCAGCTCCCCGTGGGCCCGGAGCGATTTCGCCGCAAGGATGATCCCGCTCGTGTCTTTGTCCAGTCGATGGACGATCCCCGGTTTGTAGACGTCGTCGGTCTCGGGGAGGACGCCGCAATGATGGAGAAGGGCGTTGACGAGGGTATCGTCCCAGTGTCCCGCCGCGGGATGGACGACGAAGTGCGGAGGTTTGTTGATGGCGAGAAGGTGATCGTCCTCGTACACGATATCCAGAGGAATGTCGCTCGCGACGACGTGAGGCTCGATCAGTTTGGGGACGTCGACGACGACGGCGTCGCCGAGATTGATGACGTAGCTCGGTTTCGTAGGGTGACCGTTCACCGTCACGAGCTCCTCCTTGATGAGGCGCTGAACCAACGTGCGCGAATACTCGGGGAGGCGTTTGTGCACGTAGACGTCGATTCGCTGGAGGGTGGCCTCCTTGTGGATCCGAAACTCGTGGCGGGTCAGCGCCGAGAAGTCCACCTGAACGGGTTTGGGCATGGCGGACAAGTTTAGCGCGGGCCGCCAAACGTTCGCAAGCTTGCCATGCGCGCTCCCTCGATTATAATGGCCCGCCCGGAGGCGATTCGATGATGAATGTGCGGGCGGTGCGGTTTCCGTGCACCCAGTGCGGCGCGGAGCTTCAGGCGGATGCTCGAGCCGTGGGCTATGAGGTGGACTGCCCGCAGTGCGGGGAGATCCTCGTAGTGCCGTCTTCGACCGCCCCCGTAGACCAGCCAAAAACTCCCGCCCCCGACCCTGCTCCTCTCCTCCCGCAGCCGTCCGCCGCCCCTATCGAACGGCTCCAGCCCAAGATGAAATTCTGCATTTCGTGCAACCAGGACGTCCCGCAGGGGGACTTGATCTGCCCTCACTGCGGCGGCGGTCGATTCGGGCGGTTGTAACGCCGGCAAGAATGTGTTGACAATTATTCCTAGTTGATATTTCTTATCAATTAGGAATTCGATGCAAGAGATCGATCCGCTTCGGGAGGCGTGTCGCCGACGCCGGGTCCCGGTCACGACCCAGCGAAGAGTGGTCTACGAGCTCCTCGCGGCTCGGGAGGACCACCCTACCGCCGATGCCGTTTACGCCGCCGTCCGGAGGCGGATGCCGGGGATGTCTCGCGCCACGGTCTACCGCATCCTCTCGGCCTTCGTGGAATGGGGACTGGCAGGCCGGGTCTTTTCGAAGCGTCGCGGGGCGCGGTTCGATGGGAACGCGCTTCCGCATCACCACTTTCTTTGCACCCACTGCGACCGGGTGGCCGATTGCGGTCCGGCGGGCGTGAGAGTCACTCTGCCGTCGCTGAGCCGCGGCTACCGGGTCCGAGGGTTTTCGGTCGTCTTCCGCGGTCTTTGTCCGGATTGTTCACGAAAGGAGCGCTAGCATGGTGCGTCCGGGATTGCCGGCTCCCGCCTTCCGGGGGCAAGCTTATGTCGAAGGGGAGATCAAACCGATCTCTCTCGAGGACTTCAAGGGGAAGTGGGTCGTCCTCCACTTCTACCCCCTCGATTTCACCTTCGTGTGACCGACGGAACTCACGGCGCTCGGCGAGCGCCACAAGGAGTTCAAGGAACGCAACGCCGAGATCGTCGGCGTCAGCTGCGACAGCGTCTACTCGCACAAGGCGTGGGTGGAGCGCGGCGATCTGAAAGGCGTGGCCTACCCCCTCCTGGCGGACTACACGAAGCAGATCGCCCGCGACTATGGCGTTCTCGACGAGGAGAAGGGTTTGGCCCATCGCGGCACCTTCGTCATCGACGACAAGGGCGTACTTCAGTTCATGCTCGTGAGCGCTCTCGGCGTCGGCCGTTCCATCGATGAGATGCTTCGCTCCCTCGACGCGGTCCAAACCGGGGAGCTCTGTCCGGCGAACTGGAAGCGCGGAGACAAGACCCTTTCGGCGGGAAAGAAGAAATAAGGAGAACTGATCATGGCCGACGTAAAAAAGTACGAGGCGCGAACGTGGGGGAATCTCAAGGGTCTGAAGGGCATTTCGGATCAGCAGCTCGCGGACCATTTCAAGCTCTACGAGGGGTACGTCAAGAATTCCAATCTTCTCACCGAGCGCCTCTGGGGACTGGCGAAGGAGGGCAAAGCGGCGGGCGCCGATCCGGTGTATGCCGAGATGACCCGTCGCTTGGGCTTCGAGTATAACGGGATGATCCTCCACGAGTACTACTTCGACAACCTGGCCCCCGGCGGGAAGCCCCTGCCCAAGGGAGGCAAGCTGGCGAACGCGCTCGATCAGAGCTTCGGCAGTTACGAGACCTTCCTGGCGGACTTCAAGGCCGTCGCCGGGATGCGCGGCATCGGCTGGGCCGTTCTCTACCAAGATCCCAGGAGCGGCTGGCTCTCCAACCACTGGGTGACGCTCCATAACGACGGCAACCCCGCCGGCTATAAGCCGATTCTCGTCATCGATTGCTGGGAGCACGCGTTCGTTCCGGATTACAAGCCCTACGAGCGCGGGAAGTACGTCGAAGCGTTTCTGGGCAACATCGAGTGGGAAGCGGCGGAAAAGCGCCTCTAGATTTCGAGACCGTGCGGCGCCCCGGCACAGGTGCCGGGGCGCCGACCTGTTACAATCGGCACCATGCCGGACCGCGAGTTCCGCTACCGCTGGGAATGGAATCTCCGCGCTCCCCCCGAGGCGTTGTGGGATCTCGTAGCCGATACCAACAGATTCAACCGCGATACCGGACTCCCTGAGGTCCATCGAATCTCCATCGACGGCGGTCGGCAGCGCCTCGCGATGCGTGTATTGGGAATGACCCTCGAATGGGACGAGTACCCGTTCGAATGGATCCGACCGTACCACTACAGCATTCTGCGCCGATTCCACACGGGGCCGGTCTCCGAGATTCTCGCCACCGCCGACTTGGAGTCCAGACCGGAGGGTGGTACTCGCCTCGTCTACTCCATCCGTGCCGAACCGCGAAACTGGGTCGGCACTTTCCTCATCCCATGGAAGATCGGGCGCCGGACGCGCGCTCGCTTCGAGGAGACGTTTCGGGCGTACGACCACCGACTCTCCGCCGTCCCGGCCCCCGCGGCTCCGTCGATCCTCGCGCCGCAAGGAGAGGCGCGTCTCTCGGCCCTTGAGCAGGAGTTGAAAGCCCAGGGAGCCGATCCTGCTCTCCTTGAGCGTTTGATTCGGCTCATGACGACCGGCGACGACCTTACCCTTTCCCGGATCCGGCCGTACGTTTTGGCCGATTCTTGGAACGTCGATCGGCGACGAATGTTGGAGCTCTGCCTCCGCGCCACACGGGAGGGCCTCCTGGACGCCCGATGGGATCTTCTCTGCCCCCTCTGCCGCGGCGCGAAAAAAATCGGAAAGAGCTTGGCGGACCTCGACGAGCGCGGGCATTGCGACGCCTGTGACGCCGATTTCGTCGCGTCCTTCGACCGCTCGGTGGAGGTGACCTTTCGGCCGAACCCCGCGGTGCGGCGGGTCGAATTCCGCGAGTACTGCATCGGAGGCCCTCAGCTCACGCCGCACATCGTCTCGCAGAACCGCGTCGCGGCCGGAGGAAACCTCACCGTTCGTCCGGGGCTCGACACTCAGGCCTACCGGGTCCGCGCCCTGGGAGTCGCCGGGTGGGTATCGCTCCGCGTCCGAGAGGCCGGTCGGCCGGAGGCTTCGATCCGGTTGGACCCCCAAGGATGGCCTTCCGAGGAGGCGATTGCCCGGCCCGATACGGCGATCCGGCTGTTCAACGCCACCGCCGAGGAGAAGCTCTTCATCGTGGAGCGTGCCGAGTGGAGCGCCCAGGCGGCCACGGCGGCGGACGTGACGACGCTCCAGCTCTTCCGAGACCTGTTCGGGCGCGAGGCGCTCCGACCCGACGTGCGCTTGGGGATCGAGAGTCTCACCGTACTCTTCACCGACCTCTCCGGTTCCACGCATCTCTATCGCACCATCGGCGACGCTCCCGCCTTCGGCCGCGTCATGGCGCACTTCGACCTCTTGCGCTCGGCCGTGGACGCCGAAGGAGGCTCGCTCGTCAAGACGATGGGCGACGCCGTCCTCGCCGTCTTCCGCAGGCCCGCGTGCGCTCTCCGCGCGTTTCTCGCCGTCCAACGGGCGCTCGCGCAACGAAAGGAGAGGCCCTCCCTCGTTCTGAAGGGAGGCCTCCACGCCGGGCCCGTCCTCGCGGTGAATCAGAACGACCGGCTCGACTACTTCGGATCCACCGTCAATATCGCGTCCCGATTGGAGAGCCTCGCCGGCGGATCCGAGCTGGTCCTGTCCGACTCCGCCGCCACGGACCCCGAGATGCGCGACATTCTGGCCCGAGACACCCTCGAAGCGGCGCGCTTCGAAAGCGAGGTGCGCGGCTTCGAAGGGAAGACGTTTTCGCTTTGGAGGATTCGGAACCCATGACGAGCCCGGAAAAGGCCGCCCAGAAAATTTTCGGAGAGCGCGCGGCGCATTATGCGACGAGCGCGACCCACACGGACGCCGAAATCCTCGCGCGGGTGGTGGAACTGGCCCGGCCCTTTCCGACTGCGCGATGCCTGGATGTCGCGACGGGCGCGGGACACACGGCCTTGGCGCTGGCCCCCCGGTGCGCCGCCGTCGTCGCCACGGATCTCACCCGCGAGATGCTTCGCGAAGCCAGGACGCTGGCCGGCGATCGCGGAATTCGAAACGTCTTCCTTCATCAAGCGGACGTCCATCGACTTCCTTATCGAAGCGGGTCGTTCGACATCGTAACCTCTCGCCGGGCGCCGCACCATTTCTCGAACATCGACGCCGCTCTCGCCGAGATGCGCCGCGTATTGGCGCCCGAGGGCCGCCTCGTCCTCGACGACCGCAGCGTTCCCGAAGACGATTTCGTGGATGCGACGATGAACGAGCTCGATCGCCTTCACGACGAATCGCACGTCCGACAGTATCGGCCGAGCGAGTGGCGCGCGATGCTGGAAAAGGCCGGTTTCGTCATCGATTCTCTCGAGCCGTACACCAAACACCGTCCGCTGACCTCGCTGACGGAGGGAGTCTCCCCGGCGAACGTCCGGCGTATCGAAGAAATCCTCGCCGGGATGTCCGAGCCGCAACGGAGCGCCTTCCGGTTCGAGAAGGTGAAGGGGGAACTTCACCTCACTCATTGGTATGTGATGATCGCGGCGAGGCCGCCGGCTAGTTCGCCACGGTGAACCGAACCGCCGCGGACGCCAAGACCATCGGAGGGAGGGGCACTCCCCCGCCCGAAGCGGTCAAGAGGACGCGCCGATAGGCTCCCTCCGAGGAAGCGTCGTAGAGGAACCGCAGGCTATAGCTCCCCGGCTCCAGAGTCGCGCCGATCCCGGTCATCGAGTCGTCCTGCCCCGCATAGAGATCGAGCGATTCCCCGGAGCTCAGGACCACCGCTTCCGGCTTGGCGGCGGTCGAGGGCGGAAGGACATCCGCCGGAACGACGACCGTTTTCCCCTGGGCATCGACGATCTCGAATCGAGCGAACCGACCGTAGTAGAATCGACCGTGCGCGCGGTCGCGGAGAACCACATAGGGGGCGGCATCCCGATTCACCAGCCGCACATAGAAGCGCGGAATCCCGCGAAAATTCTCCTGCGAAAGGCTGATGTCGACTTGGACTCCGGCGCCCTCGGGCGGGGAATTCTTCGTTTCTTCGGGCCGTCGCTCCGGGGGTCGATCCGTCTTGCCGACCGAGTCGGAGGGCTTGCCGATTTCCGTGAGCAGTTTCTTCGCCCGCTCGGCCACGGCGGGATTCGAGGATCGACCGGCTTCGCGAAGGGCTTCCGCCGCCTTGGGACCGAATCGGCGGAGCTCCGACTCCGCGTTGCGCCGCACATCCGGATTCCGATCGCCCAGATTCCGCACGAGGAGTTCGATACGGGTCTTCTCGGGATCTTCGCGATTCGAGCGCCGAAGCGCCAAATAGGCCGCCCCGGCGGTGACGCCGAGGCTCAGGACGGCGATCAGGACTACGCGAATCAGGTACATGGCCCTCCGTCGTTCACCAACTTAGACGAATGAGGGCGGCTCGAGTTCAGCTCGAGCGAAAAAATAGTTTCGGCCCCGCTAATCGAGCCAGTCCCTGTCCTTAAGTTTCTTCGGCAAGTAATCGGTCGTAAGATAGCGGAAGTCTTTGTTCGCCAGCGCGTCCAATTCGTACTTGAGCCCACTGGAAAGCATACGCCGAATCTCGCGCTGCCATTCCTTCTTCTGGAACCACGGGTACGCCAGGATCTCCTTCGCGCGCGACACGTCCTTTTCGTTCAGCTTGATCCCCACGTTGCGCGGAAGACCGTGCATTTCGGCATCGAGGCTCGACAGTCCGACGAACTTCGCATTGGGAATGGCCATGCGCTGGCTCTCGAACGCCAGGTTGATCGACCCCTGCTTGACCACCGAGTAGATGTAGTACCCCCACGGGTCGTTGTCGACGAGGATGAGCACGGGCTTTTTCCATTCGTCGTGAATCCGGCGACACAGACGGCGGACTCCCCGAGGAGGTTGACCGTTGCCGGTGATCAGGACGCAGTTGTGCCTCTTCCAGAACTTATCTTCCGACAGTCGATTGAACTGGGTCGCCTTCTCGACCAGCAGGA
>Ga0114945_10000668_pt1 | contig 22121 bp, 18 predicted proteins | sample OV2TP3_FD_87194 | JGI IMG/M metagenome (GOLD analysis project Ga0114945, IMG submission 87194) | Hot spring microbial communities from Beatty, Nevada to study Microbial Dark Matter (Phase II) - OV2 TP3 | ecosystem: Environmental > Aquatic > Thermal springs > Hot (42-90C) | place: USA: Beatty...
CTAGGGCGGTCAACCGCCTTCCTGGTCGAGGAAGCTCTTCAGCCGCTCGGAGCGCGAGGGGTGGCGCAGCTTTCTCAGCGCCTTCGCCTCGATCTGGCGGATGCGCTCGCGCGTCACGTCGAACTGCTTGCCGACCTCCTCCAGAGTGTGGTCGGTGCTCATCTCGATGCCGAAGCGCATGCGCAGCACCTTCGCCTCGCGTGGCGTGAGGGTATCGAGCACGTCCTTGGTGACGTCGCGCAGCGACGCGTAGGTCGCCGCATCCGCGGGCGCCATCGTGGACTGGTCCTCGATGAAGTCCCCGAGGTGCGAGTCGTCGTCGTCGCCGATCGGCGTTTCCATCGAGATCGGTTCCTTGGAGATCTTGAGGATCTTGCGGATCTTCTCTTCGGGCATCTCCATGCGCGTCGCGAGCGTCGCCGGGTCCGGCTCCTGCCCGGTCTCCTGCAGGATCTGGCGCGAAATGCGGTTCATCTTGTTGATCGTCTCGATCATGTGCACCGGGATGCGGATGGTGCGCGCCTGGTCGGCGATCGAGCGCGTGATGGCCTGCCGGATCCACCAGGTCGCGTACGTCGAGAACTTGTAGCCGCGCCGGTATTCGAACTTGTCCACCGCCTTCATCAGGCCGATGTTGCCCTCCTGGATCAGGTCGAGGAACTGCAGGCCGCGGTTGGTGTACTTCTTCGCGATCGAGATCACCAGCCGCAGGTTCGCCTCGGTCATCTCGCGCTTGGCGCGGCGCGCCTTGGCTTCGCCCGTGGACATCTGCTTGTTGATCTCCTTCAGGTCGCGGATCGGGATCCCGATCTTCTGCTGCACCGCCTGGATCCTTCCGAGCAGCTCGAGGATGGCCGGCTCCAAGCGCACCAGTTGCTCGCTCCACGGGTTGCCGGCGTTGATCTCGGCGGTGAGCCAGCGCTTGGATCCCTCGGTCCCCGCGAACAGCTTGATGAAGTGCTGGCGCGGCATCTGCGCCTTGTACACGCAGATGTCGTGAATCTCGCGTTCCTGCCGGCGGATCTCGTCCACCAGGCTCCGCACGCTGTCGCACAGGCGCTCCACGGTGCGGGCGGTGAAACGGATCGTCATCAGCTCGTTGCCGACCTGGTCGCGCAGCCGCAGGTAGTCCTTGTCCTTGGAACCCTTCGCCTCCAGCACGCGCTTCATCCGCTCGTAGAGGCGCCGGATGCGCGCGAACTTCTCCAGCGCGCCGTTGCGGAGCTGCAGCAGGCTCGCGGTCTGCGCCGCGCTCTCCTCCTCCTCGGTCATCTCCTCCTCTTCGATCGCCTCGTCGTCGTCGGAGGTCTCGGCTTTCTTGGGATCGAAGTCGTCCTTGGCGTTCGGGTCCACCAGACCGTCCACGACTTCGTCGACGCGCAGCTCGTCCTTCTCGACCTTGTCGGCAAGATCCAGGATTTCCTGGATCGTCGTGGGGCAGGCCGAAATCGCCTGGATCATGTGGCGCAGGCCTTCCTCGATCCGCTTCGCGATCTCGATTTCGCCTTCGCGCGTGAGCAGTTCGACCGAACCCATTTCGCGCATGTACATGCGAACGGGATCGGTGGTGCGGCCGAACTCCGAATCCACCGTGGAGAGCGCGGCTTCGGCCTGTTCCTCCACGTCCTCGTCCGCCGTGGCGACCGTGGTCGATTCGGCGGTGATCAGCAGCGTTTCCTGGTCGGGCGCCTGGTCGTAGACCTGGATGCCCATGTCGCCGAAGGTCGAGATGATCGCCTCGATCTGCTCGGCGTCCACCAGGTCGTCGGGCAGGTGGTCGTTGATCTCGGAGTAGGTGAGAAAGCCCCGGTCCTTGCCGAGCTTGATCAGGTTCTTGAGGCGCGTGCGCCGGGTCTCGGCATCCTCGCGCGGCAGTTGCGCCGCGGCGGCGAGCAGCCACTCTTCCTTGCGTCCCTTGCGCCCGGGGCGCCCGCCCTTGGACTTCTTCAGTCCCTCGTTGACCGTGGCTTCGAGCAGTTCAAGCGCCTGCTTGGCGCTCTTGATGGTCGCCTTGCCCTTCCTCGCTTCGGGCTTGAGGTGGACCGCCTTGACGACCTTGGGTTTGCCGGCCGCGACTTTGCGCGCCCGCGGCGCGACCCGCTGCGGCCGCTTGGCAGCTGCGCGCCGCGACGGGGCCGGCTTCTTGCGAACGACGCGGGAGGCCTTGCGGCGCGGCTTCGCGGCGGCCCTTCGCCGGGCCGCCAATCGAAGCTTTAACTTCTTGACAATACTAGCTTTTTTACGTGCCTTGCGGGTTCGTTTCTGCTTCGTCTTGCGCTTGTCCTTGGCCATTCTCGACTCGTGAAGGAACCTGAGAAGAAAATCGTAAATTATAAACCAGCCCGGCTTTCCGTACGCCCTCTCTTGAGTACCTCGAATTCCTTGAGCATCCGCGCGTAACGCGCGAGTTCTTCGCGCCCCGCTTCGCCGCGCTCTACGCTCTTGCGGAGCGTTTCGAGGTCCTGCGCGGCGCGTTTGACCCGCAGGGCATGGATACAGTTCTCGATTTCGCCGTCCGCCTGCTCCTCGTCGAGCGCGAGGTCAAGCAGCGCCTGCTGTGCCTCGAACAGCAGTTCGGCGTGGGGGGTACCCGAGAATTTCTCGATCAGCAGGGCCTGCGCCGGCGCACCGGCAAGATTCTGGGTTCGGGACCACTCCACGAACGCGGCAAGCGCCGCAGTCTCCGCAAGACCGGGCTCGGCGAGCGCAAGATCGATTTCCAGTGCGCGCTGCGGCCGCAGCAGGAGCAACCGAAGCAGTTTCCACTCCAGGTTCGTGGTCGCAGGCGCCGCGCTCCGGCCGGGCGCGGGCCGCGAATAGCTCCTCGGCGCGCTTGCGAGACCGAGCAGACGCTCGGCCTCGTCCTGCGAAATCCTCGCGCAGTCTGCAATCTCCTTGAGCAACTGCAATTTCAACGCCGGCGCCGCAACCTGCTGCAGGTACGGACGCGCGGACACCAGGTATCGCGAGCGACCCTCGGCAGTGGCGAGATCGCCCGCCGCGCGCAGTTCTCCGAGCAGAAACGCCGACAGGGGCTGCGCTTCGCGGATCAGCTGCTCGAACGCCGCCTTGCCGTTCGCGCGCACGTAACTGTCGGGGTCATGGGCTTCCGGCAGAAACAGAAACCGGATCGCCTTGGCGTCGGTGGTCTGCGGCAGGCTCGTCTCGAGCGCCCGCCAGGCGGCCTTGCGCCCGGCGCTGTCGCCATCGAAGCAGAACACGAGTTCATCGGCCAGTCGCAGGAGCTTGGAGACGTGAACCGCCGTGGTTGCGGTTCCCAGCGTCGCGACCGCATACCCGACCCCGCACTGCGCGAGGGCAAGGACGTCCATGTACCCCTCGACAACGACGATGCGGTCTGCCGCCCGGATCGCCTCGCGCGCCTGCACCAGTCCGTACACCTCGCGCCCTTTCTCGAAGAGCGGCGTCTCGGGGGAATTCAGATACTTGGGCGAGCCCTGGGAATCGGCGCGCTCCGGTTCCGCGATGAGCCGGCCGCCAAAGCCGATCGCCGCTCCCCGGGCGCTGAAGATCGGAAAGACGACCCGGTCGCGAAAGCGGTCGTAGCGCTTGCCCTCGCTCTCGGCGACCAGCCCGCACTCGACGAGCTTGCGGTCCTCGTATTCGGGAAACGCGGCGCGCAATGCCTGCCAGTCGTCGGGCGCATAACCGACGCGGAATCGCGCCGCGGTCTCGCCGCTCAGCCCGCGCCCCTTGAGATACTCGATCGCGCGCGTGGACTTCTTCAGTTCGGCACGGTAGAAGTCCATCGCGCGCTCCATCACCGTGTAGAGATCCGCTTCCCGTTCCTTGCGAGATGCTTCTTCGGGCGTGCGCGGCTGCCAGTCGGGCACCTGCATCCCGACCGAGGCCGCGAGTTCCCGGATCGCCTCGACGTACCCCAGGCCCGCATACGACATCAGGAAGCCGATCGCGTTGCCGTGCGCGCCGCAGCCGAAGCAGTGGTAGAACTGCTTGGCCGCGCTCACCGTGAAGGAAGGCGTCTTCTCGTTGTGGAACGGGCAAAGACCCAGATGATTCGCGCCGGCGCGCTTGAGCTGCACATAGCGCGCAACGACGTCGACGACGTCGATCCGGTTGAGAAGGTCCTGCTTGAACGAGTCCGGGATCACGCCGGCAATCCCCCGCGCAGGGGCGGGCCGCCAGATTAGCCGCTCAGCCTGGACTTGACCAGCGCGGAGACCTTGCCGATGTCGGCACGGCCCGCGAGGCGCGGCTTGAGAAGCGCCATCACCTTGCCCATGTCCCGGATTCCGGTGGCGCCGGACGCGGCGAGCGCCTCCTCCAGCGCCTGCGCGATTTCGACCTCGCTCAGCGGCTGCGGCAGGTAACCCGACAACACCGTGATTTCGAAACTTTCCGCCTCGACGAGGTCGTTGCGGCCCCCCTTTTCGTACTGCGCGATCGACTCGCGGCGCTGCTTGATCATCTTCTCGATGACTCCCAGCACGTCGGGGTCGGAAAGCACCACCCGCTCGTCGACTTCCTTCTGCTTCACCGCCGCGAGCAGCAGCCGGACCGCGGACAGGCGCCTCGCATCGCGCGAGCGCATCGCCGCCTTCATGTCTTCGGTTACGCGTTCCTTCAGGCTCATGAATGCAAAGGCCGCGAGGGGCGGGAGCACCCGCGCTCGCGGCCAGGGGATCGGTCAGGGATCAATAAAGCTTCTGCGGCAGCATCTGGCTGCGCAGGCGCTTGTGATGGCGCTTGACCGCAGCGGCAAGTTTGCGTTTCCTCTCCGAAGTCGGCTTTTCGTAGTACTCCCGGGCGCGCAGCTCGGTGAGCAGCCCGGTTTTTTCCACGGTTCGCTTGAATCGGCGCATGGCCACTTCGAAGGGTTCGTTTTCCTTGACGCGTACGGTCGGCATCCACTTCCTCGGTCGATCGGAAAGTTTTGAATTATATCCGAAAAGGCGGCAATAATCGGTGCTCATGCTGATCCTGGGAATCGAGACCTCCTGCGACGAAACCGGCGTTGCGCTCTACGACGCAGCCGCTGGGCGCCTGCTCGCGCACGCGATTCATTCGCAAGTCGCGATGCACGGGGCGTACGGAGGCGTCGTGCCCGAACTCGCGTCGCGCGACCATATCCGCCGCATCGTGCCGCTCAGCCGAGACCTCTTCCGGCGCAGCGCGCGTACGATCGGCGAACTCGGCGCGGTGGCGTACACCGAGGGACCTGGACTGGCCGGTGCACTGCTGGTGGGGGCGTCCTTTGCCCGCGGGCTTGCCTTTGGCCTCGGCATTCCGGCGATCGGCGTGCACCATCTCGAAGGGCACCTGCTCTCGCCGCTGCTCGCGCAGCCGGCTCCCGGTTTTCCCTTCGTGGCGCTGCTCGTCTCCGGCGGACATACGCAACTCATGCGGGTGGACAGGGTCGGCCGCTACGCCCTCCTTGGCGAAACCCAGGACGACGCCGCCGGAGAGGCATTCGACAAGACGGCGAAGCTCCTCGGCCTCGGTTACCCCGGTGGCCCAGCCCTCGCCAGGCTCGCGGAATCGGGCACGCGCGGCCGCTACCGCCTGCCCAGACCGATGATCGCCAGCGGAGACCTCGAATTCAGTTTTTCCGGTCTGAAGACCGCGGTGCTTACGCTCGTGCGCGGGGCGGACCCGAACGTGCAGTTTTACGCCGATGTCGCGCGCGCGTTCGAGGACGCGATCGTCGAGGTGCTGGTCGCAAAGTGCGCGCGTGCGATGGAGACGACGGGACTCACTCGCCTGGTCGTCGCGGGCGGCGTCGGCGCCAACCGGTCGCTGCGCGCTGCGCTTTGCGCCTGTGGAGCGGATCGCGGATTCGACGTGTTTTTCCCGCCGCAGGAACTGTGTACCGACAACGGCGCCATGATCGCCTTTGCCGCCGCGCTCCGACTGCGCGCCGGAGTCCAGGGCGCGGACCGCACTCACGGATTCACCGTGCGCCCGCGCTGGCCGCTTGAGCGGCCGGACGCTACGTAGCGCCCGACTCGCGGCGGCGGCGCGCCGCGTAGGCTTCGAGGTGCGTTGTGGCGACCTCGAGCAGCGGAGCCGGCAGCCCGCGCTCGCGCGAGCGCGCAAGCAGCGCCCCGAGGATGTGCTCGCCTTCGGTCCGGCCTCCCGATTCGACATCGCGCAGCATCGAGGCGGTGAAGGGCGATCCCTGCTGCGTCAGCATCGCGCGGTAGTTCTCCAGTACGCCTGCCGGGGTGGAAAATCCCTCGGCCGCCGCGATGGCGGCGGACTCGGCAAGCAGTGCGCGCGTGAGCTTTTCGCCCGCTCTGGTGGCGACGATGTCCCCTACCGGCGCGCGCATCAGGCAGGTGATTCCCGCGAGCGTCGCGAGCAACACCCATTTGTCCCACATCGCCTGTTCGATCGCATCGAGCCTCTTCCACTCGAAATTCGCGCCCTTCAATTCCGCCGCGAGCGCGTTGCATGCCGCCTGCTGTCCCTCGGCGCGCGGACCGAAGGCAAGACGATGAAAATCGTTCAGATGCCGGATCTCGCCCTCCGGGGCGAGCGTAGCGGCGATATACGCAACCCCGCCAAGCACGCGTTCGCGTCCGAAACGCCGGTCGAGCAATGCAAGGTGGTCCATGCCGTTGAGTAGCGGCAGCACGAGCGCGCCGTTTCCGTGCGGCGGCGTTCCCATGGCAGGGGCGATTGCCTCCGTCGCAGCCGCAAGGTCAAACGCCTTCGCGGTCAGGATAACGACGTCGTAATCGGGCTTCAGGCGATCCTGGATCACGCACGTAACCTCCCCGCGCCAGTCGCCGAAGCGGCTCCTGATGCGCAAACCGTCGCGCGCGAGCGCTTCGGCGCGTTTCGGCCGCACGAGGAATGTCACGTTCGAGCCGCGTTGCGCGAGGCGCCCGCCGAAGTAGCCGCCCACCGCACCGGCGCCCAGAACCAGAATTCTCACGTCGTTTTTCCTCCCAGTCGCCGTTCTTCGCCGCGCACGATGCGGCCGATGTTCTCGCGATGGCGGTAGACGAGCAGCAGCGCCATGATCGAGACTGCGCCTGTCACGGCCTGCAGGCCGAACAGCCAGAATGTGTAGAAGGCCGCGAACAGCGCCGCGACCATCGAAGCGAGCGAAACCATCCGGAAGATCGCCGCGACCACGCCAAAACTCGCCAGCGTCGCAACGCCAAGCCACGGATCGAGTCCCACCAGAACGCCCGCGGCAGTGGCGACGCCCTTGCCGCCGCGCAGGCGGTGATAGGCCGGAAACAGATGGCCCAGGAACACGCACAATCCGGCGACCGATGCATCCACTCCAATGGACGACGGATCGCCGAAAAACCGCAGCGTCAGCCAGACTGCGAGCCAGCCCTTGCCCGCATCGCCCGCCAGGGTGAACGCGGCCGCGGCGCGGCTTCCCGAACGAAGGACGTTGGTAGCGCCGGGATTGCGCGAACCGTAGTCGCGCGGGTCCGGCAGCCGCATCAGCCTGCTGACGACGATCGCAAAGGAGACCGAACCGAGCAGGTATGCAGCGAGCGCGATCCATGCGGTCTGCATGGCGCGGAATTCTAACCGCACGCCCTATAATCGGCCGCCATGGACTCGATCCTGATTCGGGATCTACGGGTCGAGGTGCTGATCGGCATCCACAAGCGGGAGCACCACGTTCCGCAGATCGTGTCGCTCGACCTCGAGATCGGATTGCCGGGCGATACGGTATTCGCGACCGATCGGGTATCGGACACCATCGACTACGAGCAGGTCGTGCTGGGCATCAGGAAGCTCGGCGCAAGCGGGCATTTCCGGCTCGTCGAGACGCTCGCCGACCGGGTCGCGCGCCTCCTGCTGGACGAATTCGGCGCGCCCTGGGTCAAGGTAAGCGCAGCCAAGATCGGCATTCTCCCGAACGCGAGGCTGGTCGGGGTGTCGATCGAGCGCCGCAAGTAGCCTGTCCCCGGCCGGAACGCTTCATCCCCGCGGATGGTGCTTTGCGTGCAGCTGCTTGAGCCGCTCGCGCGCGACGTGGGTGTAGATCTGCGTAGTCGAGATGTCGGCGTGCCCCAGCAGCATCTGCACGACGCGAAGGTCGGCGCCGTGGTTGATGAGGTGGGTGGCGAAAGCGTGCCGCAGCACGTGCGGGGAAAGGCTTTTCCCGGGGATCGCCCGGCCACCGTGGCGCTTGATGTTGTGCCAGAACGCCTGGCGCGTCATGGCCGCGCCTCGCTCGGTCGGAAAGAGCGCGGCCGAGCTCTTTCGCGCGAGGAGCACACCGCGTGCTTCCTTCAGATAGCGCTGCACCCAGTCGATCGCTTCCTCGCCCAGCGGCACGAGGCGCTCCTTGGCGCCTTTGCCGAGGATGCGTACGACGCCCGCATCCAGGTTCGCTTCCAAGACCTTCAGCGACACGAGTTCCGATACGCGCAGACCGGTCGCATAAAGCACTTCGAGCATCGCGCGATCGCGCAGGCCGAGCGGTGTACGCACATCCGGTGCGGCGAGCAGTGCCTCGACGTCGGCCTCCGATAGGCTCCTCGGAAAGCGCCGCGGGCGCTTCGGCGGCTCGAGTTTGAGCGTCGGGTCCGTGCCGACGCGCCGCTCGCGCACGCAGTATTGGTAGAACCGCTTCAGGCTCGAGAGCATGCGCGCCGCGCTGGAGGCGCGCCCCTTGCGCGAGGCGAGAAAGGAGAAAAGGTCCGCCTCGTCCGCCGAGACGAGCCCGCGGCCCTTCAGGAACGCGGCGAGCTGGCCGATGTCGCGCCGGTACGCTTCGAGCGTATTGCGCGAAAGGCCGTCCTCGAGCCACAGGGCGTCGGCAAACGCATCCAGCAGCGAAGCATCCGCTACGCCCAGCTCAGGGCCTTTTCGTGCGCCAGAAGCCAACGCTTGATCTCGAGGTGGAAGCCCGCGCCGTGGTGCGCGAATCCTCCCAGGCCGTTTGCTCCGACCACGCGGTGGCAGGGAATGACCAGGGGAAACCAGTTCGCGCCGCAGGCCTGCCCGACGGCGCGCGGCGCCGAGCGCAATTGCCGCGCCAGGTCCCCGTAACTGCGCGTCTCGCCGCGCGGGATCGACCGGATCGCGTCCCATGTCCGGCGCTGGAACGCGGTGCCCACCACGGCGAGCGGCAGATCGAAAGTGAAATCCGGATCTATCCGGTAGCGCTCGAACTGGCGCGTGGCGCGCTCGGCAAGACGATTGCGCGGCGGCACGAGCGCCACCGAACGCGGCAGGTAGCAGATCTCGGCCAGGCGCTCTCCCTTGGTGCGCACGCCGACGCGCATCGCCGGAAACTCGATCACCGCGCAGAATTCAGCCATGGGCGAGCGTCTCGATCTTCGCCAGGAGATCGTCGGCGACTTCGATTCCGGCAATCGATGCGCGCTCGACCGCGGCGAAGCGCTTCGCACCCGGCAGCCGTACCCCTTCGTCGGCAAGCATCCTCCCCACGACCGCCTCGACCCGCTCGCAATAGCGCTCGCGCCCCGCGAGCGCCGCCGGGTCGATCGCGACGAAAGCCTGTCCGATGCGCGGCCGGTTGCCCTGCTCGGAAAAAAATGAATCCGCCTCGGGACCAATCGCAGAGCCGGTGAGCGCCGCGCAGATCAGCTCGAAGGCAAGCGCCAGCATCGCGCCTTTTGCGCCGCCCACCGGAAAAAGGCTGCCGTGCTCGATCGCCTCCTTGGGGTCGGTCGTCGGCCGGCCATGCCGGTCGAGCGCCCAGCCTTCCGGGATCCGCTCGCCGCGCTGCATCGCGAGCATGATCTTGCCTCGCACGACCGTGGTGAGCGCGAGGTCGATCACGATCGGCTCGGCGCCCTTGCGCGGGAACGTGAATGCGACCGGGTTGGTGCCGAACAGCGCCTTCTTGCCCCCCCAGGGGGGAATCGCGGCCGGGGAATTCGTGAACGCGATGCCGACCATTCCGGCCTTCGCCACCGGCGCGAGGTGCAGGCCCAGCACGCCGACGTGGGCGCTGTTGGTGACGCCGGCAAAGGCGATGCCGTTACGCCGTGCGCGCGCGATCAGCTCCTCGATCGCCCACGCGCACGAGGCATACGGCAGGCCATCGGCGTTGTCGATCAGCACCGCGGCAGCCGATGCGGACCGCAGAGCCGGGCGCGCCGCGCCATCGGCGCGACCGTTGCGCAGCATCGAGCAATAGAAGGGCACGCGGGACATGCCGTGCGAGGGCAGCCCCTGCTCCTCGGCCGCGACCAGATGCCGAGCGGCGGCTTCCGCCATCGCAGCGTGCGCGCCGGCTCGCTCGAGCGCGGTGCACGCGAGCTGAAACAGTTCTTGCGGACCTTTCTTCATGCGAAGATTCTACCCGGCGACCCGCCTGCGAAGGCGGGATCGTGCCGAGATCTGCGCACGCCGAACACGAACCGAATCGGAGGCCAGCATGAAGGCTCACGCGAATTACATCAACGGCGAATGGGCGCCCGCGGCGCACGCGGCGCCCGACGTCAATCCCTCCAACCTGTCGGACGTGGTCGGGGAATACGCGCGCGCCGACGAAGCGCAGGTGCGCGCGGCGATCGCCGCGGCGCGGGCGGCATTCCCGTCCTGGTCGCGCGGCAACATCCAGGTTCGCGCCGACGCGCTGGACCGGATCGGGAGCGAAATCCTGGCGCGCAAGGACGAACTCGGCACGCTGCTCGCGCGCGAGGAGGGCAAGACCAGGCCGGAAGGAATCGGCGAGGCCGCACGCGCCGGATATATCTTCAAGTTCTTCGCCGGCGAAGTGCTGCGCGGCGGCGGCGAGCTGCTGCCATCGGTGCGGCCGGGGGTGCGCGTCGAAATCACCCGCGAACCGCTCGGGGTGGTCGGCATCATCACGCCATGGAATTTCCCGATCGCGATTCCGGCCTGGAAGATCGCGCCCGCGCTTGCCTACGGCAACTGCGTGGTGTTCAAGCCCGCGGATCTCGTGCCGGCGTGCGCCTGGGCGCTCGCCGAGATCATCGCGCGCGCCGGCCTTCCCGCCGGCGTATTCAACCTGGTCATGGGGCGCGGCTCGGTCGTCGGCGAGCTTCTGTCGAGCGCGCCGGAGATCGATGCGGTGAGCTTCACCGGTTCGCAGGCGGTGGGCAAGCGCGTGGCGCAGAATTGCGCCGCGCGGCTCGCCAAGGTGCAGCTCGAAATGGGCGGCAAGAACCCGCAGGTCGTGCTCGACGATGCCGACCTCGAGACCGCCCTGAACGCGACGGTGCAGAGCGCCTTCTTTTCCACCGGCCAGCGCTGCACCGCGGCGAGCCGCCTGGTGGTCACGCAGGGGATCCACGACCGCTTCGTCGCCGCGTTGATCGAAAAGATGAAAGCGCTCAAGGTGGACGATGCTCTCAAGGACGGCACCGACATCGGCCCCGTGGTCGACGCAAGCCAGCTCGAGCAGGACGCGCGCTACCTCGAAATCGGGAAGAAGGAAGGCGGCAGGCTCGCCGCGGGCGGCGCACTGCTCGAGCGGGCTACAGTGGGTTACTACCTGGAACCCGCCCTCTTTACCGAGACGACGCCCGCGATGCAGATCAATCGCGAAGAGATTTTCGGCCCGGTCGCCTCCGTGATCCAGGTAAAGGATTACGAGGAGGCGCTCGCCGTGGCCAACGACACGCCGTTCGGCTTGTCTTCCGGAATCGCCACCGCGTCGCTCAAGCACGCCGATCACTTCAAGCGCAACTCCGCCGCCGGCATGGTGATGGTGAACCTGCCGACTGCGGGCGTGGACTACCACGTCCCCTTCGGCGGGCGGAAGGGATCGAGCTACGGGCCGCGCGAACAGGGGCGCTACGCGGTGGAGTTCTACACCACGGTCAAGACGAGCTACGTGAATCCCTGATCGCGCGCCACACCCGCTCGGGCGTCGCGGGCATCTCGAGCGCGCGCACCCCGAGCGGCGCGAGCGCGTCCAGAACCGCGCTCATCACGGCGGGCAGCGCACCCACGGTTCCCGCCTCGCCTGCGCCCTTCACGCCGAGCGGATTGAGTTTCGTCGGCACCGGGTGGCTGCCGATGCGGAAATTGCACAGGTCGAGCGCGCGCGGCATCGCGTAATCCATGAAGGAAGCGGTGAGCAGCTGGCCGGAGTCGGGGTCGTAGACCATCTGTTCCATGAGGATCTGGCCCGCGCCCTGCGCGATGCCGCCCATGATCTGGCCCTTGAGGGTGAGGGGGTTGACCTCGGTACCCACGTCGTCCACGACCCAGTAGCCGAGAAGCCCGGTTGCGCCGGTCTCGGGATCGATTTCCACCTCGCAGACATGGCAGCCGTTCGGAAATGTCTCTGCCGACGGCGTGAAGATCGCGTGTTCGTCCAGCCCCGGCGCCACACCCGGCGGCAACCGTTCGGGGATGAAAGCCGCCTTCGCCACCTCCTTGAGCGAGACGCCGCGGTCGGTGCCCGCGATCGAATAACGCCCCTCGGCGAAGGTGAGGTCCGCCTCGTTCGTCTCCAGCAGGTGCGCCGCGATCCGCCGGCCCTTTTCGATGATCCGTCCGGCTGCGTTCCAGAGCGCGCTTCCGGCGAGCGTGGTCGAACGCGAGCCGAAACTGCCGGTGCCCTGCGCGACGAGCGACGTGTCGCCATCGACGAACGCGAAATCCTCCGGCGCAAGCCCGAGGCGCTCGCAGGCGATCTGCCGGAACGTGGTTTCATGACCCTGGCCCTGGTTCTTGCTCCCCATGAATAGCGTCGCCGTCCCCTCCGGCGCGAACCGGATCTGCGCGTACTCGTTTCCGGGCGGCGCCCCGGCGCGCTCGATCGCATTCGCGATCCCGATGCCGCGCAACTGGCCGCGCCCCTTCGCTTCTTCGCGCCTTGCGGGAAAGCCCCGCCAGTCCGCGAGCGCAAGCGCGCCATCCATGACCTTTTCGAACTCGCCGCAGTCGTAGGTGAAGGTGAGCGCCGTCTTGTACGGCATCGCCGAGGGCGGGACGAGATTCCTGCGGCGCAGTTCGGCGCGGTCCATGCCGAGTTCGCGCGCCGCATCGTCAACGAGCCGCTCGAGCACGTACGCCGCCTCGGGCCGGCCCGACCCGCGGTAGGGCGCCATCGGGCTCGTGTTGGTGAAGACACTCAGCACGCGCACGTGCGCCGCCGGAAACGAGTACATCCCCACGAGCGAGCCGAGATTGGAAAACGTGGGCAGCAGGTTGCGGTCGGAGGAGACGTAGGCGCCAACATTGTTGGTGATCCGCACCCGCAGCGCGAGGAAACGTCCGGCTTCGTCGAGCGCGAGTTCCGCCTCGTTCACGCAATCGCGGCCGTGCTCGTCGGCAAGCGGCGCCTCGCTACGCTCGCAGGTCCATTTCACGGGGCAGCCCAGGCGCCTTGCCAGCCACAGCACCAGGCGGTGCTCGACATAGGCCCAGCCCTTCGCGCCGAAGGCGCCGCCCACGTCGCCGGCGACCACGCGCAGCTGCTCGGGCGGAATCTTCAGCACATAGGTCGAAAGCAGGTCGCGAACGCGATGCGGATACTGCACGTCGAGATGCAGGGTGTACCGCCCCGTGGCCGCGTCGTACTGCCCGAGCGCGCCGCGCGGCTCCATGAACTGCGCGTGCACGCGGGAAATCGCGTAGCGGCGCGATACGACGCGCGAGGCGCGCGCGAAGGCGATCTCGGTCGCGCCGGCGTCGCCCACCTCGTGCACGTTGCAGACATTGTCGGGGCACTCGTCCCACACGGCGGCAGCGCCCGGCGACGCTGCGAGCGCGGCAACGCTGACCGAGGGCAGCTCGTCGTACTCGATCGCCACGCGCTCTGCCGCGTCCTTCGCCCGAGGCAGATCCCGGGCCACTACCGCGACCACCGGGTCGCCGACAAACCGCACGCGCCCGCGCGCAAGACCTTCGTGTGCGCGCCAGAACATCGGCGAGCCGTCCGGGCGCTTGCGCTGGATCGTCACTTGAGGCGTGCCGAGCCCGTCGCGAGCGAGATCCTCGACCGTGAAGGCGCCCAGCACCCCGGGCGCGGCGCGCGCTTCGCCAAGATCGATCGAGCGGATGCGCGCATGCGCGTGCGGCGAGCGCACCAGCACGAGGTGCGCTTCGCCTGGGACATGCAGATCGTGAATGAAGCGCCCCTCGCCGCGCAGCAGCCGCGCGTCCTCGAACCTTGCAAGCGGCTGGCCGATGCCGAATTGCCCCATGCACCGATTGTAGCCAGCCGAGCGATAATCCCAGATCGAACTGCGAACCGGACCTGGCGATGCTGCGCGATACCGCTCTGACGATGGTGGGACTGCTGCTTTTCGGAACCGCCGCGGCTCAGACGACGTTTCCGAGCCGGCCCGTGACGATGGTGGTCGGGTTCGCCCCGGGTGGCGGCACCGACATCGCTTCGCGCATCATTGCGAAAAAGCTCTCCGAGAATCTCGGCCAGTCGGTGGTGGTCGAGAATCGGCCCGGCGCGGGGGGAAACATCGCCACCGAGCTGGTCGCCCGCGCCGCGCCCGATGGGCACACGATCCTGCTCGGCTCCGTCGGTTCGCTCAGCGTGGCGCCGCACCTTGTGGCGAAACTGCCGTACGACCCGTTGCGCGATCTGGCGCCGATCACGATGGCGGTCGTGTTCCCCAACGTGCTGGTGGTGCATCCGTCGGTCGGGGCGAATACGCTCGCCGAATTCGTCCGGCTCGCGCAGGCGAAACCCGGCAGCATCCATTTCGGCTCTTCCGGCATCGGCGGCGCAGGGCACCTCGCGGGCGAGCTGTTTCGCATGATGGCGAAAGTCGAGATCGTCCACGTTCCGTACAAGGGCGGCGGTCCCGCCGTGGCCGATCTGCTCGGCGGCCGGATCGCGGCGGTTTTTGCGACGCCCGCCTCGGCCGGCCCGCACATCAAGTCGGGAAAGATCCGTGCGCTTGCCGTCACCGGGGCCGCGCGCTCCTCCTGGCTACCCGAAATTCCGACGATCGCGGAGTCCGGCTATCCGGGCTATGAAGCAACCAACTGGTATGCCTACGTGGCGCCCGCGGCGACGCCCAAACCGATCCTCGAACGCTGGAACCACGAACTGGTGAAGGTGCTCACGTCCGCGGAAATCCGCGAACAGCTCTTAAGCCACGGCCTCGAGCCCTCGCCCGGGACGAGCGAAGCGCTGGCGCGTCACATCGAGCGCGAATTGGCCACCTGGGGGCGGGTGGTCAAGCAAGCCGGGATCACGGTCAACTAGGCGTCACCTGCCCGGTCGGCGCGCGCGCGCATCCTCGAGAAATTCGAGCAGCACGGGAGAGCAGTCGAGCAGTTCCTCGCCGCGCCCGAAGTGAAACTCCGGGTGCCATTGCACCCCGAACACGTAGCTCGCGCCGCCCCAGCGGATCGCCTCGATGATGCCATCGGGCACCGATTGCGCCTCCACCGCGAACCCGCGCCCAAGGTCCTTGACCGCCTGGTGATGGATCGAGGTGACGGTGGCGCGCTTGCGCACCGGATACAGGCGCCCGAGCCGGGAACCGGGCACCAGCTCGATTTCGTGCGCATGACCGTCGAAGGCGTCGTGATCGAAGTGACCCATCGCGCCCGGGACCTGCATCCCGATGTCCTGCCACAGCGTGCCGCCGAACGCGACGTTGATGAGTTGCGCGCCGCGGCAGATGCCCAGCACCGGCTTTTGCTGGATCACGCATTCCCACAGCAGATCGATCTCGTACAGATCGCGCACACGGTCGCCGGACCACTCCGGCCGGAGTGGGGTCTCGCCGTACGTCGCTGGACTCACATCCGCACCGCCCTGCAGAACCAGGCCGTCGAGCGCCCGCACGTAATCGCCCATGCTCACCTGCGATCGGGCCAGGCCGCCGGCCTCGGTGGTGGGCACCATGAAGACGAGCGCGCCGTGCGCCATCAGCCAGTGCGCGATCGACTGCTCGAGGTATTGCAGGGTCTTGCCGCGAAACCCGAGCGCCCTGGGCGGGTCGTGCAAAAGCCGGGCCGAAAGCCCGATTCGCAGCGGCAGTTCCCTCACTCGCTTCCCCGGAACCGCCGGCTCTGGAGCCAGACCAGATCGGGAAGCGACCCGCCGTCGGCGAACGCCTCGCGCATCCAGCGCGCGTCGTTTCCTTCGCGCGCGATCCGCGCCACCCGCTCGAGCGGCTCCTCGCACTCCAGCTCGCGCGCGTGCACGTCGATCGCATCGAGCGTAACAAGGATGTCCTCCAGAATGGAGCGGCGAACTCCGCTCGCAGTGTCGACCACTTCGCCCTCCAGCCCGAAGCGGCAGGCCTGAAAGCGGTTGAAGGTGTAGGCGAGATAGCCCTCCTCGCTCACCCGATTGGGCCGTTCCACCAGCAGCCAGCGGCACAGCGCCTGCGCGTAGCCCGCCAGTACCGCGGCCTTCTCCACGGTGAGAGGCGTGTCGCAGACGCGGATTTCGATCGTTCCGTATTCGGGCTTGGGGCGGATGTCCCAGTAGAAGTCCTTCATGCTCTCGACGATGCCCGAGGCGCGCATGCGCTCGAAGTAGGCGGTGAACTCGCCCCACTTCAGCGAAAACGGCGCCCGGCCCGAAAGCGGAAACGCGAATACCGCGTTCAGCCGCGACGAATCGAATGCCGTGTCGACGCCCTGGTAATAGGGCGACGACGCGGAGAGCGCGATCAGTTGCGGCACGTAGCGCGCCATGGCGTGCAGCAGATAAAGCGCATCGTCGCCATCCGGACATCCGATGTGGATGTGCTGGCCGAAGACGGTGAATTGCTTGGCGAGGTACCCGTAGAGCTGCGACAGGTTCTGGAAGCGCGGCCGGTCGAAGATGCGCCGCTCGCTCCAGTGCTGGAACGGGTGCGCCCCTCCCCCGGCGACGCACACGTTCAGGCGATCGGAGGCGGCCACGAGGGCGCCGCGAATGGCCCGCAGCTCGGCGAGCAGCGCAGCGTACCGCGCGTGGATTCCGGTACTCACCTCGATCATGCTCTCGGTGATTTCCGGCTTGATCTCGCCCGGATGCGGCCTGCGCTCGATCAGGGCGAGCAGGTCGGACGCAGCGCGCGTCAGGTCGCAGTCGCGCGTGTTCACGAGCTGCAGTTCGAGCTCGACGCCGAGCGTGAGCGGGGCGGATGGCTTGAACTCGAGCGTTTCCATGTCAAGTCCTCCCCGTCGTATCGGCCTCGCCCGCACGCACCAGCGCAAAGTACGCGACCGCCGGTCCCAGGACCTCGAGCATCACGATCGCCGAGACCACCACGCCCGAAAGATCCGGCCCGAGCCTCGGAAAGAGCGCCGCCGTGTCGTGCAGCAGCACGAGCGCGACGCCCGACATGGGCATCAGGCCGAGCGCGAGCAGCGACGCCTTGCGCATCGAAAGGCCCGACAGCGGGGCGAGCGCGAGAACGCCGAGCGCCTTGCCAGCGTAGCGCGCCGCGATCAGGGCGGCGCCGGCGAGCGCCCCGGCGGGCAGCAGGCCGATGTCGAGCGAGGCCGCGGTGATCGCGAACAGCAGGATGAACAGGATCTGGCCCAGGCGGCCGAAGGCGAGCGACACGAAGCGCCGCTTGACGTCGAAGGCGCGCGCCATCACCCCGTATCCCAGCAGCACGAGGACGCCGGAGAGCTTGAGCAGCGAAGCCGCATACACCGCCGCCACGACCAGCGCGAGGACCGCGATGAACTGCGCGTCCTCGCGCCGTCCGAGGAGCGCGAGAAGCCCGAGCGTGGCGAGCGCGAACGCCAGCGCGAGCAGGAGCGAGCCGACGATGAGGTACAGGGGGTGCGACAGGATCGACAGCCACTCACCGGAATACTCGTGGTGCAGCCACGCGACCAGCATGCTCACCGTGATGAACGCGTACACGCAGTTCAGCGATGTGAGCAGGAGCATGCGCTCGGTGACCTGGCCCTGGGCACGCAGCTCGCGCGTCAGCGACAGCACCACTGCGGGCCCGGTCGCGATCCCGATGGCGGCGGCGAGTGCGGCGAACAGCGGCCGCGCCTCCAGCGCGAGCAGCACGACGAAGATCGCGGCAAAGGCGAGCGCGCTCTCGAGCACGCTGGTTGCGAGCAGCGACGGATTGCGCCGCAGCCAGCCGAGATCGACGCGCTGCCCGAGCTCGAACAGCACGAAGCCCACCGCAACGTCCAGGATTCCGCGCATGCCGCCGAGCGTCGCTGCGTCGATCAGCCCGGTCGCATGCGGCCCGAGCAGAACACCCGCGGCGATCCAACCCAGCAGTCGCGGCAGCCGCAGCCAGCGGCGCGTCAGTTCGCCCGCAATGGCCGCCGCGAGCAGCAGCAGCGCGTACCACGGAATCGCGCCCGCGGGCGGCCAGGATGGCAGGAAGAAGAGCTCGGACATTTCCGTCTCCCTTGGTGAATGGCGTTATTGTCGCGCGGCCCGCCACGTTTCGACCGTGCGGACGCCAGGTAGTTCGGCGCGGATCAGATCCGGCCGACGGCGGGCGCGATTCGACGACCGTGCATCGCTTCAGGCTGCGTCGCGAAGCAGCGTCTCGCCGGGTCTTACGCGCGTGAAGGCGACCGGCCGCAGCGCGATCTCGAGCGCATCGCCCTTCCGCCGTACGCTCGTATAGTTCGACTGCTCCAGCGGACCGCTCTCGGGACAGTCTTCGCGATAGTGCGCGCCGCGCGAATCGTTGCGGGCGAGCGCGGCTTGCGCGATCACGCGGCTCACCGCGACCAGGCTCTTCAGGTTCATCCAGTCGTGCCAGGAGAGATTGAACGCCCGCGATCGATCGAAGAGCGCGTGCGCCTCGAGCGCGTCATCGATTGCCGCCAGGTCGGCAAGCGCGGAATGCAGTCCTGCGGCGCCGCGCAGGATCCCGACCTTTTCCCACATGGTCGCATACAGCGCTTCGCGCAGGGCTTCGAGCTCTCCGTGCCCGGACTTGCCCGGGCGCATCGGGCGCTCACAGCGCGCAATCGCGGCGTCGAGCGCCGCGCGGTCGGGCTCCTGCAGCGCACCCGCCTCGTTCACCCACGCCGCCATCTCGTCTCCGGCAACGCCGCCGAACACGGTCGAGTTCGCGACGCCGTTTCCGCCGAGGCGATTGGCGCCGTGCACGCCGCCCGCATCCTCGCCGGCGACAAAAAGTCCGGCAAGCCCGGTGGTGCAGTCGGGCCTGAATTCCACGCCGCCCATCATGTAGTGCGCGGTGGGAACGACTTCCACGAGCCCTCCGGCCAGGTCGAATCCGCAATCGGCGCAGCGTTCCACCATGCCCTTGAACTGGCGCCGCACGTTTTCGGGACCGAGGTGCGCCATCGAGAGATAGAGGCCGCCGTGCGGCGACACCCGGCCGGAACGCATTTCGCTCAACATGGCGCGCGAGACCACGTCGCGTGTGGCGCGTTCGGCGGCGGCATCGTAGCGCGGCATGAAACGCTCCTTCGCCCCATCGAGCAGGTAGCCTCCCGCGCCGCGCAGTCCCTCCTCGAGCACCGTTCCGGTCATGCGCGTATACGCGCCGGCGAGCAATCCGGTCGGATGGAACTGCACCATCTCCATGTCGCGCAGCGGCAGCCCGGCGCGCAGCGCCATGGCAAGCCCGTCGCAGCTCTTGTCGCCCGAAGGGGTGTGGTAGCGGTACATCGTCGGTCCGCCGCCGGTCGCGAGCAGCACTGCCCTGGCGCGCAGGAACAGGTATTCCCCGCTGCGCATATCGAGCAGCAGAACGCCCGCGATCGCATCGCCCGCCCTGGTCTTGATCAGCTCGAGCGCGCGGTGCTCCTCGAGCCTCGCGATCTTCGCCGCCCAAACCTGCTCGGCGAGCCGGTTCATGATCTCGATGCCGGTAAGGTCGCCCTTGTGCACCGTGCGATCGAACGTCTGCCCCGCGAACGCCTTCTGGTGGATCGTGCCATCCGGATTGCGATCGAAAAAACAGCCCAGCTCGTTTTCCAGCTCGTGCACGCGCTCGACGGCGAGCGTCACGAGCTTCCACGCGAGCTCCTGGTCGGGCAGCCACTTGCCGCCTTCGATCGTATCCATGAAGTGGCGCTCGACCGAGTCGCCCGGCGCGAGCGCGACGTTGTAGCCGCCCTGCACCATGCGCGTGCAGCCGCACTTCCCGAGCAGCCCCTTCACCGCGACGGCGATCGAGAGCGCCGGATCCGCCCGATGCGCATGCAGCGCGGCGAACAACCCCGCGCCACCGGAGCCGAGAATCAGGACGTCGGTGTCTTGCGTAACCATTGCATCAGGAGCACGAGCGCGACCAGGCCGAAGCCGATGGCGTCGAACAGGGTCCTGGGGTAAACGAGCAGCACCCCGGCGATGATCAGCATCCAGCGCTCGTAGGCGGGCGTGCGCTTGAACAGCCAGCCCTGGAAGCCGCCGGCGAGCGACATGATGCCGACCGCCGCGGTAAAGGTCACGAGCGCGATCGAGCCCCAGTTCGCGCCGGCGAGCGTCTTGATCGAACCTGTCAGCAGCAGGCCGGTACCGCTCGGATCGAGCACGAACATGAACGGCACCAGGAACGCCGGTGTCGTGTACTTCCAGCACTGCAGCGTGGTCTTGTAGGGATCGCCGCCGGTGATCGCCGCGGCGGCAAATGGCGACAGCGCCGTGGGCGGCGAGACTTCCGACAGTACCGCGTAATAGAAGATGAACATGTGCGCCGCGAACTCCGGCACCTTGAGCGCGATCAGCGCCGGCGCCGCGATCACCGCGCAGATGATGTAGCTCGCCGTCACCGGCACCGCCAGCCCGACGATCCAGACGATGAGCGCGGTGTAGATCGCCGTGAGCAGAAGCGAGTTGCCCGCATAGGCGAGCACGATGGAACTGAACTTCAGGCCGAGACCGGTGAGGGTCACGACGCCCACGATCAGTCCGGCGCCGGCGCAAGTCGCGGCGACGTTAAGTACCGCGCGCGATCCGTTGTCGAGCGCCTCGAAGAAGCCCGAGCCGAAGAAGCCTCGCAGGAAGGGGCCGCGGCCGCGCAGCAGATCGTAGGAGAACAGCGCGCAGTCCCGGCGCAGGAAGCTGGTCACGAAGGCCACCACGGTCGCCCAGAACACCGACAGCTCGGGTGAAAAACCCAGGAGCATGAAGGCGATGATCGAAACCAGCGACAGGAAGTGGAACCAGTACTTCTTGGTCAGGCTCCAGGCCGACTCGACCTGCTCGAACACGACGTCCCTCATGCCGAACTTGCGCACGTCGATCTCGACCATGATGAACAGCGTCAGGTAATACAGACCGGTCGGGATCACCGCCATCAGGACCACGTCGAGGTACGAGATCTTGAGGAATTCGGCGATCAGGAAAGCCGCCGCCCCCAGCACGGGCGGCGAGATGATCGCCCCCAAGCCGCCGGCCGCAAGCAGGCCGCCCGCCTCCTCCTTGCTGTAGCCGACCTTGGCGAGCATCGGCGCCGCCACCGCCCCCAGCGTCACCGTGGTCGCGACCCCGGAGCCCGAAGGCCCGCCGAGCAGGAACGAGGATAGCGTCACGGTGCGCCCCGCGCCGGTGGGTTTTCCTCCCATCGCGGAGAACGAGAAGTCGATGAAGAACTTGCCGGCCCCCGAGAACTGCAGGAACGCGCCGTAAATCGTGAACAGGATGATGAGCGTCGAGGAAACGTTGACCGCGGTCCCGTAGATGCCCTCGAGCGTCATGTACATGTGGCCGACAAGCCGCGGCAGCTCGTAGCCCTTGTGCGTCCAGGGCGTCGGCAGGTAGGCGCCGAAGAAGGCGTAGAGGAGGAAGCAGATGGTGACAAACGGCATGATCCAGCCCGTCGTGCGGCGCATCGCCTCCAGGATCAGCATCGCGAGTCCGACGCCGAACACGATGTCCCAGGTGTTGGGAACGATGCTGCGATCGAAGAAGTCGTCGCCGCCCGCGATGAGGTACACGGCGGTGGCGACGCCACCGAGCGCCAGCGGCCAATCCCACCACATCACGCGGTTCTTAAAGCGGCGCGCCAGCGGGAAAATGAGGAATGTGAGGAACAGCACGAACGCCACGTGGGTCGCGCGTAGATGCTCGGGTCGCACGATGGCGTAGGCGGTGTACAGGTGGAATACCGACATGACTACCGCCACCACCGTTACGAACGCGGCGAGCCATCCGGTCAGCTGGTTATGGACGCCCTCCTCGCGCTCGATCATCTCCTCGGCGCGGGCGAGCGCCTCGTCGCTGATTTCCTTGGCAGGCTGGTGCAGCCGCGCGAGTTCCTCGCTCATCGTTC
>Ga0114945_10000671_pt1 | contig 22058 bp, 17 predicted proteins | sample OV2TP3_FD_87194 | JGI IMG/M metagenome (GOLD analysis project Ga0114945, IMG submission 87194) | Hot spring microbial communities from Beatty, Nevada to study Microbial Dark Matter (Phase II) - OV2 TP3 | ecosystem: Environmental > Aquatic > Thermal springs > Hot (42-90C) | place: USA: Beatty...
GATAAAGGCGATCACAGTCGAGCGAACCCGTATGGAACACACGGCCGACGCAATCCAGTCGCGCCGACAAGCGTCCTTCGACTCCAACTCAGCGCTGAATCCGATTGCTTCACAAACTCTGAGGCTAGCCCGGGGCACGCTCTCAAAGGGATTCGCCAGGAACCTGGGAGAGCTCCCAGTTCCCTCCCTCCCTCCCGCCATACGGGAATGGCACCCCCCGACCGAACGGGCCAGGCTACGGGAACGGCGGAGATGCGCCGCCTCGTGGAGCGAAGAAGCATCTCGCGGAAGAGGTACCGGACGCCGAGGAAACGAAGGCGACCGGGACGGAACGGGAGCGGTCGTACGCCCCTCATAGTACCGAGGAAAGTGGGGAACCGGCACGGCCGGGACCCACCGGAGGGAAGGAGGGGACAAGCCGACGTATCGGCGAGAGGAAACATGGCGGTACACGGAGACCGAGAAAACCATGTCCACAGAACTTCGTCGACTATCTGAACGGGCCAAGGCCGACCGAACGCTGCGATTCACCTCGATCGCTCACCTTCTTACACCGCAGGCTCTTCACGGAGCCTTCCGAGGACTACGGAGAAAGGCCAGTGCCGGAGTGGACGGCCTGACGTACGCGGAATACGAGAAGGATGCGGAGGAACGGATCAAGGCCCTGCACGAACGGCTCAGGAACAAGAGCTACCGGGCACAACCCCTACGGCGAGTCTATATTCCCAAGGAGAACGGAAAAGAGCGACCGATTGCCATTCCGTCTCTGGAGGACAAGATCGTCCAGGGGGCCACGGTGGAACTCCTGGAAGCCGTCTACGAGCAGGACTTCCTTCCCTGCTCCTACGGATTCCGGCCAGGACGCGGCGCCCAAGACGCGCTGGATGAGGTAGGTCGCGTGATCTGCCGACGTCCGATCTCCTATGTTCTGGAGTTTGACATTACGAGCTATTTCGACGCGGTGGTGAGAAGCCAACTCATGGAGCTGATCGGGGAGCGGATCGGCGATGGAAGCATCCTGCGGCTGATCGGTAAATGGATTCACGTCGGAGTGATCGAAGAGAGCCGACTCCTGGTGAACAAGACCGGGATCGGACAAGGGCAGGTGATCAGTCCGCTGCTGGCGAATATCTACCTGCACCACGTTCTGGACCTCTGGTTCGAGGCGGACGTCAAGCCTCGACTCCGGGGGGAAGCTCACGAGATTCGCTATGCCGATGATGGAATCCTTTGCTTTCAGTACCGGGAGGATGCCGAGAGGGTCCTCAAGGTCCTCCACCTGAGGTTTGCTAAGTACGGATTGACGCTGCACCCGGAGAAAACGCGGCTCGTGGAGTTCGGGCGAGATGCGGCCCAGAACCGAGCGCGGCAAGGGAAAGGGAAGCCCGAGACGTTCGACTTCCTGGGATTCACGCATCTCTGTTCCCGCAGCCGCCGAGGGTACTTCACGATCCACGTCCGCACGATGCGGAAGCGGTACCGGAGGAGCCTGAAGGCGGTGTTGCGCTGGTGCCAGGAGCACCGGCACGACGATGTGGAAACCCAGAGTGCGGAACTCAACCTGAAACTTCGGGGCCACTACCAGTACTACGGCCGTCCCACGAACTTTCCGGCGATCTGGCGGTTCTTCCGGGCGGTCCGGCGGATCTGGAAGAAGTGGCTCATGCGGCGCACCCGTGGACGGCCTCTGACGTGGCCGGACTTCGAGCGCATCCTCAATCGTCTGCCGCTGCTGCGGCCTCGGATCACTCGGTCTTGGATCGGTGCAGGGAGTCAGGCTTGAAGAACCGGATGCGGTAATTCTGCACGTCCGGGTCTGTGAGGGGGGAGGTCCGGGTTGTCTACCGGGCCTCCTCTACTCGGCGAGGGATTCGCATATGTTGGCCATCGGGCGATCAACCGTCAATGGGGGGGATAACCCAGTCCCTCCGAGGGCGCAAACGGAACCCCCCGGACTCCAAAATCTCGTCCAGGAATTTCCCCGGCTCCTTGATTTTCCTCCGAGGGGAAGAGTGGGTGGCGGGAGTCCGGGCCCGGGCGGCAAGGAAAAATAAGAGCCTGGTCGAACGTTTTGGCGAGCAAGGGCTAGGGCGAGCCTATGCTATCTATGGGATTGGTCCTTCGGAAGCGAGGGATCACGGCCCGATGCTGCCCGGACCGGGAGCCCAGGGCCCAAACCTCGGGCCGGATTGGGTTGAGAACGGATCACTTCCTCATCCCCTCGCGCATGCCTGGGACGGGAGGGGGGACGGCACCCCGTTTGCGTTTTGCATCCCCCAGCGCGAATGGAAGGGAGGAGGGCCGTGACGTACCTCCGAATCCGAACGATGGGGTCAGTAGGAGTGGTCGTGACGGTGCTTCCAGGGTTCGTCTCCTGTCATTCGACGGCGACTCGGCAGTCCTCCGTCATCATCGACAGGCTCTCCTCGAATCCGAATTCGCCCCAGATCGCCGTGGAGCCCAAGGGGAATGGCCACGCGGTCCGGACCCAGGTCGAGGAGGGACGTCTTGAGGCGCCTCAAGATCGCGCTCCGGGTGGAGCCGTGACCGAACCGGTACCGGTTCTTTACGGGGGTATTTTCCGAGAGGGCAGGTCGCGGTGTCATGGCTTGGGCTCGAGATCGATGACCCAGATGGGATTGCCTTCGAGGTCCTCGAACGCGCCGTACCAGTAGCCATCCTCCTTGTTGAGGCTCGGCCCGAACGCGATTCGCGCGCCGCACTTCTTAACGTCCCGCAGAAGCGCGCGTACGTCCTTCGAAATCAGATGCAGGATCACGGCGTTCGAGCGCTTCCTCGGCAGCTTCACCCCCATCTGTTTCGCGGGAGCGAAACCGATGCGTAGGCCGGGGCGCGCGAGCTCGGTCCAATCGAAGCCGTCCGTCACCACGAGTTTTGGCTTCATTCGAAGCGCCTTGCGGTACCAATCGACGAGCCTTCGGTAGTCGCGGGCGAGAACGACGGTGCAGAGATGTCGGGCATCCATGTCCGCAGACTCCTCTTCGATCCGCTTATTGTACGCGAATTCTTCTGCCTTGGACAACCGTAGGGTGAGCGAAATGGTATCCGCAGGCCGCTTGTAATCATCAGCACTCCGGTTTCCGTCATCGGACTCGCCGTTGGCTTTGAAGATCCCATCGCCGCAGACGGTCTGCCAGGAGTGTCCGACGGCCACAGAGATGCGCCCTTCATGATCGTGGGTGGCCGGCGTGCTTCCCCGAGAACGGCCGTGCGGCCCAGCACGTCCACTTCGCAGGCTTCCTCCGAGGAATCCATCGCGGGAGTGGCCGGAACGGTTCGTGATCAAAACGTTTCCCGCCCCGCGATGGGCGAAGCGCCGTTCGTTCACTCCTCCCAACGACCGAAGAGATCTTTCATCTCTTCTTCGACGTCGCGCTCTTCGGTCACGGTATCTCGTATCCGATTCAACACGATCCGACGCAGGTTCTTTCGTGCCCGATACAAATAGTTCCGCACGTCGGACACGCTCATCCCGAACTTCTCCGCGAGCGCTTCGTAGGAGGGCGGTCCCTCCGCGGGCGGATCGACCTCTCGGAGGACGAAGATCTCGTATTGGGAGTACGCTTGGCGTGCGCGATAATCCTCCTCCATCTCCCGAAGCGCATCCTGAAGAAGCGCCGTGGTCCACTCCCGAACGAAGGCCTGCTCGGGGGGCTCGGACGAAGAGGGCTCGAATCCCTCTCCCGTGTCCAGCGGCACCCTCCGCAGATGCCCTCCCCGCTTCTGAGCGGAATCCCGGCGGAACTGGAGGCGGACGAAGTTGTCCATCGCCCCCATCACGTAGGATCGGAATTTCCCTCGCTCCGGGGAGAGGCGTTGGAGCATCTCCCGTTCTGCCAGCGTCACGAAGAAGTCCTGCGTCAAGTCCTTGGCCTCTTCGTTCGACATCCCCCACTTCCGGCGGAGGTACGCATACACGGGTCGCCAGTAGATGCGGGCCAGGATCTCGAGGGACTCCCGGTGAGTGTCGGAGGCCGGATCGGCCGAATCGCGAATGACGGACCAGCGGGTGGGCGGGAAGGCACTCCCGCCGCGACCGATCACCGTATCCGGCTTGCCCATTTCAGGTCCGAAGAAAATGCGGAGTCGCGGGCTGCCGGGATCATAGCAGTCGACTCCTTGGACGACAAGGCGGCCGAACCGCTCGTCGTACTCCTCCTGGGCGAGGGCGCCCCCGACGTGCCGGATTCCGACGAGACGAATTCCCGGTAATCGCAATACCGGAGATAGGGAGCACGGGATCGATCCTTGGGGAGGAACTCATGAATATTGTTCTGCCCGCCGTGGTGGCATTCCTGGGAATGGCGCTGACGGCCGCAGCCCAGACCTCGAGAGAGGATCTCGAGAAGAGATTGCAGGCCAAACTCGATTCCGAATTCCTGAAGAAGGCCGACTGGCAAACCGACTACGCGGCGGCCCGGGAACAGAGCCGCAAATCCGGAAAGTTGATCTTCGCCTATTTCACCCGTTCCTACGCGCCTTGAGGGCCTTGCACGAGCGTGGAGGGCGGAGCTCTCCTAGAGGCGGATTTCGTGGCGTTGGCGAAGGAAGTGACCTTGTTCTGTCACATCACCTCGCGACTTCCGAATGCTCCCGATCCTGATCTTCTCCAACAGAAGGGAGGCCGGGGCTTCCCTACCTTCGCGATTCTGGACTCCGACGGCGAACTGCTCGTGAAGCATGAGGGCCCGCGCACGGTGCCGGCGCTTGCCGGTAGCCTCCAGCGGGGGAGAGACGCGGCGAGGCTCCGAAAAAAGGCGGAGGGCGGAGACGCCGAGGCTGCGGCGGACTGGCTCGTCCATCGTGCCCGGCTCGGGCAGATCAAGCGCGATGACGCTCTCCGGATTCTGGAAGGGCTCAAACTCTCCGAGGAGCGATCCGCTCTCATTCGCCTGCAGGTGGAGTTCGAGGTGGGCTCCCTCTCCGCGGACGAGGCGTGGGAGACGCTCCAGAAACTCTCTCTCGCCGAGAAGGTACGCAAGGAGCTCGAGGAGCGGATCAACAACCGGGCCGTTTCGGAACGGCTTCGCCATACCGGACGGGATCTGGCCAAGATCCGAGCGGCCGGAAAGAGCTTCGCCGGGATGCTGAAGTCCGGTCGGATCCCTACGGGGACGCTCGAATGGCCCGCCTTCTGGCGCGCGCTTGCCGAGTACGCTCAAGAGGAGAAGGAGGCGACCTTGTTGGAGCGCGCGCTCCGCGAGTTGGAAACCAAGTTCGGAACGAAGGCCTCCCAGAACGATTGGTTCCGATCGAAGCGCTCCGCGTTGGACGAGTTGAAGAAGAAGGGGGTCTGACGCTCCCGATGGGGAGGTAGCGGACGGCTCGAGCAGGACCTCCCTGACCCTGGACGGCACTCGAAAGCCACCGACGATCGCCGGCGCCGAGGGTTCGCGGTCTCGACCGCGAGATCCTTGTGGTAGCATTCCTCCGATGGAGCCGAAGCCGACGCCCCCCCCGATGCCGCCACGCATCGCGGGGCGGCTGGCCCGGTTGATGAGGAGCGAGGAGGATGCCGCCGGACTGCTGGTCGACGGACGGTATGAAGTCCATCGCCTCATCGGCCGCGGCGGCATGGGCGAGGTCTTCCTGGCGGAGGATCTCAAGCTCAAGCGCAAAGTCGCCCTGAAGGTCTTTGCCGTCCCGATCTCCCAGGGACTCCTCGCGACTCTGTTCGAGTCCGAGGTGCGGATCCTCGCCAAGATCGAGCACCCCGGAATCGTCCCCATCTTCGATCATGGGCGTTTCCCCGACGGCCGCATGTACTTTGCCATGCGATACGTCGAGGGGCGATCGCTGACCCGCGTCCTGATGGAGACCCGCGATCCGTCGATGCGATTGAAGTACTTTCTCGAGATGTGCGAAGCCGTGAACCACGCCCATTCGCACGCGATCGTTCACCGGGATCTGAAACCGGACAACGTGGTCATCGATGACCGCGGCCATGTCTACGTTCTCGACTGGGGACTGGCGCGGGTGAATGCCGAGATCGCGGCCTCTCAGCTGGGGATGCCCGCCTCGCGACTCATCGTGGGGACTCCGGGGTACATGTCTCCCGAACAGGCCTCCGGGAACAGCGATCAAGCCGATGCGAGAAGCGACATCTACTCCCTGGGAGCCGTCCTCCGCGATCTATCCGGCGGGATGCGGGGAGAGTTGTCGGCGATCGCGAAGAAGGCGATGGCGCTCGATCCCGCCGACCGATACCGCTCTGTCCGCTCGCTCCTGGAGGATGTGCGACGATTCCAAGCCGGGGATCCGGTCGGCGTGTACTCGACCCGTCCCTGGTACCGCGCACGGAAGAGTCTCTCGAAACATTGGACGATTACGACGATCGCGACGGCCGGAGCGCTGGCGGTGGCCGCGACGCTGCTCCTTCTGATCCCGATGCTCCGTCGCAAACAGAGCGATCTCCGAGAGAAGCAGGAGGAGCTTCGAGCCGCGGATCGGGCTCGAATCGAGGCGGAGGACCGGCTCATCGGTGAGATGAAGGAGACGAGCGACGCCTATCTGTTCGCCGCGTTGACCTCGCGACGGGCGGGGGACCTGACGGGATTTGCCGATATGGCCCGGAAACTCGAAGAGAAGTGCCGAGCCGTCCGTCAAGCGAACCCGCGCCTGGCAGAGCCCTACTACCGACTGGGGCGCCTGTACCGGGCGCAGATGAGATTCGAGGAAGCGTATCGGGAGCAAGAGACCGCGCTCCGCCTGGATCCGCACCACTCGGAAGCCCGAGTTGAGCGAGGGCTGCTCCATCTCCGAAGGTTCGAGGCGCGGGTCACGTCCCTCTCGCTCGCCTGGGTCGACGAGGAGGGGTCCCTTAAGCCCCAGATGTTTCAGAAGGGTTCGGGGGATCGGTTCCAGCCGCATGTGATCGCGGACGGCATCGCCCAAGAGTGGCGCCACCGCGCGCTGGAGGACTTGACGGGGAATCCGTCGCTCCTCGCGAACGGACTGGTCCACTGGCTCTGCGGAAGGAGAGCCGAGGCGCAAGCGGCGCTCGAAGCCGCCCACCGGGCGGAGCCGGTCGCGATCGAGCCCTACGAGTGGCTCGCTCTCCTGGCCCTCGAGGAATTGCGGATCGCCGACGCCCTTCGTTGGACGAATGCGGGAGCGGAGAAGGACCGAGGGTACTACCCCCTGCACGGAAGGCGCGCCCAAAGTCACTGGCTGGAGGGGATCCGCGCCCATCTTGCCGGAGAAGACGCCCGCATGCCGCTGGAGGCCGCAACGTCTGCCCTCCGCGAGTTGATTCGGCTGTCGCCTCCTTCGCCCAATCCCCACCTGCATGGCGCCGTCTACCAATCCGTTCTGGCGGAGAATGTGCGACGACGGGACGGGGACCCCCAACCCTGCTACAAGGAAGTGGTGAAGTTTATCGATCAGGCCATCGCGCTCAGTCCGGAGATCTCTTGGCATCGGGCCTTCCGCGGAGAGTACTGCGGCCGATGGGCGCACTATCTTCTGGCCCGGAAGAAGGACTCCGGCAGGTTGTACCTGGAGGGAATCGCGGACTATCAAGAGGCGGTTCGGTTGGAGCCCTCGAAGGCGAAGTACTGGTCCATGCTGGGTCAGATCCGTGGCGGCTATCTCCAGTGCTTGTTGGAGATTCGCGGCCTCTCCCGGAGCGCTCCCGAGGTCGTCGCCGCCTATCAAGCCGCGCTGACGGCGTTCGAAGAGGCGATCGTCCGCGATGATCGAGACGCCAAGACGTGGCTCTATCGCGGCGTGTGCCACAACGTGATGGGGAGGACCGCCCTCGCCAAGAGCGACTTCGAGCAGGCGCTGAAACGGGATCCCAAGCTGAAGTCGCAGTTCGACGGAAGGCAGTAAGCCTCCGCCACGCGACCGGCTCGTTCGGCGCGTTACTTTGCGTCGTCGGACGTCCGGCTCAGGATCCAGTCCCAAGCGATTTGGAGACTGGGGTCGTGGCATCCCCGGAGGGTCAGGGTGCAGTGTCCGCAGAAGTGAGTCGGGTACGGGTCTTGCTGGCTCGGGTCTACGTTGTAACTCATGAGACACGCGTGCGCCCAGCTCAAGGGGGTGTCGTGCTCTTCGATCTTCGATCTGATATTCGTTCTTTTCTTGAACTTGGCCGCGTCCGATTTGCCCGACGGGTCCTTGACCTGCTGGGCTACCGCCTGAAGAGACGAGACGAGCCATGGGCCATGTTCCAGATAGAGACAATGGCCGAGCTCGTGGAGCACCGTCGACAAATCCCGGCGGAGGACATAGCAACCTCGGTAGGGGAATGCCTTTCCACCAAAGATGCGATCGGCGATCCCCTGCGTCTGCCAGGTCGATTCCGGAAAGGTGTAGAGATAGGTCATTCCCGGGAGAAAGCCGCACTTCGAGAGGCCGCGGAGGAACCCCCCATGGAGTCCGTCCGCGAGAATGCGCTCCAGATTGACCCAGTCCCCGGGATCGAGACGGATCCCCTGGTCTGTATCTATATGGATATCGTTCGAGAATACCCCCCCGTGCTTTTGATCGTAGAGCCCCGGATCTACGAGGTGGAAGGGGGTCGAAGTCGCGTTCAGCGTAGCCTGGTCAGGCTTAACTACGAGCGAAGTCAAATCGTATCCACCTTCGATTCTCTCGTCGACCTGAGTGGCATCTCGGATCGCCTCGCTCATGGCGATCTGGTACTGATCCTGGGTGAGGGAACTCGGCTGAAGGATCGGGGGGTCGCCGTCCACCTCCAGTTCCAAGAATGCCGGCGAGAGTCTCTCGCGCATTTCCCGGATGTCGAACGGATGAGGTTGGCCTGCGAAAGGGCCCTGGCCGATCTGCAGGCATTGACTGATCCGCAGGTTCCTCCATACCACCATGGTGCCGGTTTCACTTCCGCTCTCCAGAACGGCGTTCGCGGGGCCAGGGCTTTCGACGAAGGCTCGCAACCGGTACCGATCTCCGCCGATGCGTGAAGGGGTGAAGATGACGCCCGCCTCACCGTTCTGGTTCGTGGTCGCCACCACCGCGTGGCGCCGTCGGTTCCCGATCGGAGCAACCTGGCTCGCGACCGGATACTGGTGGAGGTCGTTGAATCCGGAGGTGGCAGAGGTTCGGAAAACGGTGGAGATCGAAGAACCGTCGGCGACATCCCCCTTCCCGCGCTTGCCTGCCAACTGCCAGGGAGCGTTCTTCGCCTGCGGATCCGTGGGGTCGCAGACGTATTTCTGATCATAGTAGTGGGCCACGATCCCCTCGAAGGGCTTCGGCGCCGCGGCGCAGTTTACCTGTTCCAGCGGAGACACTTTCGCATCGTATTTGGGCAGGTTCGTGGGAGTCAGGAGCTGGAAGTACACCGGAACTCCCGCACACGGAACCGCCGCTTGATTCGCTCCCATCCTGCGCTCGACTTTCGCCACCAGCGGGATGAGTCCGAGGATGGGATTCGCGATGGCGTACAAAGGCTCGATCAATCCCAAGTCGTTTCCGAAGGCAAACAGCGTGGAGCTCGGGTGATACTCGTGGCTGAGGGGGTCCCACGACCCCGTCAGGAAGGTATAGCCTCCGGGAACGCGGATCTTCGCGAAGTTTTGGCCGGCAGGCTTCTGGGGATCCTTCGGGGGCGGAGGAAGACCCCCCTTGATTTTAGAGATCTGGCTGAGCGGAGCTTTCGCGGGGCCGACGACACGGGCCTTCAGGGCGTTGCGGATCGCCCCCGTCGTCTCCGGATCGCGAAACGTCTTTCCGGGGATCCCGAACACTTTTTCCACGATCCAGGCTTCGGTGCCCGTGAGCGCGAGCGAGGCCAGCTCGTGGTCGATCGGGAGATAGAACAGTCCGAGCACGTGGAGCCGCGCCATCAACCATTTCCTCCACTCGTCGCTTTCGGGGGCATCCAGCGAGCAGGGGAAGAGATCGTCGATTTCTCCCATCCGCAGAGTCACCGTATACTGAGGGCGTGCCACGAGCGTGTTGATTCGGGGACTGCTTTCGAAATCGGGCGCGACGTGTCCCGTGGCCGGCATGGGCTGTGCCATTGGAACCTCCGCCGAATCACACCAGGACGAAACCGCTGGGAAGAGCCAACCTGAATCCGAGGCCTTCCTCTGCGAGCAACAGGGCCGGTTCCTCCCCGGCCAGGAACACCAGTTCGAACGGGAATCCACGAAGGATCGCGTTCGCATCGACCGGTCGTCCGTGCGTTCCGCGAAAGAGGGTCGCATTTCCCTCGTCGGAGAGGAGCAACGCTGCGAAACCACCGTTCGGGCCGGCTTGAATGCGCGTTAGGGCAGGCTCCCCGAATGGCCACTCCAGTTCGACGGGGTCGAGGACGGAGAGGCCCTTCTTGGGATCGACACTCCACCGACCTACGACAAGCCGGGCGCGACTCTCCCAGAGAAGCATGGAACCGGAGATCGCGTCCCTCTCCACTTGGGTTGCCGTCGCGGCCAAGAGGCGACCCATCCAGCGGGCACTCGGAGGCGCCTCTCTCGGGGGCCCGTGGAGGCCGCGCCAGAGCGTGAGGTCGGCTCCCGCCTCTTTCTGCTGGAGGAGAGCGAGGGTTTGCGCTCCATCTGTGGCGACGAACGGGTGGGCCCAGACCGGAGTGGGCCCCTCCCCTTCGATTCGAGACTGGAGTCGCGTCTCCTCCAGAGCGAATTCGATGGAGTCCACATGCCATCCTTCCTGAGACTCGGTCCCCGCAAGGATCGAGACGACGGCTCGGGGGTATGCGTCCGGTCCGTCCATCGGTGCCGAATGCACGGGGGCGAGGATGCGGGAGTCGGCACGGCCGAGCGCGAAGCGCGGTACCGACGTCGGGGTCCGCTTGGGCAGAATCGGTTCGCAGCGCAGACTGGGTCCGTCGATCCACGCAACCCATTCGACTCGTGTCGACCGGAGGTCGGCGGTGAGGGAGGGTACGGGAGCCGTCCGGTGCCCCGCCGCTCCCAGCCTCCGATGTTGCACGATGCCTCCGCCGGCGATCGCCCCGAATCGGCTCCAGACCACTTCGGGGGGATCGGAGGCCGCATTGATCCAGGCGGCATGCAGGACCGGGCCCCGACCCTTCGCGATCGTCAAATTGCGAGGAGCCGCGGGCCGGATTCGGATGCGGACCGGGGAGGACTCCGCCCATCGCGAGTCCTGTTGCCACGGAACTCTTGCGGAGACCTCATACTCCCCCGGGGGAAGGTCCGGGAACAGCGCCCTCCACCCGAAGGGGAGTACGACCCTCTTCGTGGGTCCGAGGTCGAAGTCGGAGAAGCCGACTCCGCTCCCCGGCCGCGATCGCACGAGGTGCTCGGCGCCGGTGGCGACATCGAGGATCCGGAACTTCGGCCGCTCCAACGAAGGGGGAAAGATGCGAGCGGAGGACTCCCCTGCGTTCCGAATTCCCAACGAACAACGACAATCCTCCTGATAGAGAAGGTCGGTCCGTTCCAGGGTCCAGTCGACGTGGAGCGTCATGGGGTTCGATCTCTCCGCTACTTCGGATCGGACGGGTCTGGTCCCTTGGCTTCGTCGTGGATTTCCGTCAACCTCTTCAGGAAAGCCTCGTCGGCTTTGTCGGAGTCGGGCTTGCCGGGCGGATTCAACCCGAAGACGGTGCGGAACTGTCGGATCGCCGCGAGAGTCTGCGGACCCAGATTGCCGTCGATCTCCCCGGCCTCGAATCCCAAATTGTTCAGACGCTGCTGGACTCCTGGGACGTAGACGGATCCCTTGACATCCCGGGCCGGATGGAGCGCACCGATCCAAAGCGTCCACACGTGGGTCGTGGTCTGAGTCTCCCCCTCCTTGGGGGGAATGTAGACCTCGAGCGTCGCCTGTTCCGCCAAGTCCGGGATCGGAGCCTGGAGTCGAATGAGCCCGTTCGGCTCCGTCAGGCCCGTCCTCGGCTTCTCCGGAGGGATCGTGAGGACATAGACGGCGTTCGCCAGAGGAGATCCGTCCTCTCGAAGCACGCGGATCTTCAAGTACAATCGTGGCGCATCGCCTTCGTAGACCCACTCTTTCTCCGTCTCCGCAGGATCCGTGGTCGTCGATCGAAGCGAGAAGTCGAGTTCCATTCCCGCGTACAGGGAGTTGGCGCTCTGGGTTCCGCTCCCGGCGATGGCCTCTTCGATCGTCGTCCATTCCACGTTGGGATGCTGGCACTTGATCTTGTGGATGGTCTGTCCTCTCTCGACCCGGTGCCTTTCAGAGTTCGGCATTGCGATTCTCTCTCATGCGCGTTGCCACTGGTCCTGGTCTCGACGAAGGAAGGAGATCTCGGCCTTTCCGGGGGGAACTCCTTCGATCCTGGCCTTGCCTTCTTTGTCGAGCCGCCCTCGAACCAGAAGGCCGGTCGGAAAGCGTACTTCGTACAATTCCTGGGGGATCGGATTCCCCGCCTTGTCCCGAAGGGCGAGTGCGATCCAAGAGGCGTCCGTGCCGACGGCGGTCGATCCGACGCCGGCGGAGACGGACCCCGCGCCGGTCGGCAGGGCGTTCCCGGGTCCCGCCAGATTCCCTGGTTCGCAGGGAGGAAGGGGAGCCTTCGCGACGAGAACGTCTGGGTCCGGCGCCGATACCGGGGACGCTCCCGAGCCGGAGTTGATTCTCGTCTCGCCGCCGTCCAGGACGATCCTCGCCCCCTTTAGGGTGACTCCGGACTCGTCGAGGACGATGCAGTTCCCTCCTCCGCTGGAGAGGGTGATGCCCGAAGCGGCGTGGATCACGACGTTCCCCGCCCGAAGGGAGGAGACCCCGGCGGTCGACTCGGAGTGGTCGCCTTGGAAAAGGTGGATGGCGTTGCCCTGAACCGTACAGGACCAGTGTCCCGCGACGTCCATGATCTCGTGCGCGGCGACGGAGAGATGGCGACTTCCCGCGACCTCCTGCACGAGGTCGCGATCGATCTTCTCGTGCCGGTCGTTCTTCACGTGGACAAGCTGGTTTCGTTCGACGGTCACATGCTGATCTCGTACGACGAGTTCGCGGGTGTCGTTGCAGGCTCGGATTTCGAAATCCTTCTGGGCGCGGAGGAAGAGGCGCTCGGCCCCCTCTTGATCGTCCAGGAGAAGGGCGTTGTCGCGGGCGCTCTTCAGGATGGATTGGGTTGCATTGGCACCGGTGACCGGACTGGGAGTCTCCGGATTGGGGACAGCCCCGGTGATGATGGGTCGGTCCGGATCCCCGTTCACGAATCCTACTTGGACCTCCGTGCCGGGTCGCAGCGGACAGTGCAGGCCTTCGGCCGCGCCCGCGTAGGGCTGCACCCTCCGGATCGCCGGGGAGGCTTTCCCCTCGCCCCTGCCCGACCGATCGAAGAGGATTCTCAAGCGATTCCGGCCCGACTCGTCGAGCTCGGAGACCTTCCCATCTCCGGCGCTGTCTACGAGCGCGGTCAGCGTCCCGCCGATCTGGGGGCGACGGGTGATTCGCTTGGGACGGAACTCCACGCCGGAGGGAATCGCGACGAATTCGTTCTCGTAGTGCGCTTCGACCTCCGGGCTCTCCCCGTCCATCGTTTCTCCGGTGAGACGCGGATCGGTCTGACCGCCGTAATGGTGGACCTCGGTCAGAAGGTACGTCCGGTTGAAGGAATCCGGCGAGCCTCCGACCTGCTCGTAGCTGAGACCGACGTGGAAGAGGGCGACGTTGCTGCGCCCGCGAAACCGCAGCGCATGGCATCGAAGCTCCTCGGCACGAATCTTCGCCAGGACCTGGCCCTCTTCCGGGGTGCGGAAGCGCTCCCCGAATTCGTAGTGGACTCCGATGCCCTCCTTCGCTACGGGTTCCGAGACCTCCAAGTTCAAGGAAGGAGTCGGGTCGGCATAGTCCTTGAGCACCACCTCTCGTGGAAGGGAGTCTTGCGTCGACGCGAGGAAATGGACCGCCTCCTCGAGATGGGGGCGGCGCGACTTTTTCCCGCGAGCGATCGGCAGGTACGGGACTCCGTACAGGAGAGGCGAGGTCTCGACGGCCTTGAGATCGTCCGCGAAGAGGATCCGATCGCCGCCGTAGTCGGCCTCCTGGACCTGTGCGAAATAGTAGGAGATTCCTTCCCGCTCCAGGAGTCGAGAAAGGAAATCCAGATCGCTCTCCCGATACTGGGCGAGCTGCGAATGCTTCGGGTATTCGCGCGAGAAGTGGAATTCGAAATCGGACTTCGGCTCCAGTCCGTATTCGTGAAGTACCTCGGTTACGACCTCCGGGACGGATCGGTCCAAGAAGAGCCGGGTCTGGAGCCCTTGTCGGAGTCGCGCCAAGCGGGGGGCCAGGACCACCCGAAATGTCCTCGGGTCTTGCGCCATTCCGATTTGCTGTTCGATCGAGGAGACGATGGCGAAGAGCTTGAAGCTGAGGGTTTCTTTCGACCCCCGGGCGCGCTTCAGATGAACTCGCGCGGGGAGACGAAAGAGTTGTTCCGGGTCGACGTCCGACCGTCGCGTACGGAGGACCAGCTCGTACCGATACGGGGAGGAGATCGCTTCGTGGCCTTCGAGGGACTCCACAAAAAGGGAGATCGTTTCCGGGAAGGCCTGACTGTGGAAGGAGAAGATCCACCCTTCCCCGGTGCTGGGGCGCTCTGAGCTCATTCCTGACCCTCCTCGGACCCTCGGGAAATCTTGGTTCTTATAGCACGGGCTCATCCCTCCTCAAAGGAAGAGACACGACCCGTTCCTGTATTGCGATCGAGGCGAATCGTCTCGGCAGAATTCTCCTCGGGAAGGCAATACCCAAGGGTAGTCTTGTCGGGGGAAGAGAATGCGACTGTGCCCTGGGTGCGGGAACCTTCATGTCGAGCCGGTGTGCCCCAATTGCGCGACGACGGTTCGGACGGACGTGCCGAGTTCCGCAGCGCCCACGAGCCCGCTCGTTCCGGGACAGACGTTTCGCGGATACGAGATCTCGGAGGTCATCGGCCGCGGGGGAATGGGGGTCGTCTACAGGGCCCGGCAGACTACGCTGGAAAGGACCGTGGCGCTGAAGGTCCTGGCCCCCGACTTGGCCGAGGAGGCCCAGTTCAGCCGGCGCTTCGCGAGGGAGGCAAAGGCGATGGCGACGCTCAGCCACCCTCGCATCGTCACCGTTTTCGAATTCGGAGAACAGGACGGCCTCTACTTCATCTCGATGGAGTATGTAGAAGGAAGGAATCTTCGCGCCCGCATTCAGGACCGGCCTCTTTCGGTACCGACGGCCGTGAACTTGATCCTGCAGGTGTGCGACGCGTTGGAGTACGCGCACGGGATGGGCGTCGTCCACCGCGACATCAAACCGGACAATCTCCTGGTGGACCGGACGGGGATGGTGAAGATCGCGGACTTCGGCCTGGCCAAGCTCCTGGGCTCCGAGCCGAGCACGCTCGTGACCGGGACGGGGGCGATCCTGGGGACGCCGCACTACACGGCCCCGGAACAAATCGAGTCACCCGCGATGGTCGACGCTCGGGCGGATATCTATGCCCTCGGAGTGGTGCTGTTCGAGGCGGTTACGGGCAGAGTCCCCGGGGGACGGCCGGTGTTCCCCGAGGAGATTGCGCGGACGAATCCGGGATTCGATAAGGTCCTCCTCCGCGCCCTGGAACGGGACCCTCGACTTCGGTATGGGACGGCCTCGGAATTCAAGGGCGAGCTCCTGAGTTTCGCCGGGACCGCCGTCGCTGCTTCTCGAAGCGCTTCAGGACCATCCACACGGAAACGGCTCGTGGCCATCGTCGTCGCCGTCCTGGCGGCGGGGGGGATCCTCGCCGGCTGGAGACTCTCCAGGGGCGGAGGGAGCGCACCCCCGGTTCCCCCGAGAGAGTTCCCCGTGCCGAGCGAGCGCGACCCACGGCCGTGGTGGCAAAGGTCCGACTCCGTCCTCGAAATCCGCGAACTCGGCGGACACGAGGGCGGAACCTCCGCTCTGCTCTTCGATCCGCGAGGAACGGGTCTGCTCTCCGGCGGAGCGGATCGACGAGTCCGTCTCTGGGATGCCGTCTCGGGGCGCGTCACGGACGTTTTGGAAGTGCGCGGGCGTCCGGTGGGCATGGCGGCGAGCGGGAACGGTTCTCTCCTCGCCATCGGTACCCCGGAATCCTTGCACGTCTGGGATCGCGAGTTCTCCGGACACGAGGTGCGGAGCGTCCCGGTGGAGACGACGGCCGTCGCCGTCGCTCCGGATGGGGGCCGGATCGCCACGAGCGCACGGGAGGGGATCATGATATGGGATTCGGGCTCGCTCCGGGAAGTCCGCCTGGTTCCCGCCGTCATGGTGGCCTGCCTCGCATTTTCTCCCGACGGAAAGCGGATCTTCGCCGGCACTCGAGGCGGGTCCGTCGTGGGATGGGAAGTGGAGACGGGGGGGGAGTTCTTTCGCTCCGCCGGTACGACTCCCGTTGCGGGAGTGGTGCTGGGCCCGGACGCCAAGACCCTGGCGGCGGTCGGCGGGAGAGAATTCCGGATGTGGAGGCTTGAGGAGGCCGGGTCGGAGCGGACGTTTTCGGATTTTCGGGGTTCCCTTCGCGCGGCCGCGTTCGCGACCGAAGGTCGCACATTTGTCATGGGTGGGACGGAGGAGTTGATCCTCTGGGACGTTGCGGGTGCGTCCCGGCGACGAACGCTGGTAGAGGCGTCGGCGACGGTCGCTTGCCTGGCCTTCGATCCCGGGAGCCGACGACTTGCGGTCTCGGGGCCGATGGGAACGATCCGCGTTTGGAGCGAGAAGAGGTGAGGGCGACTTGTCGGGCGCCGAGTCGCGGCTGGAAGCGAAACGTTTCCGGAGAGAATTCCGTGAAGACGACTTTCGCATCTCGGCAATCCTGTTGCAGGAGGTGGCCGAATGAGAATCGCCACAAGCGTCCGCGCCGGATCGCAGAGCACTTTTTGCGGGATCTCCCCTCGGAATCGCTGGACTCTGCTTTTCCTCTCCTGGGGAGTGCAAGACTCCGAGCCGCCGTACCCGCATTAGCGAAGCTCCGGTATGCCCCGCTCGGCGCCCGTGGCCTCCCTCCTCGGAGCCGAGATCCCGAGGCATCGGGACCTGTCAGCGAATCGAGGCTCGATATTGAGCCATCCGCTCCTTGGCCGCGGCGAGCAGCTTCGCGGACCGCGCGACTTCCTCGACCGTGCGGACTTTCATCGCGCTGATGCCGAGCGCCGCAGCGTTCACGGCCGGTAGCTCTACGCCGCCCTCCGCTCCGCGCCGGGACACGCCCGTACCGTACATGGCGACGATTCCCGCAACATCGGGGGAGCCGGCGAAGAAGAGCCCCTCGGAGAAGATCGCGTCGAACGAGCCCGAGACGAGGATCGACGGCGTCATGATCGTTTTCGAACTTGTCTCGTCGTGTCCGAAGGCGAAGCCGTGCCCGATCTCGTGGGCCGCGACGATCTTCACGCTGGTCATGCCGCTCCCGGAGGATTGCGAGTCCAGCCTCCAATTGACGTAGCTCGAGAAGTGGACGTCGCCGCTCTCGTCGCCGTTTCCCGACTCGGACTTCCCGGTCGGGGAGTGCGGACTCCCCGTCCCCTGGAACGCCGTCATCCCGAATCGAAGGTCCCCGATGTTCTCCGTGCCGGGCACCGCATAGATCCCGCCGCCCGAGCGGCTCGGGAAGGAGTTTCCCGTCTCGTCGCCGAGGTCCACGAACTTCACTTCCAAGTTTCCGCCGTATCCGTTTCCGGTATGAAAGACCTTTTCGAATAGATCCTCCCATGCGGCAAGCGCCTCGCGGATCTCCTGTTTGAATCGCACGGAATCGACGCTGCCGTCGATGTGGTCCTTCATCTCCAGAGCGGCACCAAAGTCGGTCTGGGTTCCCGGGAGGATGAAGCTGTAGGAGAAGGTCACGGTTTGATTCCCTTCTGCCAGCCGCGACACGGCGTCGCGGATCCGGTTCCATGGGGTTCCGGCTTGCGTCGCGTTCCCCGAGGCCTCGAGCCAGGTCGGATGCGATCCCCAAAGAAGTCGAATGCCGTTCCACTGGGACTTCCGCGCGCCGGCATCGAGCGAGGCGAGAAGGGCGTCCACCTCTTGCTGAAGCGACAGACGCTCTTGCTCGCTCAGGGAAGGATCTGCGGCTCGCCGTACGATATCGTCGAGCATCGTGAGGACTTCGTCGACCTCGTCGTAGGCAGAGAGCGTGGTGGAGGAGAGGGAGTCGGAGCTCGAAGAGCCGCCTCCGCCGCACCCGGCGGAAAGCGTCAGGAGAACCGCGATCGCATGCCTCGTCATTTTCCCTCCTTGCCATTCACCCATATGCGGAAACCGACCGCATAACGCGCCGGGTTCGGGCGAATTGTGAGGGCGCCGACACAATACTCCTCCCGTCCTCCTCGTTGGATCCCTGCGCAAGCGGAGCCGCGACGCTCGCCGGATCGTGTCCTCCGGCCGCGTGGCTCGAATCGCGGGAACGGAGGCATCGCATGATCGCGCGAAATCGTGGGCGACTTCTCCCGGCGCTGGGGACCCTCTCCCTCCTCGTGGGCTGCGGGGGCGGCGGTGACGGCTCGGGCTCCGCCCCGGCCGCGTCCGGCCTTGTCGGCTCGTTCGTCACGGGGCAGGAGGCCGACGTCCTCCTCTCCGGAATCGACTTCAACGACACGGGCGGGCCGCTCCTCTTCAACCATCCCGCCGGCATCGCCTCGGACGGCACCCGCCTTCTCCTGGCCGATCATTTCAACAACCGGGTCTTGATCTGGAACTCGCCTCCCGGCGCAAACGAGGAGCCGGACTTCGTCCTCGGCCAGCCCGACTTCACTTCCAACAACCCGGGGAGCGGGCTTGATCGCCTCGACTGGCCCTCGGGGGTGGCCACGGACGGCGTCCGCGTCGTGGTGGCCGACACCTACAACGACCGTCTCCTGATCTGGAACTCGTGGCCGACCCAGAACGGGCAGTCGGCGGATCTGTCGCTCGCCGTCGGCAAGTCGTGGGGCGTCTGGACCGACGGGCATCGGCTTGCGGCCACACGGACGTGGGGCGGGCCGGTGGGCGTCATGATTTGGAATACGTTTCCGACGCAGATCGACCAGCCCTACGACCTCATGCTCAATCCGCAAGGTCTCATGGGCACGCCGCGGACCATCACCAGCGACGGGGCGTCCCTCATCGTCTCCGACCACAACGCCTCCTCGACGGTTTCCACCTACGGCCGCGGCAACTTTGTATGGAGAACCTTTCCGACGGAGGCCACCGTCTCGCACGACTTTTTCATGGAAGACCCGATCGACGAGCGCGGCGCCTGGCTGCAAGGCGAGTTCGCCTCGGATGGGCGGCTCGTCATGATCGGCGTCGGACTCTACGTCTGGAACGGGCTTCCGACCGGCGCCGACGACGCGCCGGATGTCCAGATCGGCTGGCGGTTCGAATCGGGCGAACCGGCCGGCGTCGCCTTGGCGGACGGCCGCGTCTACGTCTCGTGCGCCAACGGCAACAAAATCGTCGCGTTCAACTCGATCCCCACCGCGTCGGGTCAACTCCCCGACTTCGCGATCGGGAGTCCGGGTATCGACACGAACACCCTGAAGACGAACCACTTCATCACCAACGGCGTGCCCGCAACCGATGGGACCTCCCTCATCGTCTCCTCCGATTTCGACGTGATGGTTTCGATCTGGAAGACTCTCCCGACCGCGAGCGGCACGCATCCGGACGTGACGATCCAGTTGCAGCGCCCCCCCTGGGACAATGCGATCCACGGCGGCCGGCTCGCCATGGCCGGGTTGAATACGGTCTATCTCTGGAACACGATCCCGCTGGACGGCCGGCAGCCCGACACCACCTTCACGGGGAAGATCGGGAGCGTGCAATTCAAGAAGCTCGAAGGCGTGGCGATGGACGGACAGTACTTCTACCTCGCCGACAAGGACGCGGGAGCCGTCTACGCGTGGAAGGGTATCCCCTCTTCCTCGTCCGAACCCGACTTCACGCTTACCGTGGACCAACCGCGGCGTCTTTCCAGCGACGGAACGTACTTGGCGGTCACCTGCAGCATGAGCCACCGAATCCTCGTCTACAAGATCGCCGACCTCGGATCGAATCCGACGCCGTCCGTGATCGACGGGAAACCCCACGATTCGTTCAACTTGCCGGAGAGCGCAAAACTCGGCGGCGGAGGGATCTTCGTGGCCGACACCGTATACAGTCGCCTCTGGGTCTGGAGGCGGGTAGAGGATGCGATCGCCGGCGTCGCGCCCGACGCGATCCTGGGCGAGGAGGGACTCGACGACAAGAAGCCGGAGATCGGGAAGGACAAGCTCTTTTGGCCGGGTGCGGCGGCCTTCGACGGCACGCACCTCTGGGTGGGCGAATTCAAGTTCTCGAACCGGGTCGTGCGGTTCCGCCCGGCGGGCGGGCCGTAGGCGGCAAACGCCTTGGGGCAATCGAGCAACGAAGAGTAAACCTGGAGTTGCGAAAACCAGGACCGGCGCGCGGAAGACCAAGACTCCGACATGAGGGCGAAGGAGCAACCCATGAGAGTCCAACGGTATGTGGCCCTCTTGCGGGGCGTGAACGTCGGTGGCCACCGGAAGATCCCCATGGCAGACCTGGCACGCATCGCCGCAACCGCGGGCCTAGCGAAGCCCCAGACACTGCTCCAAAGCGGAAACGTCATCTTCGAGGCGGCCCTTCGAGCCCCCGATGCCGCCGCCAGGCTCTCTCGTGCGCTCGAGAGCGCTTTCGGAGTGACGGTCGATGTCACCGTTCGGGACCATGCCGGATTGCGTGCCGTGGTTGTTGGGCGACGGCGGCCGTGGATTCGAAGTAGATTGTCCGAGGAATCCTCCTCCGAAAGCGTCTCAGAGAGATAGCATACCTTCTTGTGGTAGGGCCCGAGAAATGAGGATAACGGAACCATCGCCGCTCCTGCAGGGACTCGCGGAGGTCCTCCCCTCGGACTCTCTTCGCGCCTCGGGAGAATCGGGGCGATTTTTCGCCACAGATCATCGGGGAGAAGAGAAGATTCCGCCATTTCTCCCTCTCCATCTGCAATCCCGCCTCGGTGTCTGAGAGGATTCGGATTTGAAATAATCGGGCCGGAGATCACGCCCTGGGGAACCGAGTTCTCGAGGCCCCTCCCGATTCCGGACGGGGTTTCGGGCATGTCACGCAAGACCGCGACGATTGATGGCGGACGGTCCCGGGATCACTCGGATGTCCATGCCGGCCCATGCAGCGTGAGGATTCCTCGGTGAACGACGGCCCGCCGGACGGCCCGCGGCGAGAGGTGACGGCTCGCGTAATCTTCAAGCGCCAATCCCGCGATCCAATCCTCGATCGCCAAGGGAATCTGCCGGGGTCGGCGAGGAAGGGAAAGCAGGAAGCCGAACCATCGGCGAGGCCCGCCGGGCCACAATCCCCGGGTCAGGAACCGGATCAAGATCCCGAGCATCATTCGCCAGGAGCGGTCCTTTCCCTTGGCGTTCGGCCTCCGGAGAAACCGAAGCTTGTTCCGGATCCTCCGGGCGATGTGGCCCGGTCGCAGCAGGCGCCGGTGAAGCGCGGTGTACCCCGCGATCATTTCGTCGTACGACATTTGCTTCGGAATCACGTTCGTCAGGAGTCTCGTGTTGTCGGAGGCCTCCGCTCCGGCAAGGAGCCGCCCTTCCTTCTCAAGTCGTTCGAACAGCGGGGTCTTCGGCAGGGCGGTGAGGAGGCCGATCATGGCGACCTGAATGCCCGAGTCCATGATGAACCGGTATTGTCGTTCGAAGATCTCCCGCGAATCCGAGTCGAAGCCGACGATGAAACCGCCGAAGACGTCGATGCCGTAGGCGTACAGGGCACGCACGGAACTCAGCATGTTCTGCCGGAGGTTCTGGGTCTTTCCGGTTTCCCTCAGGCTGTCCTCTTGAGGGGACTCGAGGCCGACGAACACCCAGCCGAAGTTGGCGTCCCGCATGAGTCCCAGGAGTTCCGCGTCCTGGGCCAGGTTGAGCGACGCCTCGGTTCCGAAGAGGAAGGGATAGCCGTGCCGCTCCTGGTAGCGACGCAAGAACTGCAACAGCTCCTTCACCCGCGGCTTATGCCCGATGAAGTTGTCGTCGACAAAGAACACGCGACGGGCGCCCCGTTCCCTCAGGCATTCCAGTTCCCGTCCGATCTGTTCGGAC
>Ga0114945_10000672_pt1 | contig 22055 bp, 22 predicted proteins | sample OV2TP3_FD_87194 | JGI IMG/M metagenome (GOLD analysis project Ga0114945, IMG submission 87194) | Hot spring microbial communities from Beatty, Nevada to study Microbial Dark Matter (Phase II) - OV2 TP3 | ecosystem: Environmental > Aquatic > Thermal springs > Hot (42-90C) | place: USA: Beatty...
AGCCGACCTCGCCCGCGGGCATTTACCTGCAGGAGCACGACGTCGCGGTCGCCGACTTCAACAGCTACGGCGCGCGCCGCGGCAACCACGAAGTGATGATGCGCGGCACCTTTGCCAACGTCAGGATCAAGAATCTCATGCTGCCGGGTACCGAAGGGGGCGTGACCCTGTACAAGAATGAAAAGCTTCCCGTCTACGACGCCGCGATGCGCTACATCGCCGATGGCACCCCGACCGTGGTGTTCGGCGGCGAGGAGTACGGCACCGGCTCGTCGCGCGACTGGGCGGCGAAGGGCACCCAGCTGCTCGGCGCCAGGGCGGTGATCGCGCGCAGCTTCGAGCGCATCCACCGCTCCAACCTGGTCGGCATGGGCGTGCTGCCGCTGCAGTTCCTCGGGGCCGATTCCGCGCAGTCGCTCGGCCTCAAGGGCGACGAGACCATCGACATCCTCGGCCTGGAGGACCTCCGGCCGCAGCAGGAGCTTCAGGCAAAAATAAGAACGCCGGATGGAACCGAAAGGCGGATCACGGTGAAGTCGAGGATCGACACCGCGATCGAGGTCGACTACTACCGCCACGGCGGCATCCTGCCTTACGTGCTGCGAGAGCTGATTACAAAAGCGGGACCCGCGAAAGCAAAAGCCGCCTGAACAAGGCGCTGAGCCGCCCGCCGGGGATATGATGCCGGTCGATGCGCCGACCCTGAAGCCGAGGTGAGATCCGCCCGCTTTCTTCTTGCCCTGCTTTTCCTCGACGCCGCCTGGGCGCAGCCCGATGCCGCCCTCGTCGAGCAGTTGCGCGGCGGCGGCTACCTGCTCTACATGCGGCACGCCTCGACTGACTTCAGCCAAAGCGACGCCAGGATGACGAGCTACGAGGACTGCGCCAGCCAGCGCAACCTCACCGACAAGGGGCGCGAAGAAGCGCGCGTGGTCGGCGCGCACATCGCGCGGCTTGAGATTCCGATCGGCGACGTGCTTGCGAGCCCCTACTGCCGCACCGTGGAATCCGCCCGCCTCGCTTTCGGGCGCGCGCAGCCGACGCAGCAGGTACGCGGCGGACCGGCAAGGACCGACGATCCCGCGCGCTACGAGCCGCTAAGGAAGTTGCTGGGGACGAAACCCCCAGGACGCCGCAACATTTTCATAGCCAGTCACGGCAATCCCTTTTACGCCGTCGCCGGCCCACCTTACCTCGCCGAAGGCGAAATCGCCGTGGTGCGCCCGGAAGGCGATTCACGATTCACGGTCGTCGCCAGGATCCGGCCCGAGGACTGGCAGCTGCTCGAGTGACCCTATAATCGAACCATGACTCCCGTGCATCTTCGCAACGCGACTGCCAGGGTCATTCGCGATGGCGATCATTCGCACGAAAAGGCGCCATGGGAAGGATCGACGCCGGAATCGCGAATGAACGCGGTCTGGGAGCTCACTTTGCAATGCCTGGCTTGGCAGGGGATCGGGCCGGGTGAGCCCCGACTTCAAAGATCTATTGTCCGCATTCAACGCCCGGGGCGTTGAATACCTCGTGGTCGTCTTCCGGACGGGCAAGCTCGTCGAGCCGGCGCCGCTCGCGCTTGGTCGGCCTGCCCTTGCGTTCGCCCGCCGGCTCTTTGCCCCAGCGCCGCAGGTCCATCCGGCGCTCGCGCTCCGCACGGCTCGCCGCGGTCTCCTCGTAGAGCTTTCTCGCCTGCTCGGCAGGGCCGCGTTTGTCCGACAGCGCCTTGACGCTTACCTGCCATGCGAAATCCGAGACCCGGACCAGGACGGCATCTCCAGCCTTCACCTCGTGAGCCGGCTTGGTGCGATCGCCGTTCAGCTTCACCCGCCCCGCCGCGACCGCCTGCTGCGCCAGGCTACGCGTCTTGAAGAAGCGCGCCGCCCACAGCCACTTGTCGAGCCTCATCTACTCGATCACCCTCGTCGCTCGGGCGAGCACCGGGTAGGGAACCTTCACCCCCAGGGTTTTCGCGGTCTTCAGGTTCACCACCAGTTCATACTCGGGCAACTGTTGGACAGGAATGTCGGCCGGCTTCGTGCCCTTCAGGATCTGCACCCCGAGCTCCGCTGCGCGCCACCCCAGCTTCGCGTTGCTGTGCCCGAAAGCCACCAGAGTACCGGGGTCCGAGCTCATGGTCATCGTCACGAAGGCCGGAATGCGATGGCTCGCGATCAGCTTGGCAAGCGCCGCGCGGTTCGTGCCCCACAGCGGAGAATTAAACGCGATCACGGCGTCGGCATCTGCGCGTCGCGCCGCCTCGAAGGCGGCTGCCAAATCGTAGGGCGGCTTGGCAAACTCGATCGCGATCAGCGTGGCGCCTCGGGCATCAGCCGCCTGTTTCAGCGCTGCGAGCTGATCCCTGGAATGGATGTCGGCGAGGACGAGGAAGCGGCTGGCGCGCGGCAGTAATTCGCGTGCAAGCTCGAGCCGCTTTGTTGCGAGCGTCGGCGCCGGCGAGTACACGCCGGTGATGTTTCCTTCCGGCCGGCCGAGACGCTCCACGATTCCCGCCTCAAGCGGGTCATTATCAGGGAGTAGGAAAACGACTGGTACTGGCGTGCGCATATCGCGCAATGCGCGCGAGGCCGGTTTGCCGAGGGAGAAAATTAGAGCGCACTTCGCGTCGATCAGCTCGCGAGCGAGCTTCGGGTAGCGATCGTCGGCGCCATCCGCGGAGCGCAGCTCGAGCAACATTCCGGCGCCGTCGCGATAGCCAAGCTCCGATAGCCTTTGCAGGATAAGGGGCGCGAGAATCGTGTTGCGAAATGGCGCCAGCAGACCGACGCGTGGCGGACGCGTTTGCGCGAGAGCAGGGCGAACGCCGAGCGTGGCGAGCGCCGTGGCCAGCAGGAATTGCCGCCGGGACGTCACGAAACTCCAGCTAGCCGCATTACTCGATCACCTTCGTCGCCCGCGCGAGCACCGAGTAGGGAATCTTGAGGTTCAGCGCATTCGCCGTCTTGAGGTTGACGACGAGCTCGAACTCGTCCGCTTGCTCGACCGGGAGGTCGGCGGGTTTTGCGCCCCTCAGGATCCGAACAATGAGCTCGGCACTGCGCACGCCCAGCTTGGCGAGATCCGCGCCGTAGCTCAAGAGGTAGCCTGCGTCTGCGAACGGGGGGCTGACGCCCACGGCGGGCACGCGCTCGCCCTGGAGCTGGGCTGCGATCTTCGCGCGCTCGGCGAAAAATACCGGAGAACCCAATCCGAGGAGAAACTGCACACCCGCCTGGCGCGCGCTTTTGAAGGCGGGCGCATAGTCATACGGCGGCTGGCCCAGCTCGGCGACACGCAGGCGTGCGCCGCGCATCTCGGCCGCCTTATGCAGCGCCGCGAGTTGATCGCGGGTGTGGACGTCGGCGAGGACGAGAAAAACGCGCGCCGCCGGCATCACCTCCTGGGCGATCTCGAGGCGCTTCGCGGCAAGGCCGAGCGTCGGGACGAACACCCCGGTGACGTTCGCGCCCGGCCGGCGCAAGCTCGCGACAACGCCTTTCTCGAGAGGATCGAAGTCGACCGCCAGGAAAACGATCGGAACCGTCGAGGTCGCCTCGCGCAACGCCCGAACTCCGGCTTCCGGTCCCAAGCTGAAGATCACGTCGCACTTCAGCTCGACGAGCTCGCGCGCAAGCCTTGGATAGCGCTCAGCTACGCCGTCGGACGAGCGCGGCTCGAATACCGCACCGGCGCCGTTCCGATATCCGAGTTCCTCCAGGCGACGGATCACGGCACCGCTCGGCGCGGTCCGCAATGTGGCGAATGGGAAGGGCAGAAGCAAGCCGATCCTCGCCGGCCTTTGCTGAGCGAACGCGCTCGCCATCGGCGCGAGCATCCCCGCAACGAGAAAGCTGCGGCGCCTCATTTCGCGAGGATGCCGCCCGCCGCGGCGAGCAGGCATTGCCGGTCGGTCATGAGGATCCTCCCCCGCTGCCAATCTACTCCGGTCATGCCGGCTTGTCGCCTGTGGGCCGCCCACCCACGCGGGTTTGATCTCGGTCAAGAAGCACCTGTAGCAGCGCTTCACAGTTCAGTGCGGCTGGTGAAGGAGCCGCAGCCTGCCGCCGACAGCGCCTGCGTGCGCTTCATCCAGGACCACCCTTTCGCCTCCGCGACCGTCCTCAGCCACATCCGCAAGGCGACGCAGGGCGCGACCGCGATGAAGAATTGCCAGCCGTTCGCGCGCGAGCTCGGCGGCCGCATGCATGTCTTCGCCCACAATGGGGACCTCGACGGCGAGCGGCTGCGTGCAAGGCTGCCGCTCGGCGGCTTTCGCCCGGTGGGCGATACCGATTCCGAATACGCCTTCTGCGTGCTTCTCAAGCGGCTACGCGCGCCCTGGCTCGCCGGCGGCATTCCCGCGCTCGAGGAGCGGCGCCGCATCGTCGAGGCGTTCGTGGCGGCTATTCGCCCGCTCGGCCCGGCGAACTTTCTCTACTCGGGCGGCGACGCGCTCTTCCTCCACGGCCACAGGCGCTTTCACGGCGACGGCGCCGACGCGCGGCCCCCGGGGCTGCACGTGCTGTGCCGGCGCTGCGCGGCACGAAGCGACCGCGTGGATGCCGAAGGTCTCGCCATCGCCCTCGACGCCGAGCAGGAGGTGATCCTTGCCGCGAGCGTGCCGCTCACCGCAGAGCCCGGCTGGCGGGCGCTCGCCGAGGGCGAGCTCCTCGTGGCGCAGCGCGGGCGCATCGTCGTTCAGCCGGGCCCGAGGGCTGAAACTCCTCGGGTCCGCACCGCTACCGCCGCCGGGCAGGAAACGCCGGTGCCGTATACTCGCGAAGGGCAAGCGATGGCGCATCCTCTTCCTTCTGTCGCACGGCTCGATCCGGTAGTCGAGCGGTACCTGCGCGACGTCGATCGCGCGCTCCTGCGGCGCAATCTCGTTTTGACCCCGGAGGAGCGGCTGAATCAGCTGCAGGAGCTGTCGCGTTTCGCCGGGGAGCTTCGGGGTGCGGGCAAGAAGGTGATCGACCCGCGCTCGCCGTGACCGACTTCCGCGCGCTGATCCAAGCGCTTTGCGGCTCTGAAGTCCGGTTCGTTCTCGTCGGCGGCGTCGCAGCCACGCTTCACGGTTCGGCCCGGCTCACGCAGGACGTAGACGTCGTCTACGCGCGCGACGCCGAAAACCTCGGCCGCATCGCGCGGGCGCTGCAGCCCCTGAAGCCTTACCTGCGCGGCGCGCCTCCGGGACTCCCCTTTCGGCTCGACGAGCAAACCCTTGCGGCCGGACTCAACTTCACGCTCACGACATCGGCGGGGGACATCGATCTTCTGGGAGAAATCGCGGGCGCCGGCCGCTACGAGGCTTTGCTCGCGCACAGCATCGAGGTGGAACTCTACGGCGCCCGGTGCAGGTGCCTGGACCTGCCGACCTTGATCGCGGCAAAGACCGCCGCTGGGCGCCCAAGGGACCTCGAGGTGATCGCCGAGCTTCGCGCCCTGCTGGACGAGCGACCGCCGGACAAGTAATCAGGCGCGCGCGGCTACTCCGACCGGACAGGAGACGCCGGTGCCGCCGAGGCCGCAGTAGCCCCCGGGATTCTTGGCGAGGTATTGCTGGTGATAGTCCTCGGCATAATAGAACTCGGGCGCCTTGCGGATCTCGGTGGTGATCAGGCCGAAGCCTTTTTTCTTCAAGGCTTCTTCGTATTTCTGTTTTGAGGCCACGGCAGCCTTCAGTTGCTCGTCGCCATACGCATAAATCGCGGACCGGTACTGCGTGCCGGCGTCGTTGCCTTGGCGCATGCCCTGCGTCGGGTCGTGGCCTTCCCAGAAGACCTTGAGAAGCTCGTCGTAGCCGATCTTCCTCGGATCGAAGACGACGAGCACGACCTCGGCGTGGTTGGTGAAGCCGCTGCAGACTTCCTCGTAGCTCGGGTTCCCGGTCTCGCCGCCGGCATAGCCGACCGCGGTCGTGTAGACGCCGGGCGTCTGCCAGAACAGGCGTTCGGCACCCCAGAAGCAGCCCATGCCGAACACCGCCTGCTGAATGCCTTCGGGAAACGGCGGCTTGAGCGGATGGCCGTTGACGAAATGCTTTTCGGGCACCGGCATCGAAGCGGAACGTCCCGGAAGGGTGCTCTGCGCGGGCAGCAGCTTGCTCAGCTTTTTCATGAACTGGAACATGTCGGCCTCCGGCTTTTACTTAGAATAACACCATGAAAATCTGCATCTACGGCGCGGGCGCCGTCGGCGGCTTGACGGCCGCCTGGCTCGCGCGTTCCGGACACGACGTCTCGCTGGTGGCGCGCAACGCGCAGCTCGAAGCGATTCACCGCTCGGGTCTGCGCCTGCGGTCCGGCGGCAAGGAGGAAGCTTTCCGCCTCAAGGCGGAGAGCGACCCCGCAGCCATCGGCCCGCAAGACTACGTCGTCGTCGCGGTCAAGGCCCAGAGCCTGCCCGAAGTCGCCGCCCGCATCGCTCCGTTGGTCGGCAAGGACACGTCGATCATTACGGCCATGAACGGCGTCCCGTGGTGGTTCTTTGACCGGTTGCCTTTCGCGAGCGAAAGTCGCCATCGGGGAAACGGCCCGCTGCGGCTCGAGTCGCTCGACCCCGGCGGCAGGCTTTCGCGCGCCATGCCGACCGAGCGCATCGTCGGCTGCGTGATCCACCTCGCAGCCTCAACCCCGGAGCCCGGCCTCGTCAGCCACAACATGGGCAGCAAGCTCATCCTCGGCGAACCGGGCGGCAAGAACACCGTACGCACCGAGCGCATCGCCGAGGCGCTTGCCAGGGCGGGCTTCGAGATCGTCGCCAGCGAGTTCATCGAGAAGGATTTCTGGGTGAAGCTGCTCGGCAACGTCAGCTTCAACCCGGTATCGGCGCTCACCGTGACGAGCGCCGACCGGCTGATCGAGGATCGCCAGGTCAAGGATTACATGGTGCAGATCATGCGCGAGGTGCTTGCCATCGGGCGCGCCGTCGGCGTCGATGCCGACATCGATCCCGAGGCGCGCATCGACATGGCGCGCGCGCTTGGCCCCTTCAAGACCTCGATGCTGCAGGATCTGGAAGCGGGCAAGCCGCTCGAAATCGACGGACTGCTCGCCGGCACTCTCGAGATCGCGCGCAAGGCCGGCGTGCGCGCGCCTTTCACCGAAAGCCTGTTCGGCCTCATCCGGGCGAGAGCCCAGGCAAGCGGCCAATACCAGCCGACATGACCCGGATTGCGTTGCTCTTGGCGTGCATTTTCATGCTCGGCACGGCGCAAGCCCAGTACGACGGCCCCGCCGTCGAAGCCTGCCGCTCCTATGCCAAGCGCGAAGCGGCGCGCGATGGGGCCAGCGTCAAGGATGTCGTGTTCGAGCGCGACCAGGCTCTGGCCATCGAGCGCTATACCCGCAAGCTCGGCAGCCAGTTCGTGTCCTCGATCCTCACCGGAAACGGCGCCGTGGTGTACGTCAATGCGCCGAGCGCAGAGCTCGCCTTCATCTGCCTGCTCGCCGACGAGAAGCGCCCGGTGTTCTTCGAATGGCTGCCGCGCCAGGACACGCGCTCGCTCGCGCAATGCACCCGCGACGGCGAGCTGCGCGACAAGCCGCGTCCCTGCCTGGAGACGCTCCTGCAGACGGCGGAGAACGACCTCATCGAGCTGTACGCGCAGCGCTTTCAGGAAGCCAACGCGCGCGGCGCCGAGGCGCTGGCTTCCTACCGCAAGGCGAACGATGAATGGCGGCAGTACCGCGAGGCCGAATGCTCGCGGCGGCGGGACTACGCCCCCGCGGCGGTGAATCCCGACGACTACCAGATGGCCTGCATCATCGACCTCACGCGGCGCCGCGCCGTGGACATGAGATAAACGCGAAGATGAGCCTGGAGATCTACCTCGCCTACGTGCTCGCCTGTGCGGTGATTACCCTGGTGCCGGGTCCGACGGTGACGGTGATCGTCGCCAACAGCCTGGCGCACGGCAGCCGCGCCGGGCTGCTCAACGTCGCCGGCACGCAACTCGGCCTCGCGCTGATGATGGCCATCCTCGTCGTTGGCCTGAGCTCGGTCATCGCGGCGATGGGCTGGCTGTTCGACTGGCTGCGGCTTGCGGGCGCCGCCTACCTCGTCTGGCTCGGCTGGAAGCTGCTGCGCTCGCCCGATGCGCTCGCGCAGCCGGGCGACGGCGCTGTGACGCCGCGCGGCGGATTCTTCCTGCAGGGCTTCCTCGTGCTGATGGCGAATCCCAAGGCGCTGCTCTGGTTCGGCGCGTTCATCCCGCAATTCGTGGATCCCAGGGGCAACTACGTCGTGCAGATCATCCTGCTCGGGGTCACCGCGATGGCCGTCGCGCTCGCCTCCGACGGTGCCTACGCGGTGCTGACAGGCCGCGCCAGCGCCTTGCTGTCGCGCAAGCGCATCCGGCTGGTTTCGAGACTGAGCGGCGGCTTGCTCATCGGCGGCGGCATTTGGCTCGCGCTCACGCGTGCAAGATAAAAGAATTTCTGTAGCACCCATGATGGATTGGACGGACCGGCACTGCCGGTTCTTCCTGCGCCAGGTCTCCTGCCGCGTGCGGCTCTACACCGAGATGATCACCACCGGCGCGTTGCTCCACGGCGACGTGCGCCGCCACCTGGAATTCAGCAAGGAAGAGCACCCGGTTGCGTTGCAGCTGGGCGGCAGCGAGCCGGCGGAGCTCGCGCACTGCGCGAAGCTCGGCGAGCAGTACGGCTACGACGAGATCAATCTCAACATCGGCTGCCCCAGCGAGCGGGTGCAGAAGGGCGCTTTCGGCGCCTGCCTGATGGCCGAGCCGGAGCTGGTCTCTGAATGCGTGAAGAGGATAAGGGACGAGGTGCGAGTGCCGGTGACTGTAAAGCATCGCATCGGCATCGACAGCATCGAGGACTACTCATTCCTCCACGATTTCGTGAAGACGGTATCCGAGGCGGGCTGCGGCACCTTCATCGTGCATGCGCGCAACGCGGTGCTGAAAGGCCTCTCGCCCAAGGAGAACCGCGAAGTCCCGCCGCTTAAGTACGACTACGTGTACCGGCTGAAGCGGGAGCTTCCCGGACTGGAAATCGTCATCAACGGCGGGATCCACTCGCTTGAAGACATTCAAACCCATTTGAAACACGTCGACGGCGTGATGATCGGCCGGGCGGCGTATCACAATCCCTGGATGCTTGCGGATCCGGGGAAGACGCGCGCCGAAGTGGTCCACAAGATGAAGCGTTACTGCGAATCCAGCAAGGACCCTGTGCTGCGCCATGTAACGCGCCACATGCTGGGTCTTTATTACGGCCACCCGCGCGCGCGGCTGTGGCGGCGGATGCTGTCGGACCCGGCGCTGCGTGACAAGAATGATCCGCGCGTTCTCCTGGACGCGCTGGAAGTCGTGGAAAGCCCAGTGAGGATCGCTGCCTAAATGAGAAAAATGGGGTCTGTCCCCATTTTTCGCAGGAGTATCATCCGTTCCCATGAGCGCAAACCTGAAAAGCATCAAGGCCCCGTCCGTCCGCGACCGCGTCGGCAAGGAAGAGTGGCAGGTGCGCGTCGACCTCGCTGCCGCTTACCAGCTCGCGGCGATCTACAAGTGGACCGATCTCATCTACACGCACTTCTCGGCGCGCGTGCCGGGCACCGAGGATTTCCTCATCAACCCCTACGGGCTGATGTTCGACGAGATCACGGCCTCGAGCCTGGTGAAGATCGACTGGAACGGCAGGATCCTCGACGACCCGCTCGGCATGGGGGTCAACGAGGCGGGGTTCGTGATCCACAGCTGCATGCACGCGGCGCGGCCGGAGATCAACTGCGTCATCCACACCCACACGCGCGCCGGCGTGGCGGTTTCGGCGATGAAGTGCGGCCTGCTGCCGATCAGCCAGCACGCGATGCGCGTCCAGGCGCAGGTGAGCTACCACGACTACGAGGGCATCGCCCTCTACGCCGGGGAGAAGGAGCGCATGGCGCGCGACCTCGGAAGCGCCTCCAAGGCGATGATCCTGCGCAACCACGGGCTGCTCGCGCTCGGCGAGAGCGTGCGCGAGGCCTTCGAGATCATGTATTACCTCGACTGCGCGTGCCAGATCCAGGTCGACGCGTGCTCCGCCGGCATGCACAACGTGCAGCTCATGTCCGAGCAGGCGGCGAAGACCACGACGCAGCAGTTCAACCGCCCCGAGCGCCCCGCCGAGCACAAGGACTGGCCGGCGCTGCTGCGCATGCTGGAGCGGCGCGGCATCAGCTACGCCGTCTGAGCAGCCGGCGCAGCAGCCTCGCACCCAACCGCCGCCAGGGCGGCGTGAACACGCCGTCGTACTGGGCCACGATTTCCTCCGGCCAGCGCCTGCCGTAGGTCGGGCGGAACAGCGGGTCTGACCGCTGGTAGCGCTCGACATATTCCTGGTACGCGAGCCGCTCGCCTTTCACGGGAAGCGTCAGCAATTCGAGAAGCTCCGCGTGGTTCTCGAAGCTCGCGGGGAAAGCGCGGATCAGCTCGGCGGCGCAGTCGTTCAGCCCATAGATCTCGTACAGGCAGGCGAGCTTGACAAGCTGCGAATCCTCCAGGCGCTCCTTCAGCGCGTCCCTCAGATAAAGCGCGTCGCCGCGAATCGCCTGGCCCTGGGTCGCCGGCCCGGCCACCGGGCGGCCCTCGCGATCCCGGAAGTCGTAGAGCAGCGGGTACGGCAGCGCCGTCCTGCTGTAGCGATAGACATCGAGGTCATAGAGCCCGAAGCGCCGCTCGCGCGCGAACCGCTCCACGTCCGCGAACACCGGGCAGCCGGAGAGCTCGGCGGTGAACCGCACCTCGCAGACGAAGCCGAGCGCTCCGTCGATCAGGCCGCCCGCGCCTTGCAGCACGTCGAGCTCGGCCCCTTCCACGTCGAGCTTGATGAAGTCGAATCCCGGGACGCCGGCGGCGCGCAGCGCTTCGGCCAGCGTCACCGTCTCCAGCGTCTCCTCGGACACCACGCGCAGCGCATCGCCGAAGGTGAAGCGGCTGGCGTGCGGTCCGTTCGGATAGAGCGAGCTCGACGAAGCATGCGCGGCGACATGGAAGCGCTGCGCGCCGCCAGCCCTGCTGAGCGCGCGGCAGATGTACGCGACGTTGCCCTGCCGCGGCAGCGCATTCAGGCGCGCGCACTCCTGCGCGTCGGCTTCGAAGGCGATGATGCGCACGCCGGCGCCGAAGGCGCGCCAATGCGTCTCGGCTCCGCCGCGGGCACCGACGTCGACTACCACCAGCGGCGATTTCGCGAACGCCCCGGCGGCGGCCAGCCGCGCCGTCATGGCCGGCTGGTAGTTGATGTGCAGAACCGGCATCGCGCCGCGGGTTCAGATCGTTGCCGGCTTGCGCGACCTGGCCGGAAGCTGCATCACGGTCAGGATCGCAGCCAGCATCAGGCCGAAGATGGCGTAGAACACCCCTTGCGGCATGCCCTGGTCGATCAGCATGCCGTAGAACATCGGCGTCGCGAGCGAGCCGACGTCCAGCCCGGAGTACACGAACCCGTAGATCCTCCCCGCTGCTCCCGGGGGCGTCGCAGAGCGCACGATCAGATCGCGCGACGGGTACGTGATCCCCGCAGCGAAGCCGGCCAGCCCGAGAATGGCCGGCAGCGCGACGCCCGGCACGATCCCGGCGGCGATCGCGAGCACCAGCAGCGCTGCGGCGAGCAGGCCGCTTCCGGCGACGAGCTCGTGGCGCGCGGCGCGCGCGGCAACGAAGCCCCCCGAGAGCATGCCTGCAGCGCTGCCCATCATGTAGGCGGTGATCGCCGAGGCTGCCAGCGTCGTGCCGACGCCAAACTGCGCCTGCATCGCGCTGATGCCGAAGCTCGACAATCCCGCGTAGCTCGCGCCCCAGATCGTGAAGAACACGAAGCACATGAGCACCGGCGCGGCGAGAAGCACCCGCGCATCCTGCGCCGCGGCCTGTGGTTTGCGCGCCCGATCGACCTTGAGATTGCGCGCGCTCGCGACGAGCAGAATCATGACCGCGAGCCCGGCAGCCGCGGTGGCGAGCAGGGCCGCCCGCCAGCCGTAGGCGCTTGTGATCGCGGCGCCGAACAGCGGCGCCGCCGCGAAGCCAAGCGAGCCTGCGACGCCGTGCGCGCTGAACGCGTAGCCGAGCCGCCGCTGCGACACCCGGCCGTTGAGGATCGCGAAGTCGGCCGGATGGAACACGCTGTTGCCGATGCCCAGGAGCGAGGCGCCGACGCCGAGCAGCGCGACGCCCTGCGCGAAGCTCATGACCAGGCTGCCGAGCGCCATCAGCGCGACGCCTGCGATCAGCACGCCGCGGCCGCCGACGCGGTCGACCAGGAACCCCGCAAAAGGCTGCAGCACCGCCGACACCGAGAAGAACAGCATCATGACGAAGCCGAGCGTCGAATAGGACACGCCCAGCTCCTCGCGCATCATCGGCAGCAGCGGCGCGAGCACGAGCTGAAAGAAATGGCTGATCGCATGCGCCATTGCCACGAGAGCGATGACGGCGGAGTCCCTTTTCACACGAATTCCATCACGGCCTGAAGAATCTTCTCGGGCTGATCCCTGAACGCCCTGTGGCCGCACTCGGGCAGCTTCAGCAGCCGGCAGGGCCCCTTGACCCGGCGCGCGATCTCGTCGAGCTGCGCCATCGTGCCGAACTCGTCGTCATGGCCCTGGATGGCGAGCACCGGGCAGCGCACCTGCGGCAGGTAATCGTCGCGGATATCCCAGCTCTCGAACGCCGGATCGAGCCACACGTCGGCCCATCCGTAGAAAGTCTTGCGCGCGTCGCGGTGATAGCGGCCGAGTCTTTCCGCGAGGTCGTTCCCTTCGAAGGAAGCCTTTGCTTTCCGAATTGACGTCAGGCAAACCGGCTCGATGAAGGCATGCGGCGCGATGGCCACCACGCCGCGCACCGGGTGCCCTGCGCCGGCGTGGATCAGCGCGATCGAGGCGCCGTCGGAATGGCCGACCAGGAGAGGGTTTTCGATCTTCAGCCGGGAAAGCAGCTCCGGCAGGACCGACAAGGCTTCGTCGTGCAGGAACCGGACCGTCCTTTTCGCTTCCTGCAGCACGTCGGACTGGCCGTATCCGTAGCGGTCGTAGACCAGCGCGCGGCAGCCGGTGCCGGCCGCGACCTTCGCCGGGAAGTCGCGCCATTGCCCGATCGAGCCCAGCCCTTCGTGAAGAAACACCAGCGTCGCGGGGCTCGAGGCCTGCGCGTCGATCCATTCGATGGCGATCGAGTGTCCGCCGGCGGTCGCGAAAGGCATGCATTCGAGGTTAGCACGTGCTAGCGGCAGTGCCTGGCGACGCGCTCGCGCATCGTCAGGAGCTGCGAATTGCGCTCGGCCTCGGTGAGATAGACGCGCTCGCCCTTCTCGAAGCGGAACAGATTCGCGCCCTGCGCCATCGACAGCTCGTCGCGCGCGCGCTGGCAATCCGCCTGGCGCGCCTGCGCCTCGCGCGCGTTGCGGTTTTCCTCCTGCCGCCGCTCGAGCTGCCGGCGGCGGAACTCCGCTTCCTGCGCGGCGGGATCGTCGGCCGCCCGCGGCTTTGCCGCCGCAGGCGGCGCGGGCGGCCTGACGGGCGTCGCCTTCACGCCGGCCGGCGGCTTCTCCCCGTACTGGACGCGGCCTTTCTCGTCAGTCCATTTGTAAATCTGCGCTTCGACGGAGAAGGCAAGGAGAACCAGGAGAAAGAAAACTCTGCTCACAGCTTCATCGCTTTCCAGTATCCGGTGAGCTCGAGGTAGCCCCTGCCGACTTCGCTGCTTCCGGAAAATGCCCGGACCGCTCCCTCCCAGTAGATCGTACCAGTGCTGGCGCGCGAGTCGAGCTCCTGGTCGTCCATCAGGGGCTCGAGCCTGAGATCGTTCACCTGCATCGCCACGGGATAGTCCACGCCTGTCCGGGGCGAGCGCCAGGTTCGCAAGGGCCTGAATGAAACCCCGGGCGGCGCGTAATGGATCCCGCCCTGCTTCGCGCGCATCTGGAAGGCCATCAGCGAGCGCCCGTCGAAGAAGTTGATCCCGGTCCAGTCCCAGCCCGCCGCCTCGGGCGCGAGGTAGGCGCTCGACCACTCGTGGTCGAGCCATGCCGTGCCGGTGACGTTCCTGCCGTTCACGCGCCCCCGCACGCCGAGCTGCGGCCGGCTGTAGTAGTAGCTCGCCTCGCCCGGCCGCTGGCCCTTGCGGCTGAATCCGCCGGCTCCCTGGAGAACGAGCTGCTCCGCCGACAGCGAGAAGTCGAAGTCGAAATCGCGCGCCTGGATGCGCGCCTGGTAGCGAGCGCCTTCCATCACCAGGCGCCAGTCGTCGATCCACACCGCGGTGCGCGCGGTCTCCGCCTGCGCCAGCGTGAACCCGGCCCGCGCGGCGCGCTGCTCGTGCGCGAGCCTGCCGCGCTTCGGATCCGAGAGCGCGGCATGCGCAAACAGGATCTGCCTGGGATTGAAGCGGCTCGGATTGGCGCTCGCCTCTTCCGGGCGGGCGCGGAAGAAAGTGATCTGGAAGCCGAGGGGCCCGTCGAGCCAGCCGGTGACGTACCACCACTCGATGCGGAATTCCGGGTGCGCGCCGTGATCGCGCGGGAACACGAGCTTGCGCTTCGGCCTCACGGCCGCGTACTGGACTTTCGCCCCTTCGGCGGCGGGAACCGCCAGGAAAGGGATCGCCTTCAGAAAGTCCCTGCGCCTCACCAGTCCTCCCGCACCGCACGCACCGGTCCCACGCCCATGGCCTCGCGGCCGGTGATGATCGCAGTCAGTACTGAAAGGAAAAAAAGCATTCCCGTGAGAAGCAACAACAAACCTGCCGGCCAGTGCAGCTCGATGCTCCAGTTGAAGGACTGGCGGTTGACGACGTAGATCAGCACCAGGCTGATCGCCGCGCCGGCGGCAAGGCCGGCCGCGGCGCCGGCGAGCGAGAGCAGGCCGCCCTCGGCGGCGAGCATGCCGCCGATCTGGCGGCGCGTAAGCCCGAGGTGGCGCAGCATGCCGAACTCGCGGCGCCTCGCGAGCACCATCGCCCCGAGGCTCGAGGAAAGCCCGAACAGCCCGACGAGCACCGCGACCGCCTCCATGGCGTAGGTGACCGCGAAGCTGCGATCGAAAAGGCGAAGCGACAGCTCGCGGATCTCGTCCGGGACTGCCATGTCGAGCTCGCTTCCGCCGGGCAGCGCGCGCAGCGCCTCCATGGCCTGCGCCGCCGTCGCGCCCGGCGCGAGCCAGAGGGCGCCGTCATTCACGCGCCGGTCGCCCGTGAGCGCCATGTAGTCGGCACGGTCGACGAGCACGGCGCCATGCTGGCGCGCGTAATCGCGAAATACGCCGGCAACGACGAAAGACAGGTTGTTTCCGTTGACGGGAAGCTGCACCTTGGCTGCGACCGGGTAGCCGTACAAGTCCGCCACCGCCTCGCTCACCCACACCAGCGGCGGGTCGCCGGGGCGGCGCTCGTAGCGCTCGCCGACGAGCGGAAAAGCCTTCTCCGCCCGGTCGCGCGCGATCAGCACCAGCGGCGGCCGCGCGGGGTCGAGCAGGATGCGCCCGCTGCGCAGGAATTCCGCGCGCGCCACGAAAGGCAGGGCGCGCACCAGCTGCTCGAATCCGGGCTCCAGGTATCCGGTGTCCCCGGAATGCGTGGTGCGGAAGTACAGCTCCGCCGGGAGCACGGCCGCGAGCCAGTCGTCCACCGACTGCCGGAAGGACGCAACCATGATCGCCATCGCCGCCATGAGGGAAAAGCTGGCGACGATGGCGGCGAGGCTCACCGCGGCCTGCCCCGGCGCCGCGCGCAATTGAGCGAGGGCCAGGGCAAGCCCCGGAGTCGAAGGAACCGGCATGGCCTGAAAGATCACTTGCGACAATCGCGGCACCAAGGCGATGGCTCCGACGAGCAGGCAGGCGATCGATGCGTAGCCGGCGAGCGGCAGCCCGCGCACCGGTCCGAGCTGTGCGAGGGCAGCCCCCGCGGCGATGAAGGCGAATCCCGGCCATGCCGGCGCCAGCCGCCTGAACATCATCTGCTCGTCGCCCGCCTTGAGCGCCCGCGCCGGCGGCGTGCGCGCCGCATCGAGGGCGGGAATCAGCGCCCCGCCGAGGGCAACCGCGATTCCCGCGCCGAAGTACGCAGTTGCAGCCGGCAGCGAGGTTTCGACTTCCAAGAAGGCACTTTGCAGCACCCCGGCGCCGAGATCGCCGCCCCAGGCGCGCAGGGCGACGGCGGCCATGCCGTATCCGAGCGCGAGGCCGAGAAACGCGCCGATCGCCCCGAGCGCCGCAGCTTCGGCGAGCACCAGGCGCGCGACGCGCGACGCGGTCGCGCCCAGCACCCTCAGCAGCGCGTGCTCGCCGCGGCGCCGCGCGACTTCCAGCGCCTGCGCGGAAAACACCAGGAAGCCGCCGGTGAACAGCGCCACCATCGCGAGGACGTTGAGGTTGACGCGATACGAGCGCGAAGGATACGCGCTCGCTTCCTCGAGCGATTCCACCGCGGAGGCGTGCACGCCAGGAGGCAGCAGCGCCCGGATTTCTTTCAGGACATCGGCCTTCACGGCATTCCTGGCAAGGCGGATATCCAGCCGGTTGAGCTCGCCCAGGCGCTCGAGCCGCCACTGCGCCGTTGCGATGTCCGCAAGCGCCGCCATTCCGCGCAGAGAGGAAGCGGGCAGCACCCCGGCGACCTGGAGCGCGACCGTCTTCTGCCCGACGACGAGACGCAGCTCGTCGCCCTTGCCGAGCTTCAGCCACCCGGCGGCCGAAGCGGAGAGCAGCACCCTGTCGGGAAGCAGCAGCTCGTAGCGGCTCTCCATCACGAGCTGCGGCTGCAGCGCGGCGGCGCGCAGGATATCGACGCCGATGACGCTGATGGCACGCTCGGCGCCTGCGACGCCGGCGCTCAGCTCGAGCACCGGACTTACCAGCTCGACGCCGCGCAGCCGCGCGATCGCGGGATAGAGCGCCTCCGGGAACGCGCCGCGGCCGCCGCGCACCTCGAGGTCGGCTTCGCCGGCGACCGAGCGCACCGTCGCGGCGAGCTCTTCGATCGCCGCGCGATTGACGAGGTGCACGCCATAGCCGAGCGCCACGCCGAGCGCGATGCCCGCCACGGAAAGCAGCACCCGTCCGGGGGATCTTTTCAGGAAAAAGAGCAGGAACACCGCCTGCTAATATAGGCCGGCGTGCTGAAAATGTGACAAAGCTGGCACCGCGGGCAAGACAAGCCGCCGCGAGGTGATCTAAGCTTGCCTCATGAAAACCACCCCCCTCGTACTCACCGCCCTCGTTTCCCTCACCCTTCTGCCGCTGCCCGCGCCGGCCGAACCTCCGCCCTGGGCGCCGGCGCACGGCTGGCGCAAGAAGAACGACCCCAACTATGTCGGCTATACCGGCAAGAAGTGGGAGAAGGACTACGGCATCATCGACGGCCGCTGCAACACCGCCGCCGTCGGCGCGGTGCTCGGCGGCGTGACCGGCGCCGTCGTCGGCTCGCGCGTCTCCGACAGGCAGGACCGGCCGGTCGCGATCATCCTCGGCACGGCGATCGGCGCCATCATCGGCGCCAAGATCGGCCAGAGCATCGACGAAGCCGACCGCGCCTGCATGGGCCATGCGCTCGAGCTCGCCGGCGAGAAGAAGACCGTGGTGTGGACCAACAAGCAGACCGGCGTCAACTACCGGCTCACGCCGACGCGCAACATCAGCGACGGCAAGCAGCCCTGTCGCGAGTTCACTACCGTCGTGTCGAGCGGCAAGAAGAAGGACGCGGTGAAGGGCGTCGCCTGCCGGCGCGGCAACGGCGAGTGGCTCTTCAAGACCTAGGCTAGGGTCGCGCTGTCGTCCTCGGGCGCGGCGGGCTCCGGCTCGCGCGAGAGCAGCAGCTCGAGCCGCGTCACGTGGCGCTGCTCGTCGGTCGCCATCTCCGCCGCGAAGGCGCACACCGCGTCGTCGGGCGCGTTCTGCGCCACGTCCGCATAGAAGCACTGCGTGCGCCGCTCGGTGGCGAGGGCGAGCGCGAGCGCCTCGCGCGCGCTCTTCGGCGCGCGCACGCGGTCGGCACCGGATCCCAGGTAGTGCCAGGCGTACTCCCATTCGCGGAGCCGGGGCAGCTCGCGGCCCGAGGTTCCGAGCGCGAGCGCTTCGTACTGCTCGCGCTCCTCGCCGCCGATCTTCTGGAACTCGTCCGCGAGGTGGTCCATGCCGGCGTCGCGCATCAGGCACTCCAGCTCGGCGAAGCGCCTGGTCGCCTCCCGCTCCATCGCAAGCGCGTGCGCGTAGAGCTCTGGAAGGGTTCTCGGCAGAAGGCGTATTCCCATGTGCGCTCCTTGCCGTAACCCTATCCTCCCGACGTTACGTGCAAGCCCTGGGACCGGAGCAAAGTCGTGAGTCGAACTTCCTAAGCGTGCTGCGGTCACGTAGTCGATGAACTTCGCTCGCCGCAGCCTGCTGTGCGCCGCCGGCGCGATGGCGCGGGAACGACACGCTTCGCGGTTCCCGAAGGCGTGCCATTCAGCTCACAGATGCAGCGCTGCGCGAACGGGATCGCCGAGGTGATCCGGCCCGAGGGGATCAGCGCCGCGGTCTATTACCCGATCGCTCGGGGGAGCTTTCCCCTGATCCTTTATGCGCATGCCAAGCGCACGCGCCTGCATTGCCGCGAGGAAGTGCCGCCCGGCCTCGATGCCTCGGTCGCCGACCATACGCGGGACTTCCTGCGCGCCGAGCGCATCCTCTCGCGCATCGCTTCGCACGGCTTCATCGTCGCCGCGCCCGACCTCGGCTGGCTGCTCCACATGCTCGAAGGCGGCTCGTGGGATGCGCCGCCGAGCCTGGCCCGTGCCCGCGTCCTGGTCGCGCTGCAAGAGGACGCCCGACCCGCCGGCGGCGACGCTGGTGATCCTCGGCAGCCGCGACACCGAGCAGGGCGTGCGGCCCGAGGTCATGTTCAGGCAGTCGCGGCGCCCGCGCATCCTGGTGCGCCTCGGCGGCGCCAATCACCTCGGCTACACCGATCCGTGCAGCGCCGACAACCGCGTTTGCGCCGACCGCGATGCTGCGGGCGGGATCGCCCGCGGCATCCAGCAGGACGCCGCGGCGGCGTTTCTCATCGCCGCTGCGCGTCTCTTCCTCCTCGAGGACGAAGACATGCCCCCTTACCTCCAGGGCATCCGGGACATCGGACTGCGCGCGCAGCTTCCTTCGCTGCAGGTGCATGCCGAACTGTAAAATCCGGGGGTGAACAAGCCCGGTTTGCCGTCGTCCAGCAATTTCATCCGCCAGGTGATCGAGGCGGATCTCGCTTCCGGCAAGCATCGCGAGGTGGTGACGCGCTTTCCTCCGGAGCCGAACGGCTACCTGCACTTCGGCCACGCCAAGTCGATCTGCCTCAACTTCGGCCTCGCGCAGCAATACGGCGGCCGCTGCAACCTGCGCTTCGACGATACCAACCCGGAGAAGGAGGAGCAGGAGTACGTCGACTCGATCATCGACGCGGTGAAATGGCTCGGCTACGACTACGGCCCCGAGCCGCTGCACGCCAGCGACTATTTCGACTTCATGTACCGGGCGGCGGAGCACCTGATCCAGGCCGGCCACGCCTACGTCGACAGCCAGAGCTCGGATGAGATCCGCGCCAGCCGCGGCACCCTTACCGAGGCCGGCACGGATTCGCCGTTCCGTTCGCGTCCCCCGGAGGAAAATCTCCGCCTGTTTCGCGAAATGCGCGACGGGAGGCATGCCGAGGGCGCGCACGTGCTGCGCGCGAAGATCGACATGCGCTCGCCCAACATCAACCTGCGCGACCCGGTGATCTACCGCATCAAGCACGCCGAGCACCACCGCACCGGCGGCAAGTGGTGCATCTACCCGCTTTACACCTACGCCCACCCGATCGAGGACGCGGTCGAGAGCATCACGCACTCGCTGTGCACGCTGGAGTTCGAGGACCAGCGGCCGTTCTACGACTGGCTGCTGGAGCGGCTCGCGGAGGGAGGTCTTCTGCAGAAGCCTCTTCCGCAGCAGATCGAGTTTGCCCGTTTGAATTTGACCTATGTAGTTCTTTCGAAAAGGCGCCTTATTGAATTGGTGGAGAAGAAGCACGTCGACGGCTGGGACGACCCGCGCATGCCGACCCTGGCCGGCGCGCGCCGCCGCGGCTATACGCCCGAAGGCTTCCGCCTCTTCGCCGAGCGCATCGGCGTCTCCAAGGCAAACCAGCTCATCGACCTGGCCATCCTCGAGGACTGCATGCGCGAGCACCTGAACGAGGCCGCGCCGCGCCGCATGGCGGTGCTCGACCCGGTCAAGCTGGTCATCGACAATTTTCCAGGCGACAAGATCGAGCACCTGGAAATTCCCAATCATCCCCAGAAGCCTGAATGGGGCAAACGAAGCGTGCCTTTCTCGCGCGAGCTGTGGATCGAGCGGGAGGATTTCGCGGAGAAGCCGCCCAAAGGGTATTTCCGGCTCTTCCCCGGCAACGAGGTGCGGCTGCGCTTCGGTTACGTGGTGAAGTGCCTCGGCATGGACAACGGCATCGTGCGCTGTACCTACTACCCGGAATCGAAGTCAGGCACCCCCGGCGCCGACAAGTTCAAGGTCAAGGGCAACATCCACTGGGCGAGCGCGGCACATGCCTACCCCGCCGAAGTCCGCCTCTACGACCGACTGTTCAACGTGCCCGCTCCGGAAGGAGTCGAACACCTGAACCCCGACTCCAAGAAAGTAATCACGGGGCAGCTCGAGCCCGCACTGCGCGAAGCGCAGCCGGAACAGCGTTTTCAGTTCGAGCGGCACGGCTATTTCGTCGTCGACCGCGGCTCGGCGCCGGGAAAGCCGGTATTCAATCGCGCCACCACGTTGCGAGACTCCTGGCTAAAGAAGGAGTAAGCGATATTAGCGCTCACCTCGCAAGATACGCGCCATCCGATTCCAGTCGCAACTGCAGCGTCCTGACATCGATCGAGCGCGGCGCGACCCCGGCCTTGAGCGCGAGATCGGCGGCGCTGCCCGCCGCCTGCCCCATCGCGAAGCAGGGGCCGGAAACCCGCGCCGAGGACTGGCCGTCGTGGGTCATCGAGGCGCAGCGCCCGGCGACCAGAAGGTTGTCGACGCCCAGCGGCAGCAGCATGCGGTAGGGAAGCTGGTTGAAGCCGCGCGCCTTGCGCGCGAAGACGAACTTGACGTCGCCGACGACGTGCGCCTCCACCGGCCAGCCGTTGACGCCGATCGCGTCCGGAAAATCGACGCACTCCAGGATGTCCTGGTCGCTCAGCATGTATTCGCCCTTCGTCCTGCGGGTCTCGCGGATGCCGAGCTGCGGCGCGATCTCGACGATGTAGGCGCGCTCGAACCCCGGAGCGACCTGCTTGATGAATTCGAAGGTGTCCCAGCACTGGCGCCGGCCCTCGACCTCCCCGTAGGAGAGCTGCCAGGCGTCGATGCCGCTCACCGCGCTGCCGTCCGGGTTTCTGACCTGCGTGAGGTTGGCGCGCCACTCGGTCGGGTTGGGCTGCGGGCGCACGATCGGCTTTTTGCGCGGGAAGCGCCTGCCCTGCTTCTCGGCCTCCTCCATCAGCGCGGGAATCCTGTTCCAGGCGTCGAGCGCCCTGTCCGGGTCGACGCCCGCGATGCGGTACATGGTCGTGGGATAGAGCGAGCCTCCCTTGCCGTCGCCGACCTCGTAAGGCGCGCCCGCCCAGGCGGCGAGGTCGCCGTCCCCGGAGCAGTCGATGAAGATCCTTCCCCGGATCGCTCCGCGCCCGGACTTCGTTTCGACGAGCAGCGCGTCGATGCTTCCCGAGACGCCGACGGCGAAAGCGTGAAACAGGAGCTTCACGCTTGCGGCGGCCAGCAGCTCGTCGGCGGCGATCTTGTAGGCGGAGATGTCGTAAGCCTGCGCCGTGATCCGGTTCTGCACCGCGAGATGCGGCTCGCGCAGGCCCTTCATGCGCTGCAGGCGCTCGAGGATGTCGTCGGCGATGCCGTGGATGACCTGGCGGTGCTCGCCGTCGACGTTGGCATGCAGCCCGCAGAAGGTCGACAGGCCCGCGGCGGTGCCCGCTCCGCCGAGAAAGCCGTAGCGCTCGACGATGATCGTGGAGCGGCCTGCCCGCCCCGCC
>Ga0114945_10000674_pt1 | contig 22050 bp, 17 predicted proteins | sample OV2TP3_FD_87194 | JGI IMG/M metagenome (GOLD analysis project Ga0114945, IMG submission 87194) | Hot spring microbial communities from Beatty, Nevada to study Microbial Dark Matter (Phase II) - OV2 TP3 | ecosystem: Environmental > Aquatic > Thermal springs > Hot (42-90C) | place: USA: Beatty...
TCTTCACTACAGCGACTTTCGGCGTTCGAGGCGCGCTCGTGCCCAAGCGCATCAAGTGCTTATCGCACACCGCCACCGCTAAATTGCCTTCAGCGGTGATCGAATCCGCGAAGTCCGGCTAGCCCCCGCAGCTGCCCGGCGAGCGGCGCGCCGCGCGCGGTCGTGGCGCGCTCCGGCACGACGAGGTAGAGCAGCAGGCTCACCGCCACGGTGAGGGCGACGATGCCGTGGAACACCTCGCGCCAGTGGAGCGTGCGCAGCATCAGCTCCAGGGGCACCGAGGCCGCGATCGCGCCCAGCATCCCGGTGGCGAAGGCGACGCCGTTCATGGTCGCAAGCCGCTCGGCCGGATGCCACAGCGCGAACGCCGTGAGCGCCGACATCAGGCACCCCGACACCCCGAGGCCGATCAGCGCGCGCGCCGCGGTGAGCTCGGTCGCCGTCCGCCCGAAGGCGAACCACAGTCCCCCCGCGGCCGCCACGAGCAGCAACGCAGCGTCCACGCGGCGCGGGCCGAAGCGATCGAGCAGCACCCCGAGCGGCAGCTGGAACGCCGCGAAGGCGAAAAAGTAGATCCCGGTGAGGAGCCCCAGCTCGGCAGCGCCCAGGCCGAGCTCGCGCGTGAGCTCGGGCCCGATGAGCGCGTTGACCGAGCGGTAGACGTAGGAGACGAAATACCCTGCGAGGAACGGCAGGGTGACTCTGAGAAACGTGGTCTGACCCTGTTTCTTCGTTCTACTTCTTGGTTTCGAAGCCGCCGAGGTAGAAGCGGTTCCAGGTCGGGCCGATGATGATCTCGTTCACCGTGGTGCGCGCGGGCAGCGTCGCGAGGAAGAGGATGGTGCGCCCGAGGTCCTCGGGCTGCGACATGCGCGCGAGCTCTTCGGCCGAGGGCGGCACGGGGCGCTTGAGCATGATCGGGGTGGCGACCTCGCCGGGCAGGATCGAGGTGGCGCGGATGCCGTTGGCGCACTCCTCCATGTTGATCGACTCGGTGACGGCGATCACCGCGCGCTTGGTGGCGTTGTACGCCGGGCCGGTGAGCACGCTCGCGTAGCGCCCGGCCCAGGAGGCGAGGTTGACGATGAGGCCGTCCTGCCTCGCGCGCATGCCCGGGATCACGGCGTAGCAGCAGTAGAACAGGCCGTTCAGGTTGATCGCCACCACGTCGTCCCAACCTTCCAACGACAGGGTCTTGAAGTTGCGCTTGCCGCCGCCGATGTTGGTGCCGGCGCTCGCCACCAGGATGTCGATGCGGCCGTGGCGCTTCTCGATGCCGGCCGCGGTCGCCTCCACCGCCTTCTTGTCGGTGACGTCGAGCAGCGTCGCCTCGGCGCTGCCGATCGCTTTCAGCTCGGCGAGCGCGCCCTCGTTGGTGCGCGCGGTGCGCCCCGAGACGACGACGTGCGCGCCCGCGCCGGCGAGCGCCTTGGCGCCCGCGAGCCCGATGCCGCTGCCGCCGCCCGTGATCCAGGCGACCTTTCCCGCGAGCTCAGCGCCGGGCATATTGCGTCGCGCCGAAGAGGACCTCCTTCTGGGCATCCGTCATCTGCGGGCGGCGGCGGTCGGCGAGCACCTGCAGCGCCTTCTTCACTGCGGGCCGTTCGAGCAGCGCATCGCGCCAGCGCTGGAGGTGGGGGTATTCCTCGATGTTCACCCCCTGGCGCTCGGGGAAGCGCAGCCACGGCATGGTCGCCATGTCGGCGATGCTGTACTGGTCGCAGGCGAGGTACTTCGATTCCTTCAGCCGCCGGTCGACCACGCCGTAGAGCCGGTTCGCCTCATTGCGGTAGCGGTTCATGGCGTAGGGGATTTTCTCCGGCGCGTAGCCGAGGAAGTGGTGCGCCTGGCCGAGCATCGGGCCGATGTGGCCCATCTGGAACATGACCCACTGCATGACCTGCCACTTCTTGCGCACCTCCCGAGGCAGGAAGCGGCCGGTCTTCGACGCCAGGTAGAAGAGCATCGCCCCCGACTCCGCGAGCGCCATCGGCCTGCCGTCGGGCCCGTCGGGGTCGACCATCGCCGGCATCTTGTTGTTGGGCGAGATCCTGAGGAACTCGGGCTTGAACTGGTCGCCCGCGCCGATGTCGACCGGGATCACGCGGTAGGGCGTGCCCGTCTCCTCCAGCATGATGTGGATCTTGTGCCCGTTGGGCGTAGGCCAGGTATAGAGGTCAATCATCGTCTTCGTCCTTCACCACCAGCGTGCCCGCGAGTTTGTCATGGAAGCCCTGCTTCCTGCGGTCGAAGGCGATCCACAGGAAGCCCAGGAGAAGCGGCAAGGTCGAAACGATGTAGGCGAAATAGCGGCCGACAAGCTGCCCGGTGCTCGGCGCACCGCCCGTCTGCGCGTCCACGATGCGCGCCGAGATGAGCATCTTTCCCGGGGTCGCGCCGCGGAACTTCCAGAACAGGATCACCGCCACCGCCGGCATCACGACCTGGATCACGAAGTCCCAGGCGCCGGCGAAGCCGCCGCGCTCGGCGGCAAGCGCAAGGTACTCGCGGCCGTAGATCGCCAGGATCAGCGGCACCGAGATGACGAGCAGGATCAGGACGTCGATGAGCGTGGCGAACGCGCGCTTCCAGAAGCCGACATAGCGCGGCTCAGGCGAGCTTGACGAGCTGCTTGCCAAAGTTGCCGCCCTTGAGCAGCGAAACCAGCCCTCCGGGGGCGCGCTCGATCCCCTCGAGCACCGACTCGCGGTACTTGAGCCTGCCCGCGGCGAGATAGCCGCCCAGCGCCTTGAGCGCCTCCCCGTAGCGGTCCTTCCAGTCGAACACGATCATGCCCTGCACCTTGATGCGGTTGACGAGGATCGAGCGGAACATGGCGACGCGGTAAGGCTCGGTCGCGTTGTAGTCGGAGATCAGGCCGCAGACGACGATGCGGGAGAACGGATTCATCAGCCGCAGCATCGTGTCGAGGATTTCGCCGCCGACGTTCTCGAAGTAGACGTCCACGCCCTTGGGGCAGGCCTCCCTCAGGTCGCGATAGAGGTTGCCCGCCTTGTAATCCACGCAGGCATCGAACCCGAGATCCTTCACCACGTAGTCGCACTTCTGCGCGCCGCCCGCGATCCCTACCGCCCGGCAGCCGGCGATCTTCGCCAGCTGCCCGACCACGCTGCCGACCGCCCCCGAGGCGGCCGAGACGACCACCGTCTCTCCGGCTTTCGGCGCCCCGATCTCCTTCAGGCCGAAGTACGCCGTCATCCCGGGCATGCCCAGGCAACCGAGGTAGTACGAAAGCGGCGCGCGGCCCTCCGGCACCTTGTTGAGCTCGGCGCCCTTCGCGCAGCCGTAGAGCTGCCAGCCCAGGCCGGTGAGCACCTTGTCGCCCGGCTTGAAGGCCGCATCCTTCGACTCGAGCACCTCGCCGACGGTCTGCCCGGTCATGACCTCGCCGATCTCGACCCCCTTCACGTAGCTCTTCTGCTGGCTCATGCGCCCGCGCATGTAGGGGTCGAGCGAGAGCCACAGGTTCTTCACCAGCACCTCGCCCTCCTTCGGCGGCGGCACGGGCGACTCCACCAGCTTGAAGTTCTCCTCGCTCACCCAGCCCGCGGGATAGCTGGCGAGCGTCCAGGCCTTGTTGTTCACGTCACCCCCCGCGCGCGAAGCGCTCGAGGTGATGCTCGGCGTCGCCGAACTGCTGCGCGATCACCGTCAGGCGCTTGAAGGTATGGCTCACTTTCAGCTCCTCGGTCATGCCCATGCCGCCGTGCAGCTGCACCGCCTCCTGGCTGATGTGGCGCGCGTTGTCGGCGATCTTGATCTTGGCCGCCGACACCGAGCGCGCGCGGTCGCGCGCGTCCGCGGGCGCGTCGACCTTGCTCGCCGCGAGGCAGGCCATCGAGCGCGCCTGCTCGCAGGCGATCACCATGTCGACCATGCGGTGCTGCAGCGCCTGGAAAGCGCCGATCGGCACGCCGAACTGCTTGCGCGTCTTCAGGTACTCGAGCGTGGTGTCGCAGGCGAACTTCATCGCGCCCACGGCCTCCGCGCAGACGAGCGCCGTGGCGAAGTCCACCGCCTCCCCGATCGCTGGAAGCGCCCCGCCCTCCGTGCCGAGCAGCTCCGCCGCCGCGCCGGCCAGCACGACATCCGCAGCGCGGGTTTCGTCCAGCGTCACGTACGGCCTGAGCCGCGCGTCCTTCGCTTCGACCGCGAACAGGCTCACCCCGCCCGGCGTCTTCGCCGAAACGACGAGCTTGCCGGCCATCGGCGCGCCGAGCACCACGCGCTTCTCACCGGAGAGTTGCCAGCCGGCTCCGGACTTGCGCGCCTCGCACTTGACGTGCGCGAGGTTGTAGCGCGCCCCGGCCTCCGTGTGCGCGAAAGCGAGCCGCAGTCTGCCCTCCACGACCGCAGGGAGAATGGCCTTCTGCTGCGCCTCGCTCCCCGTGCGCGCGACCAGGCGCCCCGCGAGCGCGCTCGCGAGATAGGGCTCTACGACGAGCGCATCGCCGAACGCCTCCATCACGCCCATCAGGTCCACCGCGCCGCCGCCGAAGCCGCCGTGCTCGGTGGAAAACGGCAGCCCGGTGAGGCCCAGCTGCGCGAGCTGCGCCCAGACGGCCTCGCTCCAGCCCTCGGCGGAGGCCACGATCCTGCGCCGCTTCTCGAAGTCGTAGTCCTTCGCCAGGTAGCGCCGCACCGAGTCGGCGAGCAGCTGCTGCTCTTCGTTGTAGTCGAAGTTCATGCCTGCCTCCTCTAGAGCCCGAGGGTCGCCTTGGCGATGATGTTGCGCTGGATCTCGTTCGAGCCGGCGTAGATCGTGGTCTTGCGGAAGTTGCAGTAGCGCGGCGCGAGCGAGGCGGTGAAGCCGTCGAAGCCCGCCTCGCCGCCCACCGCCCTGAAGGGCTGGGCGAGCGGGCCGACCGCCTGCATCGCGAGCTCGGTGAGCGCCTGCTGGATCTCGGTGCCCTTGATCTTGAGCATCGAGACGTCCGCCCCGGGCGGCTGGCCGCTGCGGCGCATCTGGTCGAGGAAGCGCAGGTTGGTGATCTCGAGCGCCATCAGCTCGACCTCGACCCGCGTAAGCTTATCGCGAAAGCGCGGATTCTCGGTGAGCGGCTGCCCATCGTCGCCCGCCTGCTGCGCCGCGAACTCCTTGAGCTTCGCGAGCTCGCGCTTGGAGGCGCCGATGCGGCCCGTGTTCATGCGCTCGTGCCCGAGCAGGTACTTGGCCACCGTCCAGCCCTTGCCTTCCTCGTGCACCAGGTTCTCGGCCGGCACCTTGACGTCGTCGAAGAACACCTCGTTCACCTCGTGCCCGCCGTCGAGCAGGACGAGCGGGCGCACCGTGATGCCCGGCGTCTTCATGTCGATGAGCAGGAACGAGATCCCCTCCTGCTTCTTCGCCAGGTTCGAGTCGGTGCGCACCAGGCAGAAGATCCAGTCGGCGCAGTGCCCGAGTGTGGTCCAGATCTTCTGCCCGTTGACCACGTAGTGGCCGTCCCTGCGCTCCGCCTTGGTCTTGAGCGAGGCGAGGTCCGAGCCCGAGCCGGGCTCGGAGTAGCCCTGGCACCAGAAATCGTCTCCGTTGTAGATGCGGGGCAGGAAGCGCTTCTTCTGCTCCTCCGTCCCGAAGCGCAGCAGCACCGGCCCGCACATCGAGAGACCGAACGGAATCAACGGGGGCGTGCCCGCGTAGCCGCACTCTTCCTCGAAGATGTAGCGCTGCACCACGTTCCAGCCGGTGCCGCCCCACTCCCTGGGCCAGGAGGGCGCCACCCAGCCCTGCCTGGCCAGGATGCGGTGCCAGCGCAGCAGGTCTTCCCTGCCGAGCTCCTGGTAGGTCGCGACCTTGTCGCGCAGGTCCTGCGGCAGGTTGCTTTCGAGCCAGGCGCGCACCTCGTCGCGGAAGGCGAGCTCTTCCTGGGAATAATTCAGGTCCATGACAGCGTTACCTCGACCTCCTCCGGGGAAGAGGCAGTTTAGCGCAGGTGGGTGCGGCGCAGTGCGTTTGAAACGGGGGTCAGACGCGCCGCATGGGCCCTTCGTAACGCGCCACCTGCGCGAGGCGGAAACCGGAGCGGTTGACCCGGTAGCCGGATCCGTCCCAGTAGCGGCTCGCCGAGCGACCATCGCGCGGGAAGAGGCTCCACCCGCCGCCCCGGACCACGCGCAGCGAACAGTCGCCAGCGAGCCAAGCTGAGCCATCCGTCGGCGCACCGCTGTAGTTCCGATTCCAGCAGTCCTCCGTCCACTCCCAGACGTTGCCGTGGACGTCGTACAGGCCGAACGCGTTCGGTCGGAAGCTGCCTGCCGTGACGGTGCCGGGACTCCCGAATCTCGCCTGCGACGACGAGATTGTCTCGCCCGTGCTGTACGCGGTCGTCGTTCCCGCTCGTGCGACATACTCCCACTCCGCCTCTGTCAACAGCCGGTAGCCCTTGCTCGTCTTGCGCGACAGCCAGGCTATGCGCACTACCTCTTCCACCTCGTGGCGCACGCCGCGCTTGAGATCCACCGAGAGGTCGCGCCCGGTGATGTACTCCATGACGATGTACGGCATGCCGTCCTGCTCGCCGTGCTCGTGGATGGTGACGATGTGGGGCTGCGAGAGCCGTCCCGCGGACTGCGCCTCGCGCTTGAAGCGGGCGAGGAACTCGGGGAGGTCCTCCGGGTCGATCGCGTCGGTGCGCAGCGTCTTGATCGCGACGCGTCGGGGGCCGTCAGACGCGCCGCCGTTGATCGGCTCGTTGCCAGGCGCAGCGGCCGTGCCGCCGGCCGCCCGATGTCGATGCAGGCAATCCAGCGGGAGGTCGACGCCGTCCGGCGCAAGCGAAGGGCATCGCGGCGCTCTGCCTGACGCGCGGATTCGTGCGCGTCGTTCTCCGCGCGCGCGGGCCACTGTCGCGGGACCCGGATGATGACCCTGTGCTCGCGTGCGCGATCGCGGCACGAGCCGACTTCGTCGTCTCCGGGGACGAGGATTTGCTCACGTTGAAGCGCGTGCGTGGCGTGGAGATTCTCAGCCCGCGCGAAGCGCTCAGACGTCTGCAGTCACCACCAGAGATCGCTCAAACCTGAGCGCTACAGTATCGTCACCCCGCCGTCGGCGACGATGGTCTGCCCGGTGATGAACGCCGCGGCGTCGGAAGCGAGGAACACCGCGATGCCGCCGATGTCCCTCGGCTCGCCGATGCGGCGCAGCGGCGTGATCGCCTCGCGCGCCGCCCTGCGCCCGGGGTCCTCCCACAGCGCCCTGGCGAACTCGGTCCGGATGAGGCCCGGCGCGATGGCGTTCACGCGCACCCCCCTGGGGCCCCACTCGGCGGCCAGGTTGCGCACCAGGTGGTGGTCGGCGGCCTTGGACATGCCGTAGGCGCCGATCACGGTGTTGGCGATGATGCCGCCGATCGAGCCCACCGAGATGAAGCTGCCCCCGCCGCGCTCGGCCATGGCCGGAATGGTGAGGCCGGCGAGCCACAGCACGCTCTTCACGTTGTTGAGGAACACCTTGTCGAAGGCCTCATCCGGAATCTGGGTGAGCGGGCCGTAGTACGGGTTGGCCGCGGCATTGGCCACCGCGATGTCGACGCGGCCCCAGGTCTTCTCGGCGAGCGCGACGAGCGCCTCCAGCTCCTCCTTGCGGGAGACGTTGCACGGCTGCGCGATGACCTCGAACCCCCGCGCCGCGAGCTCCTTGCGCGTTGCCTCGCAAGCCTCCGCCTTGCGGCTCGAGACCACCACGCGGGCCCCGGCGCGCGCCAGCTCCTCCGCGATCGACTTGCCGATGCCGCGCGTGGAGCCGGTCACCAGGGCCACCTTGCCGCCGAGATCGAACAATGTTCGGGTCATGGGCGTTTTGCTATGTAGAATCGGGTACTGCTAAGTTGGCCACCCCAAGGAGAAACCGCACCGATGGGCGCATCCGAACCCACCGCCTCGCTTCGTTCCGCCCCGTCCGGCTTCAGCTACGAGCACGAGGGGGACCGCCAGTTCGCCACCACGCTCGCGCGCGGGCTGGAAGTGCTGCGCTGCTTCACCCCGCTCGAGCCGATGCTCGGCAACAAGGAGATCTCGGTGCGCACCGGGCTCCCCAAGCCGACCGTCTCGCGCCTCACCTACACCCTCACCAAGCTGGGATACCTGCGCCACAACATGCGCCTGGGCAAGTACCAGCTCGGCTCGGCGGTGCTCTCGATCGGCTACCCGCTGCTCGCCTCGATGAGCATACGCCAGATCGCGCGCCCGTTCATGAAGGAGCTCGCCGACTACGCGAACGGCGCGGTCAACATGGGGATCCGCGACCGCCTCAACATGGTGTACGTGGAAGCCTGCCGCAACGGCAACGGCATCGCCACGCTGCCCGACATCGGCACCTCGGTGCCGATCGCGCAGTCGGTGATCGGCCGCGCCTACCTCTACGCCTGCACGCCGCCCGAGCGCGAGGCGATGCTCAACCAGATCAAGGTCAAGGAGCCCGAGATGCTGCGCAGGTTCCACGGCTCGATCACGAAGAGCCTGGAGGACATCCGCGCGCGCGGCTTCTGCCTGACCACCGGCGAGCTGCAGCGCGAGGTGCACGCGGTGGGCGTGCCGATGCGGCGCCTCGTCGACGGCGAGATCGTCGCCTTCAACTGCGGTCTGCCGGCGTTCCTGCTGAAGAAGGGCCAGCTCGAGGAGGACATCGGCCCGCGCCTGGTCGCGATGGTGCGCGGCATCGAGGCCGCCGTCGGCATCACCTGAGGGGGCGGCGATGTGCGCGGCCAGGGTCCACGAGCACCGGCACGGCCGCGTGCTCGAGCTCGTGATCGCCAACCCGGCGCAGCGCAACGCGCTCACGCCCGAGATCTCCGCCGCGCTGACGCGCGCCCTGCGCCTCGCCGCCGAGGACGCCGGTGTAGGCGCCGTGGTGCTGCGCGGCGAGGGCGACCACTTCTGCGCCGGCGGCAACGTGAAATCGCTCGCCGAGATGCGCGCCAGCCAGCCGCGCCAGGCGATCCTCGAGCGTATCGCCGCGGTGAACGAGCTGGCACGGGCGCTGCGTGGCACGCCGAAAGCGGTGATCGCCGCGGTCGAGGGCCATGCCGCGGGCGCGGGCTTCTCCATCGCGCTCGGCTGCGACCTGGTGGTGGCCGCCGAGAACGCGCGCTTCACCATGGCCTACGTGCGCATCGGCGTGAACCCGGACGGCGGCGGCACCTGGCACCTCGCGCGCGCGCTTCCCGCCCAGCTCGCCTCCGAGCTTGCGTTGACGGCGCGGCCGGTGGAAGCGGCGCGCCTCGCCGCGCACGGCGTGGTGAACCGCGTCGTGCCGCCCGGACGCGCGCGCGAGGAGGCGCTCGAGTGGGCGCGCGAGATCGCCTCGGGGGCGACCGGCGCCATCGGCCGCACCAAGCGCCTGCTCGAGGAGGCCGCCGGGCGCGACCTCGCCTCGCACCTCGAGCGCGAGCGCGAGTCCTTCGCCGAGGCGATGTACGGGCCGGAGGGCGCCGAGGGCCTCGCCGCCTTCCTCGAGAAGCGCAGGGCGCGCTTCCAGGACTAGCGCATGGGGCCGCTCGCGGGCCTGAAGGTGCTCGAATTCGAGGCGATCGGCCCGGGGCCCTTCGCCGGGATGCTGCTCGCCGACATGGGCGCGGACGTGATCGTGCTCGACCGGCCGGGCGACTCCGGGCTGGGGCTGAAGCGCGAGCGCTGGATGGACGTGATGATGCGCGGCAAGCGCTCGGCGACGCTGGACCTGAAGTCCGCCGACGGCGCGCGCGCCGCGCTCGCGCTCGCCGCGCGCGCCGATGCGCTCGTCGAAGGCTTTCGCCCCGGAGTGATGGAGCGGCTCGGCCTGGGGCCCGAGCCGATGCTCGCGCGCAACCCGCGCCTGGTCTACGGCCGCATGACCGGCTGGGGCCAGAGCGGGCCGCTCGCGCCCCGCGCCGGCCACGACATCAACTACATCGCGCTCGCCGGCGTGCTCGGGGCCTTCGGGCGCTCGGGCCAGGCGCCCGTGCCGCCGCTCAACCTGGTGGGGGACTTCGGCGGCGGCGGCATGCTGCTCGCCTTCGGCGTGTGCTGCGCGCTGCTGCACGCGCAGAAGACGGGCGAGGGCCAGGTGGTGGACGCGGCGATGGTGGAGGGCGCCTCGCTCCTCGCGGCGATGTTCTCGGGGTTCCTCGCCGCGGGACAGTGGCAGGAGGAGCGCGGCGCCAACGTGCTCGACACGGGCGCGCCCTGGTACGACGTCTACCAGACGCGCGACGGCGGCTACGTCTCGATCGGGGCGATCGAGGCGAAGTTCTACGACGAGCTGCTCGCGCGCCTGAAGCTCGACCCGAAGGCGCTCCCCGGCCAGCACGACCGCGCCGGATGGCCCACTCTCAGGAAGACCTTCTCGGAGAAGTTCCGCGAGAAGACGCGCGAGGAGTGGTGCGCGGTCTTCGAGGGCTCGGACGCGTGCTTTGCGCCGGTGCTCGGATTCGGGGAGGCGCGGCGCCACGCCCACAACGTCGCGCGCGCGAGCTTCGTCACCGTGGCCGGCGTGCCCCAGCCGGCGCCTGCGCCGCGCTTCGCGCGCACGCCGCCCGAGGTGCGCCACGCGCCCCCGGAGCGCGGCGAGGGCGGCCGGCAGGCGCTCCTCGAGTGGGGCTTCGCCGAGGCGGAGATCGCCGAGCTGCGCGCGCTCGGCCTGGGACTGCGCTCGTGAGCGGGCCCCTCGCGGGGCTGAAGGTCCTCGACCTCTCGACCGTCATCGCCGGCCCGTTCGCCGCCGCGCTGCTCGGCGACTTCGGCGCCGAGGTGCTGAAGGTCGAGCTGCCGGGCGGGGGAGACCCCTTGCGCGCCATGCCGCCGCACAAGGACGGCAAGCCCCTGCTGTGGAAGGCGGTGAACCGCAACAAGCGCGCGGTGACGCTGGACGTGCGCAAGCCGCAGGGCCGGGCGATCCTCGAGCGCCTGCTGCCGCGCTTCGAGGTGCTGATCGAGAACTTCCGCCCCGGGACGCTCGATCGCTGGGGGCTCGGGCGCGAGGCGCTGTGGGCGTTGCAGCCCAAGCTCGTGATCCTGCGCGTCACCGGCTTCGGCCAGACCGGGCCCTACCGCAGCTACACGGGCTTCGCGCGCCTCTTCGAAGCCTACGGCGGGCTCACCTACATCAACGGCGAGCCGGGGCGCGCGCCGCTGCATCCCGGCTACCCGATCGGGGACCCCATCAGCGGCGCGTTCGGCGCGCTCGGCATCCTCGTCGCCCTGCTGCACCGCGCGCGGCACCCGGAGGCGCCCGGCCAGGAAATCGACCTCTCGTGCACCGAAGCGGTGATGCGGCTGCTCGACGTGCTGCCGATCGAGTACGACCAGCTCGGCCTGGTGCACGAGCCCCCGGGCGGGGGCAACGTCTACGTCGCGCCCTCGGGCGTGTTCCGCAGCGCCGACGGCAGGTGGGTGACCTTCGCCGCCGCGACGCAGAGCATCTTCGAGCGCTTCTGCGCCGTGATCGGACGCCCGGAGCTGGCGCAGGACGAGCGCTACGCCACCAACCCGGCGCGCATGGCGCATGCCGCGGAGCTGAACGCGCTGGTGGCCGACTGGATCGGGGCGCGGCCCCTTGCCGAGGGCGTGCGGCTGCTCGCGGAAGGCGGCATCGCCGCGGCGCCGATCTACTCCAACCGCGAGATCGCCGCGGATCCGCACTTTCGCGCGCGCGGCGCGATCACCCGCGCGGCCGACGAGGATTTCGGCTCGGTCGCGGTACCCGGCGTGGTGCCGCGGCTTTCGGGGACGCCGGGCGAGGTGCGCGCTTCGGGGCCGGCGGCCGGCGCGCACAACGCCGAGGTCTACGGCCAGTGGCTGGCCTTGAGCGAGGCCGAGCAGGCGGCGCTGCGCAGCGCGCGCGTCATCTAGCCTCAGGCGTAGGTCAGCGCCGCGCGCCGCTCGGGCCGCTCGAGGTGCGGCACGGCGTTGAAGCAGACGAGATGCGCCGCGCGCGCGCTCACGCGCAGCTCGGTCACGCCGGTATTGCGGGTCTGGAGGTTGAGGTCCACGACGCCGCGCGCCGGCATGCCGAGCGCTTCGGCGAGGATCGTGGAGATCGGCCCCCCCGAGCTCACGACGAGGACGCGCTGCGCGCCGCCCGAGCGCAGCGTCGCGAGCGCCTCGCGCACGCGGGCGCGAAAGCCCTGGAAGCCGTGCTCCGCCTCGACCGGCAGCGTCCCCTCGGTCCAGGCGTAGAGCGCTTCGCGTAGCAGCCGGAAGTGCGCCCGCCGGTCCGCTCCCTGCAGCGTCTCGCGGCCGGTGTGCGCGCGCAGGATGGCGTGCGCGTCGTACTCGTCGAGCCCGGCGTGCTCCTCGTGGTCCTGCGCCAGCCCCATGCCCTGCCGGATGCCCTCGAGCGTCTCGGCGTGCCGGCGCAGCGTCCCGCGCACCACGCGATCGAAAGCGAGCCCGTGCGCCGCGAAATGCTCGCCCAGCCAGCGCGCCTGGCGCCAGCCGAGTTCGGACAGCCGGTCGTAGTCCTCGGCGCCGAAGGAGGCCTGCGCGTGCCGCACCAGAAGGATCTCCGCCACGGCCGCGATTGTATGGAACAATCGCGTCATGAAGATTGCAGGCAGGGTCTGCGTCGTCACGGGCGCCGCATCCGGCATCGGAAGAGCGCTCGCGGAGCGCTTCGCCCAGGAGGGCGCGCGCGGCGTGGTCTGCGCCGACCTCGACGATTCCGCCGCCAGGACGGTGGCCGACAAGGTGGGCGGCCTGGGGGTGCGCTGCGACGTGGCGCAGGAGGGCGACGTCAACGCCATGGTGGTGGCGGCGCTGGAGCGCTACGGCGCGGTGGACGTGTTCTGCTCCAACGCCGGCATCATCGGCCTGCACGGGCTGGACGCCTCGCTCAAGGAATGGCGGCGCACCATGGACGTGAACTTCATGGCGCACGTGCTCGCGGCGCGCGCGGTGGTGCCGGTGATGCTCAAGCAGGGCGGCGGCTACATCGTCGCTACGGCCTCCGCGGCGGGGCTGCTGATGCAGGTGGATTCCGCGACCTACACGGTCTCCAAGCACGCCGCGGTGGCCTTCGCCGAGTGGCTGGCGGTGAGCTACGGCGGCCGCGGCATCCGCGTCTCGTGCCTGTGCCCGCAGGGCGTGCGCACGCGCATGCTGCTCGGCCCCGACGGCAAGCGCCGCTCGTTCCTGCTCGAGGGCTCGGTGAGCGCCGAGGAGGTCGCCGCGCGCGTGGTGGAAGCGATGGATGCGGAGCGCTTCCTCGTGCTGCCGCACCCCGAGGTCGCGCAGTACGAGCAGCGCAAGGCCGCCGACCGCGACCGCTGGCTCGCGGGCATGCGCCGCCTGCGCGAGCGGGTCGCCGCCCAGGGGCTGGGCGGAGAGGACTGACTCAGTGCTTGGGGTGCCGATGTGCCGGGGCGGGCTCGCTCAGCCGTCCGACGTTGAACTCGACTGAGACCTCCCCGGCCTTCTCGAACCTGAGCTTCGCCGGGATCTTCTCGCCCTCCTTGAAGGGCCGGCGGATCTCCACGAACATGAGGTGCGCGCCGCCGGGCCTGAGCTCGAAGCTGCCGTTCGCGGGCACGTCGTAGCCGGGCACCTCGCGCATCTTCATCACCCCGCCCTCGTGGATGTGGACATGCATCTCGACCCGCGCCGCGGCGGGCGAAGAAACGCCGACCAGCCGATCGGCCGCGGCACTCCGGATCACCAGGTAGCCGCCCGCCACCGTCGCGCCGGGCGCGGTGGCACGCGCCCACGCGCCCTCGACCTGCACCTGCGCATGCGCCGGCGCGGCGAGCAACGCGAGCAGCACCGCGAGCGCTTTCACGCCCGGTTCTCCTCCTCCTGGAGCTTGCGCCAGAAGATCTTGCCGGTCGCGGTCTTGGGCAGCGCCTCTACGAACTGCACGAGGCGCGGCGCCTTGTAGGCCGCCATCTTCTCGCGCGACCAGGCGACGATGTCCTCGGGCGCGACGCGGCCGCGCGAAGGCTCCTTGAGCACGATCACCGCCTTCACCGTCTCGCCGCGATGCGGATCGCGCTTGCCGATCACGCAGGCTTCCTGGATGTCGGGGTGCGCGTAGAGCATCGCCTCGACCTCCGCCGGCCAGACCTTGTAGCCCGAGGCGTTGATCATGCGCTTCAGGCGGTCGGTGATGAAGAAGTAGCCCTCCTCGTCGTAGTAGCCGAGGTCGCCGGTGCGGAAGAACCGCTTGCCCTCGCGCTCGATGAAGGCTTGCGCCGTCGCCTGCGGCTGCTTCCAGTAGCCCTGGAACACCTGCGGGCCGTGGGTGATGATCTCGCCCACCTCGTTCGGGCCGCACTCTGCGAGCGTCTCGATGTTGATGACGCGCGAGTCGGTGTTGAAGTACGGGATACCGGCGCACTGGGGCTTGGAGCGGTGCGGCGGATTGGCGTGCGAGGGCGCGGCGGTCTCGGTGAGCCCGTAGCCCTCGAGGAACGGCAGGCCGGTCGCCTGCTCGAGGCGCGCCGCCACCGCCTGCGGCATCGCCGCGCCGCCGCCGCCGATGCGCTTCAGCGACGACAGGTCGTAGCCGGCGAGCTTCGGGTTGGCGAGGAAGTCCACGATCATGGTCGTGATGCCGGTGACCCCGGTCACCTTGTAGCGCTGGATCAGCTCGGCCGCCGTGTCGCGGTCCCAGCGCGTCATCAGCACCGCGGTCGCCCCGAGCTGGATCGGGATGTTCATGTTCGCCTGCATGCCGGTGAGGTGGAACATCGGCAGCACGCCGAGCACCACGGTCTCGCTGCCGGCGCCCTCGGCCCAGACGCAGCCCCCGGTGCTGGTGGCGAGGATGTTCGCGTGCGTCAGCATGCAGCCCTTGGGGCGGCCGGTGGTGCCCGAGGTGTAGGGCAGCACCGCGAGGTCCCCCGGGCCCGCCTCGTGCGGGCCGGGTGCGCGCTTCGCGGCGATCGCGTCGGCCCACGACGTGACCCCGGCGCGCGCCGGTGCCGCGCGCGGCGCCCGCACCACCTCCGGCAGCGCGAGGTCGGTCGCGGCCGGAAGGTAGTCCAAGTAGGCGGCGAGCACGCAGCGCTCGATGGAGCCGGACCCCAGCAGGGGCTCGAGCTCGCGCCACAGCTCCTGCGCCGCGACGATCACGCGCGCGTCGGCATCCCGCACGAAGTGGGCGAGCTCCTCGGTCCTGCTCATGGGGTTGACCGGCACCACCAGCGCGTCGGCCCGCAGGATCGCGTAGTAGGCGATCACGAACTGGGGACAGTTCTGCGCATAGAGCAACACGCGGTCGCCTTTGCGCACGCCGCAGTCGCGCTGCAGATACCCGGCCAGCGCCTCGGCCTCGGCGCGCAGGCGCTCGTAGGTGAGCTCGGCCCCGTAGTACACGATCGCCGGCTTATCCGGATAGCGACGCGCGCTCACCTCGAGGTTGAAGAACAGGCTGGTGCGCGGCACCGTCAGGCTGCGCGGCGCGTTCGGCGGCCAGTGCGCGAGGTGGCGGTCAAACATCGCGCGCGGGCGCGGTCCGGATCATCATCGGACGATTATGGGGCGCGCATCACCCGAGGATCACGCGCACCTGGTGGGCCTGACCATCATCCACGAGCGGAACGCGCGTCGGGCCCTGCGGCAGCGGCCTGCCGTCGAGCTCCGCGTAACTGACGCCACCGCTGACGCCTCGAGGATTCTCGACCACAATCTCGTAGCGCGCCGAGCGATACCGGAAAACGACCTCGAACCCAGGCCACCCCTTGGCGATGCAGGGCGCCAGGACCAGGAACGCCCCCGCCCGTCGGATCCCCAGGATCGCTTCGACGCCGGCCCGGTACAGCCAGCCGGCCGATCCCGTGTACCAGGTCCAGCCGCCGTGCCCGAGGTGCGGCGCGACCGAATAGACGTCGGCGGCGAGGACGTAGGGCTCGACCTTGTAGCGCTGCACGCCTGCCCGCGTGCTCGTGTGGTTGACCGGGTTCAGTAGCGAGAACAGACCCGCGGCCCTGTCTCCCTGCCCGAGGGCGGCGAACGCCATCACTGCCCACGCGGCCGCATGCGTGTACTGGCCGCCGTTCTCCCGGATGCCGGGCGGGTAGCCCTTGATGTAGCCCGGATCGAGCGGCGTGCGGTCGAAGGGCGGCGTGAAGAGCAGCGCCAGCTCGTCGTCCTCGCGGATGAGCTGCTCGTCGACGGCCGCCATGGCGCGCAGGCCGCGGGCCGGATCGGCCGCCCCGGAGAGCACGCCCCAGGACTGCGCGATCGAGTCGATCCGGCACTCGTCGCTCGAGGAGGAACCGAGCGGCGTACCGTCGTCATAGTAGCCGCGCCGGTACCAGCCGCCGTCCCAGCCGTCGCGCTCCAGCGAGGCTCGCAGGCCCGCCGCGTGCGAGCGCCATTTCGCAGCGCGCGCCGCTTCGCCTCGCGCGCTCGCCAGGGGCGCGAACGCGTTCAACGTCGCGTGCAGGAACCAGCCGAGCCAGACGCTCTCGCCCCTGCCCTTCTCGCCGACGCGGTTCATGCCGTCGTTCCAGTCGCCCGTGCCGATCAGCGGCAAGCCGTGCTTGCCGGTGCCGAGACTCCCGTCGAGTGCGCGCGCACAGTGCTCGAAGAGCGAAGCGGTCTCGTCGGCGACCGCGGGCGGGAAGTACGAGTCGTGCTCGCCGGCTTGCAGCGCCTGGCCTTCGAGGAACGGCACCGTCTCGTCCAGCACCGCGGGATCGCCCGCCGTTTCGACGTAGTGGGCGGCAGCATAGGCAAGCCAGACCCGGTCGTCCGCGATGCGGCTACGCACGCCCTGGCCGGAGTGCGGCAGCCACCAGTGCTGGACATCGCCTTCGATGAACTGACGCGCGGCGGCCCGCAGCAGGTGTGCTCTCGTCATCGCCGGCTGCGATGGAGCGAGCGCCATGGCGTCCTGCAGCTGGTCGCGAAAGCCGTAGGCGCCGCTTGCCTGGTAGAACGCGGATCGCGCCCACATGCGGCAGGCGAGCGTCTGATAGAGCAGCCAGCGATTCAGCATGATGTCCATGGCCCGGTCCGGCGTTCTCACCTGGACCGCGCCGAGCAGCTCCTCCCAATGCGCGGCGACCTCGCGCAGGACCGCGTCGAGATCGGCCCTCCGGTAGCGGGCGATGAGGGATCGCGCCTCCGCCGCGGTGGCCGCCTCGCCGAGGAAGAAGACGATCTCTGCGGTGCCGCCCGGCTCGAGCTCGACCGGGGCCTGGAGCGCGGCGCAGGGATCGAGACCGGCCCCGACCCGCTGCGAGAGCGGCGCTTCGCCCGCAAGCGCGGCCGGGTTGTCGAGCGTGCCGTTGCGTCCCAGGAACTCGCGCCGGTCGCCGGTCAGGGAGCTCTGCCGGCCGCCCAGGTCTGCGAAGGCGACGCGGGAACCGAACGTCACGTTCCAGGGGTTGCGCGCGAGCATCGCGCCCGTCTGCGGATCGACCTCGGTCACGACCGAGAATGCAGACGCGCCGCGGGAGGCGCCCAGCACCCACTCGACATAGGCCGTGACCGAAAGCCGCCGCGGCCGCTGCGACGTGTTGCGGATCGTCAGTCGCGAGACTTTGACCGGATCCTCGAGCGGCACGTACTGGAGGAGATCGAGCGAGATTTCGTGCGCGGTGTGCTCGAACCTGCTGTAGCCGTGGCCGTGGCGGGCGATATAGGGTGCGGCTGCGTCACGGAGCGGCAGCGCCGTCGGCCCCCACAGCTCGGCGGAGTCCTCGTCGCGCACATAGAAGACCTCGCCCGGCCGATCGGCCACCGGGTCGTTCGACCAGGGCGTGAGTTGGTTCTCGCGGCTGCCGAGCGACCATGTGTAGCCGCCGCCTTCGACCGCGACCTGAAAGCCGAACGAAGGGTTGGCAATGACGTTGATCCACGGGGCCGGCACCGAGCGCCCGGCGCCGAGGATCGTTACGTACTCCCGTCCGTTCGCGGCGAACCCGCCGAGCCCGTTGAAGAATTCCAGCTCCGGCGATGCCGCAGCCGCCTGCGGCACCTCTGCGGGCGGCGCTCGCCTCGGCGGCGGCGCAGCAGCGATGTCCGGCTCGTGCAGGCGGCTGAGCTGCTCCGCGAGCGTTCCGCGTCGCCCGACGAGCTCCGCCCGCGCCATGGACAAAAGCAAACCGCGTGTCTCCCCTGAAATCAGATCTGCGCGCAAGACGAACACCGCGCCGTGCGCGGCGTCCGCTCCGGTCTGCGGCTTGGACCGGCTGGTCCGGGCAAGCGCCGCCAGCGCGGACTGAAGGTCCTGGACATACGAGGATGCCCGTTCGTTCAGGATCACGAGATCGACGGCGAGCTGCTTCATGCGCCAGTACTCGTGGGCCCGCAGCAGGGTGCGGACGAGGGCGACGTCCTCCATGCTGTCGATCCGCACCAGGACGATCGGCAGGTCGCCCGAGATGCCCTGGGCCCAGAGCAGCCTCGGCCCGCCGCCGCCGCGGCGGATGGCCTCTGACGACGGGCGCAGCGACGCATCGGCATAGAGCACGTGGCCGGCGAGGCGCTGGAAGAGGCTCGCCTGCTCCGCGTCGACGCCGAGATGGCCCAGCTGCACTTGCGCCTGCGTCCACGCCAGGGTCGCCGCGCGCTCGAAGGCGGTCGCGTCCTGATGCTTGTCGACCAGGTCCAGCACCTCGCCACGGGAGGCTGCGACGACGGTCCAGAACGCGATGCGCACCGTCCTGCCCGGCTGCACCCGCACGCGGCGACGCAGCGCGAAGACCGCATCGAGGACGGTGCCGGCGGTATTCGACAGCGGCCGGCCGTCCATCACCGCGATCGGCGCCCGAACCTCGCGTCCGCGGCCGAGGAAGCGGGCCCGGTCGGTTTCAATCTCAGGCGCGCCCACGGCCTCGCCCTCGACGACTGCCAGATGCGCCGCCCAGATCTCGGGCTCGGCGGGCGAGCGCCGCCGCCGCGTCGCCAGGATCGCGCCGATCCTGGGGAGAAACTCGGTCTGCACGAAGAGCTTGGAAAAGGCCGGGTGCGCCGTGTCGGCCGCGGGCGGCGCCAGCACCAGCTCGGCATAGGAAGTGAGCTCGATGTCCCGCACCCGATTGCCCGCGTTCGCCACCGAGACGCGGCGCACCTCGGCGTTGTGCTCCGGCGATACGACGACTTCGAGCGCCGTCGCGATCGGCCCGTCGTGCCGGACGAACTCGGCGCGATCCTCGGTGAACGTCACCTCGTAGCTGTCCGGCTCGACGCCGCCCGGCTGGTAACCCGCGGACCATACCTCACCGTCCTGCACGTCGCGCAGGAAGACGTAGCCGCCCCAGTCGTCGCGCGTGACGTCCTCGCGCCAGCGCGTGATGCCGATATCGCCCCAGCGGCTGTACCCGGAGCCGGCGCCTGTCAGCATCACCGCGTACCGGCCGTTCGAAAGCAGGTGCACCTGCGGCGTGACGTGGTGCGCCGAGTGCAGCCGACGCACGACCGGAAGCTCCAGGTTGCGGACCGTCGCCGCCGTCGCAACCTCCTCCGCCCTGGGATGAGCCAACAGGACGTCGCGCGGCGTGCGTTCCTGCAGCAGCAACTCGGTAGCCTGCACGATCGGCTCGGCATGGAACCTCGCCCGCATCGCCCCGTCCAGCAGAGCGTTGGCGATGGCGACGACCGTCATGCCCTGGTGGTGCGCCATGAAGGCGCGGACGACCTCGAACTCCTTCCCCTCCGGAAGGCGCGTGCGCGTGTAGTCCAGCGCCTCGTAGAAGCCGTAGCGTCCCAGCGCGCCGGCGGCCGCGAGCCGCGCGAAGTTGCGCGCCGCCGACCCCGGGTCGACCATCGCCGCGAGCGCCGTCGCATAGGGTGCGACGACCGCGTCCTCACCGAGGCCGCGCTTCAGGCCCAGGCCCGGGACGCCGAAGTTCGAGTATTGATACGTGTACTCGAGGTCGCGCACGCTGTAGGCGGACTCGGAGATCCCCCAGGGCAGGCCGAGCATGGCACCGTAGCTCACGTGCCGGCGCACGGCGAGACGGCTCGTCTCATCGAGCAGGCTGCCCGCCGGTGCGCGCATCACGAGCGACGGCATCAGGTACTCGAACATCGAGCCCGACCATGAGATCAGCGCCGCGCCGCCTCCCACCGGCGTGACGGGTCGCCCGAGCCGGAACCAGTGCCGCGACGGGACGTCGCCCTTGGCGATCGCCACGAAGCTCGCCAGGCGCGCTTCGGAGGCGAGCAGGTCGTAGCAGCCCGGGTCGAGACTGCCCTCCGCGACCCGGTAGCCGATCGCGAGCAGCTTGCGCTCGGGGTCGAGGAGAAATCCGAACTCCATGGCGCCGGCCATGGCCCGCGCCGCCGTCTCGAGCGCCGCGAGGCGCCGCTCCAGCGGGCGGTCCGCGTCGGCGGGCGGCGCCAGGTCGCGGCGGTGACTCTCGATCGACGCCTGCGCCGCCTCCGCCCAGAACAGCATCTCGGCGCCGGCGTCGTCGCCGCGTTCGTTGGCGAGCGTGCGCGCGATGTCCACCATGGTGGCGGCGTGCGGGACGGCCTGCGCCAGCCGCGCGCCGATGTCCTCGGACGCCATCGGTGCCCGCCGCAGCACGGCAGCCAGCGCATCGAGCGCATCGCTCAGCTGAAGGCGTGTGATCGTCTGCGTCCTCCGGTCGTCCGGAAGTCCCTGCAGCGATTCGCGCGTGAGCTCCAGGGCATCGTCGATGCCGGCGAGCAGCGCGGGGCTCCCCGGGCGGCCGATCCACTCCCGGCAGGCATTCGCGAGCGCAATCAGGTGCCCGGCCAGATTGCCGCTATCCACCGAGGAGACGTAGGGCGGATCCACCGGACGAAGGGCTCGCGTGTCGTACCAGTTGTAGAAGTGGCCGCGAAATCGCGGCAGGCGGCCCATCGTCGCGAGGGTCGCTTCCAGCCGGTCGGCGGCTTCCGACGTTCCGGTCCAGCCGAAGTCGTGGGCGCTGACCGCCGAGAGGAGGTAGAGGCCGAGATTGGTGGGAGAAGTCCGGTGCGCGACCACCGGCTTCGGATCTTCCTGAAAATTGTCCGGCGGGAGCATGTGGTCCTCCGCCGTGACGAAGGTCTCGAAGAATCGCCAGGTGCGGCGCGCAACCAGTCGCAAAGCACGGGCATCCACCCCAGAGACCGCAACGCGACCCGCCACGAGCGGCGACAGGCTCGCCCATCGGGCGATGGCAGGCGATGCGATCCACGCGAGCACGAACGGCGCCGCTACCGGCCATGCGCCACTGCCCAGCCACCAGAGGACGATCGCGACAACGATGCCGATCGCGACACCACCTTTCATATGCCGGTAGAACTCGGCGAGCTCGAGCTGCGGGTCCGCCATCGCCTGGGCCGCCGTGGACCAGTCGAGCAGGTGCCGGTGGCTCACGAACAGGCGAAACACCGTTCTCGCGATCGCATCGAGCATCAGCCATGCCTGATGCGCAAGGAACACGACCAGCAGTGCGGTTAGCGACAAGGCGAGCCAGACATCCGCGCCGAGAGCGCGGATGTGGCTGCGTGCCGTGATCCGGGCACGCCGTGGCACGATTCCGGAGAGGATGGGCAGCAGCGCCGAGAGCGCGATCGTCGACGCGATGAAGCCCGTCCAGAGGACGGCAACGTGCAGCGGCAGGGCCCAGCCCGCCAGCAAGGCGGCCGCGCTCGCCGGCGCCGACAGCGACCGCCGCAAGTTGTCCAGCATCTTCCAGCGGCCGATCGGCGGCACCGCGCTCGCGCGCGGAGGGTCGCTCGTGCTGCGATCGGCGAGGGCGGCGTCGCCTCGACCGAGAATCCACGGCAGCAACTGCCAGTCGCCGCGCACCCAGCGATGCTGGCGCGCGGCGGCGACGTCGTAGCGCGATGGAAACTCCTCGATCAGCTCGACATCGGAAGCAAGGCCCGCACGGGCGAAGGTGCCCTCGAACAGGTCGTGGCTGAGCAGCGTGTTATCGCGCACGCGGCCGTCGAGCGCGGCTTCGAAGGCGTCCACGTCGTAGATGCCCTTGCCGGTATAGGAGCCTTCGCCGAAGAGATCCTGGTACACGTCCGACACGGCAGCGGCATAGGGATCGATGCCGCTCGCGCTAGAGAAGATGCGCTGGAACAGCGATCCTTCGCGACCGACCGGCAGCGAAGGCGTAACGCGCGGCTGCAGCA